>Ga0180432_10000241_pt1 | contig 87289 bp, 67 predicted proteins | sample SS_ome_10_FD_132414 | JGI IMG/M metagenome (GOLD analysis project Ga0180432, IMG submission 132414) | Hypersaline lake sediment archaeal communities from the Salton Sea, California, USA - SS_1_MS_2 metaG | ecosystem: Environmental > Aquatic > Non-marine Saline and Alkaline > Hypersaline >... | reverse complement strand
GCAGCATGGGAAACCGACCGAAACACCGCCCGGGCGAAGGCGAACTGGCAATTCACCGCTGATGACGCACGGATCAAGTTGCGGAAGCTGTATCCATCAATTGAGTAGCGACAGAGCACTAGAATAGCCGGGGCCAACGGCCCCGGTCGCCTGGGCGCCATGAATCAGCGGAGCCCTGAAGGGCGAAAGAGCGCCCCCCGTCTGTGCGCGGATTTCGCCCTTTCAGGGCTTGTGTCGTTGAAGACGCACACCCACCAGGTACTGCGCCGCTGGCTATTCTCTTGCGGCCCTTTGGGCCGTCGCCCCGCTTCCTTCAGGCCAGTGGATCGTTCTTCTGGTCCGCTCGGCACAGCCCGCCAGATGTGTGACGCACCCGCACACACCTCCGCGCAGAGCGCGGCGGACCGCGCACCGTTCTGCTATCATGACCCGCCGCATTCGTGTTAAAGGGGTCGGGAGTCTTTTGTGCGAAGCACTCTTCGCGCCGTTCCGGCAAAAGACTCCCGACCCCTTCAACACCCATTGGCAACCCAGGCGCTTGAGGAACCTTCGAGATGGCACGAACGAAGATCGATCCCGCGGACGTGACGCTGCACCTGATCGGCAACGCACATCTGGACCCCGTGTGGTTGTGGCGGTGGCAGGAGGGGTTTGCCGAGACCAAGGCCACGTTCCGGTCGGCGCTGGACCGGATGACCGAGACGCGCGGGTTCGTGTTCACCTGTGCGGCGGCGGCGATCTACGAGTGGGTCGAGCAGAACGACCCGAAGATGTTCGCCGAGATCCGCCGCCGCGTGAAGCAGGGCCGATGGGTCGTCACGGGCGGGTGGTGGATCCAACCCGACTGCAACATCCCGTCGGGCGAGTCGTTCGTGCGGCATGGGCTCTACTCGCAACGGTATTTCGACCAGAAGCTCGGCCGGCGGGCGCGGATCGGCTACTGCGTCGATTCGTTCGGCCACGCCGCGACGCTGCCCAAGTTGCTCAAGGGGTGCGGCCTGGACGGCTACGTCTGGATGCGTCCCGGCCGGCACGAGAACGACAACCTGCCCTGGCCCGTCTTCTGGTGGGAGACGCCCGACGGCAGCCGCGTGATGTCGATGCGGATCATGACCTCGTACTCCGCCAACGACCCGGAAGAACTGAGGCAACGGTTCGAAGAGATCCCCCGCCAGCACATGCGCCCGCCGCTGACCGACCTGTCGATGTGCTTCTACGGCGTGGGCAACCACGGTGGCGGACCGACGAAGGCGCAGCTGGCGGCGATCGAGGAATGGCGTCGCCGGCGCAGGCGGCCGAGGTTGCGCTACGGCTCACCCGATGCGTTCTACGACGCAGTGATGCAGGCCGGCTGCGATCTGCCCACATACCGCGGCGAGCTGCAGCACCACGCTTCGGGCTGCTACGCGGCGGTGAGCATGATCAAGGCGATGAACCGCCGGGGCGAGGAGACGCTCCTGGCGGCCGAGCGCTGGGCGAGCATCGCGAGGATGGCATTGGGTCGAGACGCACCGACCGAGACGCTGGCCCGGGCGTGGAAGCACGTCCTGTTCAACCAGTTCCACGACATCATGGCCGGCACGAGCGTCGAGGAGGCCTACGTCGACGCCCGCGACCAAATCGGCGGCGCCCTCCACGAGGCCGGCTACGCCCTCAACAACGCCCAGCAGATGATCTGCTGGAACGTCGACACGCGGGGCGCCGGCACGCCCGTGTTCGTCTTCAACAACCAGGCCCGCCCGTTCGAGGGCGTCGTCGAGACCGAGGACATCAGCTACGACCTCGTCAGTGGGCGACGCTACTTCACCGACAACGACGGCGAGCCCGTGCCGTTCCAACCCATCGAGCAGCACACGCGGACGAACAAGAACCGCGCGGTCCTGCACGTGACGCTGCCGGCGATCGGCCACCGACTGCTGCGGCTTCGCGACGGACGGGCGCCGTCGTCGCGACGGCTGCTCGGCAAGCGGGCCGTCCGAACCGGCGTCCGATCGCTTCGCACCGGTCCCTGGCGGATCGAGAACGATCGGCTCCGCGTCGAGATCGACCGCAAGGGGCTGCTGCAGATCCGCGACAAGAAGACCCGTCGTCGGGTCTTCGCCGAGCCCGCCGGCACGCCGCTCGTCATCCGCGACAAGTCCGACACGTGGAGCCACGGCGTGTTCCGGTTCGACAAGGTCATTGGCCGGTTCCGGGCCACCTCGGTCAAGATCATCGAGGAAGGTCCGGTGCGGGGAGGGATCCGGGTCACGTCGCGCTACGGAGAGTCTGAGTTGACGCTCGACACCCTGCTCGGCGCGGGCGAGCGTCACGTCGAGATCCGCGGCGAGATCGATTGGCGCGACGCCTGGAAGGCCGTCAAGCTCGCCCTGCCCGTCAACGTCAAGGCCAATCGCTGCACCGTCGAGATCCCGTACGGCACGATCCAGCGACCCACCGACGGCGAAGAGGAACCCATGCAGCAATGGGTGGACGTGAGCGGGCGGCCCGCACGAGGTCCGGGCGGGCGCGCCGGCCTGGCCGTCGCCAACAACAACCGCTACAGCCACAGCGTGCACGGCAACGAGATCCGCATCACGCTGCTTCGCAGTCCGGCCTACGCGTTTCACGATCCGTTCCCCGTCGACTACGAGGGCGACAACCGGATCACCGACCGCGGGCCGCAGCCGTTCAGGCTGCTGTTGATCCCCCACGACGGCGACTGGCGACGCGCGGACGTGATCGGAAAGGCCCGACAGCTCAACTTCCCGCCCAACGTGCTGATCGAGACCTTCCATCCGGGCGAGCTGCCGGCCGACCAGGCCGGCGTCAGATGCGACGCACCGGGCATCGAGGTCAGCGTCCTCAAGCAGGCCGAAGACGGGCGGGCCACCGTCGTTCGCGCCTGCGAGTGGCTCGGTCGATCGACCCGCGCCGGGTTCGCGCTGCCGCTGATGAAGCGGCGGTGGCGGGCGCGGTTCGCGCCGGGCGAGATCAAGACGTTTTGCGTCCCCGATCGGCGTCGCCAACCCATCCGCGAGGTCGACTTGCTCGAGGAGTAGGACGCATTCGGCAAGTCGTGGCCTTGTCCCCGGGTCCGCACGGAGCTGCCCGAGCCGAGGGATTCATCCCGCGCGGTTCGGCCGCCGCGCGGAGAATCCCGCGGCCCGGTGACCCGCGATTCAACGCCGGGACACGGCACCGCCTGTCGGTCGGGGACGGGGCCCGAGAATGACAACCACAAGTCCTTATGGGAAAACGACTTCCATAGGTTAGCGAAAACTAATAACTGGGGAATTGTCGGCCCGCTGGCGGCCCCGTACACTTATAAGGGAGCGATTGACGGGCCTGTCAGGCCGACACGTCGCAATCAACCGCCGCGTTGGCGGAAGAGAGGGGCGGTCCAAGGGCAAGGGAAACGCTGCTCCGAACGCGCCCGGCGCGCCAGCAACGCCAAACGCCACCGGGTCGGCGGTTGATGAGATGAAAGGAAAGGGGTAGAGCCATGAACGCCAACCTACATACCCGAAAGCAACGGCGATCCGCTTTCACGCTGATCGAGTTGCTCGTCGTCGTCGCGATCATTGCCCTTCTGATCTCGATCTTGCTGCCGTCACTGAGCCGGGCCCGCGCGCAGGCACGCACCACGCTGTGCGCCACGCGGATCGGCCAATTGACCAAGGCCATGATCATGTACGCCGACGACTACGATGAAGCGCCGGCGTTCCTTGCGCTCGGCCATGAGAGTATGAACAAACTGGCCGGCGAACACCACGGCGACATGTACCCGGAAGACCAGGACGAGCTGTACTGGTGGACGCACGAGGACTGGCTGATCAGGGACATCTACACGTACTGCTACGAACCGGATTGGACGACCCTCGACCCGGAGCTGGTCACGCCGAGGACCGGAACGCTCTACCCATACACCAACTACGAGGACGTCTACCGTTGTCCGGAGTTCCAGCGCGGCCCCGTCGGCGCCGCCACCGGCGGCTTGTACGGCGAGCCCAAGACGCAGAACGTCTTTAACTACACGCGAACCGTGATGGGGCGCAAGCTGCTGTCCACCGCCCTCGGCGATCCGGAGGCCGACGATGAACTCAGCCCAGGGCCGATCGTGAAGCTCAGCGCCGTCTACTCCCCCGCGGTCATGATGATGATGATCGATGAGCAGTGGGACTTCCACTGCGCCGGCAACTACGACGGCGCCGGGTCGCTCCCCGACCTGTCCGGCTACCCGGCGGCGGCGGAGTCCGTCCACACGATCATCGGCGATGGGGTCGGCGACTACCACGGGGTCAAGACGCGCGAATTGGCCTACGAGTACGTTGCGGAGTCCAGGCAGGGCAACGTCGGGTACTACGACGGGCACGTCTCGCTCGTCCGCGACCCCTGGGCATGGCGCCACTGCACGGAGGGAAGGACCTGGGTCGATCTGCTGACCTGGGCCTCTGCGGATTACGAGCGGGTCATGAAGGTCTTCGAGCTGATCGCCGGAGGCGTCTTTGGACAGCGGGGGGTCGACCTCACGCTCGATATGCTCCTGGCTATGATCCAGGGGTAATGGGGGGGCGACGCGCCCGTTTCTTTGGGTGAACCGTACAGCGCCGATGCGGGCGGCATTCAGCGGCTTCCCGACCCGCCAGGATCCCTAGGGACGCACCGGGATCGCCCCAAAGCCCGGGTAGCTCAACTCCCCACCCAACGGGGTGATCGACGCTTTTCATCCGGACACGCTGTCAGCCAACAAGACCGGCGTGGACCGCGCCCCCGACCAGCGCCGTCCATCCATTCGCGAGGGGATTTCGCCCGAGGCGTGGGCGACCGCGTCCCGCAAGGGCCACAAGTTCCTACCCCAGAAGGGCTTTCACAGGTTAGCGAAAACTAATAACTAGGGAATTGTCAGCCCGCTGACGGCACCGTACACTTAGAAGGGAGGGATTGACGGGCCTGTCAGGCTGACACGTCGCAATCAGCCGTCGCGTTGGCGGAAGAGACGGGCGGTCCAAGAGCGAGGGAAACGCAGCCCCGAACGCGCCGGGCGCGCGAGCAACGCTAAGCGCCATCGGGTCGGCGGACGATGAAAGGAAAGGGGTAAAGCCATGAACGCCAACCTGTATACCCGAGGGCAACGGCGGTCGGCCTTCACGCTGATCGAGTTGCTCGTCGTCGTCGCGATCATCGCCCTTCTGATCTCGATCCTGCTGCCGTCGCTGAGCCGGGCCCGCGCGCAGGCACGGACCACGCTATGTGGCACGCGGATCGGCCAGCTGACCAAGGCCATCCTCATGTACGCCGACGACTACAATGAGACCCCGCCGTTCCTCGCGCTCGGCCAGGAGAACATGGACAAGCTGTCCGGCGAGACGCACGGCGACATGTACCCGCCGGAGCAAGATGAGCTGTACTGGTGGACGCACGAGGACTGGCTGATCGCAGACGTCTACCTGTACGCCTACGAGGAGGATTGGACGACCCTCGACCCGGAGGTGGTCACGCCGAGGACCGGAACGCTCTACCCGTACACCAACTACGAGGACCTCTACCGTTGCCCGGAGTTCCAGCGCGGGCCCGTCGGCGCCGCCACTGGCGGCTTGACCGGTCAGCCCAAGACGCAGAACGTCTTTAACTACACGCGAACCGTGCTGGGGCGCAAGCTGCTGACGACCGTTCCTCCTATCAGCGATCCAGAGGCCCACAACGAGATCAGCCCCGGGCCGATCATGAAGATCAGCGCTGTCTACTCCCCCGCGGCGATGATGATGATGCTCGACGAACAGTGGGACTTCCACTGCGCCGGCAACTACGAGGGCGCCGGGTCCCTCCCCGAGCTGTCGGGCTTCCCGGCGGCGGCGGAGTCCGTCCACACCATCGTCGGCGACATGGTCGGCGACTACCACGGGGTCAAGACCCGCGAACTGGCGTACGAGTATGTCCCCGAGTGCAGGCAGGGCAGCGTCGGGTACTACGACGGGCACGTCGCGCTGGTCCGCGACCCCTGGGGATGGCGATACTGCACGGAAGGAACCACCTGGGTCGATCTGTTGACCTGGGCCTCTGCGGATTACGACCGGGCCATGAAGGTGTTCAACCTGCTCGCCGAAGGGGTCTTTGGGCAACGGGGGATCAACCTCACGCTCGAGATGCTCCTCGGCTTGATTGGGTGATGATCAGCACGCGATGCGCTTGTGTCCCCAACGGGGCGACCCACGCCGACGATGCAGGGCAGGCGTTCAGGGGGTCAAGGTCCTCAAAGCGTGCCAGTTCCAGGGGCGTGCTGCGCCCCGTTGCACTGGCGCTCGACAGGCCCCCGAGATTCGCTCCCGCCCAGTGTCTGCACGGATCCGCCCGGCGACAGGAACCCACCAGGCAAACACAAGTCCTCCCAGAAGAGAAACTTCCGCGGGTTAGCGAAAACTAATCACCAGGGAATTGTCAACCCGCATCCGGTCGCGTACACTTGGGGTGGAGGGTGTTGACGCGCCTATCTAGGTGACACGTCGCCACCAGCCGCCGACTTGGCGGCGGACATGGGCTGTCCAAGAGCGAGGGAAACGCAGCCCCGAACGCGCCCGGTGCGCGAGCAACGCTAAGCGCTATCGGGTCGGCGGACGATGAAAGGAAAGGGGTAAAGCCATGAACGCCAACCTACATATCCGAAGGCAACGGCGGTCGGCCTTCACGCTGATCGAGTTGCTCGTCGTCGTCGCGATCATCGCCCTTCTGATCTCGATCCTGCTGCCGTCGCTGAGCCGGGCCCGCGCGCAGGCCAGAACGACGCTGTGCGGCACGCGGATCGGCCAGTTGACCAAGGCCATCCTCATGTACGCCGACGACTATGACGAGACGCCGCCGTTCATTGCGCTCGGCCACGAGAACATGGACAAGCTGGCCGGCGAACATCACGGCAGCATGTACCCGGAGAACCGGGATGAGCTGTATTGGTGGACGCACGAGGACTGGCTGATCAGGGACATCTATACGTACTGCTACGAGACGGACTGGGAAACGCTCGACCCGGACCTGGTCACGCCGAGGACCGGGACGCTCTACACGTACACCAACTACGAGGATCTCTACCGTTGCCCGGAGTTCCAGCGTGGGCCCGTCGGCGCCGCCAGCGGCGGCTTCTACGGTCAGCCCAAGACACAGAACGTCTTTAACTACACGCGGACCGTGCTGGGGCGCAAGCTCCTGACGAACGTCCCTCCCATCAGCGATCCAGAGGCCGATGACGAACTCAGCCCCGGGCCGATCGTGAAAATCAGCTCCGTCTACTCCCCCGCGGCCATGATGATGCTGCTCGACGAACAGTGGGACTTCCACTGCGCCGGCAACTACGACCACGGCGGATCCGTCGGCCTGTCGGGCTTCCCGATGGCGGCCGAGTCCGTCCACGGGATCGTCGGTGACATGGTCGGCGACTACCACGGGGTCAAGGGCCGCGAGCTGGACTACCAGGACGTTCCCGAGAGCAAAGAGGGCAACGCCGGGTATTACGACGGGCACGTCGCGCTGTCCCGGGACCCCTGGGCATGGCGATACTGTGTTGACGACAACTGGCCTGCTCTGGCGGCCTGGATCGTTCAGGATCCCCAGCGCGGTACCAAGGTGTTCAACCTGCTCGTCGCGGGGGCCTTTGGGCAACGGGGCGTCGACATCACGATGGACATGTTGCTCGCCCTGCTTGGGGTGGGATGAGGACTCGATGGGCCCGCCTCCCCAAGGGAGGACCGCACGCCGGCGGTCCAGGTGAGGGGTTCAGGGGGTTCGGCCCCTCACGACAGCGGGGGACGCACGGACGCGATCGGCAAGGCCCGACCGCTCAGCCTCCCGTCCGACGTGCTGATCGAGGCTTTCCATCGAGCACCACCGCCAGTCCAGGCAAATCCCCAACGCGTGCCAGTTCCGAGGGCGTGCTGTGCCCCGTTGTCCTGTCGCTCGACAGCCCTCCGAGATTCGCTCCCGCCTTGTGTCCGCACGGATCCGCCGGCGACAGGGACCCACAAGGCAAGACACAAGTCCTCCCAAAAGAGAAGCTTCCGCGGGTTAGCGAAAACGAATAACCAGGGAATTGTCAACCCGCGGACTGTCGCGTAGACTTAGAATGGAGGGTGTTGGCGGGCCTATCTTGGGTGACACGTCGCCACCGGCCGCCGCGTTGGCGGAAGACATGGGCTGTCCAAGAGCGAGGGAAACGCGGGTCCGAACGCGCCCGGCGCGCGTGCAACGCTAAGCGCCATCGGATCGGCGGACGATGAAAGGGAAGGAGTCAAGCCATGAACGCCAAGCCATATCCCCGAAGGCAACGGCGGTCGGCCTTCACGCTCATCGAGTTGCTCGTCGTCGTCGCGATCATCGCGCTTCTGATCTCGATCTTGCTACCGTCGCTGAGCCGGGCCCGCGCGCAGGCCAGAACGACGCTGTGCGGCACGCGGATCGGTCAGTTGACCAAGGCCATGCTCATGTACGCCGACGACTACGATGAGGCGCCCCCGTTCCTCGCGCTCGGCCATGAGGACATGGACGATCTGGCCGGCCACCATCACGGCGACATGTACCCGGAGAACCGGGATGAGGAGTATTGGTGGTCGCACGAGGACTGGCTGATCAGGGACATCTACCTGTACTGCTACGAGACGGATTGGACGACCCTCGACCCGGAGGTGGTCACGCCGAGGACCGGAACGCTCTACACGTACACCAACTACGAGGACGTCTACCGGTGTCCGACGTTCCAGCGCGGGCCCGTCGGTGCCGCCAGCGGCGGCTTCTACGGTGAGCCCAAGACGCAAAACGTTTTCAACTACACGCGAACCGTGCTGGGGCGCAAACTCCTGTCGACGATCCTCGGCGATGATGAGGCCGACGATGAGCTCAGCCCGGGGCCGATCGTGAAGATCAGCGCCGCCTACTCCCCCGCGGCCATGATGATGACGCTCGACGAACAGTGGGACTTCCACTGCGCCGGCAACTACGACCACGGCGGATCCGTCGGTCTGTCCGGCTATCCGATGGCGGCGGAGTCCGTGCACGGGATCGTCGGCGACATGCTCGGCGACTACCACGGGATCAAGGGGCGCGAGCTGGACTACCCGGACGTTCCCGAGAGCAAGCAGGGCAACGCCGGATACTACGACGGGCACGTCGCGCTCTCCCGGGACCCCTGGGCATGGCGATACTGTGTTGACGACAACTGGCCTGCGCTGGTGGCCTGGGTCGTTCAGGACCCCCAGCGCGGTACCAAGGTCTTCAACCTGCTCGTCGCAGGGATCTTCGGGCAGCGGGGCGTCGACGTCAACATGGACATGCTCCTTGAGCTGCTTGGGATAATCTAGTCGGAACTTGACGCGCTCGTTCTCGTGGAGGGCCGTGCAGCGCGTTGGCGTGCTGGGCATGTTTCGGCAGTGACCCAGCGTCTGAGCTACCTGCAACAGAAATCGAGCCGCCCAGGTCGTCCAAGCGGCGGAAGCGGGTAACGTGGCGTCTTGCCCGTGGGGGGCCCACAGGCAAGATGCCGCGGATTCTCGATTCAGCGTCCGGCCCGGTTCCTCCGTCTGGCGTGATTGAGCTTGGCCACGGCCAGCGTCATGCCCATCACTCCGAGGATTGCCGGCAACAGCGCGTCGCCCCGCGCACAGTCGAAGACGGCGCCGACCTGGGTGTCGTATTCGATCACCAACTGGAGGGGGTTGTTGCTGTCCTGGCGGGCATAGTTGGCGTCGCCGGGGTACCTCGGGTCGTAGACCTTCCACGTGACGAACCGCTTGTCTTGGCTGGGGACGGCCGTCAGGGACACGAGCGTCCCCTCGGGATACTCCGCCAGGCCCGGGTCGATTTCGATCGTGCCCCAGTGACTGTGCCCCAGGCCTTCGTTCCAGGTGGACAGCGTGTACGTGTCCGGCTCGTCGGCAACGACCGCGTACCTCAGACAATTCCAGGTGACGTCGTAGTACACGATCGCCGGCATCCCGTTCGGATCGATGGCCATGCAGTGGTCGGCCCCCTTGTCGCTTTGCCCACCGGCCGGACGACCGTCCACCTTGCGACGCTGCCATACCCCGTGCGGCAGGTTCGGGTCCGTATCGTTGGCATCGCTCGGGTCCAGCCAGGCGTACATGAGGGCCGCCACCTTCGACACCGAATCGCTCCGGTAGCTGACGCCGGGATTGCCGTCCCCGCGGTACTCCAGCCAGAGATCCGGTCTGTGCGGAGACCCCCGCCCGATGTCCCCGGCGATGTCGCTCATGGGCCAGTCCTCATACCCCTCCTTCACCAACCACACCAGGCGCCCCTCCGACGGGATCGCCCCATCCCAGAGGTAAGCGGCGATGGTGGCCTGATCTGCGCCGTCGAAGCGCAGCGACGGGCCGACGAGGCGCGTGTCAAACATGCTCGCATCGAACACGACCTCCTTGGACCAGAAATCCAAGCCGCATGGATCGCCAGGGTTGTTCGGGTCGTACGTACAGTAGAATGTCTCCTGGTTCGAGCCCCAGCAGTTCCCGTACACAACGCGAGGGTATCCCTGCGGATCAAACACGAAGTCGGGGTCCATGTCGCGCAGATCGAAGTGAATGACGGTGGCCACGACGCTGTACCAGTTGGGGTCATTGACGTCGTTGGGGTCGAGCTGGGGGACCATCCCGTGGTAGACGCCCCTCATCGCGAGCGGCGCCGCCCACGGATACACCACGTGCACATGCCCTGAAGCGTCGAAACCCAGACGGATGCGCCCTCGGTCCGTAGGCAGGAAGCCAGGAGTCCTTTCGGTCAAGCCCCAGCCTCCGAACGACCCCCGCGCAATGATCACCTTGGTTATCATCAAGTTGTTGGGGTCTGGCAAGTACGAATAGGCGAGGGCCGCGTTGCCGCTCGGGTCGTATTCCAGCGCGGTGCGTCCCACGATAATCCCCTCCGGTTCGGGCTGCGGGACCTCCTCTTTGATCCAGTCGCCGTCGACGCCATTCGGATCGCTCGGATTGGGCCGAGCCAGAATTTGTCTCTGATTGGGGTCCAGGTAGGCGATGGTCGGATTGCCGGCAGGATCGAACCGCAGCACGCACCACGCCGCACACTGATCTTCTCCGACCTCGCCAGATTCGATGACCACCCGATGCCAGTGGGGCGGGTCGGGAAAGGCGGGGCCAGCCAAGACCCCCACAAGCCCCAAAGCCCCCACCAGCAACCGCACCGCGCTCGATTGACTCATGGACATCGCTCGCCTCCTTCACCAAGACTCATGTTTGCGAAATAAAAGAGTATTTTGGCAACTATGTGCGCCAAGACTACCTGTGTTTGGCGCCCCAAAACAAGGAAAGCAAACCATGTGAATTGTATATGGGACGGAGTGTCCGGCAAGGACCTTGGAAGATTCCTTTGGGCTCATGACGTGCCGCTTGCCGCAGGGAACAGACCCGTGACCGGGCGGATCGGCTCAACGTCGCTGCGCCGGTCCGCCCAGGGGCACGCCGCCCATCAGGACCCATAACTCATTGTAAGACAGGGACTCAAGAAAGTTAGCGAAAACTAATCATGGACGCTTGCCCGACGCGGCCAGGCCGCATAGACTATCGGTGGGAGGAGAGCGTGGGAAGTCACGCCTGGCTCGGCGCATCCGTATCTATAAGGGTGTGAGAAGCTGTCTGGGCTGGGGAAAGGGTCGACCACGTCGTGGGATCGGCGTCGCGCGCTTCACTCGAGGGCTCCGTGCCGAACGGCACGCGATGGGCAAGCGATGAAAGGAGTTGTCATGGCGTTTCGTTCAATGTCCCGGAGGACTGGTAGGGCGGGGTTCACGCTGATCGAGCTGTTGGTGGTGGTGGCCATCATCGCGCTTCTGATCTCGATCCTGCTTCCGTCGCTGAGCAAGGCCAGGGCCCAGGCCCGCGCCACGGTGTGCGCGTCGCGGATCTGCCAGTTGGCCAAGGCCCTCTTGATGTACGCCGACGACTACGAAGGCACGCCGCCGTTTGTGGGCGTCGGGTTCGAGAACTGCGAGGAAGAGAAGGACTTCGAGGGCCACGGGACGTGGAGCTACTGGGCCGTCCACGAGGACTGGCTGATCCCCGGCATCCCGGACATCTGGAACGTGCCGGAAGACCTCTGGCCCGAGGCCTCGAAGGTCAAGAACGGTCGGCTGTTTGGCTATTCGCGCTTCGAGAATCTCTACCGGTGCCCCGACTTCCAGCGAATGCCCAACAAGGAGCAGGAGGCCTTCAACTACACCCGTAGCGTGATGGGCCGGAAGGTCCTCTCCCAGCTGGTCGGCGACGCGACCGAGGAGGACCTGGCGCCGGGCCCGATCCAGAAGCTGAGTTCGATCTACGCTCCGTCCAGCATGTACATGCTCCTGGACGAGGAGTGGGACTTCCACGTGGCGGGGAACTACAACGGCCAGCCCGAGAAAGGGCTGGTCGAGCTGAGCGGCTTCTGGATGGGAACCGAGTCCATTCACGCCGTCGTGGGGGATGGCATCGGCGACTACCACGGCGTGGAGGGCAAGGTGGCCCAGCTGGACATCGTGAGGTCCTCGAAGAAGGGCACGATTGCCTACTACGACGGTCACGCCGAGGCCGTTCCCGACCCCCTGCCCCGCCGGATCATCGAGATCGGCGATTTTAGCGAAGTGTACAGCTTCATTCAGGAGGCCGAGAAGGTGCTCGGCTTCCTGCTGACCCAGATCTACGCCCAGCGCGGCGTGCCCTTCCAGCTCGAAGACGCCGCGGCGCTTCTCGTGAACTGATCATCCTCCCACCAGGGCCCGCGGGTCAGTCGGATGTTTTCGACTGACCGAGCGCGGGCTGTATGCGCGCGCGGCTCGGCGCGGGACATCCATCCCTCGATGTTGCTCAGCGCATCAAGACGTTGACACGATTCGCCTTTGGGTCTATAGGGCCGAGGAGGTACGTGGCATGGGCGTCTCGCCCATGGACTCACGGGCGAGACGCCCGTGCCAGAATGGGGTGCCCCATCCTTTGCTCTCCCTCGCGGGACGCGAGGGGGAGCAAAGGGTGGGGGACGGAATCGCGCTGTAGGGAGTAGTTCGCTGGCCATTCCGTCCCCCACCCTTTTCGAGCGTCCGCGTTCCGCGGCCACTCGAAAAGGACGGGGCACCCCTCGTGGCATGGGCATCTTGCCCATGGGCTCACGGGCGAGACGCCCGTGCTACAGGAGCGCTTGGCCTTTCGATGGGAGGCAGACCATGATGCGGGTTGGGATCTCGGCGCGATGCGGTGCGATCGTCATTGCGTGCTTGAGCGCGGGGTCGGCCGCGGCCGAGCCGCTGTTGACGTCCAATCACATGGCCATCGTCGATGGGAGGCCGCGGTTCCTGCTCGGGCTCTATGAGAACCCGAAGGACGACGCCGTCCTGAAACAGGCGGTCGAGGCCGGCTTCAACCTGATCCATGCCGGCGCGAGCAAGAAGTCGCTCGACCGGTTGCACGCGCACGGCGTGAAGGCCTGGGTCAACCTTGGGGGCGCGCTGAACCTGCGCGACGATTCCGCCGCGGCCCGGGACCGGCTCTGCAAGACGGTCAACGCGCTGAAGGATCATCCCGCGCTGCTGATCTGGGAGGGGCCGGACGAGGCGCTGTGGAACGTGTGGTACATCAACCACCTGAACTACTTCGGATCCAAGGAGTTTCCCGCCGTCGACGCGGCCATCGAGAAGGCCAAGGCGGCGGGGAGCGGCGGTTCCGACGAAGAGGCGGCGCTGCGGCGGATGGCGGATCGCTGCAAGAAGCTCATGGCTCGCGGCCTGTGGGAGGCCTTCGACGCCGAACGGGCCGCGTTGTGGAAGCGCCTCGGCGCCAAGCCGCCGCAGCCGGCGGCGCGGATGGCCGACCGGGCAGAGGTCGCCCGTCGCGTCGGCGAGGGGATGACCCGCGGCATGCAGGCCGTCCGGCAGGCCGACCCCCGTCACCTCATCTGGCTCAACCACGCGCCGCGGAACAGCATCCAATCGATGCAGTTCTTCAACCGTGCGGCGGACATGGCCGGCTGCGACATCTATCCCGTCCCCGTCCAGCACGCCCCGGGACACAGCGATCTGCCCGTGCAGCGACTGACCTGCGTCGGCGACTACACCGAGCGGATGCGGGCGGCCGCGCCGGGCAAGGCCTGCGCGATGGTGCTGCAGGGCTTCGGCTGGCGGGACATTCACGAGTCAGCCCGAAGACACCCGGCCGAGATCGGCATCGGCCGGCGGCCCAAGTATCGCGAATCGCAGTTCATGGCCTTCGACGCCATCGTGCACGGCGCCAACGCCATCATGTACTGGGGGACGGCCTACATCGAGAAGGATTCTGCGCTCTGGAAGGACCTGCTGCGGCTGGCCGGCGAGCTCAGCGCGCTCGAGCCGGCGCTGGTCGCCCCCTCGATCAGCCCGTCGCCCGAGGCCGTGTCGGACAAGACGTTCGGCTCGATCGACGGCGGGGGTATCTGCGTGATGGCCAAGCAGGTCGGCGACGACCACGTCCTGATCGCCGTCAACGAGACGCCGCACGGCCTGTCGTTTGCGATGAAGGGCCTGCCCGCCGCCCTCGAGGGCAAGACGCTGCACCGGCTGTGGACCCAGGAGCACGTGGTGGTCAAAGACCGATCCTTCCGCGACGGCATCCGCGGCACAAACGTCCACGTCTACGCCACGTCGCGACGGTTCGAGCCGAAAAGCAAGCAGGAACCCCGCGGCTGGGGCGATGGCGAGTGAGTGCTACAGTCGTGTGCGAGTAGGTGATTCGCCACCCGCCTTCATCTGAAGGCCCCGCGCGGCAGGCGAGAAGATGGAGCGAAGCGATCGACCCCTCGAAGTCCTGAAGCGGAGGAAGAAGCTGTGGGCAAGAGGAAGAAGACACGCGACGCAGTGCAGGCAGAGGTGCTTGTTCTGAGCCGTCGGCGATGCTGCATCTGTTTCGGCCTGAAGCGAGACGACACTGTGAAGAAAGGGCAAATCGCTCATCTCGATGGAGATCCTGGCAATAACGACCGAAGCAACCTCGCCTTCCTCTGTTTTGACCACCACGACGAGTACGACGGGAGAACAAGCCAGAGCAAGGGGTTCACAGTTGATGAGGTCAAGGCGTATCGCTCAGAGCTATATGCTCAGTTCGAGACGTGGACCACCGATACCCCTAGCGAGTGCCTCCTGAATTTCCTGGCGTCCACGATCGATCTGGACACGATGGCAGACGCCGCGATCAAGATAGCAGGGACCCTTGTCTGCTATGCGGAGGAACACGCATATGACGTCCTAGTGACCCACAAGATTGACTACTGCGATGGTAGCCTCTATACGCCCCACCTGATTGCTCTCGATCACTACGCATCTTGGGGATGGCTGACGTTTGAAGAAGAGGAGAGAGAGGAGGAACCCAGGTTGCCGCGGGTCTACATCACAGTGGAGCACAAGCCGATATGCAGAAAGGTCGCCGAGCTCGTGAAGAAACGCTTCACCGAGAAGGGCGGGGACACCGCAAGGTTGAGACACATTGACGCGCGGTCAAAGGACGCGTTGGCGGGAGACGCCGAGATTCCCCAAGCTACGTAGAGCAAGGATCGAACAGTCCAGGTCGTCCGAGAGACGGAACCGAGCAACGTGGCACGGGCATCTTGCCCGTGGAAGTTCATGGGCAAGATGCCCATGCCGCGGGGGGCGATCCAGCGCGTAGGTCGGGTCTACAGACCACCAGTATGACGGTCACTCGCTCCGGTATCGGCACGCCGCGTTCAGGGCGTCGTGGCGGCGCATGACGGTGTCGATGTGGACGGCCTGGTTCGGGGGCGTCATGTGGCGATCGATGGTGGTGCCGGCCTGGCCGGGGGCAATCGTCCAGACCAGCCGTTGTCTCGATAGCATCACATCACGTTCGTTGGGACGGTCCTACTTGCCGCGCGGGTTCCGATAGAACCACTTGATCGGCAGCGAGACGAACCGCAGGTCGATGTAGCCCGGCTCGACCTCGAAACGGAACAGCGAGCTGAACATCGGAAAGTGCATGTAGGCCAGCACGACCCGGTCGCCGACAAACGTGCAGGCGCCATAGCAGTACCCGTGGTACTCGCTCTGCTCGACGAGCTTCAGGTGCTTCCACGTCCGTCCGCCGTCGCTGGAGATCGCGCTGACCAGCGGCGTCCGGCCGGCGTAGCCGTAGGTCCACACGGCCAGGATGTCGCGGCTGTTGGGGATCCGACGCAGGATGGCCGGCGAACAGGTTCCTCGGAGCGGCGACAGGACGGGCTTGCTCCAGGTCTCGCCCTGATCGCTCGACCACGCGAAGAACTGCCCGCCCGCGATGGACCGCATCGTCATCAGCAGTCCCCCGTCGGTGAGCTCACAGATGCTCGGCTCGTTGACGTTCTGATGCGACTTCTGGTACGGCGTCAGGCCGGGGTCGGGCACGTGGTTGCCCGCCCGCCAGGTCCGGCCGTCGTCGTCGGAGATGCACGCGTAGGGCCAGCGGATCCCGCCCACGTACTCGCGCGTGGCCAGTACGATCCGACCGCGGGTCAGGCGGGTCAGGCAGGCGTTGTTGGCGCTGTGGCGGTTCGGGCGGTCCGTCGGCGTGACGACGACCCGTTTGCTCCACGTCTTGCCCTCGTCGGACGAGCGGCGGAGGACCATGCCCTTGGCGGGCATGTCGGGGGCCTTGTCGTAGTAGGCCATCAGCAGGTCGCCGTTCCGGCCGCGGAGCAGGCTGACCGACATGACGTTGCCGTGCGACCCCGCATCCCGGTCGGCCACCGTCCAGGGGGCGGACCACGTCTTGCCGCCGTCTTTGGAGATCCGCCCGACCAGCCGGGCCGGCGACCCGTCGTAGCCTACACCGGCGTAGTAGTGCGAGTAGACGGCCAGGAGATGCCCGTCCCGGGTGACGATGAGGTCGCCCTCGGACACGCGGGGGTCCTTCGGCGCGGCTTTGTGGACGTATCCGACGACGGCGCGGTCCTGGGGCCTGATGTCTTCGGGCCCTTCGGCAACCGCGACGCCCTGGTACGGGTACGACTTCGAATCGACGAACACCTCGCGGTACTCGCTGACCACCTCGCCGCCGCCAGGCTGCGACTGCTTGCTGCCGAACTGAATGTAGAACGGCTCAGCGTAGGCGTCGTGGGCGAAGCGGCCTCGCCGTTCGCCGCTGACCTGGAGCGTCAGCGCGCCGGGGTCGGCGGTCAGTTGGACGTCAAACCACCCGTCCGCCTGCGGGGCCACCTGAACGTGTTCCTCGACCGAGCGACCGTCCCGCAACACCTCGACGGTCCACACCGCCTTGCCGCCCTTGTCCAGGTTGCACCACACCTCCCACGGCCCACGGGACGGACGCACGCACGAGAAGCGCCCTCCCTCGACCCAAGCCCGCGGCGCCCGCACACGCCAGGCGACGTACAGACGACCGTCGACCATCCGGTACCGATTGACCGCCCCCCAACAGGCGGGGGTCAGGAAGTGATGCCGATCGCCCTCCTTCCCGGAGGCCCGCGCCCGAAACAGCTTGCCGGGCAGCTCGCAGCGGGTCTTGGACGAGAAGCAGCCATACGCCCAGTAGTTGCGAATCGTGAACAGGCAGGCATAGGCCTTCAGCAGCCCCGCCCCGCCGTTTTCGAACGTCAGCGCCTCCACCCGCCACGGCACGTCGCCGCCCTTGCCCTTGCGAATCTCGCTGACGGGTCCGAACTGGAATCCGTAGGTCACCCCCGTCAGGTCCCCCGCAGGCTTGATCTGTCCGATGGCGGCCACGTCGACAAACGGGGATCCCGGGGTCGCCTTGATCCTCAGCACCACGGCGCCGCGCGCATTTGTGGCCAGGACGTCGCCCTTGCCCCGCGTCACTGCCAGAATCTCCACGCCCGGGTCCGTGTGAACGTCCCCCACGCCCACCCGACGGACCGGCTCGCGCACGTCAAGCGTGGTCAGCAGCTTGCCCGTCGCCGATCGGTAGATGCGGATCCTGCCGTCTTCTGCGGCGGCAACGACTTCGGCCCCGCCGCCCGGCAGGACGTCCCCGATCGCCACGTCCGTGTGCCTCACCTGGCCCTGCATGACGTCGCGCAGCACGACGGGATCCTTGTCCTTCGCGGCGGTGTCCCAGATCTGGATCTTGCCCGCCCGCGTCACCGTGGCGACCTCATCGCCCGCGCTGCCGGCATCGAGCTCCCCGGCCGCGATGGCGACGGCGTCCGTCGTCCATTCGGTGTGGAACACGCGGTCGTTCTTCCGGACGTCATAGCAGTTCCAGTAGGATCCGGTCGGCTCGCCCGCAGCGTTCCGCTTCTCATTGACGGTCAGCGCCCCGGCCTTGCATGCAGAGACGTCCAGGGCGTGTCGTCCCTCCTTGGACCATCCCATCGTCAGACACCGTCCGCTGTGCGGGTCGTAGATCCGCCGACACGGGTCGATGGAATCCTGCACCGCGGTCAAGACCTGCGGCGAGCGCAACCCCAGCACGTCGCCGACGGCGACCCGGGTGTTCGGGCGTTCCGCCGACGCCCCTCGCGCCGTGACCGTCACGACGGCGCCGAACGACCGCTCGACCTTCCCGCTTCCGTCGAGGACCTGGATCAGGCCGTCCTTGTCGCGCACCGCGACAATGCGCTCGGGTGGCTCGGCTCCCATGCCCGGTGTCGCGAACGCCAGGATGACGGCCGCCAGCGCCCGTCCGGCCTTCCGAAGGCGTCCGACGATAGTAAGGTGATCGGCGATTCCTACAGGCATCGGCTGCTCCCTTTCGAGACGCGCCCCAACAGCGAGCATTCCGCACGATCAGAAGCGAGGGCCGGGCGGGAAATCCCGTCGGTACCGGTCGAGCAGTTTCTCGACGTCGTTCGGGACCAGGTAGATCTTCCCCCGCAGCCGCTTCCGCTCGCCCGCCTTCAGCCCGCCGATGCGAAAATCGCTGTGGATACAGACGATCACCCCCTGGAAGAGCTCCTGCGTGTGGTCCCACGCCATCGCGAGGATCATCCTCTCGTCGGCCGAGAAGCAGCCTACCAGTCCGTTGACGGGCCGCGTCTTGCTGATGGGCCGGGGGTTCACGTCGTTCAGGTCGATGCCCTTCGGGACGTACACCTGCCCGGGCACGTACCGGGCGCGGGTCTCGCGATGCGTCTGGTGCATGCGGACCAGGCCTTTCTCGGTGAAGATGAAGCACTTCTCGAAGTAGTCGTCCTGACCCCGCCCGGTGAACGCGCCGACGCGCATGCACGGCTGGGCCCAGTCGACGTCGACGGGCTGGGCGCTCTTGTTGACCAGCTCCAGCTTGAAGGCCACCTCGTCCGTGCCGCTGCGGATCTCGTGACTGATCTCGACCTTCCCATCGACGACGGTCTCGAGCTTCACCCACCGCCCCACCGGGTCGGCTGCCACCTGCTGGGTTTTGAACGGGATGACGGTCTGTCGCCAGTCCCGGTCGGTGCTGCCCCGCCGGCAGAAGGCCTCCAGATACCACACGTCGACCTTCCCGCCAGGCAGGCGGTCCGACCGGATCGTCAGGATGTCCCGCTTCCACGATAGGCGCAAGGCGTCCTCCTCACCGTGGCACACCCCCGTCGTGACGGCGGCCGTCATCACGACGACCGCCAGGCGTGTCCAGCTCCGTCCACCCGACACACACGTCGCGAAACGCACCGCCATCTCTGATGTCCCTCTCATTGCTGCTTGGGGGTCGCCGGCCCCAACGGCGCCAGCTCCAACCCGACGGCCCGCGTGATCGCGCCGCCCGCCGCCCCGGGACCGGTTCGCTCCTCGTACTGACCCGCGCGGAAGTCGTAGCTGGGGATGAGGTAGCCCAACTCGTCGTTGGCCAGCCCGACGATGAGGCGGAGCTTGCCCGTCATCTTCGACATGATCTGGAAGCCGAGCTCGGGCAGCAGCTCGCCCGGCACGGTGATCATCTGAACGTCGCCGATCCAGACCGCGTTCATCTCGGTGCGGACCCGCCCCTTGACGAGGTCCACGGGACCTGGGGCGTTCTGGAGGAACTTGAGGATCGCCTTGGCCGTCACCGGATACTCGACGGGCCGGCGATGGAGCCACAGGTCGTAGGACGAGACCGGCGTCGCGGCCGCGGCGGCCTGGACGACGAACCGGGCGAAGCCCTTGCCCATCGCCACGGCCGACGCATACCCCCGCTCCCGGGCGTCCGGCGTCAGCATGCCGCCCAGCGCGCCGTTCAGGAAGACCGGCTGACCGCCGAGTTGACGGCGGACCTCCTTGCAGAGCGTGCCGACGTAGTCGGGCGACAATCCATACGTGTCGCGGAGTCGGATAACCTCCGGATGACAGGCCAGATGGATGACGTTGACGATGGGCCGGTCGTCCTCGCCGATCGCCTGGATCAGCGACACCGCCGGGTCGACCAGCCCGGGGTCCCGGCCGTTCCAGACCAAATCCACCACGCGACCGCCGGCCAGCGGCATCTCGACCATGCCCGTCTTGAGCACCTTGACGGGTTTCATGTCCTTGGCCGCAGCCAACACGACGCGCTCCGTCTGGCGAACGATGTGCTGCGCGTACGCCTTGGGGTAGTAGCCATAGAACCCGATCGTGTCCACGTTCGCGTGCGTGTGGCTCATCGCCAGGATCACCTTGTCGAACCCGTGGCGCGCGAGCGACTTCCGCAGCGCCCGCAGGTCCCACGGCGCCATGCCGAACACGTCGAGCCCGATCAGCACGATCTTGTCGTCGCCCTGTTGGAAGATGGCCACGCGGGCCAGCAGGTCCTCGTGGACGGTGTAGCGATGCTTCTTGGCGTCGGCGGCGATGTCATCGAGACGCTGCGGGGCGATGCTGATCTCCGCGGTGCCGACACGGAATCCTGCCGGCGCCCGGGCCGGCCCGGGTCGGGGGGGCTGACGGCGGAGGTCGAACACGTTCGGATACCCCGCCGGCATGCGCCGCTGGCCGGCCGAGAAGTAGATAGCTCCCGTCGTCTTGCCCGACGCGTCGCAGATGAACCGCAGGCCCTTCTCGGAGTAGTCGAGGAACTCCTGCGTCAGGAAACGGACGCGGGCCTCCGGGGGCCCGAGCTTGGCCAGGATCTGCTGGCGGGTCGCGTACCGCGGGTCCGTCGAGCCGGCCGACACCCCCCTCAGCTTACCCGAGCCGGCGAAGAACAGCCGATCCGTCACCGCCGCCGCGCCGGGAACGGGGTACCAATCGCACTCGCCCCGATGCATCCCTTCGGCCGGGGCGCCGAGGGCCTTGTGGGCGTCTTGGCGGGTCGACTGGCCCGGCGTCAGCCCCTTGTAGGCGTTGGCCGCGGCGGTCGACGCGGCCTGGGCAGACAGCGCCCCGCCCGAGCAAGACCCCGCTACGACGAGCGCAGACGCGAATCGATGATACGGTCTCATGCGTCCTTCTCCTGTCTGATCCGGCTCGCGGGTACGCGACGTGGCCTTTCACTGGGCCGCACACTACCTGGATGGTCTGCGATGGACACCTCAGCCGATCAGCGTGCCACGAACGTCATCCCGGCCGTCTCGTCCATCTGGCAGCCTGTCCAAGCGTTACTGGTGTAAAGCCTGGCCCGCAGGATGGCAAGGCCCCGGCTACCCACCCTCCGCCGGGCCCGGCGCAGGCGGCTTATTCCGTCCGGGTTGCCTGGCGCGGGTCGCAACGCTAAGGTGGAGTCGGCCGAGCACGAAAAGGAGTCGCCCCGATGACGGAGAACCACAAGACCCGACGGGAGTTCCTCAAGGCCACCTCGACGGCCGTGGCTGGAGCGGCCCTGGCGGGCCGCGTCGCGGCCGATCAGGCCAAGCCCGTCGACCCCGCCAAGATCCTCAACCACAACTCCAAGATGGGGTACCGCCGCCTCGGCAAGACCGGCCTGATGATCTCGGAGGTCAGCCTCGGCGGGCATGGCTCGCAGGGGCTTCAGAACCGGATCGACGTCCTGAACCGGGCGGCCGAGCTGGGCATGAACTACCTGGACACCAACATCGTCGCCGAATGCGCCCAGTACGGCGAGGCGCTGGGCGGCAACCGAAAGAACTGGTACATCGGGTTCGCCTCCTGGCCTCAGAAGATCACCACCGAATACGAAAAGGAGCTGTCCAAGGAGCGGTTCATCCGCGAGATCGAAGGCCGGCTGAAGCATTACAAAACGGACATGCTCGACATCTGGCGGCCCGTCGGCGCGACCTGGGGCGAGGGCCAGAAGAAGATCGCCACCATGCTCATGGTCAGCCGCCGGGTGCTGGACATGGTCGTCGCGTCGTTCGAGAAGGTCCGCAAGCAGGGCAAGGTTCGCTGGCTGGGGATCTCGGCCCACAACCCCAAGGTCTTCCGCCGCGTCCTCAACGAATACCCGCAGTTCTCGGTGATCATCTTCCCGTACCTGTTTCTGACCAAGGAGCTGGGCGGCGACAGTCTGCTGGCGTTGGCGAAGGAGAAGGACGTGGGGGTGATCGGGCTCAAGCCCTTCGGGGCCGGCACGACGTTCGGCATCAAGCCCAGGGAGATCAAGGGGAAGGTCGACCGACGGGCCCACGTCCTGGTCAAGGAGATGCTGGCCGAGCCTCGGATCTCGGCTGTCATCCCGGGCGTCAACACGACCGAGCAGCTCGAGGAGAACGCCAAGGGCTCCTACGAACGCGACAAGCCAGCGGGCCCCGCGGATAAGCAGGCCCTCCGCGAGTGCACCGAGAACTTCTACGCCCACCTGACCCCTGAGTATCAGTGGCTCCGCGCTTGGGAGACGGTATGAGCCGGATCCTCGTCATCGGCGTGGTCGGGTTGGCCGCGGCGCTGCTGGTGTCCTGCCGGTCGAACACGCAGCGGATCGATGTAGCCCCCGGCGGCGGCCCGCCGGTCGCCGCCGCCCCCGACGCCGGGAAGCCGGCCGAGGACGTCCTCGGCGCGAACGCCGGCTGCTACGTCTGCCACGTGACGTTCGTGAAAGAGACGCTGTCCAAGGTGCACCTGGCCGCCAAGATCGGCTGCACCCGCTGCCACGGGACCAGCGCCGCGCACGCCAACGACGAGGACATCGGCGCCACCAAGCCCGACATCGTCATCAAGCGCGACCAGGTCAACGCGTCCTGTCGCACCTGCCACAAGACCCACGACGTCGCACCCGAGAGGGTCGTCGCCCGCTGGCGGGAACGGCACGGAACCAAGCCAACCGCCTCCCGACCATCGGCTGCCGTCACCTGCACCGATTGCCACGGCAATCACAGAATCGCCGCCGGCTAGTGTTTTTGGAGTGCGGCGGTTTGACGCCGCTTTTCGGCGTGAAATCGTCTCAACGCGCCGCAGGAACGCGCGGCAGGATGTAAGGTCCCGTAGGGATGACGGCCCAGGTTGCCCTGGGATGTTCGGTTCGAAGCGACGCCAGCACGTCGTCGAGGACCTGCTGGGTGGGCCGACCCGTCTCGCCGCAGCCGGGGGCGGGCCTGACCGAGCAGGCGCCAAGCGTCGCGGCGTCCACGCCGTCGGTGACGAATACCAGTCCGTCCACGGCGACCTTCCGCAGCACGCGGCACTGCATCTCGAACTCCCACTGGTCCTTCTCGACGCGGTCGCTGGCCTTGATGTCCTCGATGAAGTCTCGCCATCGACCGTCGGCGTAGCGACGCATGATGTCGAGGTAGATGTCGCTGCCGATCCCTTGCGTGCAGCTCGAGGCGATCACCATCGTCCCGCCCTGCCGGACGAAGGGCGTGGCGAGCACCATGCCCTTGACCGCCTGGTAGAACGTCGTGTCGAGCGGATAGCCGCCGCCGCACGTCACGACGACGTCGTACTCGCGCTCGACATCGATGCCCATCATGTCGGCCACTGCGTCGGCACCGGCCAGATGGGCTTGTTCCAGATCACCTGCGAAGACGCCCGTGATCTCTTGGTCCGTCGTGACTGCTACGTTGACTAAGAAATCGGCGCCGACCCGCCGGGCGACCTCGATCGCTTCGACGTGGCAGGGATTGCCGTCCAGCACGCCGCTGTCGGCCCGGGGGTTCTCCAGGAACGCGGGGCTGTGGAACTTCTGGATCGTCTCGAGGTTGACCAGGCCGGGGCAGATCGCCTTGCGGCCGCCGCTGTAGCCGGCCATGAAGTGGGGCTCGATGAAGCCGGTGACGATCTTCAGATCGGCCTCGGCGTACAACTGGTTGATCCAGACGTTCGTTCCGCTGGCCGTCGGCGTGGGCAGCAGGATCAGCTCGTCGCGCTGCTCTGCGCGGTGATCGACGATGCGGTAGCGCTCGACGATGTCGGGGCCCACCAGTTCGACGCGTTCGTCGGGCGTGCTGGGGCGATGCATGCCGGTCGCGATCAGGATCGTAACCGCGTCGTCCGGGTGGCCGGCATCGCGCAGCACGTCGAGGACCGGCGGCAGGATCACCCGGTTCGGTACGGGCCGGGTGATGTCGCTGATCACGACCACCACCTTCCCGCCGATCTTCGCCCTGGCGATCTGGGACAGCGGTGGCGACCCGATCGGACGCGCCAACGCCTCGGCAACGGCCCCCGCCTGATCGGGCAAGACCTCGGTGTGCCCCGGGCGGAGCACGTCACACGTCTCGTCGTGCTCGACCGTCAGCGTTCCTCTGCCGTAGAGGATGTCGGTTTGGGTCATCATTCTCGCTCGGCTCTCCAAACCACAATCGTGCTGCCGACATCGTACCACGTTGGCTTGTTCGCTCAGGCTGCTCGCTCCAGCCCTATAGCAGCTCGTCGGCCCGCATGCAGACCTTCCGGAACGCCTCGGCGTGCTCGTCGATGATCTGCGGGCGGTCGTGCTTGAACCAGGGGATGCTGAAACAGCCCGTCGGGATCGTCTCGGTCCGGGGCAGGCTGCCCGCCGGTTGCAGGACGTCGCGCGTCGCGTTGGCCAGCCGCGTCGGCTTGCCGTGGCCGTAGACGTCCAGCTCGTTGAGGACCGGATGCAGGTGCATCAGCAGGTTGGCGCCCGCGCGGATACCGACCCCCTCGGCGTTGACGGCCTCGACGAACGTCTCGATGGGCAGGTGGAAGATCTCCTCGCCGTGGTAAACGCCGTGCGCGGCGTACCAGCCGCCCATCGTGCTGCCCGAATCTCTCGGCGGACGGTGGGCCCGGATACCGGGCACGCCCTGGAGCTGATCCCAGAAACGGTTCATCGCCTGCTGGATCACGGTCATGCGCTCCTTGTAGTGACGGAGCTGGACGCGTCCGACGGCCGAGCTGCATTGGTGCATGCGGTTTTTGACCCCGCCCATGGGCAGGCCGGCGAACCGCTCCCACTCCGTGCCCTTGAGCACCTCGGCCGTTCGCTCGTAATGGCCGAAGGCGGCGGCCTTCCGCCAGATCTCCGTGTCGTTGGTGACCAGCACGCCGCCCTCGCCCGACGGCAGCGCCTTGCCCGACATGATCGACATCGCCCCCACGTGCCCGATCGTGCCGACCAGGCGGCCCTTGTACAGCCCGCCGTGGGCGTGGCTGACGTCCTCGACCACCTTGATGCCGTGCTTGTTGGCGATCTCCATGATCGGGTCCATGTCACACGGGTAGCCGGCGTAGTGCACGGCCACGATGACCTTGGTCCGCTCGGTGATGCGGTGCTCGATGTCGTTGGGATCGATGCAGAGGGTCTCGGGGTCCGCCTCGGCGAAGACGACGGTCGCGCCGAGCGTGAAGGCCGGCAGGCAACTGGCCCAGTACGTCATGCTCGGGCCGATCAGCTCGTCCTGATGCCCCAGCCCGCACGCGAAGAAGGCCGCCTGCAGCGAGGCCGTCCCCGTGTTGAACCCCAGCGCGTGCTTGGTCCCGTGCCACTCGGCGAACTCCTTCTCGAACTCCGCGGTCACGTCCGAGGCGGACATCTTGCCCGCCCGAAGGACCTCCAACACCGCCTGTTCGTCTTCGTCGGTGATGATGGGCCACGTGAAGATGTCGCCCGGATCGGTCTGGACCGCCTTGGGCCCGCCCTTGATCGCCAGCTCCGCCGCCATGCCGCTGCTCCTTCGCTACCGAATCGCTTCGTGATGCGTCCATCCGACGCGCCAGTCGGATGGACGCTCGCCAACATTTGTCCAGCCGGAGGCATCAGAATAGACGGATTGGCACGCCAATCAATGCCCGAGGCCAAAAACGGCGTGCGGGTGTGCGGCGACTGAGGCCGAATCGCCGGGTCGGGACGGGATTTGATTTGACATATCAGAATATATTGATATACTGTAAGTATGACGAGGCGAGCGACAAAGCTGAGGCAGGTGCTGGACGAAGCGACGTTGAATCGGGTTGCCCACACGCTGAAGGCCGTCGCCCATCCCCTGAGGCTGCGGATCGTCGAGGTGCTCGCGGATCGGGAGATGTGCGTCAGCGACCTGATCGAGGCCTTGGGGACCAAGCCGGCCTGCACGAGCCAGCAGTTGGGGCTCATGCGGGATCGGGGGGTCCTGTCCTGCCGGCGCGAGGGCAGTCGGGTCTACTACCGCGTGAGCAGTCCGAGCGTCGTCAACGTGATCGCGTGCATCCGGCGCCACTGCGACCAGGTGAGGTAAATGGCCTGGCCGAGCATCGTCCCGGGCGGCTGGCGGGCCGCTGCGGGATTTGACAGAGGTGCACCATGTGGTGGAAGATACTGCTGAGCATGACGGCTGGCGGAGCGATTGGATACGCTTGGAGCTATGCCGTCCGGTGTGGGGGGGGAGGCTGACAGATGGCGAGTCGGTGGCAGTTGGCCACCTTGATTGGGGCGGGGCTCGGGTTGTACGTGGCGCTACAGGCCTGCAACTCCGGTAGGGAGACGCCTGTTGCGCCGGCATCGAAGGGCGGCAGGTCGGCGGCAACAGGTGGCGAGGGCAAGGTCGGTCACGCAACTACGGAGAAGAAACCCATGGCTGAGATGATTACGTCCGACGCGGATTTCGAGTCGAAGGTGCTTCAGGCGGACAAGCCGGTGTTGGTGGACTTCTACGCCGACTGGTGCGGGCCGTGCAAGTTCGTGGCCCCCGTCATCGAGGAGCTCGCGACCGAGCTGAGCGGCAAGGCCGACGTCTACAAGGTCGACGTGGACAAGCTCCAGAGCCTTGCCGCCAAGTTCGGCATCCAGTCGATCCCGACGGTGATCGTGTTCAACAATGGTCAGGCCGCCACCACCTTCGTGGGCGTGCGGGGCAAGGAGGAGTACCTGGCCGCCGTCAACGAGGCCATCGGGGGCTGACGCCTATCTCGTGATCGGACGATCAAGCCCACCTCGACGTCCCACCGACCCCTTCCGTTGGGCAGCCAGTGTGATTGGGTGCGTTCATGCCGGACGACCAGACATCCCGATCCGCCGTCGACGCGTCTGACGATCTGCTGACGTGCAAGAAGACGGGCAAGGTGATGTCGTGGGACGAGGCCGAATGCCCCAACAAGGGCAAGCCCTGCGGCTACCGCGCGGAGTGTCAGATCCAGGTCGTCATCGCCGAGCGGCGCGACGGCGAGGAATGATCGGCGACCTTGCCGCCGCCTTCACGGACGTGCCTTCTTGCCGAAGTGCTTCTCGAGGAACGGCAGCGATTTCTTGTTGCTCCAGGCGTGGGGGCCGTCGAAGAAGTCGGCGTCGAGCCTGTCGGGCACGCCGAGCAGCGCGTAGACCTTCTTGAGCTTCTCGTAGCCTTCCCGGGCCGGGGCGATCGGGAAGATCTTGTCCTTGATCCCATTGATCAGCAGCACCGGGCGCGGCGCGTGGAGGGCGACCACGTCGCTCATGTCGCCGTACTGCATGATGTGGGGCAGGCAGTTGCAGTAGCAGTGGTAGATGGAGTAGATGGACGCGCGGTAGCTGCAAAACGCCCCGGCGATCATGACCAGTCTCACCCGATCGTCCAGCACGGGCAGGTAGGTCGACAGCGTCCCCCCGCCGGACAGTCCGGCCACGCCGATCCGCTCCGCGTCGACGTCCGCCTGCGTCTCGAGGAAGTCGATCAGCCGCATCGCGTCCCAGCATCGCAGGCCCATCGGCGTCATGCCCATCAAGAATGCGTTCATCGTGACGCGCAGGCAGCTGCGGCGGTTGCCCGCGCCGCGGTCTTGGTCGGCGGCCGTCTCGTCCCAGCCGCGGACGACCGGCGCGATCGTGATGTACCCGTGCTCGGCGAGGTAGACGGCATAGTCGAGCGACAGCCGCTTGGTCTTGGCCTGCAGTTTCTCGTCGCCCTCGCGGATGTAGGGGTAGATCCCGCTGTGCCCGTGCAGGCAGACGATCGCGGGCGTCTTGCCCTTCAGCTTCTTGGGTACGAAGTAGTAGGCGGGCGACCAGTAGTTCGCCTCGGTTCGCACGTAGATCTTGTGGCGAACGAGCGTGGGGAACGCCTTCTTCTCGGCCCACTCGACGGCCAGCGGCACGCGCTCGGGCATCCGGCCGAGCAGCTCGACCACCTTGGTGTGGAACCTGGCCCGCCACGCGCAGTGTTCGTCGATGGTCTTGGCGTCCCACGCGAGCTGCATCGGCGTGGTGTCCGCCAGTGTCTGAAAGGCGGGCATGACCTTCGCGTTGATGTCGGGTTTCATGGGCTTCTCCGAACGCTTGCCGTCAGCCGGTGCGGCCGGCGCCGCGGCATCGAGCGGCCGCTGAGCAAGAAGCGCGAGCGAAAGCGCAACGCCCGCCGCCAGCAGGATCTGGGGGGATTCAACGACAGACCGGTTCATGGCGTGTTTCTCCTCGGGATGGCATCGGATCTTAGTGCGAATCCGCAGGACAGACGAGGCCCACTGCGGCATCACGCTCTCCGCCGTCGAGACCGGCGCGATCCCGGCCAGCATCTGCTTCCCCGAACACTGGCACGCCGAGAGCCGCTCCCCCGCCGTCAAGGACAACGGGCGAGGCCGCTTCGCCGTCACCGGCACGCCCCGCGAAGTCAAGTTCGCCATCACCGTAGCCGACGAACGATAGATCGCCGACGCCTGCGGCCGCGCCGGAACAGCCGTGCGTTTCACCGTCTGCCGGTCGTCGGGCCCTACCAGGGCAGCTTGCCCGTCCGCTACGACAGTTCCTCGAGCAAGATCCTCTGGAAGTAGATCGTCCTGTCATCCTCCCAACACAGGTAGATCGCCTTCCGGTCCGCGTCGTAGAAGCCGTCGGGGTACTGCGCGACCTTGGGGGCCGAGACGATCGTCCGCTTGAGGTACCAGCTCTTCATGTCATCGGCGCTGACCCACATCTCCAGCCGGGTCCGATGTCGGTGGTGGTTCTTATGAACGTTCGGGTCGGCGTAGTCCTTCTTGTTCGGGTTATGGAACAGAACGATCCGCCCGTCCGGCAAGTTGATGATCCGCGGCTTGGTGCCCGGATTGGGAATGTCGGTCAGGTACGGGTCGGACCACGTCTTCCCACCGTCGTTGGAGTCCGATCGCCACAGGTAGCCCGCCCGACGATGCCTGTTGACATCGCCCCGTATGAGCATCGCCAGCCGCCCGCCAGACAGCTCGGCGATGGCGTTCTCGAAAAGCGGGACGCACTTCGTCGGCCCCTCGGGCGTCGGCTTGTGGACCCGTCCGTAGTGCGTGAACGACGTGAAGTCGCTGTTGGGCTCCATCACACCGACGTAGAGAACGCCCTTCTCCTCCCACTTGATCGGGAGCAGCACGCGCCCGTTCCGCAGAATCGTCCCGTGACGGATGTCGACCGCCCCCCACTTGATCGGGGGCCGCACGCGCCCGTTCCGCGGAATCGTCCCGTGACGGATGTCGGCCACCCCTTCCTCGGGCCAGTCCTGGAGGATGACCCGGTCCTCGGTGAAGGTCCGACCACCCGGCTCTGTCACGAGGATCCGGTTCGTCATGTCCTGCCAGCCTTTGCTCTTGGTGCACCAGAAGAGGTAGGCCCTGTTCTTGTGGACGAACATCGACGGCGCCCAGCATCCGGCGCCCTTCCTTTGGCGGATCACCTCGACGCCAGACCACGTCTTGCCGTCATCATCGCTGCGGATGGCGGCGACCATGTTGTTGATGTCGCCGTCGAACTTCCCGCCGGTGAAGAACACGCAGCAGAGCGACCCGTCCGGCATCCGCTGGAGCAGGCACTCCCGCAGCCACGTGTACGTCTTGTCCACGTGGAAGATCTGCCGGACCTCGCACTTCATCGGATAGCCCGAGTACTCGGCCTGCGTGATGTCCCGCCCGCAGCGGACGATTGCGTACTTGTCAGCGGCTTCGCCCACGGAGCAAACGCCTGCAAATACCCCCGTTGCCAACGCCGCTAGAGTCCGTTCAGTCCACATCGCTGTCTCCATCGTCGCGTTTCCGCCCTCGGGCGTGCCGTCGATCTGCACCCTCCATCGGGCCACGGCCGCGTCGCTACCGAAGCGAACGATGCGGCCAGATGCACCCGGCGCGCGCCGGGCAGAACGAGCCTGTGCCTGTGTTTTATCCGAGATTCCCCATGTAGCTTCGCCTGGCTACGCCGCCGGGCCGTAGTCGATCATTGTACAGCCCCCCCGTTGCGCCTATCGCTTTTCGGACTTCTTTTTGCGGTGCAGCGGACTTGGGAGCCGTGTTTCGGTCCCCAAGGGCCTGATCTACCCCCCGCCAGCCCCTGTTTTCCCTTGTGGGCACCCCTGGTTGCCTGCGCCGGGTGCGACCTTTGGCGACGTGTCGGGGCATCACGACGGGGCCATGCTGGCCACGGCACGCACACGCTGGATGCGTTCCAGGATGGCAGCGAACAGCCTGCGTGGAACCGCCACCTCGGCCATCTGGAAGACCGCGTACCGTGAGTGGGTCACGACCTTGGCTCCGTGAAACTCCAGCTTCACGGAACGGTCGAAAACGACCCGCAACGCCTCCCTGCGTGCTTCACCCATTGGTTTCTCCTGATTCTGGTCCCGAAGCCTGCGAAAACCCCTTCCCTTACAGACTCAAATCAGTGTGCATCATACCATCGCAGTCAACTGATCTGGGAAATGCGGGCTTAGGTGTTGCACTCTGTGCCATCAAGGCGGTCTGCCGACCTGCTTGGAGCGGGGGTGCGTCCAGTGAATGGTGTTGGTGCCGTCGGATCCGAACGACGTTGCCCGAACCGCGGGATTCATCCCGCGCGGTTCGGTTGCCGTGCGGGATGAATCCCGCGGCTCGGGCGTGCTTCTGTTGCGCGCCGAGGAATGACACTCGCGCAGCGGAGGATTGGATGCGCCCTTGAAACGCGTCCGTTCGATGGTAGCGTAGTGCCCGACTTGCGTGTGTGATGGACGACGTCGGGTTTCGCAGAGGTGATCTGTTTGAAAGGGCTGATCATGCGCAGGAGGGGTGTGCTTGTTGCGATAGTTGGGGTTGTCCTGGGGGCGGCGCCGTCGGTGGGGACCGGGGCGGAGAAGGTCCGGCGGCTGGCGGTGCGGGCGTATCGGGACAAGATGAAGGCGGGGTGGATCGGGCAGATGGTCGGCGTGGGATGGGGCGGGCCGACGGAGTTTCGGTTCCGGGGGCGGATCATCCCCGAGAAGAACATGCCTAAATGGCACCCGCGGTTGGTCAACCAGTTCGGCCAGGACGACATTTACGTGGAGATGACGTTCCTGCGGTCGATGGAGGCGCACGGCCTGGACGTCTCGATCCGGCAGGCGGGGATCGACTTCGCCAACAGCGGGTATAAGCTGTGGCACGCGAACCGGGCCGGGCGGGACAACCTTCGTCGCGGCATCGCGCCGCCGGATTCGGGCCATCCGAAGTTCAACCGCCACGCCGACGACATCGACTACCAGATCGAGGCCGACTTCGCCGGGCTGATCGCGCCGGGGTTGCCGAACGTTGCCATCGCGCTGGGCGAGATCTTCGGTCGATTGATGAACTACGGCGATGGGTTGTACGGCGGGCAGTTCGTCGGCGGGATGTACGCCGAGGCGTTCTTCGAGGACGACCCGGTCAAGATCGTCGAGGCGGGGCTGAAGTGCATTCCCGCCGACAGCCAGTACGCTGAAGCCGTCCGAGACGTCTTGCAGTGGTATCGGGCGGACCCGGATGACTGGGAGAAGACCTGGGAGCAGATCAACCGCAAGTACCACCTCAACCCGGCCTACCGTCGGTTCTCATGCAGCGGCGCGAAGGCGGATTTCAACATCGATGCCAAGCTGAACGGCGCGTACATCGTCATGGGCCTGTTGTACGGCAGGCGCGACCCGGACCGGACGATCATCATCTCCACGCGATGCGGGCAGGACTCCGACTGCAACCCCTCGAACGCGGGCGGGATCTTGTTCACGACGATGGGCTGGGCGAAGCTGCCCGATCGCTTCACGTCGGCCCTGGACCCGGGACGGAAGTTCAGTCACACCCCCTACACCTTCCCGGCGCTGATCAAGGTGTGCGAGGGCCTCGCCCGCCAGGCGGTTCGCAAGGCCGGCGGCCGGATCGAGAAGGACGCCGGCGGCGAAGAGGTGTTCGTGATCCCCGTTCAAACGCCGCGGCCAGGTAAGCTCGAGCAATGCTGGGAGGCGGGGCCCATCGCGGGCAGTCGTTTCACGGACCAGGAGCTTGCCAAGATCCAGGCCGCCCCGGGCGTCGATTTGAAGCGGGCGGTCGAGGCGGTGGCGCCCGGTTGGCGGGTGAGTCATTGCGGGGCGGACATGAACCCCGGTCTGCGCCCAGCGTGGGGGGGCAAAGAGCGGGTCCTGGTGACGCATCCGCTGGACCGGTCGACCGGCTGCGTCTTGACGCGGAAGGTGGACGTGCCGGCCGGCAAGAAGACGGCGCTGCGGCTCGTCGTCGGCCACCACCCACGGGGCGACTGGACGCTCATCGTCAAGGCGGACGGCAAGGTTTTGCTGGAACAGCCCGTGGGCAAGGAGACTGCAGAGGACGGGTGGGCGGCCGTCAGTGTGGACCTGTCCGCCTACGCCGGCCGACAGGTCAAGCTCGAGCTGGTCAACCAGCCGAGCGGCTGGGCGTGGGAGGCGGGTTACTGGGCCCAGATCGCCCTGGCGAGCGAGTAGTTGGCCGGGCCGAGGACGTCCCGGCTCGGTGCGGCATGTGCGCTTGGAGTCGAGGCGGCGCTAGAACTCGGCTTCGCGGAGGTGGCGGGTGCCCAGGCGCAGGGTCACGGCTGCGACGATGGGGCCCAATGCGGCGACCATCGCCACGGCGGGGATCGTCCGTCGGTCGTAGATCAGCTCCCCTTGCTTGGCCGCATAGGCGCTCAGGGTGCCCATGATGGCCAACACGGCGATGACGAAGAAGACCGAGGCGATCAGGTTGACCGTGCCGCCCATCCCGCTGGCGATGCGGGCGCCGCTCGATTGGCCGAACATCGGCAGCCTCGCGCCGAGCCCGACGGCCAACCCGCACAAACCGATGCACGTCGATACGACGGCCGACAGGTGCATCCACCACCACGCCCGCGGCAGGTCCAGCATCGCCATCGACAGCACCGTCACGCCGCCGGCGCAGATCAAGGTGGTGGTCAGCGCGAAGATGAATTTGCACAGCAACAGGTGCGTTCGCGATAGGGGCATGGGCCCCAGCAGCCAGAGCTGACGGCCCTCGAGCGACACCATCGGGAAGACGAACCGTCCCGTGAACGTCGCCAGGATCAGGCTGATCGCCGCGAGGTTCAGGAACGACACGAGCACCTGCCACCGCATCGAGGTGATGTCCAACGTCAGCCGGGGGATATTGGCCACGTAGAGCGCCAACAGCCCGAACAAGATCGCCAACTGCGACCATTGCATCGGATCGCGGAGCAGCGTGCGGAGGTCCTTGAGGGCGATTTCTCGCAGGCGTCTGGGCAGGTATGCGAATAGGACCGAGGCCATCGCTGCCGTGACCCGACCGCCCATGCGGACCACGCGGGTCGATCGTGACTGCGCTCGGGCGAAGGCGTCGGACAGCCGTCCCGAGACGACGACGACGGCCAGCCAGCTCAAGAACAGCCCGTTGGCGAAGGTGACGAACAGATAGAAGGCAGCCCGCCCCGGATCGTGTCGTGCTGCGGCGACGATGCCCTCCGTCACCCACGTGCTTGGCCAGAGAGGCCCGCGAATGGCGGAGAGCTGCTCGAAGAACGTCTTGAGCCAGATGGAGGAGTCCGCGTTCGTCTCCGTCCAGACGCTGATGCCGAACCGGATCGCGGCGGCCGCCATCACGATCGCCACGATGATGATGAATCGCCTGGCCGACCGTGGGAAGTAGAGCGCCGCAGCGTGGGCGGCCATCAACCCCGCCGCGCCCGGGATGGTCACGAACGACAGGAACAACCCCACGAACATCGGGTAGTAGTACCAGGGCGTGTCGCCGACCTGGGCCATCGCCAGCATCAGCGGAAACCCCAGCAGCAGCAGCGACCAGCTGCTCAGGACCAGCGCTTCTGTGTACTTGGTGATCACGACGTGCCAGCTTCGCAGCGGGACGACCAACAAGAACTGCGATTCCCCCCGGCCGTACAGCCCCGAGAAGCACAGGATGCCCGTCGAGAACGTCAGCATCGCCATCAGCGCGATGAAGAAGAAGTGGAACACGTACGGGACGGCCACGATCGATTCGAGATGACGGAGCTGGATGAACCCCAACAGCTGGGAAAACAAGACATAGAGCGCCGTCCAGATGAACAGGACGAAGGCGGCGACGGACACCAGCCGAAGCGGGGATTCGTCCAGGTCTTGCCGAAGACGATTGCGGGCGCTGATCGCCTTCAGGCGGAGCACGACCATCAGCGACGGCGACTGGACGAGCAATGACGTTTGGCGGCGGACCATACCGGATCCTGCCCCCCCTGGCCGCGAACCGACACACCTATTGTACCGTCGCGTGGGCCTCTTCGTCGCGCGGGTGCCCCATCCTCCAATGCGATTCGGCGAAAGCCGAAGCGGATTGGAGGGTGGGGGACGGATCACACGGCGAATGGGCTCGAATCTGGTGCGATCGGTCCCCCATCCTTGCCCTGCGAGCGGCTGCCGCCGCCCGCAGGGCAAGGATGGGGCACCCCGCCACAGCACCCCAAGCACGTACCATTGTACCGTGGCGCGGGACCCCTCGTTGCATGCACGGCGGGGAAGCAGACCACGCTTCGGACTGGGTCTGGCCTACGCTCGATTCCTGTCGGCGACTTGGCGGACGATCTGAGCGGCCAGCTCGCAGTGTTCGGGCTGGTATTTCTCGCAGAACGTCGACCAGCGGATCCAGTGTTCCAGGAAATCCCGGGCGTTCACGCATGAGTCCGCAGCGTAGTGGTACTCCCTCGACGCGGGCGGCATCGAGTAGGGGAAGACTTTGTCTCGTGCGTTCTGGTCGAGGAACGTGCAGGCGGCCGGCATCAGGTAGTACTTGCCCTGACCCGCACCGGGGATGCCCGCCTCGGCGAGTTGCTCGGCGAACGCCTCGGCCGTGCATCGGAACGCCGCGGGATCGATGCTCATGCCGAACATCCAGCAGGAGTAGACATTGACGAAGTCGGGGATGGGCAGCGGCGTGATGCCGGGGATCTCGCCGATCCGCTCGGTCAAGCGTCGCGCCATCCGGTCGCGGTGTGCCACCTGGTCGCGGATGATCTCGAGCTGGGCCAGACTGATCGCGGCCGTGCACAGCGGCATGCGATGGGCGTAGCCGGGCGCGACGTGCTTGCGGCCGAAGTGGGGTTCCATCGCGGCGCCGCGACTCTGACCGATGAAACGGATCCGCTCGGCCAGGTCGCCGTCGTTCGTGGCGACGGCGCCGCCGACGTCGGACCCCATCGTCTTCTCGGCGTCGAAGGAGAACCCGGCCGCCCGAGACAGCGTGCCTGCCAAGCGGCCCTTGTATTCGCCGAAGACGGCCTGGCAGGCGTCTTCGTAGACGATCAGACCGTGTCGTTCGGCCAGGGCGTTGATCGGGTCCATGTCGCAGATCAGGCCCGTCATGTGCACGACGAGGATGGCCCGCGTCCGATCGGTGATGCACGGTTCGATCGTCTCGGCGGACAGGTTGACCGTGCCGGGCGCGGCGTCGGCGAAGACGGGGATGATGTTCTCCCGGACCAGCCCCTGGACCGTGCCGTAGTCGGTGATCGGGCTAACGATGATTTCGTCGCCCGGCTCGATCCCGAACGCGGCCGCCAACACTGCGAGCGCGGGCGTGCACCCGGGCGCGGCGATCACGTGGGCCACGCCGAGCGCGTCGGCCAACGCCCGCTCGAACCGCCCGATCATGTCGCACGTCAGGCCGCTGTCGACGACCTCCTGCAAGTACTTCATGCAGTTGGGCCCCATCGTTCGCGGAAACGGGGTGGGCAAGGCGCCCGTCTCGTGGGCGTGGGCGGCTGCTCCGTACTTCGCTCGTTCGATCTTCGTGGTCATCTATCATTCCCCCTGGCTGAGCAGGTAGTCGACGACGTCGTTCGGCTCGGCCAGCCAGACCTCGTCTGCGCCGATCCGCCGCACCGTCTCGAACCGCTCGGCGAGCTGCTCGCTCGTACAGTCCTTCTGCGGGTGGATGGGTTTGCCCGGCATGGGGCAGTGGCAGTAGTCGATCACCCATCCGCCGCAATCGATTGCCTGATGCAGCCGTTTGTACGGGTCGAAGGCCGAGTAGAACGGCGCCGGATACTCCGTGTGCAGCGGGCAGCGGAACAGCCGCAGCAGATCGGTCTGCGGCGTATTCACGTCGTCGTAGATCGTCAGGATGGACGTGTACCCCGCGCGCTCGGCGACGGCGCGGACCGGCGGGTACGAGTCGTTGTTGCCGGGTACGCAGAACATCGTCACGTCCATGTCCAGGGCGTCTTGGAGCACGTTGCGGCTCTCGACGATTTCGTACTCGGCGTTCTCCATCGTCAGGGCGGCGTGGGTCATGCTGTGATTGGAGACGCCCCACCCCTCGTCGCGAAGCGCGTGGATCTGCTCTTTCGACAGGATCATCATCCCGTCGTAGCTGCTGCCCGGGACGTCTCGCGGCACGCCGATCTGGCTGGCCACCAGCGCGAGGTGGCCGGGGATGCCGTGCTTGCGGTGAATCGGCACGGCGTGATCCAACAAGGCCGCACACCCCTCATCGTAGGTGATCGAGTAGACCCAGGACTTGCCGCTTTTCCAGGCCATGGCCGTGTCAGGCGTATTCCGTCTCGCCTGCCCGCATCACGCGTCTTCTGGTCGTCACTGCTGCGGGGGGGTCACCTCCCGCACCGTGACACCGGGCGGCGGTTTGAAGACGAATCGCTCGGGATCGATCTTGACGTCGAACTTGATGTCGGTGTAGGTCGAGGTCATCTTGGATTTGCCGGCTGAGTCTGAGACCACCTGTCTGACCAGAACGCCGTCGTGGGAGTAACAGAGGCGCATCCTCATGACGATCGGGCCGCGCTTCCGTCTGGGGGACGCTTCGATGACGTAGACCTCCTTGCCGTCGATCTTGCCAGGGGGCAGCAGCTTCAGCTGGTACACCTTGCGCAGCATCTGGAACATCCCCTTCGGATCGGGGGAGTTGCCCGGGACCACCTTCATCTTGGTCGCAAATGGCTTCCCACCAACGTCCATGAGCGAGTGGATGAACTTCCCGTCGCTGATCGCGGTATTGTGATAGTCCTGCGCCGTCTCCTCCCCGTCGCTCTTGATCACCGACTGGCCCTTGACCTCCATCCGGTAGGGCGTCAGCTTGCCTTTCCTGACGAACTCGTACGTCCCCTCCCCACCGCCGTTGACCGTCTTGTCTCCCTGCTTCATCTGTGTGGCGATCTTCAGCTTGGCGGTCATGGACTTGTGTTGCTGCCACGCTTTGATGATCTTCTGCTCGACGGTTTTGAGGCTGTCGGCCGCTGCGGCCGGCAGGGCGACGCCGAGCACAAGGGCCGACGCCAATGCCAATCTGGGTTGCCTTGTCATTCTCGATGCTCTCCTTTCCTCAACGATCGCGAGGCGGCATCCATCCTTCCTACCCTCTCATTGCGGCCGGCGGATGTCAACAGCAGGGCTCGAACGTGGCTGCCCGAACCGCCGGATGAATCCCGCGCCTATGCCTCAATCATACCCGCCAGGCAGGCCAAACCGGCGCCCTTTAGCCCGCGCAGGTTCAGACACAGTGCGTTGCTGGTTTCCTGTCCGTGGGGGAAATGGATCACGCCGAACTGGACGATGAAGGGCCAGACATCCTTCTGCCAGCTCGCCAGCTCCTGCCACTGCCGGCCGTCGCGCGACGCCCATAGGTGGGCGCGGTTGTCGTGCTCGTTCTGACCACCTTCCACGCCCGTGCTGACGAGGATCGTTCCGTCGGCCAGTTGGGTCGCGCCGTGCGCGGGCCCCTGGATCTCCTGAACCGACTCGAGCTGCTGCGTCGTCCGGTCCCATCGATAGATCCGGTTCGGCTCATCACCGGCGTCCCGCCCCGCGTCTGTGCCCCAGAAGACCGCATCGGGCCGAAACACGACGGAGACCGCCCGCCACTTCTGCGAGCCGGCCCCGAGCGTCTCGAACGTTTGACAGCCATCGACGCTCCGCAGGATGCGACACTCGTCGCCCAGGTCGCCCGTGCCGACCCACAGGCCCGGCCCGTGCGGGTCGGCCTGGATGAAGTGCACGTGGCGCACCTGCCCCGGCTCGAAACGATGGACCTCGTGAAACGTCCGCCCGTCGTCGTCGCTCCGGCGGATGGTGATGGGATCCGTGCGCTCGGACGTGCTGACGTAGTCGCCGTAGTAGACCTCGCCCGTGGGCATGGCCGTGAACCCACCGTGGGCGGGCTTGCGACCGATGGCGAATCGGTGCGTCGTCTCGAACGTGTTGCCCCCGTCGGTGCTGCGCAGCACCCGCCCGGACAGGACCGCCAGGATCGTCCCGCTCGGAAGCCGCCAGACACTGTGAACGCCCAGTCGTAGCAGCCGCGACGCGGGACCGACGCGCGACAGCAGACGCTCCGCCGGACCGGCCGGCAGGCAGCCCAGCGTCCGCCAACCGCTCTCCGCGGGGTCGCCGGCCAGCAGCCGATAGCCCCGGCTGGCCAGCGCCTCCGCGCCGTCCAGCCATTGGACCTCGCCGCCCGGCAGGAGCATCCTGGTGACCAACTTCATCGGCCCTAGTCCTCGGAATCGAGCTCGTCGGCCTCGATCTTGCGGTACAGGATCGCCGGCTCGCCGAGCGCATGCCCGGCCGGCAGTTCCTCGGCCGCCCGCTCCCAAGCCAACGCCGATTCGTCGCACGCCAACTGGCGAAGAACGCTCCGCGTGCTGAACGGCAGGAACGGTCCGCAGATCGTCGCCAGCGACCGCACCGTCTGGATGCAGACGTTGATGGCCCGGCCGCATTCGGACAGATCCGTCTTACGCGTCCGGTACGGCTTGGTCGTGTCGAAGTACTCGTTACCGGCCTGCGCCAGGTCCACCGCCGCCTCCAGGCCCGCCCGGAAGCGGAAGTGCTCGATATGGTCGGCGACCTTGTCGGCCGTCTCCTGGCGGAGCGCAAGCTGCGTCTCGTCCACAGCATCGCGCTGCCCCGGGTCGGGCACCTTGCCGTCGAAGTACTTCTTGGCGAACGTCAGCGTCCGGTTGACCAGATTGCCCAGCTTGGCCAGTAGCTCGGCGTTGTTCCGCTGGACGAAGTCCTGCCAACTGAAGGCCGTCCGCTGTCGCTCCGGTGCGATGGCCGTCAGGTAGTAGCGAAGCGCGTCCGCGTCGAACCGTTTCAGGAATTCCTCGATCCAGATGGCCGTGCCTCGCGACTTGCTGAACTTCTCTTCTTCTTTGCCCGGGATCTTGAAGTTCAGGAACGCATTGGCGCAGACCGTCGTGGGCAGCTGGAGCTCGCCGCGCTCGCCCTGGGTGGACGCGCTGTCGTGCGACGCCAGCAGCATGGCCGGCCACGTGATCGCGTGGAAGATGGTGTTGTCCTCGCCGATGAAGTGGACGATCGGGCAGTCGGGGTCCTTCCACCATCGTTCGTACGCCTGCCGGCCCTCGCCGCGGTCCTCGCAGTCCTTGGCCGTGAAGCTCACGTACCCGATCGGCGCGTCGAACCACACGTATAGCGACTTGCCCTTGGCGTCCGGATCATCCAACGGCACGGGGATGCCCCAGTCGAGGTCTCGCGTCATACAGCGCTCGGGCAGGCCTTCGTTCTCGATCTGTCCGAGAGAGAAGTTGATCACCGCCGGTCGCCACGCGGGCCCCGAATCGTTCTCGGTTTGCTTGGTCCTTAGCCAGGCCGCCAGCCGGTCCTGCAGCCGGTTGAGCTGCAGATACCAATGAACGGTCTCGCGCGGCTCGGGCGTCGTGCCGGTCAGGGCGCTCTTGGGGTCGATCAGGTCGAGGGCGTCGAGGCTCCTGCCGCAGTCCTCGCACTGGTCCCCGTACGCGTTGGGGCTGTTGCAGTGAAGGCACGTGCCCTGAACGAACCGATCGGGCAGGAACTGATTCGCCTCGGTATCGTAGAGCTGCTTGGTGGTCTTCTTGGTGAAGTACCCTTTGTCGTGGATCTTCAAGAACAGCTCCTGGCTGATCTCCTCGTGGAGCTCGGCGAAACCGGGCTGGTGCGTGCCGCCGTAGACGTCGAATTCGACGCCCAACCCGCGGAAGCTCTCCTGCTGAATGCGGTTGTAGCGAGCGGTCAGTTCCTCGACAGAGGTGTTCTCCTCGCGGGCGGCCTTCAGCGCCGCCACGCCGTTGTCGTCGCTGCCGCAGATGAAGCGGACCTCGTGCCCGGCGGCGCGGAGGTAGCGAACGTAGATGTCCGCCGGCAGATACGCGCCCGCGATGTGCCCCACGTGGGGCCGCCCGTTGGAATAGGGCAGGGCCGCTGTCACTAAGAATCGTCTGTTGGCCATGGTCAGTCCTCGTCAGGTGTCGACGCCGCCATGCGGGCAGCCGTCGCGTCATTCTAGGGAGTCCGGCGCCAAGCGCACAAGCCTGCGCGCTAGCGTTACCCTCAACGAAACAAGGCCCGCTACCGGGCCGAGGGGGGCGTGATCGTCGACAGGATGTCGGGGATTAGCCGCCGCACCGGCCTCGAGCGGGCCAGGGCATGACCATGGTCGCGGCATACGTCGAACGGAATGGCTCATGGGTGCTGGTCATGGTGCCCCAAGTATACACCATGAATGCGGCGCTGGCAAATGCGGTCCGGCTTGGTCTATGCTGACGGGCCATGGATCCCATGCATCCATCGACGGTCCGATACCTGACCGACCGGGTCGTGGCCGAGGAGTACGACAGCTACTTCGATGAGTCCCCGCTGTTCGACTACGACACCCAGTTGGTGACCCGGTGGTTCGCCCAGCCCGGACGGTTGCTCGACGTCGGCTGCGGGACGGGGCGGCACGTGATCGCGTTCTCACGACTGGGACACCGCGTGCTGGGGGTCGACCTGTCGACGCATATGCTGGACGTGGCCCGCGAGAAGCTCCTGAACGCCGACGTGAAGGCCGTCCTGGTCCAGGCCGACATGATGGAGCTTCCGATGCTCGTGCGGCCCGGGTCGTTCGACTACGCCCTGTGCATGTTCAGCACGCTGGGCATGGTGGCCGGGCGGGCGAACCGGTTGGCGTTCCTGACCGGCGTGGCCCACGCGCTGCGGCCCGGGGGCCAACTGGCCGTCCACGTCCACAACCGCTGGCACGCCCTGGCCACGCCCGACGGCGTGCACTTCCTGGTCAGTAACCTGTGGCAAACGTGGCGGGGGCGGGCCGAGCTGGGCGACAAGATCCTGTGGTACTACCGCGGTATCCGGAACATGTACGTCCACGTCTTCTCGCGCCGCGAGCTGCGAGACCTGCTGAGCAGCGCCGGGTTCGTCGTCCGGCAGATCGTCCCCCTGAACCGGCGCCGCTCCGGTCCGCTCCGCCTGCCGTGGGCGGGTGGCCTGCGGGCCAACGGGTTCATCGCCCTGGCGGCCAAACCAACGTGACGCGGTGGGGGACGGAATGGACTGCGAAGGGCCCTTTGCAGCGTGGTTCTGTCCCCTACCCTTCGCTGCCCTTCGCGTACCGCGAAGGGCAGCGAAGAATGGGGCACCCCTCCGGTAGCCCGCCCAATCTGTCACGCACCGGCCACGATGGAATGGGCGATTCTTCGCTTTCCGTCAGGCAGCTGGTTGGGATAGGATACCACCCAAGCGTGTGACCGGCCGTGGGGTTGGATGGCGCGGCGTCTTGCATATCGATGTGAGGAGACATGACGATGTTGCTGAAGCTGAGTCGGCTGGTGGGTCTGTTGATCGTGATGGCGGCGTTCGGTTGCGAGCAGCCGATCAAATGGACCATGCAACCCGGGGTGGATCCCGACCCGATCAAGGCGGGCGCGGATTTCAGCGTCCTGTGTAAGGTCGCGGGCGATCTGAAGCAGGTCGGTTTTGTCAATGCCGTTCCCATCGCTGCGCCCGAGTACACCATGGAGATGAACGACGAGGGCAAGGAGGGCGACGCCAAGAAGGGCGACGGCGTGTACAGCCATAAGCGCGATCTCCCGGGCAGCGTCGATGCCGGCGAGTACGAGCTCGAGTTCGTCGTATACGACAAGAAGGGCGAGCCGATTCAGGTCCCCTCGTTCACGCTCCTCGGCAAGGACGGCAAGACGGTCATCAAGGAGGTCAAGCCCAGCGAGGCGGACGGCAAGGCGGTCGAGTTCGCAACCATCATCGAAGTGACGGTGGAGTAGCCGCCGAATCCTCAGCCGAGGGCGCCCCATCTAGCTGTCGGGGTCCAGACGGGCGAGGTGGTTTTCGAACTGGCCGGTCTGGATCATGCCCACCACGTCGTGCAAACGCCACATCAGGGCATCGGCGTCTGCGGCGACGATTCGTAATTCGTAGCCGCCTGCTTCGATGGACTGTACGGTGATCCCCGGGGGTAGCTCGACGGGATCGTCGGAGTTCATGTCGGCGTCTCCTAGCCATGCAGTCCTTGGTGTGCGGGCCCCGTGGCTCCGCCGGCAGGCCGGCGCGCGGTCTACCGGAGCACCCACGTGCCGAACAGGTCGGGCTCGAGGAAGCCTCCGGCCATCGGCGACCACGAGCTCCACTCCCGGCCGCCCTGCGTCCGCTGCCGGCAGAGATTGACGCGGAGCTTCGCCCCCGGGTTCGGCTTGTCCATTTTCATCGCCGCCCAGGGGATGGCCATTTCGGCGGCCCAGTGGTCGTCGCCGATGTGCGCGCCGCGCTGCCAGTTGGGGTTGTACGCGTCGATCGCTGCGTCGCTCATCGCGTCCCAGGCCACGGCCTTCGGATTGACGATGAAGTGATAGAACGGCTTGACCTTCCCGGGCACGGAGATGAGGACTTCCGCGTCGTCGCCCTGCCAGACCTCTTCGTCATGTTGCTCGCCCCACAGGGCCATCTGCTTGGGGGCGGGTTCCTGGCAGCGGAACGCGACGAACAGCATCTGGTCGTCGTAGGTGATCCGGGCTTCGGTCTTGGCCGTCAGCGGTCTGGCCTGACACGCCAGCGCCACGAACGGCTGCAAGGGCTTGGTTTGCTTCCATGCCTCGTCGTCGAGCCGGCCGTCGATCTTCGGTCGGGCCACCGTCGCGGGCAGTCGGGAGATCTCGGCAACGCGGCGCTTGGTCTTCAGCGAGGTTTCGGTCCGTTGCAGCTTTTGGGCGCCCTGGACGATGGGCGCCAGGTCAAACCCAAGTGGCTCCCCGGCCGCCACCTTGGCCCGGGCGGATCGTATCGCCTGCTCGCAGCCGGTGGGCACGTTGGCGTCCTTCCACCAGTTCATCCGCTCACTGTAGCACCAGACGTAGCGGTCCGTCGTCTGCAGTGCCCAATAGACGTTGTGCTCGAACCACTTCGCCCGCGACTTCGGCTCCATGAAGTGTCCGAGCACCTTCCGCGGACGCAGGCCGAAGTACATGTCGATGTACAACGCCTGACCCACCCGGACCTGCGCCCGGTACTTGCCCCACAACGCCGGATCGATCAGAAGCAGGGCGCGCTGCGTGATCCGGTGATAGACCCCGTGGTAGTGAAGGACGTCGGTGTAGTAGTAGGCCCCCTCGTTGCCGTCGATGATCAGCACGTCCGGCCCCGCGCCGTCGAGCATGCCGTTCAGGAAGGCCGGCAGCAGCCCGTAGTGCATCCGCGACAGCTTCGCCGCGCGGTCCTTGGGATCCATGGGCTTCAGCAGGCTGGACAGCTGGCTGAGCTGGAAGAGCGTCAGGATCTTCGCCTTGGGCAGCTCGCGCTCGATCGCGCGGACGAACTGGGCTCCGCGACGGCGGGCGGCGGCCTGATAGTCGGCGAAGGTCTTGGTGGTGCGATGGGGCGCCTGTCGGTAGTCCCAGGGATTGGGGCCGTACGGCTCGGGATCGAAACAGACGCCGACGCACCGTCCGACGCGGGCGGCCCGGGTCATCAGCGCGACGTTGTTCTCTATCGCCCGCCAGTGCTCGTCGCTGAACCAGTCCTGCTTCGACGCCGCCCACATGATCACGAAGTTATCGGTGAACCGCTCCCACTGGGTCTGCCGCAGGGCCTCGTAGTCCTTGGCGAACTGGGCCTCGGTCCATGGCGTGGGCGTCAGGACCTTGCCGCCGCCGCGCAGCTTGAAGATCACACCGTCGAACGGGCGGCGCTCCATCTGCCGGATGTTGGCGCGGACCTCGTCGGCGAACGGCACGTCCCAGCCGTATTCGATCAGCTTCTTGTCCAGCGCCCGCACGCCGGCCGGCGCTTCGGCCGACGGGCAAGTCGCGCCCGACACCCACACGATGCCCAACGCCACCATGGCTGCTCTGACCATTGCCCGATCCCTCCCTTCTGGTCACGTGGCATCCGACGCACGCGGGCTATCGCCACTGCATCAGTGCCTCGTTCAGGGCTTCCTCCACCCGGCGCCGGGGCTTGTGGAAGTAGATCATCCCGTGGCCGGGGAGCATGATGTCCGAATCCAGCTTCGCAAATCGCCGCAGCGATTCGATGTAGACGCGCTTGTCGAAATCGATCGAGCCGCTCCAGCCGAAGTGCCCGTCCAAGAGCGTCCCGATGACGTCGCCGCTGACCACGATGCGGCGGCCTTCATGTTCGAACAGATAGGCCGTGCAGCCCATGCTGTGACCGGGCAGGTGCATGACCTCGATCTTCAGCCCGAGGACGTCGAGCGTCTGGCCGTCCTCGAGCGCCTCGTCGACGCGACAGGGCATGAACGTCTTGTGGTAGAGATACCCGCAGCATCGTTCGTCGCCGGCGGCGACGGCCTGGGCCGTGTTCGCATGGGCCAGGAGCCTGACGCCGCGTTCGGCGAGCCGATGGGCCCCGCCGGCGTGGTCGAGGTGCGCGTGGGTCAGGATGCAGGCCTTGATGTCGTCGGGGGATAAGCCCCAGTACGTCATGTTCGCGAAGATCTGGTCGAGCGTGTCGCCGCACCCGCAATCGAATAGAATCAGTCCGTCCGGCCTCTTCACGGCGTAGGTGTTTGCGTCCTCATACCCGGCGTCCACGCCCGCCCACGTCACGCCGTTCAGGTCGCCGCTTACCTGGTAGATGTCCCTGAGGACCTGCATCTTGCCGTTCCTTTCTTCAGCCGCGACTTGGGTGGCGGTCTTGGCAGACGCATATGGTGACCGATCTGGCCGAGAGGTCAAACCTCCTGCGCGGAGAAGGGCGCACCGGCGGGTGTGTGACAGATTGGGCGGGGTGCCCCATCCTTCAGGGGCACGCGTTCCGCGGCCCCTCGAAAAGGATGGGGCACCCCCCGCCCAGATTGTCACGCTTCCCGCGCTGGCTGAGGCCCGCGGGCGTCAGCTTAGCGCAATGCCTCTTGCAGCGCGCGGACGACGGCATCCTGGTCGGCGTCGGTCATCTCGTGGTACATGGGCAGAACGATGCAACGGTCTTGGGCGATCTCGCCGTTTCGCAGCCGCTCACACGTGCCGGGAGCACAATTGCACGCGTCCTCTCCGCCGCATCGCCACGTGCCTCGCGGGTAGGCGGGCTCCCGGTGCGCGCACATGACGCCGCGGCGCGTGGCGATCTCGGCGTCCAGCAGGGCTTGCATCACGTCACGTTGACCGCAGCCGTCCGGCAGACGGATGCAGTAGCTCTGGTAGTTGCCGCGGGCCCAGGGCGGGGTGGCTGGCGGCTGCAATCCCGGCAGATCCGCAAGCAACCGGTCGTATCGCTCGGCGAGACGGCGACGTCGCTCGACCATATCGGAGAGTCGTTTGAGCTGCTCTCGGCCGACGGCGGCCTGGATGTCCGTCATGCGGTAGTTGTAACCCACTTCGGGATACGACTCGAAGATGACCTGCCTGGACGCGTGGCGGACGGCGTCGGGCACGCCCATGCCGTGCTGTCGCCAGAGGCGGAAGCGCTCATCGTGCTCGGCGCTCGAGGTCGTCAGCATACCCCCATCCCCGGTGGTGATGAGCTTCCTGGGATGGAACGAGAAGCAGGCGATGACGCCGCGCGGCTTGCCGATCCGCTCCCAGCGGTCCTGCCACAGGATCTCGCTGCCGGCCGCGCACGCCGCGTCCTCGACCACCGGCAGACCGTGGCGCTCGCCGATCGCCAGGATCGCCGGCAGGTCGCAGGGCAGGCCCATCTGGTGGACGCAGAGGATCGCGCGCGTTCGGTCGGTCAGGGCCTGCTCGATGCGTTCGGGATCCATGTTGAAGGTGTCGGGCTCGACGTCGACGAACACGGGAGTCGCGCCACAATGGCGGATGGCGTTGGCCGTCGCGATATAGGAGTGGCTGACCGTCACCACCTCGTCGCCAGGCCGCACGCCCACCGACATGAGCGCCAGGTGCAGCGCCGCCGTGCCGCTGGAGACGGCGCAGGCGTGCTTGGCACCGACGGCTTCGGCGAACTCCCGTTCGAACGCGGCCACCTCCTTGCCCTGCGTCACCCAGCCGGACAGGATCGGCCGTCGGGACGCCTCGACCTCGCGTTCGTCGAGAAGGGGTCTGGTCACGGGGATGAAATCCGCGCGTTCAGTCATGGCTTGTTGGTCCTGAGGGTCCCCAGCTGCGGACCACCTCGTCCTCTGGCCGGCCGAGCACCTCGGCGCCTCGCCGTGCTGGCGGACTCAGATGACGTGGCACGAGTATACCCGACGGGGACCGACGAGGGGGACTCCGTTGCGTCCAGCTGCGCTAGAAGGCCCAGAGCGGTCTGTACGCCCGACAAGCGAAAAGGCCGAGAAACCTTGGAAAAACCGAGGTTCTCGGCCTCTTGCCGACCTGGCCCGTCAGGACTCGAACCTGAAACCTCCTGATCCAGAGTCAGGCGTTCTACCAATTGAACTACGGGCCAATCGACAAGACCATTTCATTTCATCCCGGCGGGTTTGTCAAGAGAGCCGCTTGGCGCTGCCCCGCGCGTGCGGGGTCTTTGCGACGCGGGTGTTGGGCGATCGGCGAGCGTCGTCGGTTTGTCTTGTTACTGGCGCGCGGGTATCATTTTCGGCTGCGCGGGTCTCCCGTCGCTTCAGCGGCGCGGGACACTCCGAAGATCGAGGTAGCAGACCATGGGCACACCGAAGGACGACCAGGGAACTGGCAAAGGCAAGAACGAGCAGGCCCCGCGCGCCGATTTCATCCGGGAGATGGTCGCGGAGGATCTCAGGACGAACAAGTGGGGCGGGCGGGTTGTGACGCGGTTCCCGCCCGAGCCGAACGGGTACCTGCACATCGGCCACGCCAAGGCCATCAATCTCGACTTCGGCATCGCGGCCGAGAACGAAGGCGGCGTCTGCCACCTGCGGTTCGACGATACGAACCCGGTCAAGGAAGAGGCCGAGTACATCGAGGCCATCAAGGAAGACGTCCGGTGGTTGGGATGGGATTGGGGCGAGCATCTCTACTACGCGTCGGACTACTTTCAGCAGATGTACGACTACGCCGTTCAGCTCGTCAAGGCCGGCAAGGCCTACGTGGACGACCTGAGCGCGGATCAGATCCGGGAGTACCGCGGGACGCTGACCGCCCCGGGCAGGGACAGCCCGTATCGCGACCGTTCGATCGCCGAGAACCTGGACCTGTTCGAGCGGATGCGGGCGGGCGAGTTCGAGGACGGGTCGCGCGTGCTTCGCGCGAAGATCGACATGGCGTCGCCAAACTTGAACATGCGGGACCCGGTCATGTATCGCATCTTGCGGGCCACGCACCCCCGCACCGGCGACGCGTGGTGCATCTACCCGACGTACGACTGGGCGCACGGCCTGGAGGACTCGATCGAACGGGTTACGCATTCGCTCTGCGACATGGGGTTCGAGAACCACCGGCCGCTGTACGACTGGTACCTCGATCAACTGGGCGTCTACCATCCGCAGCAGACCGAGTTCGCCCGCCTCAACATCACGCACACCGTGTTGAGCAAGCGGCGGCTTCGGGAGCTGGTTGAAGAGGGGCACCTCAGGGGATGGGACGATCCGCGCATGCCTACGCTCCGCGGTCTGCGGCGGCGCGGCTACACGCCCGAGTCGATCCGGAGCTTCTGCGAGCGGATCGGCATGGCCAAGTTCGAGGGCGTCGTCGACGTGAAGCTCCTGGAGCACTGCATCCGCGAGGACCTCAACAAGCGGGCCCCGCGGGTTATGGGGGTGCTGCGTCCCCTTCGGGTGGTCATCGACAACTACCCCGAAGATCAGACGGAGGAGCTGGAGGCCGTCAACAACCCGGAGGACCCGGACATGGGGACGCGGAAGGTCCCGTTCTCGCGCGTGCTGTACATCGAGCGAGAGGACTTCCGCGAGGACCCCCCCAAGAAGTTCTTCCGCTTGGCGCCCGGTCGCGAGGTCCGGCTGCGGTACGGCTACTTCATCACGTGCGTGGGCGTCGTCAAGGACGACCAGACCGGCGAGGTCGTCGAGCTGCACTGCACGTACGATCCGGAGACGCGTGGGGGTGGATCGCCGGACGGGCGCAAGGTCAAGGCGACGCTGCATTGGGTCTCAGCCGCCCACGCGGTCGAGGCCGAGATCCGCTTGTACGATCATCTCTTCACCAGCGAGAACCCGAGCGACGTCGAGGAAGGCGAGGACTGGAAGGCGAGTCTGAATCCCGACTCGCTGGAGACGCTGACGTCGTGCCAAGTCGAGCCGAGCCTGGCCGGCGCCGCGCCGGGCAGCCGATACCAGTTCGAGCGACAGGGCTATTTCTGCGTCGATCCCGACGCGTCCGGTAACGTGCTGGTTTTCAATCGGACGGTTCCGTTGCGCGATACGTGGGCGAAAATCGAAAAGGCGCAGAAGAACAAGAAATGACGTCCGTCGGTTTTGCACGCACTCGTGGGTCCGCGCAGGGGCGTGTCGGCCCGGCCAAGTGCTGCAATACCGGACGCAATCGCGTTGCGGGACGTCCGGCCGTGGGGTACCATCCCGGCGCGCCGCATTCGGCGGCAATAACAGCGTTGGCACTCCGTTTGAAAGGGCATGATCGTGGCGAGGATCCCTGTGGCGTTGCAGATGTATACCGTTCGTGACGTGGCCGAGAAGGACTGGGCCGGGACGCTCAAGCAGGTGGCCGACATTGGCTACACGGCCCTGGAGTTCGCGGGGACCTGGGGGGTGTCTGCGAGCGACCTGAGGAAGGCGATCGACGACCTCGGCATGCGAGCGGTGAGCATGCACGTCGGTTATGGGGATCTGACGGACCCGGCCAAGCTGGACGAGGCGATCGCGTACGCCAAGACGATCGGGGCGGTGAACTTCGCGTTCAGCGGGAACAACGACAGCGCCGACGCCTGGCGAGCGTGGGGCGAGGGGCTGGCGAAGGCGGGTGAGCAGGCCAAGAAGTCCGGCATGACGGTGTCGTTCCATAACCACTCGGCCGAGTTCGCCGAGTTCGACGGCAAGCCGGGCCTGGAGATCATGTACGAAACGGCCGGTGCGGACCTGCTCAAGTGCCAGGTCGACGTCTACTGGGTTCAGCACGCCGGGCACGATCCGGCCGAGTTTATCCGGAACCATCCGGGCCGGTGTCCGACGATCCACGCCAAGGATATGGAACCGGGCGAGGAGCGGTTCTTCGCGGAGGTCGGCGAGGGGATTCTGGATTGGCCGAGCATCTTCGATGCCTGCGAGACGGTTGGGGGGACGGAGTGGTACATCGTCGAACAGGACGCGTGTCGCCGGCCGTCCATGGAGAGCGCCAAGCTGAGCTTCGAGAACCTCAAGAAGTGGGGGAAGGTGTAGCCCGTCGTGCTGGCACGATGGGACACGTCGACACGTCAAAACGTCGACAGGTCGAAACGTCGAAACGTCGAAACGCCGAACGCCGAAATGCCGATGCAGTGAGAAGTGAACGCGTCGGTAGGGCGATGCGGTGGCACATCGGGGGGACGGCCGGCGGGGCGCCGCGATCGGGCTCGGGCCTGGTTGCCGTTCTGTCTGCAGGGGGGACACGTCGCGGTTTAGGAGTCTGACCATGAGTCATGGTACGAAACGTCATCGAGCGTCGATGGTGTGGTGGATTATCGGCGGGGTTTGCTTGGCGTTGTTTGCGGCGGATCTTGCCAGCGCGGCGCCGGCACGTCGGCCCCCGGCCAGGCGTGGCCCCAGGCCGAACGGAGCGAAACCGCCCGCAGGGGGGCCGAAACGACCGGCCGGCGCGGTGAGGCCCCGGGCTGGAACGCCGCCCCGGAATGGTCGGCCTGCTCCGCCGAAGGCCCGTCATGACGTGCGCGCCAATGGCAAAGTGGCCAGGTATCATCGGTCCGTCAATTGGCGGGCCACGCATCACTACTGGCATCCGGTTCGTGTTCCCACCCAGACGCAATACGTCTACTCGACGGTGGGCTACCCGTACTACGTCGGCGGGACGAATTACACGGTCGTCGTCCCAGAGACCACCGGGAGCACCTATAGCGGCACGACCGTCAAGACTGAGACCGAGTCAGCCGGAGCGTCCGGCCGATACAGCCAGATGCTGGAAGTGACCGAGATGATCCACGAGTGGCGGACGCTGAACGAGTCGGCGCAGTTCCAGGCCCGGCTGCCCGCGAAGGGCGACGAGGTAACCCCGGAGGTCCAGCGCCTGGTCCAGAAGATCAAGCGGCTCAATCAGCAGTTCGACGAGCAGAGCCGCAAGGCCATGGAGAAACTCGCCGCCAGCCAGGACGCCGATCGGGAGACTCGCAGGTCCGCTGACGCGCTCACGAGCTTGATGGAGGCCGCCGAGGCACTCCCCGAACCGGCCTAGCGAGGGCCGGTCGGCGGGACCGAGGTCCTGTCTGGCGGGTGGATTTCAAATCGCACGGAAGAAGCGGCTGGTCGTGCCGTCGGGGCCGATGGGGATCCGCAGGGACCGGCTGCAGCGCGGGCAGTGCCCGACATAGGCGGTTCCCTGCCGGTTTCGATACACCCTCGCATAGACACCGCAGCACTCGAAGTGGACACCCAGCCAACGGCGGGCGCCGGGTCCATCAGCGTCCACAGCGTCTGCGGGCGCGGGAGGGGCATGGAGCTGGTCGACGTCCAGGATATAATCCGGTTCGTCCGCCATCGGTTGTAGTATCGGCCAATGGGCGGTCAGCCGTTAGCGGCGATGGGGGCGTTGAGAGGGCGTTGAAGATCCGGTTGAGCGAAAGGACGAATAGGCATGGCAGAGAAGCTAGGCGCGGCCATCATGGGAGCGGGGTGGGTGTCGGGGGAGCATATCCGGGCGTATCAGAGCCACCCGGACGTCGAGGTGGTGGCCGTGGGCAGCCGGCGGCTGGAGACCGCTCAGGCCAAGGCCGCCGAGTTCGGGCTCGGCTGCCCGTGCTATGACGACTACGACGAGCTGCTGGCCGACCCGAGGGTCGACATCGTCAGCGTCTGCTCGCCGGCCGGTGCGCACGTCGAGCAGGGCGTCAAGGCGGCCCAGGCGGGCAAGCACCTGCTGATGGAGAAACCGATGTGCGTGGACCTGGCCGGTGCCAAGCAGCTCCGCGACGCGGTGGCGGCGGCCGGGGTCCGGTCGGTGACGAGTTTCGTGCTGCGGTGGAACCCGCTGGTCAACATCATCAAGCGGCAGCTCGCCGACGGGGCCGTCGGCAAGATCCTGTATGGGGAGTTCGCCTATTTCCACGCGATCGGGCCGTGGTACCCCGGGTTCGATCACTACCGCACCGTGGCCCAGACGGGCAACGCCATGTTGTGCGGCGGCTGTCACGCGGTCGACGCGATGCGGTTCTGCCTGGACGACAAGGTGACGGAGGTAACGGCCTACTCGACGCGGGGCGACGACCCGCCGTTCGACCAGATCGAGTACGACCCGACGATCGTGGCGATCTGCAAGTGGGCGGGCGGGGCGGTCACGAAGGTCGCCTGCGGGTTTGAATGCAACTGCCCCTACATGTTCGACATCCTGCTGATGGGCACGAAGGGGACGATCCGCGACAACCGCTACTACGGCCAGAAGTGCCTGGGCACCTTCGGGCATCCGGAGATCGGGCAGGGCCAGTACGACTGGGTGACCTGGCCGACGATCCTGCCCGACAGCGGGGACGTGTCGCACCACCCGTTCCAGGGCGAGATCGATCATCTGATGGCGTGCATCCAGGAGGGCGCGGAGTCCCACGTCAACATCGCCGACGCGTACGAAACCCACGAGATCTGTATCGCTGCGACGATGTCGGCCGAGCAGGGCAAGCCGATCAAGCTGCCGCTGTAGCGCCCCCGGGTGGCTCGATGGGCCGGCCCGGCGCGGTTTTTTTTGTTCGCGGCGACTAACCTTGGCCGTTCGGCGGTGTCTACCGGGACGATTGGGTTGGGCAATCGTCCGGGCTGGCCAGGGGCGTGGGGCCGGCGTGGGCGGGCAGCTGCGAAAAAATGCAGTGTGGTCTTGCATCCGTCCGATAGTCTAAGTAGAGTGAGGGTTGAGGGTAAGTCCCTTGCCCGTGGCGCGGTGAGAAACAGTCGGTCCAGCACGATGTCTCCCTATTCGCGTTCGGCTAAAGTCGTGATGTATCTAGTGGCCTCGATGACGGTGGCGACGGGGTTGTTGTTGTGGATGGAGCACCTGGTCGCGCCGCCCGGCGTCGGGCGGGCCCCCCGCGACGAGGCGGGGCCTCTTGGGGAGGCGCTTCGTACCGCCCGACCGATTGAGCCGGGAAGCTGGGGTCAGATCGTCATCTCCTACCGCGACCGGGTCGCCAGCGATCCATCGGTGGCCTTGGCCGCTGGGCGTTCCTCGCCTTACCACTTCGTCGTCGAACCCACTGGCCGCATCCGGGCCTTGCCGACCTGGCGCGAGCAGGAGCCGGAGGACGGCAGCGCGGAACGCGACGTGCGGGCCATTCGTATCTGCTATGCCGGACAGCCTGATTCCGACGGGATCTCTGCCGAGCAGTGGGATGCTCTGATCGGGTTGCTCCGCCAGTTGCGCCTCCGCTGTCAGCTCCCCGCCAAGGCGGTTGAGCTCGACCCGCAGTCGGACCCGCAGTTCCGCCCGAACATCTCTCAACAGGCTCATTGTCTCCACCAGATGCTTCTGGACGCGGACGTCATCGACTGAACGGTCGACTTTCCCTGCATCAACACCAACGGTGATCGCTAGCGGCGCCGAGCCTGCGCGGTCATAGGGGTGATCATCCCAGTCCGGCTCACCGGCATCGCCCAAGACCGGATTGCCAAGACCGCTCACACCGGGCACAATGCCTGCCCTGGTGGACGTCTGGACCTGGCCTTTGTTTGGAGACGCGCCCTTGTCAGAGATCGTTGTGCAGGTGAGCAGGCAGCCGGGCACGGAGGACATTCCGTTGCCGCGGTATCAGACCGAACACGCGTCCGGCATGGACGTCTGCGCCGCCGTGGACGACCCGCTGGTGCTGGAGGCCGGTGCGCGGTTTGCGGTGCCGACGGGTTTGTTCTTGGCCATTCCCATGGGGTACGAGGCCCAGATTCGTCCGCGGAGCGGCTTGGCGCTCAAGCACGGCGTGACCGTCCCCAACGCCCCCGGCACGATCGACGCCGACTATCGCGGCGAGCTGAAGATCATCCTGGCGAACCTGGGCAACGCGCCGTTCACGATCACCCGCGGCATGCGGATCGCCCAGATGGTCATCGCCCCCGTCACCCGCGCCAAGCTGGAGGTCGTCGAGACACTGCCAACCAGCGACCGCGGCGAGGGCGGGTTCGGGCACACGGGGACGCACTAGCGCCGCGCCACGGCTTTGCAGGGAAATGTTGAAGGGCGGGGTGGTTCTCCTGGATGTCGGGGTCGGGTAGGATAGCTGACTAGACGCACCGTTGTGCGGGAGTCGGCGTAGCCAATGCCCAAAGACGCGAACAGCCCATTCACGCCGGGGCAGCCTGTTCCTGTGGAGCTCTTCATCGGACGACAAGCCGAGGTCGAGCGCCTCAGGAAGAAGGTAGCGCGTTCAGCTTCAGGGCGACTCGAGGTGGGTTTCCTGGTAGGCGAGCGCGGTATTGGGAAAAGCTCACTGGCTTCGGTGTTGAGGGTCCTCGCCGAGAGAGAGGACCAGGTACTGGGTCTCCACACCTTCCTCGGCGGCGTTTCGACAATGGAGGAAATGGCTCGCCGGGTGTTTGATCGTCTCCTGAAGGACAGTATCGAGAAACCATGGCACAAGAAGGTCAGAGAGCTGCTGGGCAACCACGTGCGTGAGGTGGGGCTGTTCGGGATTAGCGTTGAGTTCGGAGCGTCCCCCAAGGACCTCAGACGGATGGTTCATGACTTCGTGCCCGGAGTGAGGAACCTGATCAACCGTTTGAAGGGGGAAAAGACGGGGATCCTTCTGGTCTTGGACGACATTAACGGCTTGGCCTCCTCGCCGGAGTTCGCCAACTGGCTCAAGAGCCTGGTGGACGAGATCGCTACATCGCACGAGCCGTGTCCGTTGTGCCTCCTGCTGGTCGGGGTTGAGGAGAGGCGGCAGGAACTGGTTCGTTCACAGCCGTCCTTCGCGCGGGTCTTCGATCTGGCGGAGATCATGCCGTGGTCTGAGGAGGAGACAAGGACCTTCTACCGAAACGCGTTTTCGAAGGTCGGCATGGAATGCGACGAGGTGGCGGTGACCCACTTGGCGGTTGGTGCTGGTGGCCTCCCCGTTCTGGCTCACGAGATCGGCGACGCGGCCTTCAACCTCGACACGGACGATCGCATCGACGAAGAAGACGCGTGGCGTGCGGTGTGGCAGGCCGCGGAGATCGTCGGGCGAAAGCACCTCCAGCCTCAGGTTCTGCAGGCGATACGAAGCGAGAAGTACAGGAGCATCTTGCGGAAGCTCGCCAAGAAGGATGTTGGCTTTCTGATTCAACGCAGCGACGTCCTGCGACGCCTATCCGCCGAAGAGGAACGCGTGTTTGATAACTTCCTCCGCCGGATGACGAAGTTAGGCGTTGTCACCAAAGACGTAGAGCGAGGACGCGGTGCGTACCGTTTCACCAACTTGCTGCACTACTTGTACTTCAAGATGGAAGCTTCACGCGCCGACGAACGACAAGCGTGGTAGATGATGGGTAGCCCGGTGCCCCCGGGGATGTCCCATGTCACACCTGCAACACGAGCAAATCACCCCGCCGACTGAGCGGCTGCCGCGGTGTCATTGTTCGAGCGTTGTCGAATTGCCGAGCGGGGATCTGCTGGCGTGCTGGTACGCGGGCGAGGATGAGGCCCGGCCTGACGCTGCCCTGGTCGTCTCGCGTCGGGCGAAGGGCGCCGATGCGTGGACGCCGGCCGAGATCGTCGCCGATACGCCAGGCAAGCCCGAGGGCAACGGCATCGTCTTCGTGATGCCCGACGGGGTGTTGTGGCTCATCTACGGCACGATGCACGGCAAGCTGGACGGCCCGCCGGGGGCGGGCGTGCGATGGGTCACCTGCGACGTCCGCTGCATCACGTCGACCGACGAGGGTCACACGTGGTCCGACGTCCGCATGCTCCGCGACGAGCTGGGCATGGTCGTTCGGACCAAGCCGCTCGTGATGGACAACGGCGACGTCATCTTCGGCGTCGAGAACGACGACGATCGCAGCCGGTTCTGGATCACGTCCGACTGCGGGCAGACCTGGCAGATGACCGGGCCCGTCGAAGGCGTGCCCAACCTGCACCCGACGATCATCCAGCGGCGGGACGGATCGCTGCTGGCCTACCTCCGGCCGGCCGATCATCTCCGCATCGCCCGGACCGAGTCGACCGATCATGGTCGGACGTGGACGCCCGCCGTCGACACCGATTTGCCCAACCCGCACGCGGCCGTCGACATGGTCAAGCTGCGCGACGGGCGGGTCGTGCTGGTATTCAACAACTCCCCCGACGCCCGCACCCCCTTGACGTTGGCCCTCAGCGAGGACGAAGGGGAGACCTGGCCCCACCGGCGGGACCTGATCGCCGAGCCCGGGTGCGAGTTTTCGTACCCGGCCATCATCGAAGACGCCGACGGCGTGCTGCACGTGACGTACACGCACAAGCGGGTGTGGATCGGGCACTTCTCGCTGTCCCCCGAATGGATCTTGGCAGAAGGCTCGGGCTAGCGACGGTAGCGGATGCCCGTCATCGCCAGGAGCACCGGTTTGGCCTGGTCCTTGCCGGAGATCAGGTCGACGGAGCGGACCGCGACGTCGGGGCGGGGATTCGTCCAGACGACGTATTCGAGCCGGACCAACGCCCCGCCCGCCGTCCGGCCGACGAACGCGCTGCGACCGTGGGCCGAGCCCAGTCGATGGTTCCAGTGGCAGATGTTGACCTCCCAATCCAGCGTCAGCTCTGCCCGCCCGCCGTCGGCGTAGTGGATCTCATATCGGCCCAGATGCGATGGGTTGACCCGACCTCGGTCGTAGATGTGCTCGGTGAAGCGGCGCGGTTGGGTCAGCGTGTGCAGCAGCGCGAGGGCATCGACGCGGTCCGAGATGGGGATCTGCCAGGCTGCCTGGGGATACCGCGACGCCTCGGCGTCGTCGGCCAACACGACGACGTCAGGCCCCCGTCCGCGGGTCGGCCCGATCTGGAACGGGACGCCGCCCCAAATCTGGCGTCCCCTCGGCACCCTCGCCAACGTGTGCTGTCGGTCCCGCGTGAGCCACCCCGTCCCGTCGCGATCGTCCAGCCATTCGTTGAAGTGCGCCGACAAGTCGATCAGGCAGAATCGCTCGACCGCACGCGGCGGTGCGACGGGCCAGATTCGGTCGTAGACCTCGGCCGGGCGGTAGGCGATCTGTTTCAGCGTCGGGCGGCCGCACGTCCAGCTATTCTCCGCCGCCAGTGGGATCGCGTTCTTCAGCCGTGTCTGGGCGTGGATCGCGCCCATCCGCCACCAAGTCGTGCCCCCGTATCCGAGGACCCCTTGTTCGTGCGCGGTCTTGCTGAAGTGGTAGACGTTGATGGGTTCGTACCACCCGGACGCCACGACTTCGAAGCCCTGCTGTTTGAAGAACGCCACCGACGGGAAGCGCTTCGACGCCCCGTAATGCCAGTCGAAGATGATGATGTCCTTGGGGACCTTGCCGATGGCCTTGGCGGTGCAGTGGGGCGCTCGACCGTTGTGCTCCTCGAGGAGCTGGTCGCCCCACATGCACATCTTCAGGCCCTTCTTGGTGACGATGAAGTCATACAACCGCTGGACCTCCTCGGCGAAGACCTCGTGCGGCGGCGTGTCCTGGGTCAGGGGATGCTCACCGATGGGCCCGAAGCTGATCTCGTCCAGGCCGACATGGTAGTAGCGAGCGTTCGGGAAGCACTCGAGCTGCTCTTCGATCATACCGAACAGCAGCGGATGGACCTCGGGGTGTCGCGGGCAGTAGTTCCAGTAGCTGCCGCGCTGGCCCTTCACGGGTTTGGGGTGGGCGGTCAGGTGCTGGAACTCCTTCTTGGTCAGGAAGTAGTTGAAGTGCGACCAGCACTGGGTCATGGGGATGGCCTCCATACCGCACTTCTCGGCGTAGGCGACCAGGTCGCGGAGCTGTTGTTTCGTGGGGCTGTTCGGCCCGCCGGACAGCGCCGGGCGACGCTCATACCTCAGCCGGTTGTCGATCTGCAGGCAGACGACGTTGTACTTCAGACCGGCCATCACGCCGATGACGCGCCTGGATTCGGCCAGCGCGTCAGTGGTGTCCGGTGCGATCAGGTGCCAGCACCGCCACCGCAGGTCGGGCCAATCGTCGATCCGCGCGGGCCACAGGAATGCCTGGTCCGCCCGCCGCGTGACGAGTTGTGTCCATGTGGCAGCCGCGTACATCAGCCCACGGTGATCGCTGGCGGATAACGTCGCGCCCTTGTCGTCGACCGAGAGGGTGTATTGTTCGCGATGGGCCTGCTTCTTGACGACCAATCGCACCGCCGGGCCGGGCCATGATGCGTCCGCCCGGGTGAGCTTCAGCCCGGTCTGACGTTTCAGCGACGCGATCAGCAGTTCGGCCGGACCCACGGGGCCGACCACCCGCCATCGACCGGTCAGCGGGACGGGTTCGTCAGCCAGCCATTCGAGTTTGCGCGGCTGCGGAACGACGGTCGGCCGGGTCGGCGGGGTCGCCTTGAGGACCTCCTCGGCCGGTACAATCACGGCCGGCTGCGCCGGCGGTCCGGCGAAGATGAGATCCCCGAACTGCTGAGGCTGATGGAACGTCGTGCCGGCGATGTAGGCCCAGCTGGCGTTCTGCTCGAGCCCCGTGATCTTGCGTGACCGTGCGAAGTTCCCCCGCCAGACCGTCCCGGGTGCCGGCACGCCGCCGAGCGCGTCCAGCGGGAAGGCCAGCTCGGCCGTCCATCGGTCCTCGCCGCGTTGGGCGGCGGCTTTGGCCTTCAGATCGGCCTTCTCAGTCCCCAACCGGCTGAACCACGAGGCCCAGTAGCCCCGACCGTGGCCGCCCTTGATCTCGGACAAGACCCCGCCTGCGGGCGTGACCCCGACATGATAGTAACACCCACTCTCCCCGAGCTGCAGGAAGACCTCCACGGTGTCCTCACCCCAGCTCGGGCACATGCCGGTTGGGTCGCCGATTTTCTGCTTGGCGATGGTAGGCTCGGCGCACTCGAAGCCCACGTACAACGCCTGCCCCGCCGTGAAGGTTCGGACCGTCGTCTTCACGCTGGGCTGTTTGCCCTTGCCGTCCAGCAGGAACAGGCCCGTCACGCTCGCCGCGTCCTTCCACGCGGGCTCGTCCAGCTTGCCGTCGATCGTTGGCGGGGAGTCCGACCGCGGGATCAGCAGCCTCGGCCGATCGCCCAGGTGCATGAGCGAAGCATTGCGGAACCAGGCCGTCCCCTTGCCCTGGGTGATCAGCGAGAGCTTGAACGTCGTGGCGTCGTCGGTGGTGTGGATGGCCTTGTTGACCCGCTTCCACTTGGTCGATCCGCCGGTTCCGATGGTGTGCGAGTCGTAGTCATTCGCGTGTTTGGGCTTGGTCCGAAACTGGTACAACAACACGGACCACGGCCCATCGGCCTTGACGTCCACCGCAGCAACGTAGACCGCGTTCTTCCGCGCGGGCAGGTCGACCTGACTGACGCGGACCCACTCCTTGCTGGCGTTGGTGTGATCGATCCGCTGGGCGAACCGGCCCGGCTCGTCCCGCTCGATCGCGAGCCGACCGGCCGCCCCCTTGTGGATGTTCTTGACCCACCCGTCGGCCACGCCGTCCCCGTTCGCGTCGACGGCGAAATCGGCGTTCCGCAAGAGCTCCGCCCGAAGGCCCTCCGGCGCCCACGCGGCGATCAGCGCACCTAGCAATACGCGCGTCATGATAATCTCTCCTGGCAAACGTATCCGTCAGGATGATGAGGGTGGCGGGGCAGGTCAAGGTCCCGTCATGGAGGTGGCGTGGGGCTGGCGTAGGCGATCATGAGTCGGATGCCCGATGCGGCCAATACGGATTACCACCAGATCTTGCTCTTGATCTCCTCGATTCTTGCCGAGAGGTAGGCAAGGATTCCCACGGTAAGGACACACGCGAAGCTAATCATCTTGGTCTCGTGGGCGGGGTAGAGGAAGGGCAGCGAGACCGACACCGCAACAGCGGCTACGACCAGCACCTTGCCCCTGGCCTGGAACTCCCTGAAGGCATAGACCACACACGCAAGGCCAAGCAACCCTGCGCACGCCCACGCGATCCACGGTCGCCATGCCCAGGTCTGGGAGAAGTGCTCGACCACGTGCAGTCCTTGTCCCAGTCTCCTGGGTCGCCCCGGCCTCTAAGATAGGCAACTGGAGGGCAGTCCAGCGCACGAACCCTCTCAGTCCGGTTTCCTCGGAGGGTCTTGATGGTCGCCCCCCGTGCCTTGCGTTTCCGCTCGACGAGGGGGTGATTCGGCCGGCGTATCGGCCACCGAGAACGGGTACGTGACGAAGATAACGTAAGGCTCCGCGTCAATGGTGTCATAGCGAACGTTCTTCTGCCGGAAGTGCTTCTCGGCGAACTCCTGCGGCGTCAGACCCAAGAAGACCCTCGCCCACCGACCGTCCTTCCGGAACACCCAGGCCAGCTTCGCTCCCGGCTCGCGCGCCGACCTTCTGAGGATCTCCTTGTAGGCCGGGAACCGGCAGAACTCCGCGATGTTGACGGCGATCACGCGCTCGTGCGTCTCGAACAGGAGTCGCCATTGTAGGATGTAGGTGGTTCGAACGAGTCGCAGCCCTGCCTTGTCCAGTGTGCGGATCAGGGCCTGGATCTCCGCGGGGTCATAGAACGTCCAGTGTTCGTAGAGACGGGGTTTGAGCACCAGTCCGGCATTGAAGAAGAGGAAGGACGCGGTGACGTAGCCAAGTAGACACGTCCGCATGCGCCAAGACAACTTCGCGATGGCCAGCCCGCCGATGATGGCGACGGCGGGGACGAGCGGGAACAGGTAGCGAGGTGGGAGCCCGAGCATCGACGGCGGCGCGCAGAGCATGCAGACGACGAAGAAGAGCACATACAAGAGGATCAAGAGAACCGTCGGGTCCGCCACCGATCCTCGGGAGCCTTTCTTCTTCTGCCTGTAGCCTGCAACGCCCATAGCCATGGCGAACAGCACGAGCGTCACGGGCGCCGGCCAGTCAATCCCGTACACCGCCGTGTTGAGGTGGGGCTGGAAGAAGTCCGGAAGCACCTCGCCCACGAAGACGAAGAGGCGCGTGCGCAGGGGTTCGACCAGCGATTCCCCCCCCGGGCTCGCGAGTCGACTCAGGAGCTCTACGAGGTTGCCCGGCCGCCATAGGAGCGTGCCAATGGCGCCCGCGAGCAGATACGCTCCATATCCCAAAACCAGGTTGAATTGCCGTCGCCGTAGCCAGTACGTGATCGAGAACACGACAATCAGCAAGACGAGGGGGACGCTCGATGGCATGTTCCAGTAGCTAAGGACCGACAGGGCCATCAAGAAGAGCGCGGCAAGGTGGTCGACGCGCTGCCGGTGCAGAATCCGATCGGTCGTCCACAGGATGGCGGGGATGAGCACGAGCATCACCACGTACCCGCCCCGCACCATGAGCCCCCAGACAATCAGGGCGGGCATGGTGATGTAGACGGCAAGCGTGCACAACCCCACCCGCAATCCCCCCAGCCGAACGCCCAGCCCGTAGACGACCACCGCCCCCACGGTCGTGTAGAGCAGGGCCGTCAGTTTCAGCGACCACGAGGAGATCCCGAACAGCCAGTAGAACAGGACGGCCGTGTGCGCCTCGATCGAGCCGCCGCCGCCATAGGGCTGCCCGTAGTAGTACAGCGGGTGGACACCTTGCTCGAGGATGTGCTTGGCCATGATGCCGACGACGCATTCATCGGAGTCGGCCCAGCGGCCAAACGTCAGCAGCCCGATGAGCTTGGTGAGGATCAGCGCCGCCATGAGCAGCCAGAACGCCCGACAACGGAAGGCTACGCGTATCGCATGTTTGTCAGCTGCTGTGGATCCGTCCGGCGTGGCCATCAAAGTCAGGTCCCCCCAGATCTACTCGAGATAGCCCAGGGCCCGAAGCCGTTCGACCTGCTCCTTCGGGAAGGTCTTGAGGGTGATCTTCCCCGCTTTGCGTTTCCGTTCGAGGAACGGGTGACGGCCCGCCAGGGAAGGATGCTCGTAGACGACGGGCTTGAAGGGCGGTTCGTACGTGCAGACGTGGTCCAACAGGGAGTCGAGCCGCCCGCTCAGGTCTTGGTGGACGGGGAGCTTGGGGTCGAAGGCGATGGGGGTTTGCTCAGTACGATCCGCGGTCAAGTCGAAGACGACCTGCCTGACGGTTCGCCCGGTGGTGTCGTTCGCGAGCCGGAGCAGCTTGTGCGTGGCCGAGCGTAGGGCGTAAACGCCCGGTTTGCTCCCGTCGGCGGAGGAGAGGAAGCTCGGAAACTCCATCAAGAGCGCGCGTCCGTCGTCGCCGGCGCCTCGCATCAGCGGCAGTAGGCTTCGTCCGTCGAACTTCACGTCACACGACATCCCGAGATATCCCAGGAGGGTCGGTGGCAGATCCATCGGCGAGCAGAGCCCCCGGATCCGGCCGGGACGGATGCCGTTGTGCCTGGCGACCGATTCGGGAAGGCGGATCGCGAGCGGCACGTGCACGGTCTCTTCCCAGACCATTTCGTAGTGCGTGTAGTAGAGCCCGTGCTGTCCCATGCATTCGCCGTGATCGGCCGTGAAGACCACGAACGCCTCGTCCCACAGCCCCTTGTCCTTCAGCTTGGTCATCGTCCTGTCAAGCAGCTCGTCCGTATAGAGGATATCCCCGTCGTAGCGGTCCAGATAGTCGAAGTGATTCAGTTGGCCTTCCACGTGTATTGCCGGCGGGATCTGGCCGCGTGTCAGCATCCGCGTCTGCTGACTGCGGAACTGCTTTCGAAACCGTTCGGGCGGATTGTAGGGGCCGTGCGGGTCGATGAAATTCGTGAACAAGAAGAACGGCTGCGGGGGACCGGCATCCAACCATGCCAGCAGGGCGGGCATCATGCCCTTGGCTGTCCGTGACGTGCCTTCTCCTTCGTCACAGACGTAGACGTCGAATCCCTGGTTGATTCCGCTGAGTTTCTCGTCCAGAAGGCAGTTGCTCGTGAAGGCGGCGGTGTGGTAGCCGGCCTCCTTGAGCAACTCGGGCAAAGTGACGTTGTCCTCGTGCAACACGACAGAGTTGCAGCGGACGGCGTGGTGGACCGGATAGAGGCCCGTCAGCATCGACGCATAGCTGGGTCGCGTCGTGCCGCGCGGCACGACGGCGTTGTCGAAGACGACGGCGGTCTTGGCGAAGGCGCTCACGGCTGGCATGGTCCTGCGCGGATAGCCGTACAGCTCCATGTGGTCCGCGCGGAGGGTGTCGACGGTGAGCAGGATGATGTTCGGCTTGGGGGGCCTGCCTCCGGGGTGCTCCAGGAACGACTCGGGCTCCTTGCTCGGTCGACAGCAGGCGACCGCGATCGGTAAGGCCAACACCAGGGCACAATAGCACGTTCGCCGGATCCTCACGACATGCCCTCGGCGAGATCCAACGGCTTTCGTGCGGCGGGACGCCCGCCGGGACCGTCCGGGCGAGCGCCTTTGATACGATACATCCTCATGGTATCAGATCATCCGCGCAGGGAGTAGGGGCGGTACGCCCATCGTGTCATGTCCGCTCGTTCATGCTATTGGATGTAGCCCAGCGCCCGAAGTCGTTCGATCTGCTCGGTCGGCACGACCTTGATAGCGATCTTCCCCTCCTTGCGTTTCTGCTCGACGAAGGGGTGGCGCACCTGGAAGGGCAGTTCGTAGACGACGACCTTGAAGGGCGGTTCGTACGTACGGAGGTCGTTCAGCAGCGAATCGAGTTTGCGGCTCAGGGCTCGATGACCGGGGCGCTTGGGGTCGAAAGAGATGGGCCGCTGCTCGGTGCGGTCCGCGACCAGGTTGTAGAGGGTCTGCTTCAGTGTCTCGCCCGTGGTCTCGTCCACGGACCTCGTCAGCTTGTGCCCTGCCCGCCGCAGGGCGTAGACGCCAGGCTGCTTCCCGTCCGGCGAGCGGAGGAAGCTCGGGTATTCCATCAACAGCGCGCGTCCGTCATCGCCGGCGCCCTTCATCAGCGGTAGCAGGCTTCGTCCGTCGAACTTCACGTCACACGATATCCCGAGATAGGCCAGGAGGGTCGGTGGCAGATCCATCGGCGAGCACAGGCCTCGGACGCGTTTTGGCTTGATGCCGCGGCGCTCGGCAATCGACCTGGGAAGACGAATCGCCAGCGGTACGTGCATCGTCTCTTCCCAGACCATGGGTTGGTGGGTGTAGTAGAGGTCGTGCTGTCCCATGCATTCGCCGTGGTCGGCCGTGAACACCACAAACGCCTCGTCCCACAGCCCCTTGTCCTTCAGCTTGGCCATCGTCTTGCCAAGCAATTCGTCCGTGTGGAGGATATCCCCGTCGTAGCGGTCCACGTAGTCGAAGTGGTTCAACTCGCCTTCGACGTATATGCTGGCGGGGATCTTGTCGCGCTTCAGCCTACGAGTCCGCTTGCTGCGGAACTGGGTTCGAAACCGTTCGGGCGGGCTGTAGGGGCCGTGCGGGTCGATGAGATTCGTGAACAGAAAGAACGGCTGCGGGGGATCGGCGTCCAGCCATTCCAGCAGGGCGGTGGTCATGTCCTTGGCTGTTCCTGATTCACCATCTCCTCCGCTATCACAGACGTAAACGTCGAATCCCTGCCCCAGCCCACTAACCGCTTTCTTCAGGGTGCCGTTGCTTACGAAGGCGGCGGTGTGGTAACCGGCGGCCTTGAGCATCTCGGGCAGGGTGACGTTGTCCTCGTGCAACACGACGCCATTGGCGCGGACGCCGTGGCGGGCGGGGTAGAGACCCGTCAGCATCGAGGCGTAGCTGGGCCGCGTCGTGCCGCGCGGTACGACGGCGTTGTCGAAGATGACGGCGGTCTGGGCAAAGGCGCTCACGGCTGGCATGGTCCTGCGCGGATAGCCGTACAACTCCATGTGGTCGGCGCGGAGGGTATCGACGGTGAGCAGGATGATGTTCGCGCGGGGGGGCGCATCCCCGACCTGCTTCGAGAGCGCGTCGGGCTCCTTGCTCGATCGACAGCAGGCGACCGCGATCGGCAAGGCCAGCACCAGGGCACAATAGCACGTTCGCCGGATCTTCACGACATGCCCTCGTCGAGATTGAACGGCTTTCGTGCGGTGGGACGCCCGCCGGGACCGTCCGGGCGAGCGCCTTTTGATACGATACATCCTCATGCTATCAGATCATTGGCGTAGGAAGTAGCGCCGGTGGGAGAAACCGTGTGGTGCGTTGGGTCGAGCATTGCGTGTCGGTGGTCTCGTCCTATACTGACCGACGGTTTGTCGCTCGATGGTTCTTTCAATCATTCCAGAGAGGGTCTAGCCATGCGGCATCTGGCCATCGTCATGGTCGCGGCAATGGGGCTGGCGGTCTGCACCACGCGTGCGGCCAGGATCGAGTTGGTCCACGACGGGGCCGCCGACGCCACCATCGTGGTGGCGAACGGAAAGGATGACGCACCGAAGCGGTCTGCGGTTGACTTGCAGCGCTATGTCGAGGCGATCACGGGCGTTCGTCTGCCGATCCGGACGGACGGTCGTCGCGTCGAGGGTGTGGGGCTCTACATCGGCCGATGCAAACCATCTCGCGAGGCCGACCTGCCCCCGGCGGACGTCACGCCCGAGGCCTTCGCCATTCGCGTCCGCGACGGGAACGTCTTCTTCGCGGGTCGAGCGACGCCGGCCATCGAGTTCGCCGTCGTCTCGTTCATCGAGGATCGTCTGGGCGTGCGATGGTATTGGCCCGGTCCGTTGGGCGAGGTGCTACCCGCGCGATCGCCCGGGCGGCTCGCCGTGGACGTCGACGACGAGGTGTGCGTCCCGGACTGGTCGCCTCGTGTCTGGTCGGGGAACTCGTGGTATCCCTCGTGGCGAGACTGGAACCGGCGGAACAAGCTGAGCATCGGCCCGCCGCTGCCCCGGCGGCAGTTCCAGAATCGCGTGTACGACGTCTTCCCGCCGGCCAAGTACGCCAAGACGCATCCGGAGTACTACCCCCTCGTCAACGGCAAGCGGTGGATCCCACCGAAGGGCGTGCGCCACTGGCGGCCGTGCGAGAGCAACCCGGAGGTCCAGCGCCTCATCGTCGAGTACGCCGCGGCGTACTTCAAGGATCATCCGGAGTCTGACGGCTTCTCGGTAGGCATGGACGATATCGTGCGCATATGCGGCTGCCCGAACTGCCGTGCGATGGACGCCAGCCCGAAGGACTATGCCCTGCACCGGTTCAGTGATCGACACTACAAGTTCGTGAACCTCATGGCCCGCAAGATCGCCGAGCGGTGTCCGGGCAAGCAGGTCGGCACGCTGATCTATCAGATCGTCCGCCCGCTCCCCAAGACGGTCGAGCGGCTCGAGCCCAACGTCTTTGGCTACATGACGCAGTGCGCGCCCGAATGGTGGCGGCCGGGCCGGAAGCTCGCGGACATGGCCCTGACGCGCGAATGGGCCAAGCGGTGCAGCCAGCTCTACCGCTACGATTACTGGGGTCTCGGCTTCCTCACGCCGAGGTACTGCCCGCATCACGTGGCCGAGGCGATGAAGTTCGACAAGTCGCTCGGGTTGCGGGGCATCTACATCGAGGTCTACACCTGTTGGCCGAACACCGCGCCGATGATCTGGGCGGGCAGCAAGATGTTCTGGAAGACGGACCTGGACGTTGACGAGCTGCTGGACGAATTCCGGACCCAGATGTTCGGCCGGGCGTCGTTCATCATGAAGCGGTATTACGGCCGGTTGGAGCGGTCGTGGAATATGCCGCGGGCCGGACGGCTGGGCTGGGGGCACGCCAACGTGGCCGTCAATGCCCGGTCGATGTCGGTCAAGGACCTGGAGGCGTGCGAGCGGTTGTTGGTCGAGGCGCGTCAGGCGGCGGACAGCAACGTTGTTCGCAAGCGGATCGACGTCGTCAAGGCTGGTCTGGCGTTTGGCGGGTACCTGATTCGCATCGTTGCGCTGGCCGACGAGATCGCCAGGTCCTCGGTCACCGACCGTGCTTCGGCCGAGGCGCTCCTGAAGAAGATCGCGGCGGTCAATCGCCTCGAGGCCGATCGGGTCGAGGCCTGGAAGGCGATCCGGGCCCGAAAGGACCTGGCCGGCGAGACGTTCAATGCCCTGGCCCGGTACTCACGAGGCCGGAAGTTCGCGCAAGCCAATGGCCTGGCCAGTGCGGCCGGCACTGCGCTGCCCGGCGTGCTCGAGTGGTTCAGGGCGAACGAGCCCGACCGGCTGGACGTCGTTGCGGCTGAGTTGAAGGGGCTGGCGGGACCGCTCGGTGAGCTGAGCAGGGCCTGGCTGTTCGTTCAGGACCGAAAGCCCAGGAATCTCCTGATCAACGGCGACTTCGAGAAGACCGGCCCGAGCCAGGCCAAGCCAGACAAAGATTGGTCGACGACGCACGCCCCGCCCGGCTGGTCGACATGGACAACCGGCTCCCGTCCGGCCCGGTTCGTCGTGGCCGCCGGGACAGGGGTCGACCGATCGAACGGTGTGAGCATCAGCAAGTCGGCCAGGGCATGTTTCTTGCAGGACGTGGCCGTCAAGCCTGGCGAGCGCTACCTTTGTTGCGTCCGGGCCAAACGGACGCCCGTCGGAGGTCAGGGCGATGTCATGCTTTCCGTCCGGTGGCGGCGCCCCAACGGCGCCTGGCTCGAACCGCGGACGCAAGAGGGATCCGTCAGACTGTCGGCGGGGGCGAGCCGATTCGAGCCGTTGATGCTGCTTATGACCGTTCCTCCCGGGGCGGGGAAGCTGAACTACCAACTTGGCGTCCGAGATCAGGGGGAAGGGGTCACCGGCTGGTTCGACGACGCGGCCGTCTACCGCCGGGCAGAGTAGCCGGCCGGCGGCGATCGGGTAGAATCCGAGAGAGCATGCGCGCCACACGGAAGGCTGATGCCGCTCAGTTGCTCGGATAGGTTTGGGAATCCGTTGACGCGACGAGTAGCAATGCCTCGGAGCCATCCACGATGACTTCCTATGAAATTGTCAAACGAACCATCCGGCACGAACGCCCGCCGCGGCTGGCCGTTCGCTTCGCTGCGTTTGAGCAAGACGACACGGCGGGTGTGCCGCTCAAGGCGCCGGCCGACTTCAATTCCCCGTCGGACACCATCGACGAATGGGGCTGCCGGTGGGAGAAGACCGACGTGCCCAACATGGGCCAGGTCAAGGGCTGGCCGCTCGAGGACGTCGGCCAGATCGATCGGCTCCCCACGCCCGATTACGACGACGACTCGCGCTACCAGGACGTCCCCGAGGCGCTCGATCGGCATCACGCCGACGGCAAGTACGTCATGGCGGGCATCTTCGCGGTCCTGTTCGAACGGATGCACATGCTGCACGGGTTCGAGAACGTCCTGTCGGGCCTGTTGCTGGACCGCCCCGCGATGGAGGCTTTGGCCGACAAGATCGTCGAGATCCACCTCGTGCTGATCGACAACCTCCGACGCCGGTTCGGCGACCGGATCCATGCCATCGGGATGACCGACGACTGGGGCACGCAGCAGGCGGCCTTTGTCAGCTTCGATTTGTGGATCAACTTCTTCTATCCGCGATACAAGCGGCTGTTCGACGCGATGCATGCCGCCGGTTACGACGTCTGGGTCCATTCGTGCGGCAAGGTCAACGAGATCATCGAAGGTTACATTCGTGCCGGCGTGGACGTGGTGAATCTCCAGCAGCCCCGGGCACTGGGCATCGAGGAGATCGCGCGGCGGTACCGGGGACGGATCGCGTTCGAGAGCCTGGCCGATATCCAGGCCACGCTGCCGACCGGCGACCGTCGGCGGGTGGACGAGGACGTCGAGATGCTGATGACGCACTGGGCCGGCGAGCGGGGAGGCTTTGTCTTTAGCGACTACGGTGATCCAGCCGGCATCGGCGTGAAGGACCCGGACATCAAGTTGTACATGTACGAGCGTTTCAGCGCGTTTAGCGAACAGATCTACGGGGAGCCCCTGCCCCCGCCGAAGGTGCCGCAAGAAGTCTAGCCCCGGGCCAATCACGCAGAACGCGGGGTGGATCCGGCGGATCTGCGGCCGGATCACTCGTCGGCGTCGGTTGCGGGCGCGTTGTCCTCGTGGTTGACCGGTTCGTCCCGCACGATCAGGCCATCCGATAGGCGAACGATTCGGCGGGTGCGTGCGGCCACTTCGTTTTCGTGGGTGACGATCACGATGGTCCGCTCGGCCCGGTGGAGGTCGTCGAAGACGTCCAGGACCACCTGACCGGTCTTGGAGTCCAGATTGCCGGTGGGTTCGTCGGCCAGGATGATCAGCGGGTCGTTGACCAGGGCCCGCGCGATGGCGACACGTTGCTGCTGGCCGCCGCTCAGCTCCATCGGCCGGTGGTTGCTCCTGTCGGCCAGGCCGACCATCTCGACCAGTCGCGAGGCCCGGCGATGCCGATCGGCCGGCCGGATCCCCTGGTAGAACAGCGGCACCTCCAGATTCTCACGCACGGTGAGCTGGGGGATCAGGTTGAAACTCTGGAAAACGAATCCGAGCCGTCTGCTGCGAATCTCGCTCAGCTCATCGTCGTTGAGCTCGCTGACGTCCTGTCCGCCGAGCAGGTATCGGCCCGCCGTGGGTCGGTCGAGGCAGCCCAGGATGTTCATGAGGGTGCTCTTGCCCGATCCGCTGGCGCCGGTGATGGCGACGTACTCGCCGGGTTCGAACGCCAGATCGATGCCGCGCAGCGCCTCCACCTCGATGCTGGAGTTCGGCTTGCGGTAGACCTTGGCGACTTGCTCGACGACGGCGATTGGCACGCTGCTGGCTCCTACGCTTCGGGGTTGACGCCCCACGATTGTACACGAAGACTGCCGGGATGCCCCGTCACGTTCAGAACCATCGACAGACGACGGGTCCGGTCTCCAGCCAGAACGGGTCCCTTGCCCCAGGTGCAGCCGGGCAAAAAGGTTTGGCAGCGGGGGGCCCAGGTCCTACAATCTTGGGTGTACCTCATCCGAACTGGCTGGGAACCTCTCGACGAGGGTACGGACCATGTTCAGCACTCATCGACGGGCAGCGGTCGTGGCGTGGCTCGGGGTCGGGCTGTGTGTAAGTCTGGCGGGCTGTCGCAAGGAGCCGCCCGCCGAACCGAACAAGCCGGCGGTGCCCAAGATCCCCGTCCGCAAGCCCGAGAAGAAGCGGGAGGCCCCGGCTATCCCCGCGACCAAGCCGGGGGTCAGCAAGGACCGTACGCCGGGCGTGTCCCCGCCGGCGGGTGCGATCAAGCCTACGCCCAAACCGGGCCCTCCGCCCACATCGGCACCTCGGCCTGCGGGCGTTGACGCGGGAGACGCGGCCGATGCGCCGGTCTTCTTCCCACGAAGCAAGGCGGTTGCCGACTGGATGAAAGACGAACCCATCCGGACCGCCCTGGCCGGTGCGTCGGGAGAGCTGCTTGGGACCAAGGCCCGCGCCGTCACCGAGCCTTACCGCGTCAAGCAGGTGGCCACCTGCACCTACAAGCGCTCCGAAAAGGAACGTCAACAGACGGCTCGCGTCCTGCTGGTTCAGACGCACGGGACCGAAGACGCCTACGGGATCTTCACCGTGCAGGCCACGGGCACGCTTTCGAAGGGGCCCGGCCTGCTGACCCGAACGGACGCCAAGGGGGGCCAGGTGACCATCCATGCCTGGAAGGGGCGGTGCTACCTCCAGCTGACGAGCGGGACGTCGGACGATTCGGCGTCAGCGCAGGCGTGCAAGGCTTTGGTCGACAAGATGACGTTCCTGATGCCGGATGAGCCGCTGCCCGAGCTCGTTGAGGCGCTGCCGCAGGCAGGACTGATCCCGGGGCAGCACTGGCTGATCCGGGATTGGGGCTCGCTGGGCGGGCCGGGCGTGACCGGTCTGAAGATCCCCAAGGGCCAGCAAATCGCCAAGCTGCTTCGGCTGAGCAAGGACTGCCAGATGGTCATTGCCACGTACCGGATCGAGGGGGCGGCTCGTCCCCACCTGGTCTGGGTCGTTCGTTACGACACACCGGCCCAGGCGCGGCAGGCGCACAATGGCTATCAGGGGTATCTGGACGAGGGGACGGATCGGTGGTCGAGCAGCACGATGCTGTACGCTCCCAACAAGCAGTACCTGCTGGGGACATGGACGGCGGAGGAGGAATCCTTCGGGCAGGTGCTCCGCAAGCTCGAATCGAACCTGCCGTAAGCCCGGGACGACGCGACGGGGTGGACCTGGTCTGACGGCAGGCGAGCAGGAGAGGATGTACTTCCGCGGAGGTGGCGCGTCGGCGCGCCACGATCCGACCGACGCGAGGCGCGATGGCTCTGCCGCGTAATCGGGGGGCGGCCCATCAGTAAGGCAGGAAGACCGTAGTGAGCAGGACCGAGGACATCATATCCTGGACCGAACAGAACGGCATCGTTGTCGTCAAGTTCATCGCCAAAGAGGTGTTCGACATCGAAAGCGCCGAAGAACTGGCCGGCCAACTCAGGCAGCTGGCCCAGGCCAAGGGCGGTCGCCAATGGGTGATCGATTTTACGGGCGTGGAGTTGATCATCACGCCCGTTGTCAGCGGCTTGCTGTCGGCGCTGCGTTCGGATCGGGAGAGCGGGGGCGACATCGCCCTGTGTGGCATGGGGGAAACCGTCAGTCGGGTCATCGAGCTGGCGCGGCTTGACCGCGTCTTCTACACGTTTGACACGCTGGCCGAGGCTCTGGCCGCGGTGGGGGCCAAGCAGTCTTCTTAGCGGCGCGTGACGGGGATGGGGACGACGAGGGGCGCCCTTCAGCCCCCAGCCGATTACTGCGGTGACGGCGCGCGAGGTTCGGGCGTCGGTCGGTCGGTCACCAGCTTGCAGCCGATCTGCTTCCACCACTCGGCCGCCAGTGCGTAGTTGTCGGTGGATATCATGTCCACGCCGGCGCGGACGCAGGCCGCCCAGTGGGCGTCCCACGCCCCCGAGACGAGCCGCCCATCGACGCGCTTGGGCCCCAGAACGTCCAACGTGTAGACGCGGACCTTGTACCGACGCCGCCGGGCGCCCGCGACAATCTCGCGGAGCCAATCCAGGTAGTCGGGGGCGGTTCCGGACGCGCGGATCACCCTGCTGGCGAAGTCCAAGGTGAGATAGCCCACCCCCGGCCGGCGGGGGCGCTGGAGGAACCGGCGCATCGCTTCTCGTTTCGCGCCACCGGGCCCGGTGTCACGAAGGGCCAGCAACTCGCCCTTCTTGCTCGCCAGATCGATATACGCTCGCCCGATGGCGCTCGATCCCGACAAGCAGACGCTGATATGCCCGCGGGTGCGCAATGTCCCGTCGGGCGCGTAGGTGGACAGCACCTCGCGGTAGTCGGCGAGATAGCGGTCCAGGTCGCGGGCCGCCAGATCCGGCCGACCCGCCTTGAAGTCGATCACGAGGATGTGTTCGCCGGGTTCCTCCCGCCACCGGGCCCACAGAGGCTTGAGGAACCCGTCCAGCAGCGGCTCTGAAGGCGGGTTCCTGCTCTTGTGCGTGACCACGAAGCCGCCCGCCGACCGAACGTGATGGACGTCCACCTCGATGACGCGCAGGCCCGCCTGCAGGGCCATCGCCAGTTTGCGGTTGCTGATCCGCAGGCCGAAATCGGAGTAGCAGTTGTGTCCCGCGAATGGGCAGGCGCGCTCCGCGCTGGCAGGTTGCTCACTTGCCGGCACGGTGGCTGTCAGGACAGACACGCACAGCAAATCGGTGAAGGACATTCCGCGACGGTCGAGAACGATCCTAGTCGCCCCCGCCCGGCTTATCCTCTTCGTTACCTTCGGCAGGCTGGTCTTGGCCGCCGGACTCGGCGTCTTGCTGGGGCGCCTCATCGCCTGAATCGGTGGGTGGCTCGCCCTCGGCCTGGTCTGCCGGCTCCTCGGCAGGCCTCTCGACCTCAGCCGGCGGGGCGGTCACCGGGGCGATCTCCTCCTCGTACTCCTCCAGGTAGACGTCTTCGATGTCGGTGGCGTCTACTTCACGGCGGAGCAGGTAGTAGATCATCGTGCTGGCGGAGAAGAAGAAGCTGATCGCAAACGACACCACCAGCCCCACGACGACGAACGTCCAGATCCATATCAGGCAGCTGCCGAAGGCCTCTGGCCCGTTGAGGGGATACTGGTCGAAGTTGCCGAAGAACCGGCCCGCCTCGAGCAAGGGAGTCCGAGCCCACATCGCCTCCAGCTTGCCGACGGTTTCGGGCAGGTGGGCGCTGCCGTCGACGTTCATCGTCAACCCGACGGCCATGTGCGTCAGGTTCAGGACCAAGTGGGCGAACAGTCGCACGAACAGATAGCAGATTGCGCCGTACAGCCCGCTGACCAGCACGTAGAAAGCCGTCCGCCACGGCTTGCTGAAGACGTAGCTGAACGAACGGCTGAGGGCGTCGAAGGCGTCCGACCCTTCGACGGCGATCGTCGGGTACATCAGCATCGTGCCGCTGACGGTCGCGATGACGACCAGCGCCAGGACGAACCCGCCACACAGCGCCAGCGGCCAGAGCAACCCCGCGATGATCTCGCCCACGTAGGGGATCATGCCGACCACCCCGCCCAACACGAGGAACAGGCCGACCGCAACCAGCAGCGCGACTGGGAGCAGCGGGGCGGCAAAGAAGCTCGCCAGCTTCCTGCCGCTGAACTTCAGAGATTGCCTCCAGGAGATCTTCTCGTCTCTCGCCGCGTGCAAGGCCGCAACCCGGCAGATCGCTCCACCGGCGAAGGACCAGATGATCAACGTCAGCACGGTGAAGACGGCTGCGTAGAACCAGTGGGTCCCGAAGAACCACACGATCCCGCCCACGGCGTCCACGAAGGCCGCCTTGAGGCCCATGGGGGGTTTCGTGCCGATGCCCACGTCCAGGGCCAGCATGGCCCCAACCGAGTTGTTGAAGGTCTGGATCTCGTGGTCGAGGAGCGTCGCGAAGATGCCCCGACCCTCGATGTCGCACAGGTTCTGCCCCACGACCTGGGCCTCGATGGCCTTGCGGATCTTGTCCCCCTCCTCTTTGGTGCAGACCTTCTGGAGCATCAGCTTGGCCAACGAAGGCATCGCCTGCTCGGCCAGCAGGTCCTCTGTCGGGCCGACCAAGGCCAACACCGCCACGGTCTCATACTGCTGGAACAAGGCCTCTCGTTTGCTCTTGTCGGCCTTTTCGATGTTCTTGTAGACCGCCTCCAGGATCCTCTCTGCTGTCTGCCGGGCGTTTTCGCAGGCCGTCCAGATTTCGTCTTCGGCCTTGCCGTCCCCGGCGAGCTGGCGGGCGTCTTCTTTCTTGACGTCCGGCTTGATCGCCCTCAGCAGGCCCGCCTGACGTTCGGTGCATGCCTCCCTGGCCGTTTCGCACCAGTCGCAGAAGGATGCCTTGCCGCGGCGATCGAGGTAGGCGCGGATCTCCGGGGTCGGTTTGAGCAGGGCGTGGGTCTCGGCGCTGACTGGCGGGCGCCCTGCCACCATGGTCAGCATCGGTGACGCCTTGGACGGCATCACCGCGGTGTCCGGCCAGAGCAGATCCATCACCCAGCCCAGCGCGCACGTCATCGCCAACGCGACCAGGGCCAACACCAACTTGTGCGGGTGAATTGCCAGCCGAAACGAGCGAAACAGCTGCGTGAACGGGAACGCCTCAGCCAAGTTGATCCGTCGCAATTCTTGCTGTTCGTCCGGCATGAATGACTCCTCCTCGCTCGATCCGCCACGCAGACACCGCGCAGGCCGTCACCCCCGTGGCTCGGCGGTTCCTGCAACGCCCTTCATCGACGTCAGATCCACCACTGCTGCAGCAGAAAGACCTTTCCCTGGTTCAAGGACCAGGCGATTACCGCGCCCATACCTGCGATACGCTGTCCGGTATTATAGCCAGGCCGAAGAGGGCGGCAACGCTTTTTCGTGGTTTTTTGCCCTCGCAAGCAACGTCCGCGCAAGTAGTTGACGCGATCTTCGGGCACCGGGTCCGCGCACGCCGCCGCCGCCATTGGCCCCTCGATGCAGTTGCGGGTGTCTGCAGGCGCGACCCCGCCCAGCGCGATCTTGTGGACGGATGAGGCGGTCAGCGAGCCCGCCGCGAGGGGGGGGCAGCTGCCCGGGTGCCCTGCCGACCGCCGGTGACCAGCAGGATCACCGCCCAAGTCATCGCGAAGACGAACAGCGCCCACCCCCCGGCCTTTCGGGCCAGACCGACCGGGTTCGCCAACCCCTGCGGCGGGAACGCCCCCGAGAAGTAAGCCCGATCCGAACCGCCCGAGGCCGGACCCGTCGCGACCGCCCGTTCGGACCTTGCGATCCGCACCCGGACGTCAGCGAGCCGCGCTTCGGCGTGGCCGAGACGTTCCTTGCCGAGCGCGGCGGCCTGCTGGTTGGCGAGCAGCTTTCCCTGCTGCTCCTGCGCCTTGACGATCTGCTCGGCGAGCCTCTGCACGTCGTTCAGGGCCTGCTCGCGAAGCTGGGCCTGCTTCTTAACCTGCTCGCGAAGGGACGCCAGACCCTTCTCGCGTGACTCGGACGCCTGATCGCTGGCCCGCTTCTCCATGCCTGCCGAGATCGTCTTCTCCCGCTCGTTGAGTCCCTCCCGAAGCTGTCGGACCTGCCGCGCGCAGGCGTCCAGGCGCTGGTTGCTCATCGGGATCACGTCCGCGCCCGCGTTGGCGAAGGCCACTCGTGCCGACACCAACGCCGTCGCCCGCTTTCGAAGCGCGTCTTGGATCACGATCCGCCGCGTCATGTCCTCGGTTCCGGTCTGCCCGATCGACTGGACCTGCTTCTGGATCGCCATGACGGATTGACCGAGCCGGTCGAGGAACGTCGACAGGAGCTTCTCGGCCTCCTGTTGATCGGTCAGGACCGCCTGGTCGTTCTCGGTGTCATCCCGCTGGCGTACCTTTGCGAGCAGCGTGTTCCAGGCGTCTGCCGAGGTCTTGAGCGCCTTGCGGCAGGCGCCCAGCTCCGTGCGAATCGTCGCCAGCGACGTCCGCACGTCGTCGGCGGGCTTGTCCCGGAGGCACTTGGCGATCTCGCCGTCAAAGCGCTCGATCTCGTCGGACAGCGAGCCGAGCGGCGCCCGAGCCGCATCGAGTCCGTCCAGCAAGATGCTGCGGAGTTGCTGGGCCCTCAACCGGAGCTGTTCGCGGGTTTGACGGTGCTGGGCATCTTGGGCGATCGCCTGCTTGAGGGCGGCGGTGTTCACTTCCACCGCCGACTGTTTGGACGCAAACGCCGACAGGGCCTCTTGCGCCGCCCCCAGTGCCTTCTTGGCCTGCTCGCACCGCGCCCTGGCGTCCTTGAACTGCGCTTCGAGCGCTTCGAGCGACGGGTCGGGCGGCGTTACGCCGGCGACCTCCACTTCGGCCTCGGTCACGGCGGCCTTGTCTTGCTCCACCTGCCGGGCGGCGGCGGCAAGCTCGGCCTTCAGGGGCTCGAAGTCCTGGGCAGGACGACTGGACGCACGTTCGTCCTGGATGCGGTCCACCAGGGCTTCGCCCAGCGCCTGAAGAATGGCCTTGCTGCCCTGCCAGTCCGTCGTCACGGCTCGCAGCTGGATCTCCCCGGTCTCCGGCATGGCCTTGATCTCGATTTCGCCGTTGGGAGGCATCCGCCGCTCGATGTCGGCCGGCGACATGTCCGCGTCCAGGTTCTCAGCCGCCGCTCTGATGAAGGATTCCGAGTTCATCATCGCCACGTAGCGATCCAGCGTCTCCTCGACCGGGGCCTCCGTGTCGATCCGAATCGTGCCCGAGACCTCGTGACGCAGCCCCGACGCGTAGACCACCACGGCTGCACTGATCAGTGCCAAGACAGACGACGTCAGCACGGCCCGCCAGACGCTGAATCCGCCCGTCTCGATGACGACGGGCTCGGGGGCCTTTCCCGCCTTGCGCTTGGCCGCCGCCTTCTGCAGATTCTTCACTTCAGCCGCCAACCGACGCTCGCGTCCGTCCAGGTCGCTGGCCTGATGGGCGACTTCCTCTCGTTTCTGCTCGAGCGCCCGTCGTTCCCGGGCCACCTCCTGGGCGGCCTTTTGACGCTCTTGAGCCAGCTTCTGCCGATCGGCCTCGAGCTGCTCGGCCTGCTGGCGTAGCTGCGCCTGCTCGGGGACGGGCTCCTTCTTCTCACGCGCGATGGCCTTGTGCGCGGCCCTCAACTGTTCCTCTCGTTGCGTAAGCTCGGCGGTACGCTGTGACAGAGACTTCTCACGCTCAGCAAGCTCGGCTTGTTGCTTCGACAGGGCCTGGAGCTGTGTCTCCAGGGCTTGCTGCTTCTCCGCTCGGCCGGCCTCCGACGCTTCGGCCTGGCGGGTGAGGGTCCCCTGCTGTTCGGCGAGCTGGGTCTTGAGCGCCTCTGATTCCGCCACCTTGCGCGCCAGTTCCGCCTGCTGTGTCTCGATCTGCTCACGGAGGGTGTTTAGCTCCGCTTCGCGGCGGGCCAGCTCCTCAGCCTGCTCCTTCGCCGCCGTCTCGCGCTGCGAGAGCGCTTCGACTTGCTCTTCCAGCGCCTGTTGTCTCTCCCGATGGCTGGTTTGGGCCGCCTCAGTCTCGCGACCGAGCGATTCCTTCTGTTCGGCCACTTCCTGCTCGGCCTTCTCCAGCGTCTGCGCGCGGGTGCTCAAGGCCTCTTCCTGCTCGCCCAGGGACGTTTCCTTCTCCTGTACGGCGTTCTGCTGCCCTTCGAGCCGCTCCCGCTGCTGGTTCAGTTCCGCCTCGCGGCGGGCCAGGGCGTCGGCCTGCTCCTTCGCCGCCGCCTCCCGCTGGGTGAGCGCCTCGAGCTGCGCTTCGAGCGCCCGCTCTCTCTCCAGGTGATTGGCCTCGGCGGTCTCCGTTTCACGGGCCAGCGACTCCTGCTGCTCGGTGACCCGAAGTTCCATCTCCGCCAGGGCCTGTTCGCGCGCGCCCAGCGCCTCTTCGCGCTCGGTCAGGGACGTCTCCTTGCCCTGCAGCGCGCTTCGTCGGCTCTCGAACTGCTCCCGCTGCTGGTTGAGTTCCGCCTCCATGCGGTCCAGATGCCCGCCGCGGGCGTCAAGCTCCTCGGCACGGCTATCGAGCTGGCTCTGTATCCCCAGGACGTGCTCGCGATCGGCTGCGAACGCCGTGGCGTGTTCGGTAAGTTCCGATGCACGCTGTTCGCATTCCTTGCGCAATGCCTCCAGGCGGGTCTCCTCCCGCTCGATCTCCTGGCGACGCTCGTCTAGGTCTCGCTGTTCGGCATCGAGCGCCTCGCGGCGTCGGGTCTGTTCCTCGGCCGCCTGGCGCTCCGCGTCTTGGACCCCTTGCTCGCGCTCGTCCAGCTCTTGCTGGCGGATCGACAGCTGCCGGCCACGCTCGGTTACCTGCGTGAGCTGTTCCTCGAACTGATCGAGCTTCTGTCGAAGCTCCGTCCGGTGCTGATCGGCCTCCTGCTGGAGTTGCTCGCGGGCCTCGCGGAGGCGTTGTTGTTCGGCCTCGAGCTCCTCTTGCCGGGCGACGAGCTTCTCCCGTTGAGCTCCCAACGCCGATCGCTGTTTCTCGATGCCCTCGGATCTGCTGGCCAGGGCGGTCTGCTCGGCTTCCAGGCTGTTGCGCTGCTCCTCGACCTGTTCCTGTTGGCCGGTTAGCCGGTCTCGTTGACCGCGCAGCTCCAGCCGCTCTTGCTCGAGTTGCTCCCGTTGGCGGGCCAGCTCCGCCTCGGTCGATTCGAGCTTCGCCAGATCTTCCGCCAGCTCCGATCGCTCGGCCGCGAGTTGGTCGCGCTGCTGTTGCAGTTCTTGCCGCTCGTCCTCGATCTGTCCCTGACGTTCTTCCAGGGCGGCGGTGCGACGCTCGATCTCGGCCCGGCCGGCCTCGAGCCGCTTGAGATCATCGGCCAGACCCGCCCGCTCCTGACGCACCTCCTCCCGGGCCGACTTGAGCTTCTCGCGCTCGCCGTCGATTTCGGCTTGTTGTTGCACGTAGAACTCGGCCAGGCGGTCGACCTGCCGGCTGACTTCGCTGGCCTCCACCGATTCGCTCAGCCGCTGCACCTCGTCGCGGGCCCGGGCAAGCTCTTCGTTCGCCTGCGCGACCTCGCGGCGCTGCTGCTCCAGCGCCGACTCGCGCTGATCGAGATCGAGTTGGAGCGCGTCGAGTTCGGCCTCCCGCGTGGCGATGGCGGCCCGGATCTCTTCCAGCTCGCGCCTTTGCCCGTCGAGCCGCGCTTGCTGCTGGGCAACGCGAGACGCCATAGCCTTCTCGTCGCCGGCTTCGGACACGGAGACGGACGCCTCCCACGCGGCGCGTTCTGCGTCGAGCCGCTCCCGCTCGGCCGCCAGGGCCGTTCGCTCCTGCTCGACCTGCTCCCAGAGCGACTCGGTCTCTTGGGCCTGCGCGCCCTTCGCCGTTGGTTTCTTTCTGCCCTTGCCTTCAGTCATTGCCAACGTTCTCCGGTGATGGACACCTCGGCGTGCGGTCTGTCTTGTCGCTTGCCACGGGCCGTGGGGGGCGCCGACAGCCGTCAAGTTCCCTCGCTGTCGACGACACGCGGCGGGTGGACGGTCGATCGTCCAACCTCGGGCGGGCGCACACCCAACGCGCGCGATCGAACGTTGACGATCTCGGAGCCCTGCCGATCGACCGAACACACGCGCCCACTTCTACCATCCTGTGGGATCCACGCAAGAGTGGGTATGTTTGACGCCCCACAGCCTCTCAGCCCGGCAGCGTGAAATGGCCTCTCACCCCGGAGCCTCAATTGTACCCCAACGGCGCCCCAACGCCAATAGGGCCCGCCGCCGTTCTACACCGGGCCAGCGAGCGGCACGGCGCGGGGGCATTTGACTGTTTGGGCGCGGTTGGGGACACTGGGCGGACGGGTCGCCCGCGCGATTCGATCATGAAGTGACGGTGAGCTGAGGAGTCCCCGATGAGCGCGACCACGTTGCCCCGTATTCGTTTCGGAAGGACCGGCTGGGACGTGACCCGCTTGGGGATCGGGACGATCCCCCTGATCAACGAGCCCGAGCGGGCGAGTGAGGTCACCCTCAACCGAGCTCTGGACAGGGGCATCAACTTCGTCGATACGGCCGAGCAGTACAAGAACATGCAGGAGCGCGTCGGTAAGTTCATCAGCCACCGCCGTAGCGAGTTCGTCCTCACCTCGAAGACCTACAGCCGGACGAGCAAGGACGCTCGCCGATCGCTCGAGAACGCACTGGTCGCGATGAAGACCGACTTCATCGACGGGTACATGCTGCACAGCGTCTCGTCGATGGCGTCCTGGGAGGAGATTCAGGCGAAGGGCGCCTGCCTGGACGTGTTCCAGAAGGCCCGCGAGCAGGGCCTGATTGGCCACGTCGGCATCAGCATCCATCGCGACCTCCGCGTCATGCGACTGGCCATCGAGTCGGGGCTGTTCGATTTTGTGATGTTGGCCTACAGCCCGCTGGACCAGGAGAACGTGGCGGCCGAGATCCTCCCGTTGGCCAAACGGCACGACGTCGGCGTGATGCTGATGAAGGCGATGGCCGGTGGGCAGCTCATCCCCGAGCCGACCGACATGTCCCCCGACGAGGCCGACCAACTCAAGCGCTCCGCCATCCGTTTCTGCCTGAGCAATCCCAACGTTCATGCGGCCGTCATCGGTATGAATACCGTCGAGCAGGTGGATTTCAACGTGGCCGCCGCCTGCGCGACCCTACCCATCCCCGACGAGGCCACCGATCGGATGCGGCGGCTGATCGCGAAGATCTCGAGGGACTTCCGCTACGGGCAGATGTGCCTGCGGTGCTACTACTGCCAGCCCTGTCCGGAGGGCGTGCCTATTCCGGAGATCTTCCGCGCCGGGGACGCCCTGGCCGGCTACCCCGACGAGCTGAAGTCCCTGGCCGACGAGATGTACGCCAAGCTCGACTTTCGGACCGAGATGTGCGTCGAGTGTGGCGAGTGCATGGAGAATTGCCCCGCCGGCATCGACATCCCCAAGCGGCTCCGCGAGGTGGCCGCCGCCTTCGACGCCCGACGGACCGGTTGAGAAACCAGTCAGGCGGACGGCTGGCTGCAAGCCTCCCCATGCTATAATGGTCTGTCAGAGGACCGCGGGACATGGGTCGTATGCTTCGTTGCCAACTGAGCGGGGTCGCAAGGTTCTGACATCATGAAGCAACTCACTCGTATCACGTTCGACCACGAGGTGATGGGCGGCAAGCCGTGTATTCGCGGTATGCGCGTCACCGTTGGGATGGTCGTGGGCCTGATGGCCGTTGGTCGTTCCGCCGACGAGATCCTCGCAGCCTATCCCTACCTCGAAGAGGAGGACCTTCGTGAAGCGCTGGCCTATGCGGCCTGGCGAGCTGAAGAGACGGAAGTGCCTCTGGCGCGGTCATGAACATCCTTGTTGACATGAATCTCACCCCGCGCTGGGTCGGGGTCTTGGCCAAGCACGGCTGGACGTGCTTCCACTGGTCAGCAGTCGGCGACCCGCGGGCCACGGACCAGGAGATCATGCAATGGGCGCTGGACAACAGCTGCCTCGTGTTCACGCATGACCTCGATTTCGGCGCTATTCTGGCCGTGACCGGAGCCCGAGGCCCGAGTGTTGTCCAAGTCCGGACACAGGACGTGCTGCCGGAGCACTTGGAGTCGGATCTCGTCCAGGTCCTGAGGGCGCATCAACCGGCGATCGAATCGGGCGCCTTGGTCGTCCTTGACGAGTCGCGTTCCCGCGTTCGTATCCTGCCGCTTTCTGAGAACCCGCTGTAGTCCTGCGACCCTATGAAAGTGATCTACGACAAGTCGAAGCAGCGCGTGCCCATCAAGTGTTGGGCGGACGACGCGGACGAGCAGACGATCCGGCAGGCCGTCAACGTGGCCAACCTGCCGGTCGCCGTCGATCACGTCGCGCTGATGCCCGACGCCCACGTGGGGTTCGGCATGCCCATCGGCGGCGTCGTGGCGATCCGCGACGCGATCATTCCCTACGCGGTGGGGATGGACATCGGGTGCGGGATGTCCGCCTGGCGGACGGGCGTGCCGTCGGAGAAGGTCCGCGATCACCTTGACGTCTTGGTCACGGCCTTCCAGAAGCGGATCCCCCAGGGGTTCAAGCACCGGACCCCAAGGGAGGGCCGGGAGCTGTCCGAGCGACACTGCCCCGAGATCTTCGACTTGCTGGCCGGTACGAATCCCAAGAAGGCGTTCCTGTCCGGGCATGACAAGATCATCGAGCAGATCGGCACGCTCGGCGGGGGGAACCACTTCATCGAGGTGCAGGTCGACGCCGACGGCGAGGTTTGGGTTATGCTGCATTCCGGCTCGCGCAACGTGGGTAAGCTCATTTGCGACCACTTCTACAAGCTGGCCAAGCAGGTGTGCAAGAAGCGGGGCGCGGACGTGCCGGACCCGGCGTTGTCGTACCTGTCCATCGACAGCGACGAGGGGTCGGCCTATCTGGAGCACATGACGTTCGCCCAGGAGTTCGCCCGGCTGAACCGGCACGTCATGATGAGGATCTGCCAACGGCTCGTCGAGCAATCGCCGCTGGGACGGCACGTGTCCGGCACGGGCGACATCGTGAATATCCACCACAACTACGCGTCGCAAGAGGAACACTGCGGTCAGCGGCTGTGGGTCCATCGCAAGGGGGCGACCTCCGCCCGCGCGGGCCAGCTGGGCATCATCCCCGGCTCGATGGGCACGCGGAGCTACATCGTCCGCGGGCTGGGCAACGCCGAATCGTTCGCCTCCTGCAGCCATGGCGCCGGTCGCGTCATGGGACGCAAGGAGGCCAAACGCACGATCTCGATGCGGCGGTTCAAGGAGACGATGGAGGGGATCTGGTTCCGGCCGACGCCCCAGCACCTTGACGAAGCCCCCGATGCCTACAAGGATATTGACCGGGTGATGGCCAACCAACGCGACCTGGTGGAGATCGTCACGTCGCTTCGGCCTGTCGCCGTCGTCAAGGGCTAGGAGGAATGGACCCCTGGACACCAACGACATGCCACAAGCGCCGTCCCCGCCGGAGGAGTCAGCGGTCATGGAACGGCCGCCGACGCCCGAACCCGCCGATCCGCACGACGAGCCAGAGCCGGCTTGGGGCAAGCCGGGGAGCCGCCGGCGGTGGCTACGGGGGCTCCTGATCGCGCTGCTCACGGCGGCGGCGGTCGGATCCCTGCTCGGTTACCTGGCGATGCTGCCGTTCTTTTTGGGGCTCTTCTTCTTTCTGTTGTTGGGGCTCATCCCGGGCTCGGTGTTGTTTCGGTACGGCGATCCGATTCGTCCGGTTCCGTCCCGTCACCTGTGGATCGCTTCGCTGCTACTGTTTGCGTGCACGTGGTGCGTCGCGTTCTATGTGGAGTATCACTCGCTGGCCGGGCACGTGGCCGTCAAGGTTCGCAAGTCCATCGCCAGCGGGTTCCCCCAGGGCTACCGCCGCGAAGCACTGGACGATCACGTCGCCGGCAGGGTCCGGGATGCTCTCCGCAAGGGATATGGTTCGTCGGGCCTGATCGGCTATGTCAAATGGGCAGCCCGCAGCGGCAAGATCCGGATTCCTGCTGGCACGATTCAGTTGTCCAGGGCGGGGAACGACGCCGACAAGCCCTCTGTGGAACTGGTGCTGGCGGACCCCGTGGTCTACCGACTGCCCCAGCCCGCCCTGTTGTGGTGTATTCGGGTGGTCATGTCGTTTGCCTTGCTCGTGCTGGCGTTCTTCCTGCAGGTCACGGCCCTGCGGAAACCCCAGATAATCGAATCGGCCGAAGAAGACGAGGCCGAAGGCGAGGCCGCGCCAGACGTCCAAGCCGCCTCCGAAGACAACCAGGCTCAGTCCGCGCGTGACGGAGACGCCTAGCCACCGTGACGACGGTCGGCCCATTCCGTCTAGATGTGTATAGACAGTATGAATAGCGGACGGTCACCTATTGCTTGCCGTCCCTGCCCTGGTTCCGTGACCGCCTCCTCTTGCTCCCGCGCTTTGGGCGCCCCACGGGCATGGGACGCAGCCGCCGGCCCAAACGGCTCTCCAGTTTGCTCAGGAAGCTGTCGCTGCCCAGCGGACGCCCCCGATGCGTGCTCAGGCGTAACCGCGACATCAACGCCTCGTCCTCCGGACGCTTCAACTCAGCCCGCCACTTGCCAGGGGTCCATTCTCCCGCCCACGCATCCAGGTCCAGCAGTCCGCTCGCATCCTGGCCGCCCGTGTGCGCCGCCGCGCTCGACCATGCATAGTCCCAGGCCGACCGCGCCAACTTGGCCCGGACCGGATTCCGCTCGACGCAGCACATCGCACACCACAAGTGAACGTCATCCAACGCACACGAGTAGAGGCGGTTCTGCCAGAGATGCCCGCTTCGGTCTCGCCGTTGACGGGTTGGGCTTTCGAAATGTCGAGGTGTTGACTTGTTCACTTGTCGACTCGTCGACTTGTCGGGATTGACGTCTTGACGTGTTGACGTTTTGATGTTTCGACGTTTCGACGTGTTGACTTGTCGCGTTGTGGTTGCACTGAGGGAGGGGCTCATATGGGGCTTTGGTTGTATCGCCCGCGCCGGCGGTCGGCAGTGCTCGTCGGCGGATGTGTCGTCCTGGTGGCATTGCCGTGCGCGCGAGCCGTCCTGTGTGCGAGCCCGTCAGCGGCCTCGACGGTCGCGTCGCTTCCGGCCAAGGGGACGATCCGCCTCGACGGTGTGCTCGACGAGCCGGACTGGGGGGCGGGGCGGTGGTATCAGGGGTTCACGCGGCTCAGCGAAGCACCGGAGGTCCCAGAGGCGGCCACGCGGTTCAAGCTCCGGCATGACAATCGCTGCCTGTACCTGGGCGCGGTGCTGGACGAGCCGGCCGTCGGCAAGATCCAGGCCAGGGTCACCCAGCGCGACGGCAAGGTCTGGAGCGACGACTGCGTCGAGCTAATGATCGATCCGACCGGCCAGCGCGTCGAGCACTACCACTTCGCCGTCAACGCGCGTGGGGCGCTCTACGACGCGTGGGTCCGACAGGGCGGGCAGGTCAGCACGAGCGAGTGGAACAGTACGGCCGTCGCGGCTGCGCGCGTGGGCGAGGGCTCCTGGTCGGTCGAGATGGCCATCCCCCTCAACGAATTGGGCCTGACCAAGGCCAGCCTCGGCAAATGGGCCGTCAACGTCGCTCGCGAGCGGCAGGCCGGCACCAAGGAGCTGTCCACGTTCGCACCGCTCCAGGGCGGGTTCCATCAGCCAACGCTCTATCCAGCCATGGAGCTCCAGGGCGCCGATCTCCGGCCGTACCTGTGGGACCTGCGATTGGCCAGCGCACCGAAGACCGTGCGGAAGGCCGGCAGCCTGACCAGCCTGGTCGATGTCCGCTTGACGAACCAGACCGGCAGCAGCAGGCGGGTGCAGTTGCGGTGCCTCCTGGAGGCAGCGGACGCCAAGACCAAGGGCCCGGGCGTCGACTCCGAATTGGCGCACGGCCAGGAGGCCCGGCTCTCCTGCCGAGTTCCCGTCAGCGTCCAGGGCCGGCAGTTGCTGCGTCTATCCGTAGTCGACCCACGCAAGCCTGATAGCGTCTGGTGCGTTCGAGCGCATCCGGTCGACCTCCGGTACGAACCGTTGCGCCTGCGAATCACCAGGCCCTGCTATCGGGGCTCGATCTACGCCACGCAGCAGATCGAAAACGTCGAGGTCGCGTGCGACGTGGACGAGGAGCCGGCCGCCCTGGCCGGCGCAGTGCTTCACGTTCGGCTTGTCCGACAGGACGGCAGTGTGGCCTGCGAATCCAAGATCGACGCGGTCCCGGGTTCCAGGCGGGTCTCGCTGTCGGCCAAAGACCTGCCGATCGGCGACCATCGGATCGAGGCGCGTGTCGTCGGACCCGATGGCAAGGTCCTTCACTCGGCCGCTCAGCGCCTTCGCAAGCTGGCCAAGGTCGCGCACGAATACCGGATCGACCCCTGCGGCGTCCTACTGCACAACGGCAAGCCGTTCCTGCCATTCGGTTGGTTCTCGATCCCCGCATCGGAGATGGCCAAGCCCGACTGCCCCTACACGGCCATGCAGGCGTACTCGTCCTATTGGTACAATGTCGAGAAGGTGCGCAAGTCGCTCGACGCGGTGGCCGAGGCGGGCACCGTCGTGACCATATACCCGTATCCGTACCCCAAAATGGTCAGCCCCGCCTCGATTTGGGGCCAGCCACTGACCGACAAGGAGGTCGAGGATCTCCGCCAGCGCGTCAGGGCACTTAAGGACCATCCCGCCCTGATGGCCTGGTACATGGCCGACGAGCCGGAGCTCCGACCTGCGCTGCCCGAGCGGTGCCGCAGGATCTACGAGGTCGTGGCCGACGAGGACCCCTACCACCCGTGCATCATGCTCAACGACACGATCAAGGGCATCGCCGACTACGCCGACGGCGGCGATGTCCTCATGCCCGACCCGTATCCGCTCTTCGTTAAGGGCGCTCACGCCGGCCAGCCGATCGAGAAGGTCACGGCCTTCATGAAGGCCGCTGCTCGTGCCGCTGGCGCGGGCAGGGCCGTCTGGATCACCCCGCAGGCCTTCAATTACGGAGACTACGGCCGGGCCAACAACCGCGCGCCCAGCTTCGCCGAGCTGCGGAACATGACCTATCAGGCCGCAATCGCCGGTACGAAGGGATGGCTGTGGTACACCTGGTCACACACGCAGAACTACCCGGCCTTGGCCCTGGGCATGCCGTGGCTGGCGCGCGAGGTGGCGGATCTGAAGGACGCGATCCTCGCCTCGAACGTCGCCGGGGCGTTCGAGGTCACGGCCGATCTGCCCGATCACGTTCACGCGTGCGTCCGCCGGACGGGCAAGCACTGGTACATCTTCGTCGTCAACACGGCCACGCGCCCGCAGAAAGTCAGGTTTAGGCTCAAGCCGAGCGCCTCGCCCGTTCGTCTGAACGTCATCGCCGAGGCGCGACACCTCGTCGCAACGGACGGCTGGTTCGAGGACCGCTTCGGCCTGTACGAGACGCATCTGTACGCCACGGACGCCGAAGTGGCCTTCCGCCGATCGGTAGCCGATGTCGAGACGAAGATCCGCAAGGCCAATGCCGCCCGACGCCGCCCCGGCAACCTGGCGTTCGAGGACAACGGCGCAAAGGTCACCTTCTCATCGAAGTCCACGTACGGCAGCACACCCGACCGCGTGGTCGACGGCGTTCGCGATGGCATGCAGTGGAAGGATGGCACACCCGGGAAGTGTCCGGACTGGCTGGCCGTCGAATGGCCCAAGCCCGTCAAGATCGCGCGCGTCGTAGTCTACAGCCGGTCGATCGGCGAGGCGAAGATCCAGGTCCGATCAACGCCGGACGGCGACTGGCGGACTGTCGGGAGCGTCAAGGACGTCGCCAGCGACCGTTTCGATGTCGAGTTCCCCGTCACCACCGTGCAGGTCGTCCGTGTCTGGATCACCGCCAACCGCACCGGTCAGAGGCTCAGCCAAATCACCGAACTGGAGGCCTACGGCACCAGGTAGAAAAGGATAGAACCTCAGGAAAGAAAAAGGTGTCGCAGAAAAGGGTTCCTGACACGAATGGCATGAAGCTAAGCGCATACGTGTCCTCCTTGGCGATGATACCAGGATCGTGGTTTGACCAGGAACGTGTAGGGTTTCGGTCTGCGTTTGACGCGTCGCGGTTCCAGACGATCAG
>Ga0180432_10000240_pt1 | contig 87416 bp, 64 predicted proteins | sample SS_ome_10_FD_132414 | JGI IMG/M metagenome (GOLD analysis project Ga0180432, IMG submission 132414) | Hypersaline lake sediment archaeal communities from the Salton Sea, California, USA - SS_1_MS_2 metaG | ecosystem: Environmental > Aquatic > Non-marine Saline and Alkaline > Hypersaline >... | reverse complement strand
CACTACCACGGCCTGCAAGAACAGCTCCTCTCCTTCCGGCGGGTGGCACTGCTGGCTCGTCCAGCAGTGTTGTTCGAGCGACCTTGAGGCACTGCCGGGCAAGCCAGCAGTGGCACCCGCGCGCCGCAGACGGGCAGCACGAGCACCCGACGTTACCGAAGGTCCACGGCCTCCCGGCAGAGTTCTTGGACCGATAGCCGAGACTTGCGGCCGCTCAACACGGGCTGACAAGCAGCCCGTGCCACCCGGCCGCCACCCCCCCTCCTGGCTTCCCCAAATTAGGCGAGGAACGCCGGTTACACCCAAGTGAGAAGACTATCGCTATGAAAAAAGCCGACGAGGAATCAGGCGGATAGAGTTACGGTGTCCCGCCCGTTTGCTTTTTCTCTTGTTGTTGGTGCCGGAGTCTGGCGGCGGCCATGTTGGCCTCGATCAGCGGCGCGGCGTCGACCCGCCATTGGCCGCGACGGCGGATGAGCGTGTAGGGCGTGGGAAATCCGGGGGAGGTCAGCACGGTGCGGTTTTTGTTGACGTGAACGGCAGCCAGCGTGAGCTTGCGGCCGTTCTGCAGGGAGATCACCTCGCCCGCCTTGCGGCGCTGAAAGACAACCGACCGGAAGTAGCTTTGTGCGGCGCGGAGGTTTTTGTCCGACGGTTTCTCCCCTCGCCAGAGAATGGCCGCGTTGGGGTCGGGCATGATCAGCCGCTCGATTTTTTCCTGGTCCTTCGCGACCAGCGCGGCGAGGAACTCGCGGAGCACGCTCTCCGGTTGCGTCATGTCGACCCGGCGCTGCGGTTGGTGCGCGGCGGGCGCGTCGGCTTCCTTTCGGGCGGCCTGATACGCGGGAAGGGACGCCGCGCCGTAGATCATCTGCGCCGCGGACGACTCGACCGATTCGATTTTGAACTGAAACGGTTCCTGGTCGGTGCCTGGCTTGCCGTCGAAGGTGCCGCTCATCGCGAGTTTCATCGTGCGGGTGACGGCGGGCGTCGCATAGTCGGCCGGGAAGCGGAGCTGCTCGACGGCCACGATGGTCGCGCCGACCGGAACGGTGTTCGGCGGCGGGTCGCGCGGCTTCAGCGTCTTGGCCGAGATGACGGTCTTCAGATTGAGATACTTTCGGCCGTCGACGGTGCCAATGCCGGTCAACTCGGCCGCGCCCGACGCATCGGCCGGTTGGATGCCCGGGTCGAGTTCGTGGAGCTTGGCCATCAGGGCGGGTTGGTTGGCCGGCCACCGGGCTCCGACTGCGCGGGGTGTTGTGGTGCCGAACATCTCTTCGCCGCTTCGGGCGTCGCTGCCGAGATGGATGATCCGCGGCAGCAGCCGCTCGGCCAGCGGGGGCAGGACCTCGGCCTTGCCGACCATCTGGAACGTGGTCCCGGCGTCCTTCGATTCGACCATGACGATCGCACCGGGGGGAAGAATCTCCTCGTTGCCGTCGTTGGTTAGGAGCACGGCAGTGGCGACGGCGAGTTTCATTTTCGTCGTCACGCCGCGCTCGTCGACCGCCATGATCTCGCCCAGCGCGGCGAGTTCGATGCGATTGGTCTCGGCGAGTTGCCGGACCGGCTCACTGTCCCTGGTCACCAGGAAGTCGCGTTTCTGGGTCATCTCCTGCCGCACAAAGAACCGGTCGCCGGCCTTCGACGGCACGAAAAACCGCACAGGGAAACGGGCTTCCCCGGCCGCTGAGGGCAAAGCCATGGCCAAGAGGGCCGCCACGGCGAGCAATGCCCTTCGCACAACCTGCAACAGAACGCAGAAACGCTCGAAAGTCCTTTTCGGCTTCACAACAATCTGCCTCCCCACCGAAGTGCTACCATATCGTCAGTCTACCTCAGAACGGAGAAAACCACAACAAGAAAGGGAAACGCAGTCCTCTGGCCGTCAGCGGTCTCGTGGATGGTCTTTGCCCGCCGCCAGCCGGGCGATAGAATGGGCCGTACGATGGGCCTCCGAGCCCGTCGAAACAATGTCCCCAGTGGTAAGCACAAATGCGTGAAGTAATCCCCCGGCAGCTTTTTCTTGGAAACGCGAAGGACGCACGTGATCTTCGGCGACTCCTGGACACGGGCATCAGAGCGATTGTCGATTTGGCCCTGGAAGAGTTGCCGCCGGAGTTGACCCGCGAGATCGTGTATTGTCGTTTTCCGCTCTTTGACGGCGCCGGCAACGCCCCCGAATTGCTTTCCGTCGCGATTGACACGACGGCCTCACTGATCGGTAAGCGTGTCCCGACTCTCGTTTCTTGCGGCGCCGGAATGAGTCGTTCGCCCGCGATCGTTGCAGCGGCCTTGGCGATAGCTCATGGCGATGCACCCGACGATTGCCTGCAAGAACTCGTTGCAGCCAATCCTCACGATGTGTCGCCGCCACTGTGGAATGATGTCAAGGTTGCGTACGCAAAACTGCTTGATTAACCTCTGTTGCGGAAAGTTGGGTGCCATGCCCACGCTTGCGTGGGCATGTCGTGAATCCCGCAAGAAACCGCTACATGCCCACGCTCGCGTGGGCATGTAGCGCATCGCCGAACTGGAGGCCACCATACAGTCTACATGCCCACGCGAGCGTGGGCATGGCACCTGAAAATCCGGCTTTCCGCAACAGGTACTGATTAACTTCTGCTTGCAATAAGCGGCCCGATCTGGGATAATTGCTTCTCGTTCCATAGCGGCCGGAGGAACCACGGAAAGGAGTCTCGAACGTGGCACTTCCCTTTGCGAAAACGATACGGCGGGTGATCGCGGGCCTGCTGCTGGTGCTGGTTCTGCTGATCGCCCTGCCATATATCCTGGCGGTGCAGCCGTTTCGGGACTGGATGCTCCGGGCGGTCCTGCCGGTCGGCGAGGGGACGGTCACCTCGGGCGGGGCGTCGCTGGGGTGGTTCTCGCGCGTGCGGTTCTACAATATCCAGATCAGGTCGCTCGACGGCGAGCCGGTCGTGACGATCCCGGCTTTCGAGGGCAACCGCCCGTTGCTGTTCTATCTGCTGACCGGGAAGGACCTCGGGACGTTCCGGATCGAACGGGCCGAGCTCAACGTCGTTGTGGTCGAGGAGGGGACGAATCTCAAGCGGGTTTTCGCCCGTGAAGGCGGAAAGGGCGAGCTGCCCGATGTGTCGGTCGCCATCGAGATCGTCGACGCGAGCTTTACCTTCCGCAGTCGGCACGCGCCGGAGCCGTGGGAGGTCGAGGACTTCAACATCGCGCTGGCGCTCGAGCCGAGCGACAAGACGACAAGCGGCCGGCCGGAGATCGTCGTGGAGCAGGGAAAGGCATTCGACCGGACGCCGATCACCACGCAGATGTGCGACGACATGCTCAAGTACATTGCCCCGATACTGGCGGAGGCGACCGATATTTCCGGCAGGTTCTCGATCGAGCTGGACGATTGGCGTCTGCCGGTGGGTGAGCCGGAGACGGCTGAGGGCTCGGGGCGGCTCGTGATCCACAACATCGACGCCGGGCCGGGGCCGCTCGTGAGGCATATCGCCCGGGTGTTCGGGTTGCCGGCGTCCGTCCGGCTGGCCGACGAATCGGTCGTTCATTTCGCCATGGCCGACGGCCGCATCGAGCACCGCAATCTGGAGTTCGGCATCGGGCAACTGCGGGTCCGCACACACGGGTCGGTCGGCCTGGACGAAACGCTTGACCTGGTTGCTGAAATCCCGATCCCCAGCGGCCTGTTCGCCGATCGCAATATTCTCGGCGTGCTGGCGGGCAAAACGATCAAGATCCCCATCCGCGGGACGCTCGGCGAGCCGAAGGTCGACGCGGCGGCCCTGGGGCAATCCAACCTCGAAGACCTGCTGGGCGACGCAAATATCCGCGACCTCTTGCGCGATTCGAACATCGGGGACGTGCTGCGCGATTCGAGCATCGGGAAGATATTGGACCATCCGGATGCCGGGGCCGTGTTGGATACGATCGGCGACTTGTTGAAGGATCTGCCGCGAAACGGAACCCGCGAGCGGCCGCTGCTGGACCGGTTTCGCAGGCGCCGGGAGCGTTAAGCATCCACGTCGGGCAAGCCCGCCCGCTCAACAGCATTTGACCTGTACAACCTACGTCGCAGCGCTGATTACGCCCAACGTTCTCGGCGGACGCGTTCGGCCTTGTAGCGGTCCTCGCCGGGCGGTTGCTCGGCGGGGTAGCCCAGCGGGACCAGGCTGTGCGGGATGATGTTTTCCGGCAGGCCGAGCAGGCGGCGAAAACCGTCGATGCGCGGCTGCCTCGGGTAGATGCCCGTCCAGACGGCGCCCAGACCCAGGGCGTGGGCCGCGAGCAAGAGGTTCTCGACGGCCGCCGCGCAGTCGACCGGCCAAAAACCTTGCGACTTCTCCAGGCTGAGATCGCCGCAGACGAGTATCGCGGCCGCCGCATGGGCGGCCATGGGCGCGTTGGGGTTGACCTGCGGGATCTCCGTCAGCAGTTCCCGGTCGGTGATGACGATGAACTGCCACGGCTGGGCGTTTCGCGCGCTGGGGGCGCTCATCGCCGCCGCCAGGACTTTTTGGATCAATTCTTCCGGCACCGGCCTGTCTTGAAACTTGCGGATACTGCGCCGGGTGCGGATGGCTTCGAGTGTGTCCATTATCTATGCTCCGATGTTCCTCATGTTTGTAAAATGCCTGTAAAGCCGCGACCGGCGGTCGCGCCTCGCGCCGGAGCACTCGCCGCGGTGTTCTGCGCGTTGACGAACCAACCGGGCAGTCTGCCAAACCTCGCAACAGCTTCGTTACCAGACGCCCGGCGCGACCACCGGTCGCGGCTTTATGACATGATGGACAACTCGCACTTGGCGCAGCGGACGGCACACGGAGTGTGCCTGCTACTTTTGTTGCATTGCTACTCGCGGACGCTCGCTTTATCCGCCGTGGGCATGTCGTCGGGGACCTTCTGGGTAACCTTTCCGGTGGCCGCCCATTCGGCGCCCCGCTGGAAGGTGACGATGAAGGCCACGCTTTTGAGGTGCTCGGCGGCGTGGCCCAGCGCGTTTTGGAAAACGCGGCCGTCGCCGTAGGCAACCGTAAACAGCAGCGGCTCGTGCTCGTCGGAGCCGCCCTTGCTCTTGGGCGCGAACGCGGTTGCCAGGACGGTCAGGTTCTTGGCCGGCCCGCGCAACCACCCGTAGAGTTCGTCGGACACGTGCATGAACTCCTTGGGCAGTCCCTTGGTAATCGGATGATTCGGTTCCCGGACCACGAGCTTGAAGGGTTGCTGCGGTCCGTGTCCGCCGCCGCGGTGCGGACTCGTATCGCGGACGATTTTCCCGTCGCGCCAGCGGAGCATGGGGCCGTCTTTCTCGCTGCGTCCTCCCCAGCCGCCGAGCCCGGTTATCTCGTTGTACTCTTTCCACTTGGGGAACGCGGCGCACGCGAAGTGATAGACCACCAGTCCGCCGCCGTTTTTGACATACTCAACAAAGGCCTTTTTGGTTTCCTCGGGCCACTCGTCGCCCTGGTAGTTCGTGACCACGACGTCGTAGTCGGAGAATTTCGGCTTGAAGCCGCTCATATCCTTGCCCTTCGGGGGCGACGTGGCCACATCGACTTCAAAGAGCTTGGTGTCCTTGAGGACTTTCTTCAGGACAGGCGTGGTCGCTTTCCAATTGTGGCCGTTTTGGCCGTCGACGATCAGCGCCTTCATCGGCGGTTTTGCCCAGGCAACGGTGACCAGGACAAGGCAGACTGCCAACGCGGAAAGCCAGTGTTTGTGCGACATGGGGTAAGTTCCTCCTGCGATTGGATCAACAAAGGGTTTATGGGACGCCGACAGTGTAGCATGGGCGAGATAGGCGGGAAAGCAGCCCGGCCGAGAAACCGTACTGTCGGGGGGCGAGCCAACGGGAGAGCGGATTTTCGCGGCCGAAAGCCCATTCTGCCCCTGCGGAATACGCTCTTTCATGCAGGGCGCGACCACCGGTCGCGGCTTTATGGTCGGCGCGACCACCGGTCGCGGCTTTATGGTCGGCGCGACCACCGGTCGCGGCTTTATGGTCGGCGCGACTACGGGTCGCGGCTTTATGGTTGGCGCGACTACGGGTCGCGGGTTTGTGGCCGGCATCGCAACACGACGTACATGGCATCGGCCGGCAGGTTGAACATCAGAACCCCGCTGTTCGACGTCGTGCCCAAATTTTTCACCGCGCGGCCGTTGGCGTCGAGGACGGTTGGGTACAAGGGTTCCAAAGTGGTCAGATCGAGAATCATCCGGGTATTGGCGATGTTCCACGGCGAGGAGCCGCGGTCGACGATCGTCTTGCCCTGGACCTGTTGTTTGCCTTTCGAGAAGCTTGTGTCGCGGGTTTTCCAGCCGTAAGGCCGGGCGATTGTGCCGACCTGGATCAAGATGTTGCGGGACTTGCCGATCGGGCGATCATCGAGCGGCACGACCATCAGCGTGGCGTATTCGTTTCCCGACCGAACGAGGATCGGGCTGAGATCGATTACTTTGGCCTTGCGCAGGAAACCGGTCACGCCCAGGAACTTCGGGGCTTTGACGGTGCAGATACCCAGGTCGTGGTTCAAGGTGATCTCGCCGGTGCTGCTGCGGACGATCTTCTTTTCCTTGTCGATGTAGGGTGACAGGTCGGCCGCGTAGCTTTGGGCCGGGTCGCCGCCGTAGGTGGCCAGCACGGGCCCGACGAGAAACGCCATCGGATCGACGCCGGTCTTGATGTTCGACCCCGGGGCGAGATTCTCGCTTGCGCGGTTGGGGTCGAAGCTGCTGTCTTCGGCGATGATGGGCGTTCGCTGCTGCCACAGATCGTCGTATGCCCGGCGTTCGTGGACGACCGGTTTCCCCTGGCGGATGTAACCCTTGCGAAATGCCAACGCTGCGGCCGGAAACTCGCCCACAAGGATCGGCGTGCCGAGCTGCCATTTGCCCATCGGGCGGCCGAAACCGATCGAGTCCATCGAGAACCAGTAGTAGACGTCGAGCCCCGTGAGCGAACTGTACGCGGCCACCAACAGCGGCCCCTCCGATTGATAACGCAACGGCGGCACCCAGGTGCTCTCCGAGATGATCGCCGGCAGCCCGGCGACCTGTTTGAAATTGGTCGGCAGCCCACGGGGATTCAGCAGTGCGGAAGTCGATGCGAAGTGGTCGCCCTTGCTCACCAGGTACCCGGCCTTGTGGCCTTCGCTGGGATTGACGTGCGGGCCGCCGTAATACTTGTTGGCCCCGATCACGTCGTTGGCCGCGTAGCAGAGCCGCTCGACGTCGAGCATCTTCACGTCGTCGGCCGTCTTCCAGTTGCCGGCGTTGATCAGTTGCTTGCAGCCGAGGCTCCGGTAGTAGTCGGCCATCATGCGGTTGAACGTCCACATGGTCTTGCCGTAGAAGGCCATCTGGTCGGCCAGCCGCTGCTCGTTGCCGCGCCGCTGGGTGATTTCCCAAATGGAATAGAGCCCGACGACGCCGGCGTCGAAATCATCGTCTTTATAGCCCGCGCCGCCCCACGCGGCCTTGGCCTTTTCGAGCGAGCCGTGCTTGGCTTTAAGAAACTCGCCAAACCGGCGGCCGATCGCCCGCCGCTGCTCCCCCTTGACCGACTGCATCGACCAGAACAACATGCTATCTTCGTTCTGGATCTGGATGATCGCGACGGCCGGCTCCCGGGCAAGCGGCACGCCGGTGTACGGGTTTTTTTCGGTGTAGAGGGCCTTGACCCATGCTTTGTAACCCCGCTGCAAGGTCTCGTCCCAGAAGAGCAGGGCCATGGGCTTGCCTTTCGGAAAGCCGTGTACGCCCCAGCTCGGCTTCACGTCGCACGAGACGCACCAGTAGGGCGAGACGGTCGTGTAGATGCCCTCCTTCTTCATCGCGGCGACCAGCTTCCAGCAGTTGTCGAGCTGCTTGCGGTCGACGTCCGTGACCTTCGAACCGTCGTTCTTGGGGCAAAGCTGCCCATGGAACCGCACCATGTTCACGCCGCGTTTTGCGAGCCACCGGGCGTGACGCCCGAGGTCCTCCATGCCGAGTTTCGTGTGCTGGTTGGTGTTGACCGCCCAGAACCGCACCGGCAGCTTGTTGCCCAGGGCAAACCCGCCGTCGGCTGTTCGCGTGACAAAACCCGACTCACCCGCCACTCGCTCGTTGAGGCCCCGCAGATCGAGCAGCGCGTCGCCGGCGAACGTGTCTGGGTCCGGCTCGAATGCCCAGGTGCCGGGGTCGTGATAGCCGAGCTTCTCGCCCGGCTTCCGCTGCCCGTTCGGCGTGAACGGCCGCAACGTGAACACGAAACAATCGATCGCCCCATGGTGTTGCACGCCGCCGTGCAGCTTGAACCGGATGGTGTGCTTGCCGCGTGTGAGCCGCACCTGGCCGACTTTGCACCACGCGACGAACCGCATGTCGGGCTTGTTGTCCGAGGCGAGATTGACCTGGTCGGAGATATTTTTCTTGAGATCGATTTCCTTCCACGCCCCGGTGTCGATCTGGTACGAGATGTGCGGCTTGGCAATGTTGTTCGCCCTGATCCAGAACGTGTAGTTCCCATCGGCCGGGATGTTCAGATCGTACTCACATTCGCCGTCGCGGTCGCCATAGTTCGACATCCACTCCTTGCCGGACAGCTCGATCTTCTTGACCGAGTTGTACCAGCCGTGTTGTTTGCAGTTGCTGCTCTTGGCCGCTTCGCCCTCGACCCAGACGAAATCCTGGGCACCTGCCCATTCCGAGAAGTTCAAACTCACAAGCAGGAAAGCGGCGGCCATGTAGCCGAAGGAACGATAGGAAATCGATAATCGCATGGTATTGGTTCTCAGCAGGAATTGGTGGATTCCCACGATGTCTGCCACGGGGCCAACCACTTTCTCACGAAACAGAATACGCCGTCCACCCTGCGGCTGAATTGTTGTGAATTTGCCTACCTCTGCCGCGATGCTATGGGTGTGCAAAAACCTCACGAACCCGTCGTTGAACCTCGGCCCAGTCGCCGTCAGTCAGACGGCCGATCGTCAGTTGGACGCGCGAGGCTGCAACGGTTGCGAGCAACATCCGTACCGTGGAGACAAGCCTCAATCCCGCGGCGTTCCAATTCTGCAACGCATAGTCCCATGACGAACGCGGAGTGTGTGACGTGATGCCGGCAATCACCAGATCACCAGTTTCGTTGTACTCGCGAGACGAAACCACGATGGCAGGACGGGTGCTTGTCGCATCGCGATCCCGGTATGGAAATGGAACTAAGACAACATCACCCGGTTCATGCGCCATACAATTCCCTCCAGTTGTCGTAGATGGCGTCGTCCGGATTAGTCCATTCCGACTCGAGGCGATCCATACCCAACTCGCGCCAGCCCTCGTCGCTTTCGCCGGAGACCGGGTGGATGTCGATCACGACTTCGGTGCCATCCGGCAACTCCACCGGTTCTTCCAGCCGCAGCGACTTTTTCTCGCATTTGCCTCTAATACGGATCATGGTCTTTCTCGAAGGATTTGTAGATCGGTATCCAACCCATAGTCCGGCGAGGTTGGCGACGCCCAGTATTGTACCCCGGCGCGGGGCACATTACCAGAGCGCCGTGACGAGGGAAAGCGCAACCTTGCGGAAAATGAATCCCCGGCGTAAGATCAACGGTGGACAGGGAGAATCTGCCATCCTGGGGAGCAACTTAGGGTGGGACAAGCGAAGCGCCGGTCCACCCTACGGCTTCGCTGCCCGACGAATAAGCAGAAAGGAGACTACCATGCACAACTGTTCGATTTGCCTGAGGCTAATTGCCGCGATTGTCCTCGCGGCTTTGGTCGTTCCCTGTGCGGCCGAGGAGCCGCTTCGGGCTGGAATTATCGGGACGACCACCTCGCATGTGCCGGCGTTTACCAAACTGATCAACGACCCGAAGGCGACCGGGCCGCTGGCCGACGTGAAAGTCGTGGCCGGCTTCACCGGCGGGATGCGCGACAACCCGTCGAGCTGGGACCGCCGGGAGAAGTATACCCAATTCCTCCGCGAACAAGGCTGTACGATCTACGATTCGATCGAGGAAATGGTCAAGAATGTTGACGTGGTGCTGATCGAGAGCGTCGACGGGCGGCCGCACCTGGAGCAGGCCCGGCCGGTGATCGCCGCCGGCAAGCCGCTCTATATCGACAAGCCGATGGCCGGCTCGCTGGCCGACGTGCTCGAAATCTTCCGCCTTGCCCGGGAGAAGGGCGTGCCGTGCTTTTCCAGTTCGTCGCTGCGGTTCAGTTCCGGGTTTCAGGCGGCCCGTTCCGGCAAGTCGGAGTTCGGCAAGATCGAAAGCTGCATCGCCCACAGCCCGATGAGCAAAGAGCCGCACCATCCCGATCTGTTCTGGTACGGCATCCACGGCGTCGAAATCCTGTTTACCGTGATGGGCCCGGGATGCGAGAAGGTCACCCGTACGGCCGACAACAAGGTCGAGGGTGTTTGGAAAGACGGCCGCAAGGGAACGTTCATCGGCCAGAAGGGCTACGGCGCGGAGGTCGTCGGCACGGGGGGCAAAGGCAACGCCGGCAAGTATGAGGGCTACAAGCCGCTGGTCGTCGAGATCTGCAAGTTCTTCAAGACGGGTAAGCCGCCGGTGGCCGAGGCGGAAACGATCGAAATCTACACCTTCATGGAGGCCGCCGACGAGAGCAAGCGCTGCGGCGGAAAGACGGTCTCGATGGAAGAGGTTCTCGAGAAGGCCCGGGCCGCTGCCAAGCAGAAACCCGCCGCCAAGCAGCGCGCCGCCGCCGAGAAACCCAACATTATTTACATCATGGCTGACGACCTCGGCTACGGCGATCTCGGCTGTTACGGACAGAAAGTGATCGAGACGCCGAACCTCGACAAGCTGGCCGGCGAGGGAATGAAGCTGACCGACTACTACGCCGGCTGTACGGTCTGCCGGCCGTCGCGGCTGGTGCTTTGGACCGGGCGGCACACCGGCCACACGCCGATCAGCTCGAACGCCGGTTACACGTTCAAGCCGGAGGACGTCACGGTGGCCGAATTGATGAAGAAGGCCGGCTACGCCACCGGCGGCGTCGGCAAGTGGGCCATGGGCAGGCCCGGCTCCGGCGGCGAACCGAACCGCCACGGATTCGATTTCTGGTACGGCTATCTCGATCAGGGCGAGGCGCACAACTACTACCCGACGCATCTCTACCGCTGCCGGGGTGATAAAGTCGAGAAGGCGCCGCTTAAGGGCAACGTGCTGATGGACGACAAAAACGCCCGGGGACGCGTCGCCAAACCGGAAAACCGCGTGACCTACTCCCACGACGAGATGACCAAAGAAGCCCTCGGGTTCATCCGCCGCAACCGCGAGGGGCCGTTCCTGCTGCACGTTCACTGGACGATCCCGCACGCCAACAACGAGGGCGGCCGCGTGCTCAAAGACGGCATGGAGGTGCCCGACTACGGCATCTACAAAGACAAGGACTGGCCGAGCACCGAGAAGGGCCAGGCGGCCATGATCACCCGCATGGACGCCGACGTCGGAAGGATGGTCGCCCTGCTCCGGGAACTCGAGATCGCCGATAAGACGCTGATCATCTTCACGTCGGACAACGGCCCGCACAGCGAAGGCGGCCACAAGCACGAGTACTTCGACGCCAACGGCCCCTTGCGGGGCTACAAGCGCGACCTGTACGAAGGGGGCATTCGCGTGCCGACCATCGCGTGGTGGCCCGGCAAGATCGCCCCCGGCACCGAAAGCGCCGAGCCGCTGGCCTTCTACGACTTCCTACCGACCGCGTGCGAGTTGGCCGGGGTCGAGCCGCCCGCGAACACCGACGGCGTCAGTTTTCTGCCCACCTTGCTCGGCAACAAGGACGGCCAGACGCACCACGAGTATCTCTACTGGAAATACGGCAGGAAGGAAGCCGTCCGGCTCGGCAGGTGGAAGGCCGTCCGCCCGGCCCCCGACAAGCCGATCGAACTCTACGACCTCGACACCGACATCGGTGAAAGCGAGAACGTCGCCGAGAAGCACCCGGACGTCGTCCGGCGCATCGAATCGATCATGCGCCAGGCAACTCGCTCCACAACCGCGCGCTTGCCTTGATCCCGCGGTGGAAATCGGCAAGCGAGAATTTTTCGTTCGGGCCGTGGGTGTTGTCGTCGTTCTGGCCCCAGCCGATCAGCAACACGTCGGCCATGAGCACGTCGTGGAACGTGTTGACGATGGGGATCGATCCGCCTTCGCGGGTGTAGACGGGCGGGACCCCGAAGGCGTGTTCGATCGCGCGGGCGGCCGCCGCCATGTAGGGGCTCTCCAACGGGATCAGCACGCCCGGCGAGCCGTGATGGCCGATCAGCTCCCACTCGATGCCCGGCGGGCAAAGCTCGGCGAGCTTCTGCTTCAATCCGACGGCGATTTTTTCGGGGTCCTGGTCCGGCACAAGCCGGAAGCTGAATTTGGCCCCGGCGGTTGCCGGCAGAATGGTCTTGGCCCCTTCGCCCTGGTAGCCGCTCCAGAGGCCGCTTACGTCGAAGGTCGGGCGGGCCCAGCGGCGTTCGAGCACCGTGAAGCCCTCTTCGCCCGAGGTCCCTTCAACGCCGAATTGATCGAGATACGCCCGCTCGTGGAACGGCAGCGCGGCGAACTGTTCCCGCTCGCGGTCGCTCAGCGGGACGACGTCGTCGTAGAAGCCGGGGATTTGGATTACCCCGTGGGAGCCGATCAGCCCGTCGAGCATGGCCGCCAGTGCGTTGGCCGGGTTGGTCACCGAGCCGCCGAAGGTGCCGGAATGGAGATCGCGGTTCGGGCCGGTCAGCCGGAGTTCGTAGTAAGCGATTCCCCGCAGCCCGTAAACGATCGAGGGCACGCCCGGGGCAAACTGGGCCGTGTCGCTGATGACCACGCAGTCGCACGAGAGGCGTTTCTTCTGTTCGACGATGTACGTCGCGAGGCTCCTGCTGCCGATCTCCTCTTCGCCCTCGATGATGAATTTCAGATTGACCGGCAACCGGCCTTCCGCCCGGATCCACGCCTCGGTGCTCTTGATGTGCGTGAACATCTGGCCCTTGTCGTCGGTGGCGCCGCGGGCATAGAGGTTGCCTTCCCGGACGGTCGGCTCGAAGGGGGGTGAAATCCACTTTTCGAGCGGGTCGGGCGGCTGGACGTCGTAATGGCCGTAGACCAGCGCGGTTGCGGCGCCCTCGATCCCGGGCGATTCGGCGTAGACGAGCGGGTGCCCGGCCGTGGGGATGATCTCCGTGGCAAACTGGAGCCGGCGGAATTGGTCGGCCGTCCACTCGGCCGCCCGCTGGATATGATCGCGGTATTGGGGATCGGTGCTGACGCTGGGGATTCGCAGCAGTTCGCAGAGTTCGGCCTCGAAGCGCCCGGCCTCGGCCGCCAGGTATTCATCGATTTTGGGCATGCCCTACTCCAGGGGGTCTGTCTCAAAAACTTGCCTTATACTATAATGGGTGTTGTCGAGTTTTGCCACATCCTCCGGGGTTGGCGAAGCGGAAAATCAGCGTCCACATGGTAGACGAAAGAGACAAGAGATGGGAAGAATCGTGGCCAGCGTCGACCTGTCGAACGCGATGCAGTCCGATCGTTCGCTGAAGATAGACGCACTTGTCGATACCGGCGCGGGTTACCTGACCTTGCCGTTGGCTTGGAAAGACCGCCTGGGAACATTCGGATCGGAAACAGAGGTCGAACTCCACATTGCAACGCAAGAGGTCGTCGAAGGCATCGTATGCGGGCCGGTGAGAATCGAAGTGGAAGGGTTCAGGGCGATATACAACGAGGTCTTGTTCGTGGAAATGCATCCCGACAATGGGAAATACGAACCGCTGGTGGGCTATATTGTGCTTGAGCAATCCGGCATTGCTGTCGATATGGTCGGTCAACGACTGTTGCCGGTGAGATACATAGACGCCAAGTCGTTTTTCTAGGGAACTTGTCTCATGGAAGACGCCAAGACAACCGTTGCCGAGCCGCTGGTGGAAACGACCCGGCGCCGCCGCGCCGCGGACGGTTCCCGCCCCAAGCGGCAGCCCCGCTAAAACGTCGTCCTCTGGGACGACGACGACCACACCTACGGGTACGTGATCATGATGCTGCTGGAGCTGTTCGGCCATCCGGTCGAGAAGGGCTTCCAGATGGCCGAAGAGGTCGATACGGCCGGGCGGGTTATCGTGATGACCACAACGCTCGAACACGCCGAACTGAAACGCGACCAGATCCACGCCTATGGCAAGGACGACCGGATCAAGGGCTGCAAGGGGTCGATGTCGGCAACCATCGAGCCGCTGCCGGGGGATGGGGAGTAGCCGGATGGTCGTCTGGCGGGGCTTTGCAATGGCAGGCGGTATCGGCTAACATAATCGGGATGTTCCCCTGAGCAAGTAAGGAGAGTCCCGATGCGATCATGCCGATGTCTTGTGTTGTTTCTGCTCGTCGGACCGGCGGGTATTGCCGCCGAGCCGGCGGCCGATTTCTTTGTCGCGCCGGATGGCAACGATGATGCGACGGGGCAACTCGCCGCGCCGTTTGCCACCGTCGAACGTGCGCAAAATGCCGTTCGCCAGTTGAAAAAAGACCAGCCGCAGCGCGACAAGCCGATTGCCGTCATGCTCCGCGGCGGGACGTACTATCTGAAGCAGCCGGTCACGTTCCGCCCGGAGGATTCCGGCACGCCGAAGGCCCCGGTCGTCTACGCCGCGCATCCCGGCGAGCGGCCGGTCCTCAGCGGCGGCCGTGCAATCACCGGTTGGAAAGCCGGCGGCGACGGGCGATGGACCGTCGTGCTCGATGAGGTGAAGCAGGATAAGTGGACCTTCTCGCAACTCTTCGTCGACGACCAGCGGCGGTTCCGCCCGCGACTGCCCAAGCACGGTTATTGCAAGATCGCCAGGCAGCTTGATCCGTCGCCGAAATCCGGCAGCAAGGGCCACGACCGGTTCGGCTTCTCCGGCGAGGAAATCCTCGCCGATTGGGCCAACCTGGGCGACGTCGAGATCATGCCGTTCCACCAATGGTCCGCCTCGCGGATGCGGATCGCGTCGGTCGATCCCCAGCAGCGCATCGTCACCTTCACCGGCCACACCCGCGGCACCAGCCACTGGGCAAGGTTTGCCAAGGGCCACCGCTTCCTGGTCATCAACGCGAAAGAAGCGCTCAGCGAGCCGGGCGAGTGGTATCTCGATCGGCCGACCGGCCGGTTGACGTATATCCCCAAGCCGGGCGAGAAACCTGACAAGGCCGCGGTGATCGCCCCGCGGCTGGAGCAAGTGCTTCTGTTCGCCGGCGACACGGAAAAACGAAATTGGGTTCGCCACGTTCAATTCCGCGGCCTGACGTTCGCCCATACCAACTGGGTCCTGCCCGACGCGGGCCAGGTCTTCCCGCAGGCCGACATCGGGCTCGACGCGGCCGTTTCGGCCATCGGCGCCCGGGACGTATTGATCGATGGTTGTGCCGTGCTTCACACCGGCGGTTACGCGATGGCTTTCGGCACCGGCTGCCGGAACAACCGGATCGAGAAGTGCGAGATGTTCGACCTCGGCGGCGGTGGGGTCAAGATCGGCCACGCCGGCCGCGGGCTCTGGGGCGACGTCCGTAAAGTCGCCTCCGACGACGAACTCCGCGTCTCGCACCACGCGGTCCGCGACTGCCTGATCGCCCACGGCGGGCGGCTACACCCCGCGTCCGTCGGCGTCTGGATCGGCCACTCGCCGCACAACACCGTCGAGCACAACACGATCTTCGACCTCTACTACACCGGGCTGTCGGTCGGCTGGACGTGGGGCTATGCCCGGAGCCACGCCCATCACAACGAACTCGCCTACAACCACGTCCACACGATCGGCCAGAGCGTGCTCTCGGACATGGGCGGCATCTACACGCTCGGCATCTCGCCCGGCACGACCGTACACCACAACCGCTTCCACGACGTCCAATCCTTCAGCTACGGCGGCTGGGGGCTTTATACCGACGAGGGCTCCAGCGGCATCGTTATGGAGAACAACCTCGTCTACCGCACCAAGACCGGCGGGTTCCACCAACACTATGGCCGTGAGAACCGCGTGCAGAACAACATCCTGGCCTTCGCCACGCAGCACCAGATCCAGCGCACTCGGACCGAGAAGCACATCTCGTTCTTCTTCGAGCGGAACATCGTCTACTGGGACAACGACAGCCCGGCCCTGGGGAGCAACTGGAAGGACGACAACTTCCGCATGGCCAACAACGTCTACTGGGACGGCGGCCGACCGATCAAGTTTCCTGGCGGGCTCGATCTTGCCCAGTGGCAGGAGAAGCGCGGCCAGGACAAGGGCTCGGTCATCGCCGACCCCGGCTTCGTCGACGCGAAGAACGGCAACTTCACCTTGAGGCCAGGCTCACCGGCCCTGAAGGTCGGCTTTAAGCCGTTCGACGTCTCGACGGCCGGCCGCCGCGGCCCGCCGATCTTGACCAAGAACCTCCCACCGGTGCCGCGGGCGTTTGAGTGAGGTGAAACCCCAGAACACAAAGCCGCGACCGGTGGTCGCGCAAAACACAAAGCCGCGACCGGTGGTCGCGCCTTGCGTGGGAACAAGTTTTCCACCGGTGGCACAACGTTCGCGAACCATTGCAACGATCCGCGTAGTCGTCCGTGATACCAGCAAACCATAACGATACTGATAACCGTCGGGCGCGACCAACGGTCGCGGCTTTATGGCACGATTGACGCCCAATCTAGGAGACGTACCATGTTTCCGATAGCGAAATGCAGATGGATATTTCTCGTTCTTCTATGCACGGCGACTTTCGCCCGGGCCGACGACTGGCCGACGTTTCGTCGCGATAACCATCGCGGCGGGCGGACCTCCGAGCAGCTTCCGGCCGACAAGCTCCACTCGCAATGGACGTGGCAAAGCCCGCAGCCGCCGCAACCCGCCTGGGCCGGGCCGGCGAAGTGGGATGCGTATCGAAACCTCAAGGGACTGAAGTCGATGCGCAATTACGACCCGGTCTTCCATCCGACGGCGTCCGGCGACGCGATCTACTTCGGCTCGTCGGTCGACGACGCGGTCCATTGCCTTGATGCGGCGACGGGTATGCAGCGGTGGTTGTTTTTCACCGACGCCCCGATCCGGATCACTCCGACGATCGCCGGCGACAAGGTCTATTTCGGCTCCGACGACGGGGCCGCGTATTGTGTCCGCGCAGATAATGGCAAGCTCGTATGGCAATTCCGCCCGGCCCCGAACGATCGACGCATACTCAACAACGGGCGGATGATCTCACCCTGGCCCGTTCGGACCGGTGTGCTGGTCGACGGCGGCACCGCCTACTTCGCCGCCGGGATGCTGCCGTGGCGAAAGTCGTGGCTCTGCGCCGTCGACGCCGAAACCGGGAAACCGGAAGGCAAGGGCTGCTACGTCGCCGAACACAACGGGCTTACCATGGAGGGGGCCATGCTGGCCGCCGACGATCGGCTTTTCGTACCGCAAGGCCGCGTGCCGCCGCTGATGTTCGACCGCGCTACCGGAAAATCGCTGGGAAGCGTGCAAGGCGGCGGCGGGTGCTTTGTGATTCTGACCGAAGACGAACACCTCCTGCACGGGCCGGGAAACAAGACCGGATGGATTACCGACAGCAACGCGCAGAGCCGGGCGAAGGTCGCCTCGTTTGCCGGCGGCAACGCCATGGTCGTCGACGTCGATACCGCGTACCTGCTGACCGACACCCAGTTGATCGCCGTCAACCGCAAGACGCGAAAGCCGATCTGGACCGTGCCGTGCGACTGCCCTTACGAACTGATCCTTGCCGGCGATACGCTCTTTGCCGGCGGCCGCGACCGGGTGGCGGCCTTTGCGGCCAAGGATGGAACGCTGCTCTGGGAGGGTGATGTCCGAGGGAAAGCATTTGGCCTGGCCGTCGCCGGCGGGCGGTTGCTCATCAGCACCGACGAAGGGGCTGTCCATACCTTCCGCCCCGGCACAAAGCCGCCGCCGAAGTCCACTGCACCTGCCGCCGAAAGACCCGCCGCCGAGAAACCAAAAAGCAACGCATCCCTCGAACCGGTTCCGCCGCTCGACGACAAGGACCTCGCCGGACGCTGGGTCTTTCAGGGCGACCGGGTCGCGCGGAACAAAGTGAAAGACCTTGCCGGAAAGCTCACCGGCGCGATCGCCGGACGCGCGAAACTCCAGCGGGTCGGCGATCGTCAGGCACTCGTGACCGACGGCAGCACGAACAGTGTGCTGCTGGCCCCCGATCACAAGACGGCCAATCTGCCGGCCGAAAAGATCACGGCCGAGGCGTGGGTCCGCGTCGATCAGCCGCTAAAGTGGGGCGGAATCGTCGGCGCCGTGCAGGACAACGGCAACTACGAAAAAGGCTGGCTGCTCGGCTACAACGGCTCGCGGTTTTCCCTCGCCCTAAACGGGCGCGGCGGGCCCGATCGCCTGACGTACATGGCCGCCGGCGCCGATTTCAAGCCGGGACAGTGGTACCACGTCGTCGGTACCTACGACGGCGCCGAAATGAGACTGTACGTCAACGGCAAGCTGTCGGCCACCTCGACCGCCCAAAAGGGCCCGATCGACTATCCGCCCAAAGCGTTCTACGAAATCGGGGCGTACCACGACAAGGACGAGTACTTTCGCCTGAAGGGAATGATCCACGAGGTCCGCGTCTGGCGGCGCGTGCTTTCCGCAGACGAAGTGAAGCGGCACCATGCGGCAAAGCCGTTCGGCTCCTCGCCGGCGGCCGAACCGCAGTCGGCGCTGCACCTGGCCATGGGGCCGTATCTCCAGTTCACCGACCCGACCACGGCCGTCGTCCGCTGGGAAACGGAAAAGCCCGTGCCGACCATTGTAGAATACGGCGACGGCGGCGACACGCGGCGGGTCGAGGACAAAACCCCCAAAACCAGACACGAAGCGATGCTGACCGAGCTGCGCCACAACACGCTCTACCATTACACAATTCACTCGGGAGCCGGCGCCACAACCAAAGAGTACGAGTGCGACACGTTCTTCAATTACACCCCGGCGGCGTTCCCCGATCGGCCTTGCCCCTATCCAAAAGACGCCAGAATTGTCCTCCCGCAGCTCGACGAGATAACACCCGCACAATTAGCCAAGGACCTGCTGGGCGACGAGGACAAGATCGGCATTTGCCTGGTTTTCGCCAGCGGCAACGGGCGACTGCTGTATGAAATCGCCCGGCAAAGCGACCTGCGAGTAATCGGTGTCGAGACCGACGCGGCCATGGTTGCCGAGTCCCGCAAGGCTCTAAGCGAAGCGGGAATCTACGGCTCGCGCGTGGCTGTTCACCAGGTCGATTCGTACGCGAAGCTGCCTTTTGTCGACCACTTTGCCGATGTCGTCTTTTGGGCTGGTCTTTCTCCCCATCGAGGGACCCAGCCACGGGTGCTGTATAGCCGGCGCCCAAGGCGGAAGGGCGAGCTTGGCGACGATGAAATCCGGCGACTGATGCGGCCGCACGACGCGGGCCGCGGCGCCTGGACGCATCAATACGGCCGGCCGGATAATTCCGCGTACGGCGGCGAGGCGCTCGACGGCGTCGGCGGCACCGCCAAGCTGACCGAACAGTGGCTCGGCCGCCCCGGCCCCCGCGCACAGGCCGATCGCAACGGCCGAAAGCCTTCGCCGCTTTCGGTCGGCGGGCGGCTTTTTATGCAGGGGCTCCACCGTATCATCGCGATCAATGCCTACAACGGCACGATTGCCTGGTCGCTGGAAATCCCCGACTTCGAACGCTTTAATATCCCCCGCGATTGCAGCAACTGGTGCGCCGACGACGACCACCTCTACGCGGCAATCCGCGACCGGTGCTGGCGAATCGACACGGCCACCGGCAACGTGTCGAAGACCTACGAAGTCTTGCCGGCCGCGGGCAAGGACTGGAAGTGGGAGTGGGGCTACGTCGCACGCGACGGCGACCAACTGTTCGGCTCCTCGGTCAAGCAGGGTACTTCCTGGGTCAACTTCTTCGGCGGCAGCGGGGCCGGATGGTACGACGCCCGGAGCGGGGCGGTCACCGATAAAATCTGTAGCGATCAACTCTTCGCGATGGACCCGGCCACAGGCAAAACGAACTGGACCTACCGCGGGTTGATTGTCAACCCGACGATCACAATCGGCGACGGCCGGGTCTGCTTCGTCGAGTGCCGCAACCCCAAGGCGGTTGCCGGCGAGTCGCGGCGCATCGGGGCCGACGTCTGGAAGGACCAGTTCCTTGTCGCACTCGATGCCAAAAGCGGCAAGAAGCTCTGGGAGCGCCCCATCGACACGGCCGACGGCACGGTCGTCTTCTACATGGCCTACGGCGAGGGCAAGCTGGTGATCGTCTCCTCCGACAACAAGTACCACGTCTACGCGTTCGATGCCGAAAACGGCCGTCCGGCGTGGAACGTCGATGTGGCGTGGGACGGGCGCGACCACGGCCATCACATGACCCGCCCGGCCATCCTCGGCGGCCGCGTCTTCGTCCGCCCGCGGGTGATCGACCTGACGACCGGCGAGATCCGGAAAACGCCGATGCCCAAGGGCGGTTGCGGCACCTACGCGCTGACCGACCGGGCGGTGATCTTCCGCGCGGGCAACGTGACGATGTGGGATTTCGTCGACAACAAGACGAGCAGTTGGTCGCGGCTAAGGCCCGGCTGTTGGCTTAGCACGATCCCGGCGGCCGGCATGGTCCTCTCGCCCGAAGCCGGCGGCGGGTGCAGTTGCGGGAAGTGGATGGAAACCTCAATCGGGTTTGTTCCGAAGGAAAGTGAGGCTACGAAGTAAGCGGGATCGTTGGGGGAAAATCCGAAATCCGAAGCTCGAAATCCGAAACGAATTCGAATGCTGAATATCGAATGACCGAAACAACGCGGTCCCGGCTGTTTCCGCATTCCTCACGGCGTTGCGTAATCCATGCCGGTCTTCTCCGCGAGTTCCTCCGGGCTGTAGCCGACCGGCTCGTAGTGTGGATCGGACGGGCTGTCCGGATACTGCTGGCGGACCCATTCCCAGATGCGTTGATTGTCTCGGGTGACGGGATATCGCGGTTCGCGCCGTTCGACGACGGCGGCGGCTTCCTCGGCCGCGCAGAATGCGTCGCACTCCTCCTGCGCCGATTTCGTCTTCGAGTGGACCACGGCGTGCAGTGCCTCGTGGTAGATCGGTTTGGCCAGTTCGCCCAGGCCGGGCCATTCGATGCCGTCGGGGCCGTCAAAGACGCCGAGGTACAGAACCGCAGAAGATCCCCGCTCTTTGTGGTAGAGCGCCTCCGTGTCGAGCGAGGCGGAGAAGCGGATACGGCCGCCTTCGGCAAGGCGGCGGACCTCGGCAGTGAGTCTCTGCCCGCGTTCGGTACGACCGAAGCCGCTCGCAGAGACTCGGTCCAACACCTCCTGCACCATGGCCAGGCCCTGCTCGGCTTCCTCGTGCGGCAGTTCCTTCGGGCGTCGGGAGATTCGATACACATAGGCGCCGGCAAACAAGAGCAGGCCGAGTGCCAGCAGAACCACGACTCGCCGAGCCGGTGGCAACGAGAAGAATCTGCGAGTCGTCGGACGTTTCATTCTGCATCTCGCGCACGAGTACCCTTGGTCAACGTATCAGAAGTGCCAATAACGTGCCACTGTTTCGCGTCCTCCTCGCCAGCCCAATCACGGGCACCCTCGCGAATGACCAAAAACCCACTATCCGCTCCTCACTGTCCACTGCCCAAAAAACGCGGAAAAATGCCCCGGCGCCGTCCTTGACGTAATGCTCATTCCGGGTATATTGAATCTCGGCTTTCCACCCGGGGCGGCACGCCCGGTGTGTTCAACCGATTTTTCCCGATGTCCTTTCCAAACCATCCGAGTAAGGAGCGAACGATGGAAGGGACGCGTACACAAAGGCGCCACGGGACACAAGCTCACTTTCACCGCGGCTCGTATCACGGGCAAGCAGGACACGCGCGACCTGGGCGAAGGATCGTTCGTGTTGGATCTGACGAAGAAACCCTGGAAAATGGATGCGACCTACACCAAAGGTCCCCAAAAAGGCGAGACCTATTTGGGGATCTACTCGCTGGATGGGGATATCCTCAAGTGGTGCGTCAGCGTACCGGGAAGCGAGCGGCCCACCAAGTTCGCCACGGGGGGCTCAAATTTCTTTCTCATCCTGAAGCGGCAGTAGTTCCTCGCGAGCGGGATCCCGCTACGATATCATAGCGGGCGAGAAAAAGGCGAAAAGAAAAAGGGAGGGGACATTCTACTTTTTCAGGCCTGCACAGGCACGTGTTAGAGGATCCTTACAATCGTCAGCGAATGCGGCGGCAGGTTGACCACGCCTTTCTTGAATTCCACTTTTGTATTCCCGGGCACAACGCGGTCGGGATGCTCAATATCATTAAAAGCTTCGGGCGAATCGCCGGCAAGTACTGTCGCATCATACATGCCGTCCGGAAACTGATCACCCAGCTTGACCGTGCAGGCGACGGCCTGTAAAGGATCGCGGTTGACCAGCGCGATTGCCCAGCGCTTGCCCGCCTTGTCAACGGTCGCGATCGCGTCAATCTTCTCGTTCGCTTTCTTCAACTCACCCGGCTGATCTATTTCCAGCGGGGCGACCCGCTCTTCAAGATCGTTGGCGTACATCTTCAGCGCATAAAAACTGGTGCGTTTGACAATGCCCTTGGGATGGACGTAAAGCGGGCCGCGCGTATTCACGGTCGGGGCCATATTGGCCATGCCTACGTCCTCGCAGTGGCGCAGACAGGCGTTCAGAAAACACGCATTGAAGATCGCGTCCATCATCGTGTATTGCTTGGCAACGTCATTCAATTTGCGCGCGGCAATGGACTCGGCGGCCTTTTCGTCATCGGGTTTGACAGGACTCTTGCGCGGGAAGTGCGGATGATACCAGCCGCGCAGGTTCCACTCATCGAAAGCGATCTTGACCTTGCCGCGATAGCCGGTCTCTTCCAGTAATCTGATCACATCGGATAACGACCTCTCTGGATACCCGATGCATTTCCTGTAAGGGGTTTCCTTGTCGGTCCGTATCCAGTACTGATGCACGCCGATGTAGTCAACATCATCACCAGCAGCACCGAGCACAGGCCTGTACCACTCGCCTTTGGGCCGCCAGACCGGAGCCACCAACTTGATGTCCAGATTGGCCGAAAGCATGATGTCCGCACATTCCTTCACTCTCCGCCCCCAGGAATCGGGACTATATTTGCCGATTTCCCAAAAACCATAGTTCTCGTTGCCGATGCTCCAAAATTTGACGTTGAATGGCTCCTCATGCCCGTTCGCTTTGCGCTTCTCGGCATATTCGCCCTCAGTCGCGTTGCAATATTCAAGCCACTGTTTCATTTCCTCGGGTTTTCTGTTGGCGTTAGCGCAGATGTAGGGCTCGCAACGGACCAGCCGGCACCACTCAATAAACTCGTCGGTACCGAACGTGTTGGGATCCGTGACGCCCCAGACCGGATCGGGCACTGGCTTGCGGTCCTTGCCCACACCGTCTTTCCAGTGATAGCCGCTGGCGAAACAGCCGCCGGGCCAGCGAATGACCGAAACCTTCATCTCTTTCAGAGCGGCAATGACATCCTTGCGGAAGCCCTTTTTGTCCGACAAGGGCGATCCGGTTTCAAAAATGCCGCCATAGACCTGGCGTCCGAAATGCTCTATCAATCCACCAAAGATCAATGGGCTGTAGGGTTTCGAAGACGCGGTGGTGTCTATCGAAACGGTAATTTGCTGCGCCGGTTTGGACCCGGCTTTCTGCCTGGCGGCCTGTACAGAGTCTTGCGCGGTCACCGGTGCCACAATAATAACAATGCATACAATTCGTTTAATTTTCTTCATATCACCTTCTCTTTTGTTTTTTATCCTTCAGGAACTCAATTGCAGGCAAAGAACTGGGGCCACCCAGCTAACTTGACGGACGGGACGTGATTCTACAAGCCGATAGACGGGACGTCAACTCGCTGTCCCACTCGGCCAAACTTTGAAATGGAGGTGCCTCATGGCTCGGCAGAATCGTTGTGAAGTCTTTGACCCGCAAGAAGTTGCAGTCCCCATGCGAAGATCATTCCGCTGTTGTTTGCTGCCGCTGCTGGTTGTCTTGGTTGTTGTTTCCAACGCCCGGGCCGACAAAGACGATGGATGTCTGGCCCGACAAGGCACCGGGGGAGAAGGGGGATATTGGTGAAGAGAAGGCGGTGAAATCGACCGGGAGGAAACCGATCATCCGTATCTCGAACGTTACCAAGCCGACGATCTCCGTCTTTAAGCCGCCGAAGGAGAAGGACACCGGTGCGGCCGTATTATTGCCGGAACCTACGCCGCTTGCAAGTCGGTCGAGCTTAAACGGAGGTGGTTGAATTTGACGGATTTCACAGGAGGAGTTGCCATTGCCAAGGGGCAAACGGAATGGTCCAATGGACGTTTTCGATTTTGGAGGAAGGACATCTATGGACTACCATCAATCGCGACGTGCCAAACTCCGCCGTGCTATCAAGAAAGCCGGGGCGGATGCCCTATTGGTGACGAACTTTACGAATGTGACTTATCTGACCGGTTTCACCGGTGACGACAGCTTCTTGCTGATCCGGCCCGATGGCGAGGTCCTATTGAGCGACCCCCGCTACACCACCCAATTGGGGGAAGAGTGTCCGGGTGTGGACCTTGCGATTCGACAACCCGGTACAAGCATGGTTGAGTTGCTGAAGAAGGTCGTGAAAGCCGCCAGGATTACCCGGCTGGGCGTCGAGGCCGATTCGATGACTCTCTCGCTGCGGGACAAGATCGCCGAAGCTTTGCCCAAAGTGGAAATTGTGCCAACATCAGGCTTGGTCGAAGAACTGCGGCTGATCAAAGACAAAGGCGAGATTGCCCGAATTCGGCGGGCGATTTGGCAAGCGGAGAAGGCGTTTGGAGTGCTGCGGGCGACGCTCCAACCGGAGAAGACCGAGAGGGAAATAGCCAACGACTTGGAACACCGAATGCGATTGTTTGGGTCGCGAAATCGCGGGTTTCAGTCGATTATCGCGGTCGGACCCCGGGCAGCACTCCCCCACGCGGTACCATCCGAACGAAGGGTGTGTGAAAATGATTTCATACTGGTCGATTGGGGGGCTGACGAGGGGCTCTATCGAAGTGATTTAACGAGGGTTTTGGTCACCGGTAGGCTTTCCGCCAAGTTCGAACGCATTTATAATGTGGTATTCAAGGCACAAACCAAGGCGATTGCTGCAATTCGGCCCGGCGCGGTCTGCGAGGACATCGATCGGGTTGCACGTCGTGTGATTGCCAAGGCTGGATTCGGTCGGTACTTCGGACACGGTCTCGGCCATGGACTGGGACTCGATATCCATGAGGCGCCGCGATTCGCCGCCAAGTGCAAGACGGTGCTGAAACCCGGCATGGTGGTGACCGTCGAACCCGGGATTTACCTTCCGAACTGGGGGGGGATACGGATCGAGGACGACGTCCTTGTGACGCGGGAAGGGTGTGAAGTTCTCACCACCGTCCCCAGGCGTCTCGAAGAGGCGGTCCTGGCGTATTGAGTGTCAAACACAACTTCCGAATGGAGAGATGGGATGGCCGATTCTTCGCCAAGCGACGACGTTTTTGACGTCGAGAAAATCCGCGAGCTGATCGAATTGATGAAGGAGCACGAACTCGGTGAGCTGGACCTGCGTCAAGGCGACAAGCGGATCCAATTGGTACGGACGCCGGGAGGGAGTGTGCCGGCGAACATTGCCCTGCCCAACACACCCGTTCAACCGGCCGCGGCAGTCGAACCACCCGCTGAGGACGAGCACATTGCCGTGGTCAAGAGTCCTATGGTCGGCACGTTCTACGCCGCCCCGAATCCCGACTCTCCCGCATACGTCAAAGTCGGCGATCATGTCGGCCCGGAGACGACCGTTTGCATTGTCGAGGCGATGAAGGTGTTTAATCAGATCCCGGCCGAGGTATCCGGCAAGATCGTTTCGGTACTGGTGGAGAACGGCGAGCCGGTCGAGTTCGGTCAAGCCATGTTCAAGGTTGATACGCGAGAGTAACGAGTAGGTAGAATACGGCTCGAAAAGATGTTCAAGCGAATTCTGGTTGCCAATCGCGGTGAGATTGCGTTGCGAATCTTCCGCGCCTGTCGTGAAATGGGGATCGAAACGGTCGCCGTTTTCAGCGAGGCGGACCGGGGCGCCGCCTATCTCGATCTTGCCGACGAGGCATATTGCATAGGCCCTCCACGGGCAAGCGACAGCTACCTGAAAATCGATCGGGTGATCAGTGCGGCAGAGGTTGGCGACGTCCAGGCGATTCATCCGGGCTATGGCTTTCTCGCCGAGAATGCTCATTTCGCCGAGGTCTGCCGGAGTTGCGATATCGAGTTCATCGGTCCCACGCACGAGGCGATGGCCCTGGTGGGCGACAAAAACGCCGCCCGAAAACTGGCAAGGCAGTCCGACGTTCCGGTCGTACCGGGCAGCGACGATTTGATCGAGAGTGAGGCCCAGGCAATCTCGCTTGCCAACGAGTTCGGCTTTCCGGTGTTGATCAAGGCGTCGGGCGGCGGCGGGGGACGCGGTATGCGAGTAGCGGTCAACGACCTCGCACTCCGATCGGCACTCCAGCAGGCGCAGGCCGAAGCCGAGGCTGCCTTCGGCAACGGCGACATCTACATCGAAAAATACATCGAGCACCCGCGACACGTCGAGGTGCAGGTAATCGCCGACCTGCACGGCAACGTCGTCCACCTTTGGGAACGCGATTGCACGATGCAGCGGCGGCACCAGAAGTTGATCGAGGAGAGCCCGGCACCCCACCTGAAAAAGGAAACCCGGAAAGCCATGTGCGAGGCGGCAGTCCGTTTGGTGAAGGCGGCCGACTATACCAACGCGGGAACGGTCGAGTTCATTGTTGATCGTCAAGGACACTTCCACTTCATCGAACTGAACGCGCGAATCCAGGTAGAACACCCGGTTACCGAGATGGTCACGGGCATCGATCTGATCAAATCGCAGATTTTGGTGGCTTCCGGCGAGGTCTTACCCTACAAGCAGAAGGACATTCGTCAGGAGGGCGCGGCCATCGAGTGCCGCATCAATGCGGAGGATACGGAGAAGGGCTTCCGGCCTACCCCCGGCAAAATCACGCGGCTGATCACGCCGGGGGGATTCGGGGTCCGGTTTGATTCGCACGTTTACGCAGGCTATATGGTTTCGCCCCATTACGATTCGATGATCGGCAAGCTGATCGTCCACCAGCCGAGCCGCAACGAGGCGATCCATTGCATGCAGCGGGCCCTGCGGGAGTTGGAGATTAAGGGCATCAAGACGACCGTTCCCCTGCACCGGAAGATACTCGAACACGCCGCCTTTTCCGAAGGAAAAATCGATACGACGTTTATTGAGCGGACTTGGTTGAGCTAAAAAGCGCAAGACAACAAGACAGGAGCAATTTATGAGGAGCACGTTGTCCAGACCTCCCCATTTGGAGTCGAGCATTCGCCGGGTGGCAATTCTTTTTGCCGGCGGCCCGGCCCCCGCGGCCAATGCGGTCATTTCGACGGCGGCCGTTTCCTTCCTGCGGAACAATATCGACGTGCTCGGCATCAAGTTCGGCTACTCCCGACTGATGGAGTTCGGCCCCGACCGGCCGATGGTCGAGGGAGAAGACTATATTCCGATCGACCATAAAGTGCTCAAACGCACCCGTAATACTCAAGGGATCATGATCGGCACGGCGAGAGCTAACCCCGGTAAGCAAGTGTCCAATCCGGAACACCTTGACGACCCCGAACGGGCCGCGGCGCTTAAGACCGTCTACGAGGCCCTGGTGTCGTTGGAGGTTGATGCCCTGATCTCCATCGGTGGTGACGATACTCTCAAAACGGCAAACAAATTCAAACTCTTCCAAGAGAAATTACCCGAGGGGAGCCGACGCATCCCCGTCGTTCACCTGCCGAAAACGATTGACAACGATTACATGGGCATCGACTTCACGTTCGGATATTTCACCGCCGTCGAGGTGCTGGCCTCCGAAATCCGCAACCTGCTGGCCGACGCCGAAGCCAACCGCAGCTACTTTATCACCGAGACGATGGGCCGAAGCGCCGGATGGCTGGCCTACGGCGCCGCGATTGCCGGTGAGGCCAGCCTTGCGATCAGCGTGGAGGACATTACCGGAAAATACGAGGCGAGCGAAGAGGTGACCGGTCCGGAAAGCGATAAGACCCGAATCCGCCGCGTTATGGACCTCGAGGAGGTCGTCAGGCGGATCGTCGCCACGATGCGGGTGCGCGAGGAGGCTGAAGGCAAGGAGTTCGGCGTCGTCGTGCTGGCCGAGGGCTTGGCCGAATTTCTCCCCAACAAGCACCTCGAGGGCGTACCCCGCGACGAACACGGCCATATCGCCATCTCGAAATTGAACCTCAGCCGGCTCTTCGCCGACCTGGTCGGCAACGAGTACACGGCACAGACCGGCAAGAAGAAGAAAATTACCGGACTGCAACTCGGCTACGAGAGCCGCTGTGCCCGGCCACAGGCATTCGACGTTATGCTCGGCAGCCAACTCGGAGTCGGTTCCTACCGCGCACTCGTCGAGAAACGACTCGACGGCGTGATGGTGTCGGTTTCCGGCCAGCTCGACCTGAACTATGTCCCCTTCAACCAACTGGTCGACCCGGCCACGCTGGTGACCGTCGTCCGTTACATCGAACCCGATTCCGACTTCCACCGCCTCGCGCGATTCTTGGAGACCTACGTCCACGATTGAGACTGCACGAGCGCTTTGCTACGGGCGGCGGTTGGCTAGGGTACTTGGCCCCTGAAAGGGGCGACCGATAAATAACTTTCCGATTTGGATTGGTCGATCTTCCTTGCAGACTGCCACATCGGGATCGTCGGACTCGACCGAACCCCCCTGCGTTTCTGTGTTCGGGATGAAGGTGTTCACGGCATGCATACAGTGCATTATTGGAAACTCTCACCAACAAGTGTATTGCAAACCACGCTGCAAGGCGACAACGTGACTGACACCCATTTATCGAGGAGTCCGTTGAGTGGCTACCACAGCCCCAGCGCATTTCCGAACCAGGCACACCAGGCAATGGCCGGCAGCAGTTGAAGCGGGAGCCAGAGTTTCCAACGGGTGCAAATTGCCCACGCGCCGCCCGCGATGCCCAACACCAAGGCAGCGGCAACGAGCAACCACCAACCCGGTAGCAAGGGCAGCGATTTGCCAAACAACTCCAGGCCCGAAAGATACCACGTCGCCGGCAATAACGTTCCGAGCAACGTAAACCCGATCAGCCCGCACGCCATTGCGCAGCCCCCCGACACCTTCCTGAAAGGCAAAACCACCCAGACAACCGGCAGCAATGCGATACCCAGAAGCACCATCGCCCCGATTCGGATGTACCCGAGAATCGCTTCCGTCAGCTCGACGTACCCCGCAACGTCGTTGCGGGCCTGTTCGACCTTCTTCGGGAGCGGTCGGTCGCGGAGCTTTGGGGCCGATCGTCGTGCCAGTGGGCCGTCAGGTCGCAACGATTCGATCTGCTCCCGGCGTTCCTGCTGGCCGGCGCGTCGTTCCTTGGCGACGTCCAAACGCTCGATCAGATCCTTATCCAACCGGATCAGGCCCAGACCTGTTACCGATTGATCGCGGATTCGGGTCCACGGCAGCAACATCGCCAACCCGATCAGAAGCGTCGTCCCCAGCGCAACCCACGCGGGCCAACGTGAAGACATCGGTTTGACGGGTGTTTCTTGTTCCATCGGGCTTGCACGATGCTCAAGCGGTATACGGGCCTGCCGCCATGATACCACAAGCCCGGGAAGGACGTGCTTGCGATTGGCGCATTTCGCTCGTACCCGGATTCTATCACGGCAGGGCGGGGGCAAGGAAGGGGGTTGAGGTATGTGATAGTTCGCTGCTTACCCCCCGGCACCGCAGTACCGGGGCGTTTGTGCTCTTCTACAGCGCGGTTGGTGTTGCACCTCCCCCCCAAATCCCCAGCCCCCAGCCCCTAATCCTCACTGCTGCATCCAATACAACACGACGTTCAGCCCGATCCTTGCGGCGTCCTCCTGGACGTAGCCGCGGCATTCCAGCGAGTCGTGTTTTTCCAGGGCGCAACTGATGTCGTAACGGGAGAAGATAACCGCCCAGCGGTCGCCGATGCGGATGCCTTCCAGCTCCGGCGGCACGCGGCGGACGGTTGCCTTCAAGGGGCCGCCGCCGGTGCGGGCTTGAGGGTCACGACGCTTGACCAGTTTCAAATCACTGCCGCCGTAGGCCGGCGTGAGCAACGGGGCGTCGACCGGAACCGGCTCGAGATTGTGTTCCGGAAAGATCTCGGCCATCTCCCGGCGAAACGAATTCGTGAACCCGCTGCTGGCGCAGATCGAATCGGCAAAGAGCATCCCGCCGCGTTCGATATAGACCTTGAGCTGCTGCTGTTCCTCGGGCGTCAGCCGGAAGCCGTTGCGGCCGTGCATGAAGACGAGGTGGTGGTCGAACAGGGCGTCGTCGGTAAGGCGAATGAGACGCGACTTGACATCGACGCGGATCTTGTGTTGATGACCGGTCGCTTCGAGCAGCCGGACCAGCGCCCGGGGCGCGGCGTTGCAGCCGCCGGGATAGCGGATCTTGGCGATTCGCAACCGGCCGCGGGGAAAAGGGTCGGTCGGTCGCGGTTCGGACGCGATGGAACCCAATTTCCGCTCATCCTGGAATTCCCGGTTTGTGGCATAAGCGAGGACATTGACGCCAATGGCCAAGGCGCCTTTGATTTTCGTCTGTACCGCCCGTCCGAGCCTCCTATACGAACCGGGCTGGTAAAGCTCCCAAAGGCAGGACAGCGAAGGGTGGTGTCGCGGGGCATAAACCACGCTGGTGCGGCATCCGAACTCGAGCCCCCAGAGCGGCCGGGCCTCGTCGGGCGGCACCGTCAACTCCGCGTACCAGATCGGGTGTTCCGGGCCGAGCGGCCGGAGCTGATATTCCGGCTCGGGAAACATCAGCTCGTTGACGAACTGCCGGAAGCCCTGGTCGAATCCGACGCCGCCGCAGTATCCCTCGGCCAACAGGAACCCGCCGCGGTCGATGTAGTCGCGGAGCTTGTCGGCAATCGCCCGGCGCTCCTTCTCGTCGTCGGCCAAGATATCCCGGCTGCCGCAGAGGTACAAAACCGGCGACGCCAAGAGGTCCTCGACCGACGCCGCCTTCAGATCGACGACCTGCCACGTCAGGTCCATTTCCCATCGCCGTTCGACGAACCGGGTGAGGTTATTGACGTCGCTACGGTGCTTGTCCCAGTCGTCGTCGGGGCCGTACTTCAGCTTGGCCACCAAGGTGGGGCGGCGTCCCTTCGACAGGAACAGCAGCGCAAAGCTCGTAGCGATCAGACTGTCCGACTCGATCTTGTCGATCCCCTTGAAGAACCCGTCGAGCGCGTCTTGGCCCTGGTTGACGAGATAGTCGGCGCCTTCGCGGTACCAGTCGTACTTTTCACCGGCCCGCTGGTTGTAGAAGAACCGCTGCGAGGTGAGTCGCCCGACGCGTTCGAGCGCGTAGAGGTAATAGAGCAACCACCCGCGTTCGCCCGGGTTCCGTACGACCGAAAAATGGTTTCCCAGCCATGCCATGCCGGCCTTGATCTCCTTGTTATCGGCGTCGCCCTGGCCGCAGCAGGTAATCCGGTCGCCGTTGGCCTGGGCGTTGCTCTGGCGCACCTTTTCGGAAGTAATGATCAAGGAGGCAATTCCGGCACAGGTCATGCTTCCGGTGCCGTAGTGACCTTTGAAGTAACCCCAGGAGCCGTCGGCCCTTTGGCAATTTTTCCAGTAGTTGTTGGCACGTCGCCACGTTTCCGGTTGGACCGGGGCGCCGGCCCGTTCGGCCTCGTAAAGCCCCAGTAAGGCAAACTGGGAGTTCGAGTTGTCGGCGCTGGCGCCGCGGGCGGCGGGATAGGACCATGCCCCCTTGTTGGGCCCGCTGGAAACCTGTTTACTTTCGAGCCATAGGACGTTCTCTTTGATCCTGAGCATGTATTGCTTCGGAGCGGCCTTGCAGAAGACCATGGTTTGCAGGGCCCTTGCGTAGGTTCTCTCGGGTTTGAGCTTTTCGAGATATCGTAGCGCCTGCTGGATGTGGGGGTCGCTCGGTTTGACGCCGGCTTCGAGCAGCGCGAGGGTACACAGGGCGGTGACCCCCCCCGGTTGCCCCGGCCGCCCCATCCAGGAACCGTCGTTTTTCTGCTGCTTTTTCAGGAAGCTGACGGCCCGGCTGATCGACTCGCGGACCTTCTGTGGCGTGATCTCCGCCCGCAGAATCGACCCAAACGGCCCAATTAGAACTCCCAGGGCCAACGCGGCGACGAAGCGGCGGTTCATGGTCCTTCTCTCCGAGCAAACAGGAAACGCGACATTACCATAAGTATATTCGATTTCAGAAGTTAAGTCGAGAACATCCTTGCCTGCCCTGGGGAAATTCCCGGTTCCACGTTAGAATATATGTAAGACTTCAGCCAGTTGCAGTACGATGGCCCTCCGAGGCCGTCGCTGTGACATCGCAAGCCCTTGACGACCTCGGAGGGCCATCGTACGAAGCGTTCCGCCATTCGGCTGAAGTGTTACGAATATAGGATGTCGTCCGGTGCCGCTCGGCAACGGCTATTATTGAGTTTACCATTCAGCAAGAGAGAGCAAGATCTTGGCCACCAAGCCCCGCAGTCTCGGCGACGTTTTACAGGAATTCAGCCAGCACCGCAAACTGATGCAGGAAGAATTGCAGAAGGTGATCGTCGGACAGTCCGACGTGATCGAGCAGATTTTCGCTGCCATCTTCACCCGCGGCCATTGCCTGCTGGTCGGCGTACCCGGCCTGGCAAAGACGCTGATCGTCAGCACGTTGGCGCAGATCCTCGACATCCGTTTCAAGCGGATCCAGTTCACGCCCGACCTGATGCCGTCGGACATCACCGGCACGAACGTGCTCGAGGAAAGCGAAGGCGGGCGGCGTGATTTCCGCTTCGTCGAGGGCCCGATCTTCACCAACATCCTCCTGGCCGATGAAATCAACCGCACGCCGCCTAAGACCCAGGCCGCACTGCTTCAGGCGATGCAGGAGCGCGAAGTCACCGTCGGGCAACAGACCTACCCCTTGCCCGACCCCTTCTTTGCCATTGCCACCCAGAACCCGATCGAGCAGGAAGGGACGTACCCGCTACCGGAAGCCCAATTGGACCGGTTTATGTTCAACGTGAAGGTCGATTACCCGAACGTCGAGGAGGAAGAAGAAATCCTGGCGACCACCACCCGGGGTGAGACGCACGAAGTCCGCAAGGTCCTCTCCGGCAAGGCAATTATCAACCTGCAAAACCTGGTGGGCAAAGTGGCGGTCAGCGAGTATATCGTCAAATATTCCTCCCGGCTGGTCCGTGCCACCCGCCCGAAAGACCCCTCGGCGCCGGAGTTCGTCAAGGAGTTGGTCGATTGGGGAGCGGGTCCCCGGGCGGGGCAGTTCCTGATCCACGGCGGCAAGGCCCTGGCCGCCATGGAGGGCCGCTTCTCGGTGGCCGTCGAAGACCTCCAGAAGATCGCCGTCCCGGTCCTGCGACATCGCATCGCCACCAACTTCCAGGCCCAAGCCGAAGGAATGTCGAACGACGACCTGATCGAACGGCTGCTGCGCGAGATTCCCCCGCCGGAGATACCGAAGTATGAGAAGTAGCTCGAGAGTCGAGAGCTAAGAGTTGAGAGCAAAAGCCCTGGCACTGCGTGCCAGGGTTCCGTTGAAACAGGAGTTTGAGTCGTTACTCGTGCTGCTCAGGAACCCCGGCACGCAGTGCCGGGGCTTTTGGCCGACCCTTAACCCTCTAACCTGCTAACCCCCAACCATGCCCCCTGCCGAACAGTACCTGAAGCCGGAAGTGATCAACCAGATCAAGCGGCTGGATCTCCGCGCGCAGTTCATTGTGAAAGGGTTTTTGCAGGGGTTGCACGCGAGTCCGTTTCACGGGTTTTCGGTCGAGTTCAGCGAACACCGGAAGTACACGCCCGGCGACGACCCGAAGGACATCGACTGGCTCGTCTACGCCAAGACCGACAAGTACTACGTCAAGAAGTTCGAGGCCGAAACCAATATCACCGGCTACTTGGTCATGGACCTGAGCCGTTCGATGGGTTACACGTACCGGCAAGAGCTGACAAAGTTTGAATACTCAATTTGCCTGGCTGCCGCGCTCTGCTACCTGATGATCCACCAGCAAGACCCGGTCGGGCTGTTGACGTTCGACGAGAAGATCCGCAGCAGCCTCGCGCCGCGGACGAAACGGAACCACCTGGGCACCATCCTGTCGATGCTCGCGAACCTCAAGCCGCAGGGCGAGACCGACATCGCCCAGAGCTTGACCCAGGTTGCCGCCATGTTGAAACACGCCAGCCTGGTGATGATTTTCTCCGATTTGCTGGCGGAGTCCGAGCCGGTCGTCGAGGCCCTTTACCGCCTTCGTCACGCCGGGCATGACGTGATCATGTTCCACGTCCTCGATGAAGCGGAGACCCGGTTTCCCTTCCGCGGCATGGTCGAGTTGGAGGACCCGGAAGACAACCGGCGGATCGCGCTGGACGCCGACGCCTTTCGGCGCGACTACCTCGCCGAGATTAACAACTTCCGTAACGACTACCGCCGCGAATGCTTCCAAGCCGGCGTCGATTACGTGCCGTTGGACACGAGCATGCAGTTCGATCGGGCACTGACCGAGTACCTCGTGAGCCGCTCCGCCCGGAAGTAACAAAAAGTCCGTAAATCGACATTCGATATTATATTCGACATTGAACTCATGACGTTTGTCAACGCTTCACTGCTGGCCGGAACCGCCCTGGTCGCGCTTCCGATTGTGCTGCACTTGATCATGCGCAGGAAGCCGAAGCTATTGGAGTTTCCTGCGCTTCTGTTTGTGCAGAAACGTCGCGACACGAACGTGCGAAAGCTGCGGTTGCGGCATTTGATTCTGCTGCTGCTCCGGGCGGCGGCGATTGCGCTTCTGGCGTTTGCCCTGGCCAGGCCGAGCGTGAAATTCGGCAGCATGCTGGGAAGCCAACAGGCGCCCGTGGCCGCGGCCGTGATCGTCGATACGGCCCCGCGAATGGAATATCGCCACGGAAACGAGACCCGTCTTCAAGCAGCGAAGAAGATGGGCAATTGGCTCTTGGCCCAGCTTCCGCCGGACAGCAAGATCGCGGTGATCGACACGGGTCCCCGTTCCCCGAACGATTTTCAGGCCGATCGGCTGGCCGCCAAACAGCAACTCAACCGGCTCGGGCCGATTTCGGACGCCCAGCCGGTCACTCGGGCGGTCGAGAAGGCGCTCCGCCGGCTTGCCGACAGCAACGATATCGACCGGAAGGAAGTCTACATTTTTACGGATTTGACCGAAAGGGCCTGGCCCGGCGAGGACGCGGCGACGTTTCAGGCCCGCATCGGCGAGGTCCCCGGTGTCGGCATCTACGTGATCGATGTCGGCGTGGAGGACCCCACCGACTTCGCGCTGGGCGAGTTGCGTCTTTCCGAGCAGGTTCTTTCGAGCCGCTCTCCTTTGGAGATACAAGCCGAACTCCGGCGGATCGGCCCGAAGGACAGCAGGGTCGTCGAACTCTTTCTCATCGACGAGGACGGCAACAAGCAGAAACGTTACGAAGAAAGCTACGAGCTGGCCGACGACGAAACGAAGCCGATCGATTTCCTGATCGGGTCGCTGGGAGTGGGAACGCACCAGGGCATCGTGCAGATCACCGGCAGCGACGCCTTGGAGGCCGACGACGTGCGTTACTTCACGGTCGAGGTCCAGCCGGCATGGCGGATCCTGATTGCCGCCCCGAAGCCTGCCCAACGATACGCGTTGTTCCTGGTCCAAGCGTTGGCCCCGGCCGAGTTTCGCAAGCGTGGGCGTGCCCGATTCGATTGCAAGGTGGTCGACTTGAACCAGTTACCCAACGAGCCGCTCAGCGACTTCGCAGCGGTGTGCGTGTTGGATCCGGCGCCGCTGGAACCGGTCGTGTGGCAGAGGTTGGGCGACTATGCAGCGACCGGCGGCGGCGTGGCCGTCTTTCTCGGCCGCAACGCCACGAAGGTGATCTCGTTCAACACACCCGAGGCCCAGGAGTTGCTGCCCGGCAAGCTGCTCCGTCAGATCCGCTGCCCCGACGGCAACACGTTCCTGACCTTGGAAGATTCGCAGCACGCGGTGCTGTCGCTGTTTCGGCGGGTGCCCGGCACCGTGCCGTGGAGCGACTTTCCCGTCTTTCGCTACTGGCAACTGGAGAACCCCACGGGCACGATCCTTCGCTACAATAACGGGGCTCCCGCGCTGCTCGAAAAGCCCGTCGGGGCGGGGCGGGTGTTGACCATGACCACGCCGGTCTCCGATGCCCCGACGCTGATCGCCGGCGATTCCCCGCGCGAAACGTGGAACCTGTTGCCCGTCGGCGAGGCATGGCCCTTCGGAATGCTCATGCACCAGATGATGTTCTACCTGGCCGGCAACAGCGAGCAGCGGTTGAACTACTTCGCCGGTCAGACGGCCACGTTGCCGATCGGCGGAAAGAATCCGCACAAGGAATACTTGATTACCACCCCGGACGGCCTGAAATTCCCACAGCCGGCCGACACGGATCGCCGCGAGCTGGTAATCGCCTCGACCGACCAGGTGGGCAACTACCGGGCCGAGGCCGGTGGGACCGAATCGAAAGTCGAACGGGGGTTCAGTGTGAACATGGCCCCGCGGCAGACCGACCTGACGCGCATCGAGCCGGACCGGCTCAAGGACACCTTCGGTTTGCCCGACGATTGCGTTGCGCGTACGAAGGAAGCGCTTGAAGTGGGGGTCAGCAGCGGCCGCGTCGGGCGGAAATTGTTCGGCCCCTTGATCCTGATGATGGTCATCATCCTCGCATTGGAGCATTGCGTGGCAAACCGATTCTACAGGGAGTAGAGCCGCACCACTCACTCATCACCCACCACTATTCATGACCCATTTCATCTTCGATCCCGTCGGCGAAAGCTACCTGCTGGTGGTCGTGGCCGCGCTCATCCTGCTGGGATTGTTGCTGATTCGCCCGGCAAGCAGCCGCGCGAGCCGGTGGCGCCAGGCGGTGCTCGTCGGCTTGCGGGTTGCGGTGATTGTCCTGATGATTGTCATCATGCTCCGTCCGACGATCGTATACACCCAAACGAAGAAGCAGTCGGCCGCGCTGGTCGTCATGATCGACGGGACGGGGAGCATGACGGTTGCCGACGCGCTGGGCGGCAAGACCCGCTGGGAAGCCCTCAAAGACGCTGTCGCTGATGCCGAGTCCGCCCTGGCCGACCTGGCCGAGGATTTCCAACTGAAGGCTTACGTCTTCGATGCGCAAACTCACCCTGCCGAGGTCAAGGGCGGAAAGATCATCCTCCCCGACACACCCGAAGGAAAGGAAACCGCCCTGGGGTTTTCTCTGGAGGAAGTGCTCCAGCAGGAAGGGGGCAACCGGTTGTTGGGTATCATCTTGCTCAGCGACGGTCGGCAGCGGGCACGCTCGCCGCGCGACAAACCGCCGCAGACCGCCGCCGCCGACATGAAACGCCAGGGCACGCCGCTTTATACCTTTCCGTGTGGCGAATCGCGCGGCCGCGGCCAGTCAAAGGACCTTTGGGTAAAGGAACTCCTCGTCAACAAAGACGTGTTTGTCAAAAACGAGCTGACCATCAAGGGCCAGGTCCGAATCGACGGCTACCTGGGCGAGGAAATCCCCGTCCGTGTCCTCTTCGAAACGGCGCCCGGAAAGATGGACGTGGTTGCCCAAACCACCGTGCAGGCAACGGCCAACGGCCAGGTCTTGCCGGTCACGCTCTATTATGCCCCCCAAGCCCCCGGGGAGTACAAGCTCACGCTCGAGGCCGTCAAGCAACCGGGTGAAGTCACTGTCAATAACAATCGGTCGAGCACGTTCGTCAACGTGCGAAAGGGCGGCGTGAACGTGCTCTATCTCGAGGGGGCGCTGCGCGTCGAACAGAAGTTCATCCGCCGGGCACTCGACGGCTCGCCGGACATCCACGTCGATTACGTTCGCATCGACCCCCGCCGCCCCGAAACACGGCCCGGCAACCTGGCCGAGCGATTCAAGCCGGGCAAGTACGAGGTCTATATCCTCGGCGACCTCGGCGCGAAGCTGTTCCAGGGCGATGAATTGAAGAATCTTGCAGCAACCGTCGAGCGCGGGGCCGGGTTGATCATGCTCGGAGGATTTCACAGTTTCGGGCCGGGTGGGTATGCCGACACTCCCTTGGAAAAAGTGTTGCCGGTCGATGTGGATCGCCTGGAAAACCAGGAATTCGACCAGCCTATTCGCAAGGACGTACACGTGGCCGGACCGCTGCGGATGCAACCGACCCAATTCGGACTGCTCCACTTCACCATGATGCTCTCCAGCGATAAGCAGCAGAACATGGCAACCTGGGTCAGGCTGCCGCCGCTGGACGGCGCCAACAAATTCACCGGAGCGAAGCCCGGGGCCCTGCCGCTGGCAGTTGCCGAGACCCCTGCCAGGCAAGTCCCGCTGTTGGTCGCCCACAACTACGGCAACGGCCGCGTGCTCGCCTTCGCCGGCGATTCGACCTGGCGATGGTGGATGCGGGGATTCGACAAGGCACACAAACGCTTCTGGCGGCAAGTGATCCTCTGGCTGGCCAAGAAGGATCAGTTAGGCGACGGCGCCGTTTGGATAAGACTCGAGCAGCGGAAATACGCGCCGGGCGAGCAAGTGAAATTCGTCATCGGCGCACAATCCTCCACCGGCGATCCCGTTCCCGACGCCAAGTACACGGTTCAACTTGTTGGGGCCGACGGAACCCGCCGTCCGCTGAAGCGGCTCGTGCGCGAAGAAGACATCGTGCGAGGCTCATCCCGCGAAACGCTTCCCCCGGGCGACTATGCGATTGAAGTCGCAGCCGATCACGAAGGCATGTCGCTGGGCACCGCCAGAGTCCGATTCATCGTACTGAAGCAGGATCTCGAAATGGACAACACGGCCGCCGACACCGATGTGATGCGAACCCTGGCCGCCCGAACTGGCGGCGAATCGCTCGCTCCCGAGCAGCTCTCCGAACTGATCGAACGGTTGGCCAAGAAGACCGACCACCTCGAGGTCGAACAGATCACCAAGGAATCGCTTTGGGACACGTGGACCATGTTCTTCGGTCTGGTGGCGCTCTTGGGCGTCGAATGGTTCCTGCGAAAACGCTGGGGGCTGGTGTAAGGAAGCCGAGCGGAATCCGGCTGGGAGGGTGAAGTTGCGTGCCCCCCAACTGGGGCCCGTGCATGGAGATTCCCAGAGAGAATTCTCCCGGTTGCAACCAAACACCAATTTCGATCGTATGAATATCATCAATTAGAGAAGCTGGGTAATACTCTTTCCCTATCAGTTGCCGCCCTAAGTCCATGCTACACTTGAGAATACGGTAAAAAACGGGTAGATATAAGAGTATGGCCTTTGTGCGCCCAAGGGACCCCGTGCCTGTCAGGATTCCATGAGTTCCGAACAATCGCTCGATCCCCAACTGATTGAACAGACGAAGCAGCAGATTCGCTCGCTGGTGAGCGAAATCGCCCGGCTTTCGAGGGAATCACTCTCGCCGGAGGAATTCTATACCGAGTTTCTCGGGCGCGTGGTTTCGGCTTTGGCTGCCATCGGCGGCGCAGTCTGGACGGTCAACGACGAAGGCCGCCTCGGGCTGCAATATCAAATCAACCTCCAGAAGACCAGACTTCGTGAGGACGAGGAAGGCCAGGCCCGGCACAACCGCTTGCTCTACAAGACGCTTGCCGGCGGCGAGGGGATTCTCGTGCCGCCCCACTCGGGCACCGGCGACGAGAGCGACGATCAGGCAGCCAATCCCACCGATTTCCTGCTGGTTATGGGCCCCTTGAAGACCGACCTGGAAACCGTCGGCGTATTAGAGGTTTTCCAGCGCCCCGGCTCGGGGCCGAGTACGCAACAGGGCTACCTGCGGTTCCTTTTGCAGATGTGTGAGTTGGCCGCCGATTATCTCAAGAGCCACCAGCTCCGCCACTTCTCCGACCGCCAAGTGCTCTGGACGCAGTTGGAGGATTTCACGCACACCACGCACACCTCGCTCGATCCGCGTGAGACGGCCTACACGATCGCCAACGAGGGCCGGCGACTGATCGAATGCGATCGGCTCAGCGTTGCCATTTCCAAAGGCCACAAGTGCCACATCGAGGCCATCAGCGGTCAGGACCTTTTCGACAAGCGTTCGAACGTCGTGCGCCTCTTGGGCCGCCTGGCCACGGCGGTCGTTGCCACCGGTGAGCCGATCTGGTACACGGGCGACACCCGGGACATGGCCCCCCAGGTTGAAGACGCCGTCCAGGAATACATCGACGAAGCGCATTCGAAAACGGTCGCCGTACTGCCGCTGAAACGGCCGGAACTGTCCGACGACGAGGATCCCGGCGAATACCATGTTCCCGAGCCGCCGTTTGGGGCCTTGATCGTCGAGCAGATCGAGGACAGCCGCGTGCCCGAGAGCATGAAGCAACGCGTTAACGTCGTCTGCCGGCACAGCGCAACGGCGCTGGGGAATTCCCTGGAGCACCAGAATCTCTTCCTGATGCCGTTGTGGCGGGCGATCGGCAAGGCACGCTGGGTGTTCCACGCGCGGACCCTGCCGAAAACGATCTCGATCACGGCGGCTATTCTTCTGTTGATCATCATCCTGATCGTTTGGCCGGCCAATTTCAAGATGTACTCGAAGGGCACGCTCGAACCGGTCGACCGCCGCGACGTCTTCGCCGAAATCGACGGCCTGGTCGACCAGATCTACGTCAAGCACGGCGACATGGTTGCCGAAGGGCAAATTCTCGCCAGGTTGCAGAACACCGATCTGGACGTCGCCGTCAGGGACATCCTCGGCCAGCGCAACGAAACCCGCGAGCGGATCAGTGTTATCCGCCGGGACCTGAACGCAAGGGGCCTGAACGTCCATGAGGAAAACCGGCTCCGCGGCGAACTGGCCGGACTGCTCGAAAAACAGCGGAGCCTCGATTCGCAGTGGATCCTCTATGAAAAAAAACAACAGGACCTCGAGGTCCGCAGTCCGATCGACGGCCAGATTGCCACCTGGGACCTGCACCGTCGCTTGATCAACCGCCCCGTGCAGCGCGGACAAGTGCTCCTGCACGTGGCCGATCCGGACGGACCGTGGCAACTCGAATTGCAGATGCCCGAGGACCAGATGGGCTACATCGTCCAGACCCAAAACGCCCGGGACGCCGAATTGCGCAAACGGTTGGACGAGGTGATGGCTCAGCGGTCGGATCCCTCGGGTGCGGAAATCGCGGAAGCATCGGATGACGTCCCCGGTTCCGAGTTGACCTTGAAACTCCGTGAATTGCTCGGCGACGAGTTGCAGGCCGACCTGCGCGAGCAGCTCGAAAAGATCACTCGTCGGATCGCCGGTAAGCCGGAGCCCCCCCCTGCGGAAGAAGCTGCCGAACCCACGGACGACGATGCCGCGGCAGAAACAAGCGAGCCGACCCCGTCCGACGCCGATTCCGAATCTGCCGCCGAAACGGTGAGCGAACCGGCGGCGGAAGCGACGGTCGAGGCCCCGCAGAATCCCTTGGTGCCGGCGCTGGAGCACGTCGCGGCGGCCGACAGCTACATCGAGATGCGCACACGGCTGGAAAACCTGTTGACTACCATGCCCGATAGCAACTTGCGCAACAAGCTTGTCGCCTTGTTGGACGACGGGTTGAGCAACCGGTTGAAGGTGGTCTTCCAACTTGCGACCGACCCGGGCACAAGCTATGAAGGCGCGGTCAAGGAAATTGCCCTCGGCGCGGATGTCCACGGCGACGAGGGGAATACCGTGCTGATCAAGGTGGCGATCGACAAGCAGGAACTCCCCAGTCTCCGGCCGGGGGCTTCGGTCAACGGCAAGGTCTTCTGTGGAAAGCGCTCGCTCGGGTTCACGATGTTCCATGATGCCATCGGTTTTGTCCGCTCGCGGATTCTGTTCCGGTACTTCTGATCTGCCCAACATCACGTTCATGACGAGAGCATACATGCGAAAAGCACGCTTGATTGGTATCCTCGCTTCCATACTGCTGGCGGGTTGTGCCGACGCGGAAACGGCCACTCGACCTTCCAGGGTAGCGCCCCGTACTCTTGCCGCTGCTTCTACCGCGGGTACGAAAAGGCCGCCTTCCAATACCGCCAAAGCGGCGTCCCGGGCAGGCGCCCCTTCGCCCAAACCGAACTTAGACCACACGGTCTTGCTGCCGCATTGCCTGGTTTCGCTGATTTACCAAGCGGAAGTCCCGGCCGAGGAAGCGGGGGTGCTGCTGGAGATCCTGATCCGCGAGGGAGACCAGGTCAGCCCTCACGACCTGCTGGCGAAAATCGACGATACCCACGCACGAATGCAACTCGACGTGGCCGAGTACAAATTGGCCGTCGCGAAAGAAACGGCCGAAAACGACGTTCACATCCGTTACTCCAAGGCCGCTGCGCAAGTTGCCTATGCCGAATACCTTCAGGCAGTCGACGCGAACAAGAAATTCGCCGGCACGGTTACCCAGGCGGAAATACGGCGACTGTTGCTGACCCACCAACGGGCCGTACTCGAGATCGAACAGGCGCAAATCAACCAGCGCATCGCGCAAAAGGAACTCCAGGTGAGCGAGGCGGAACTCGCCGCCGCGAAGGAGGGCGTCAACCGCCGGCTTATCAAGGCCCCGATGATGAGCCCCCCGCAGGTCGACGAACACGGCAAGGTTGTCCTCGACAAAAGCGGCGCCCCCGTCCCCCGCGATGACGTCAAGGCCGAAGTGGTCCAACTGCACCTCCATGCGGGAGAATGGGTGAAGCCGGGCGACCCCGTCTTGTACCTGGTGCGGATGGACCGTCTGCGGATCGAGGGCTTCCTCGACAAGAGCAAGATCTCGCCCGCCGACGTGATCGATCAGCCCGTCACGGTTCGGGTTTCGCTTGCCCGCGGCCGCGTCGAGGAGTTTCAGGGTAAGGTCGTCTTTGTCAGCTCCCTGGTTCAAGCAGGCGGCGAGTACCAGGTCTGGGCCGAAGTCGACAACCGCAAGCAACAACGAGGCAACCTCTGGCTCCTGCGACCCGGGCTCCAAGCGGAAATGACGATTCAATTGAAGAAGTAAGAGGGAAGAGAGAAGAAAGCACGGCAGGCGGAAGGGAATAAAAGCCCTGGCACTGCGTGCCAGGGCTCCGTTGGAACAGGGTGTGATCGGTTGTTCCCCAAATCTGTCAGAACTCGCTGCCCTCTCCCCTCGAAACACTTATGAGCACCCTTCACGACAGCCTGGTATCCAGTTCCGCCCGGAAAATGCCGATCCGGAAGCGACCCGACCTCTCCGCGCGGCGGCAGCAGTACCTCGGGCACAGCTACTGGGTCGTGAAGGAGCCGGTCGGGCTGAACTACTTCCGGTTCCAGGATGAGGAATACGCGATCCTCAACATGCTCGACGGCAACACCAGCCTGGATGAGATCAAGGACCGTTTCGAGGCCGAATTTCCGCCGCAGAAGATTACGCTGGAAGAACTCCAGCAGTTCTTGGGCATGCTCCATCGCAGCGGCTTGATCGTCGCCGGGGTCGGGGGCCAGGGACACCAGCTCCGCAAACGCCGCGACGAACGGCGCCGCAAGGAAATCCTCGGCGCGGCGAGCAACATCCTCTGCATCCGGTTCAAGGGTTTCGACCCGGAACGCCTGCTCAACTGGCTCTACCCTTACTTCAAGTGGTTTTTCTCGCCGATCACCGTCTTCTGCTGTTTTCTGCTGGCCTTCTCGGCGCTGAGTCTGGTGGTTGTGCAGTTCGACGTATTCCGGTCGAGGCTACCCGGCTTCTATCAATTCTTCAGCCCAACCAATGCCCTGTTGCTGGCGGCGACGCTCGGCGTCTCGAAAATTCTGCACGAGTTCGGCCACGGGCTCTCGTGCAAACACTTCGGCGGCGAGTGTCACGAGATGGGCATCATGATTCTGGTGCTCACGCCGTGCCTGTACTGCAATGTTTCCGATTCCTGGATGCTGCCGAGCAAGTGGAAACGGGCGGCAATCGGTGCAGCGGGGATCTACGTCGAAATGCTACTCGCTTCGATCGCCACATTTGTCTGGTGGTTTACGGAGCCGGGCCTGCTGAACAACATCTGTCTGAACATCATTTTCATCTCGTCGGTCAGCACGCTTCTGTTCAACGCAAACCCCCTGTTGCGTTACGACGGTTACTACATCTTGGCCGACCTTGTGGAAATCCCCAACCTGCGGCAGAAGGCCACGACCATCTTCAGCCGCAAGATGGGGGAGTGGCTGCTGGGTCTCGAACCGCCCGACGACCCCTTCCTCCCCCAGCGGAACCAGGTATTCTTCGTTCTCTATTCCTGCGCCTCGATTGCCTATCGATGGTTCATCCTTGCCTCGATCTTGTACTTCATGTACCTGGTTTTCAAGCCGTACGGCCTGCAGTGTCTGGGCCAGGTGATCATGGCCATGTCGCTGTACGGTCTGGTCGTAATGCCGTTGTACAAGCTGTTCAAGTTCTTCTACGTTCCCGGGAGGATCGAAAAAGTGAAAAAGCCGCGGATGTATACGTCGCTCGCCGTGATCGCGGCGCTGGTGCTGGCGTTTCTTTTCATCCCCTTGCCGCACAGCGTCATGTGTGTCTTGGAGGTGCAACCCGGCGACGCGGTGCCGGTCTATATCGACGTGCCCGACGGCGGCCAGTTGGGCGAACTGTTCGTCAAGTCCGGCGAGGTCATTACCGCAGGGCAACGACTTGCACAGTTGGAAAACGTCGACGTCGATCTGGAAATCGAGCAACTGACCGGTTCCCTGAATCAATATCGGGAGCAACTGAAGAGTCTCAACCGGCAGCGATTCAGCGACTCTCAGGCCCTCGGCGAAATCCCCCAGGTCAAGGAAGCCCTCAGCACCCTCGAGAGCCAGTTGAAACAAAAGACGAAGGACCTCGCGAGGCTGAATCTCGTTGCCCCGGCGTCGGGTATGGTCCTTCCCCCGCCCGCAAAGGCAAAACGCGAAGACCCGGAAGGCCAGTTGTCCGACTGGTCGGGTACGCCCCTGGAACGGCGGAATATCGGTTCCTACCTCCAGGAAGGTGCGCTGTTTTGCCAACTCGGCGATCCCAGACAGATGGAGGCGATCCTCATCATCGATCAGGTTGACCGGAACTACGTTCGCGAGGGTCAGACGGTTGAAATCAAGCTCGACGAACTCCCGCACGACATGCTCAAGAGCGAGGTCGTGGAAATCGCCCATGTCGATTTGAAGATTGCCCCCGAGCGGCTCTCGACCGCACACGGCGGCGAACTGCCGACCGTTGCCGACCCCGAAACCGGGGTGCAGCGAGTACAGAGCACATCGTATCAAGCCAGGGCGCCGCTGGGGCTCTTCGGCCATGGGAAGAAATATGAGTGGCTCCGCGGCCAGATCCAGCAAACGGGAGAGGACGGCGCCCGGCAGATCCAGTACTCGCCCGACAATCTGACCCTGGACATCTTCGGCGGCCGCGTCCCCGTTTCCGATTCGGCGGTCCGTAGATGCTCGCCGGGGGAATTCGTGGCCGTCGAAGGAAGTTGTCTTGTGGAAGTCGGCGGCGCCTTGACTGTCGAGGGGACGGGCAGAACCGTCGAAATCAGCGGCAGACTTCCCTGCCGCGCCGCAGAAGAGCTGACCGAAGTCGATGGTACGTTGCTCGACGCCGAGACGGGCGAACCCGCTCTGTTGCTGGAGCACTTCACCGCCAACCTCACCGGCACGCTGGCCGACGACGGGTCTAGCAAGGTCGTCAACGTCAGCGGCGAATTGTTTTCGCCCGAGTTGGGCCAATCGACCAACGTCACCGGCGAACTCGCTTGGGACCGTCCGCACTACGACATCCAACGCATCCGCAAACTCGACCCGGCCAACGCGCTGCTTCGCCAGGGCCTCCGCGGCCGCGGAAAAATCCATGTTGCCCCCATCCCCTTAGGAACGCGGCTGTGGCGATTTATCTCGCACACGTTCAACTTCAAGATGTAAAGGCAAGCAGGGAATTTCGGCGGAGAAATACGTCTCTCTGGTGGATTGCCGTCCCCGACAGCAGGCCACAAGGGGCCCGCCCGGGAAGCGGCTTGACCCCGCGATCCCCCCGTGCTAAAAACAGTACTCCCAAACAGATCGATCGCTGACCTTCGTGGTTTCAACCCTCCTGGAGGCCTCCATGGCGGTGATTACTTTACGGATTCTTGACGGAGCTGACCGGGGTCGCGTATTCCAGGACGTGCCCACTCCCCTGACCATCGGCCGGGAAGAGGGAAATCCCATCCAGCTCAACGATGAGCGGATAAGCCGCTTTCATATCAAGATCCAGGAAGACGAAAACGAAATTGTGCTGACCGATTTGGAAAGCACGAATGGAACGAAGATCAACAACGAGAACATTCAACTGTGGGTTCTTCGGCCCGGCGACGTAATCACCGTGGGTCGCACGGTGCTCTTGTACGGCTCGCGCGAGGAAATCGCCGAGCGACTGGCCGGTCTGCGGGATATCGACCGCTCCAAGGGAGTGACCATGGACGAGGAGGTCGACGATCCGGCCTCGCCTTCGCTTGACTACGAGATGCACTTTGGCGACGATCCCGACGCCCAGGCGACCCTTCACACACTCATGCCGCCCGAGTTACCCACTTCGCTGACACCCGGCCAGGCTGCCCAGCTCGCCGAGATGTTCCAGTTTTTCCACTTGCGTTTTCGCGGTTTGCTCCGCTCCGCCCGCACCGAGAAAAAATCGACCCAGGTCACGCTTGAACAGCGCCAGTGGCAAAACCTGCTCGATCTCCAGGACCGCCTGGCCGGTTATCTTCGTGCCATCGGCGAGCCGGGGGAATAGCGGCCCGCCCGTCGGAGCGGAAATCCCGGAAGCCTCTGGCCACGGCCACCCTGCCGTGATAGAATTCCGCACAGGCTACGGGCCGTCGCCATTTCTTGGACCGGCACACGGACGATTTTTTGCTCAACACACGGAGGACATCTGTGAGCGACACACTCCCTTTTGCCCATCTCCACTGTCACAGTCATTACAGCCTGCTCGACGGGGCGGCGCCCCCGCGGCGACTACTCGAGCGCGCGAAAGCTCTGCGGATGAACGCCCTGGCCCTGACCGACCACGGCAATCTGCACGGGGCGGTGCAGTTCTATCGCGAGGCCAAGGAGTTGGGTATCAAGCCGATCCTCGGTTTCGAGGCCTACGTCGCACCCGGCAGCCGTTTTGCGAAGGAAAGCGGCAACATCAAAGAGGCCAGCTATCACCTCACCCTGCTGGCCAAAAACCGTGCCGGCTTCAAGAACCTGCTGAAGCTCTCCTCGGCGGCCTTCCTCGACGGGTTCTACTTCAGGCCGCGGATCGACAAGGAGCTGCTCGAATCACATTGCGAAGGCCTGATCTGCCTCAGCGGCTGCGCGTCCGGCGAGATCAGTCGCGTGATCCTTTCCGGGGGTGATGCGGCCATCGACAAGGCCGTTGAAATCGCCCGGTGGTACCGCCGCATCTTCGGCGACGACTACTACCTCGAAATCCAGAACAACGGTCTCGACGTGCAGCAAATCATTTTGGAGGGTTGCACCGAGATATCGAAGCAGACCGGCATCCCGCTGGTCGCTACCAACGACGTCCACTACGTCCATCGTGAAGACGCCGGAGCACAAGACATCCTGCTGTGCGTGAATACCGGAAAGTTTCGCACCGACAGCGACCGGATGCGGATGGAGGGGGACCAGTTCTACCTGCGGAGCCCCGAGGAGATGTACGCCGCCTTTCCCGGCCACGAAGACGCCGTGAAGCGATCGCAGAAAATCGCCGACGGTGTGAAGATCGAGCTGGAGTTGGGTAATCGCCACTTCCCGGTCTTCCACCCGCCGAAAGGGAAAACCTCGGAAGAGTATCTCCGCGAATTGTGCCTGAAGGGGTTGAAGAACCGCTACGCGGACAACCCCGTCCGGATGGTCGACGGGAATCTGACCGAAGAGGTCATGGCCCGGCTCGACCGCGAATTGGACGTGATCAACAAGCTGGGATTCCCCAACTACTTCCTGATCGTGTGGGACTTCGTGCGATTTGCCCGTTCCCGGGGAATCGAGGTTACCGCCCGGGGATCGGGCGTCGGGTCGCTGGTTTGCCACGCGTTGTATATGAGCCATGTTTGTCCGCTGGAATACGACCTGCTGTTCGAGCGCTTTCTCGACGAGAACCGCCGGGAAACGCCCGACATCGACATCGACTTCGATAAGGAACGGCGCGGCGAGGTGATGGATTACGTCAAGGAGAAGTACGACGTCGGGAACGTGGCCCAGATCGGCACTTTCAATACGCTGGCAGCACGCGCGGCCGTGCGCGATACGGGCCGGGCGCTGGGATTGTCGATCCCGCGAGTCGACGCCGTTGTCGCCATGATTCCGGACGAACTGGGGATCACGATCAAAGATGCGATCCAAAAAAGCGATCAACTCCGCAGGGCGCACGAGGCCGATGCCGAGGTCCGCGAGCTGCTCGAACTGGCGATGCAGATCGAGGGCCTTGCCCGAAACGTCGGTACGCACGCCTGCGCGGTCGTGATCGCCGATCGCCCGTTGACCGAGTACGTTCCGTTGCAGCACGTCGGCGGCAAGGAAGAAATCGTCACGCAATGGGCACACGCGGACGTCGAAGCGGCAGGACTCTTGAAGATGGATTTCCTGGGCCTGCGGAATCTTACCATCCTCTCCAAGGTTGCCCGGTTAATCGAACAGACGACCGGCGAGAAGGTCGATCCGTATCGCTTTCCATTGGACGACAAGGAAACGTTTGCCCTGCTCTGCCGGGGAGAGACGAAAGGAATTTTCCAATTGGAAAGCGGCGGCATCCGCGACCTGTTGCAGCGGATGAAACCGGACGACTTCCGCGACATCATCGCCACCGCCGCGCTCTACCGGCCCGGCCCGCTCGAAGGCGGCATGGTCGACGACTACATCCAAGTCAAACACGGTCGGCAGAAGGCCGTCTATCCGCATCCCGTCATGAAAGAGGTCCTCAAGGAAACCCACGGAGTGATGGTCTACCAGGAGCAGGTGATGCGGATTCTCAACCGGCTCGGCAACATCCCGCTCGCCAGCGCGTATACGTGCATCAAGGCAATCGGCAAGAAAAACCTGCCGATGATCGCCAAGTTCCGCGAGCAATTCGTCGAAGGCGCCCACAAGAACGGGATGTCCAAAAGAAAGGGTGCCGACATGTTCGAGCTGATCGAGAAGTTTGCCGGTTACGGCTTCAACAAGAGCCACTCGACGGCCTACGCCCTGATCGCGTACATGACCGCTTACTTGAAGGCCCATTACCCCGTCGAGTTCATGGCGGCCCTGCTGTCGAGCGACATTCCCGGGCGGAACTTCAAACGCAGGGACTCGCTCGTCGAGCATCTTGAGGACTGCCAGCGGATGGAGATCGAAGTCACAGCGCCCGACGTCAATTCCTCGGAACGGGAATTCACCGTCGAGAGCGGGAAAATCCACTTCGGGCTCGCCGCCATCAAGGGATGTGGCGACGCGGCCGCCGATGCCGTTGCCGCTTCCCGCAAAAAGGACGGTCGCTATCGCAGCCTGTTCGATTTTTGCGAACGCGTTGATCCCGGAATCTGCAACCGCTCCACGCTGGAAACCTTGATCAAGGCAGGGGCGTTCGATTCCCTCGGCGCACATCGTTCGCAGTTGTTTGCCGTAATCGACCGGGCCGTTCAATCCGGCGCAGCAGCAGCAGCCGACCGCCGCAGCGGACAAATGGGACTCTTCGGCCCCGACGAAGAACTGGAAGACGCTGCCGTCAATCTGCCCGATTTGCCCGAGTGGGAAGAGCGCGACAAACTCGCCAAGGAAAAGGAAGCCCTCGGATTCTACCTTTCCAGCCACCCGCTGGATGAGCATCGGGAAACGCTCAACACCTACTGCACGTATACGTCGACCGAAGCGGCAAACCTGAAACACGGCGCCGACGTCGTCCTCGGCGGGATGCTCGGCGCGATCAAGCTTTCCAATACCAAGAACCCCAAGCCGGGTAGCCCCAGCCGCTACGCCACGTTTCTCCTGGAAGACAGTGACGGCGCCATGCGATGTATCCTCTGGCCCGAGCCCTTCCAGCGGCACGGCGATATGGTCAAGAACGACACCATCGTGATCGTCCAGGGGGCGGTCGACAAACGGCCCGGCAGCGACGACGTCAACGTGATCGTCAAGGAGCTGATTGCGCTTGCGGACGTCGGTACCCGATACACCCGCGGCATGCTGATCCGCGTCGTCGAGAGCACTCACGGGCAAGAGGGCTTGGAGCAGCTTTACGAGATACTCCGGGGCTACCCGGGCAAGTGTGAATTGCAGTTGATGATCCAGTTGGCCGACGGCAGCCGCGTGGCGTGCAAATGCGAGAAGCTCCGGGTGGAGATCAACCCCGAAATGCGTGCCCGCGTCGACGACCTCCTTGGCCCCGGCAATGCCCGGCTGCTGATCGCACCACCCAACGGCAGCAGGCGCGGCAACGGCCGGTCGCGGAGATAGATGGGCCAAATTCCCGCCGGGGCATTGACACCAAGCCGCCCTGCAGGAAAAATGGGGAACAAGAAGGCAGCAATGCGCCGGCCCGCCAGTACTCCGGAAGTCTTAGTTAGAATGGAGGGAGATCTGAACATGTCTTGTCGAAAGTGTTTTCTGACGTTTACATTGACCGCCCTGACAGCGGTCGGCCTGGCGGGCAATGCCGCCGGCGCCGAGAAAATCAAGGTGTTGCTGTTGGGCGGCGGCGGCCACGATTTGAAAGGCTTCAACGCCCTCATGTCGGAGGTGCTCGAAAAGACGGGTGACTTCGACGTCACCTTTTTCAAGAACCTCGATGATCTCAAACGCGAGAACATCACCAAGTACGACCTGGTCTTGTTCTACGGCTCGGGGGGGAACTTCGCCAATCCCGAGCAGGAGAAGGGGCTCGACGACTTCGTCAGCGGCGGGGGCGGCCTCGCCGGCGTACACGCCACCGACTCGTTCAAAAAATCCGACGTCTTTTGGAGACTCTTGGGCGGCCGGTTTATAGGGCACGGCGGCGGAAAGTTCACGATTCGGATTGATGACAAAAAACACCCGATTACCGCGCCCATGAAAGACTTCGAAATCTCCGACGAAACCTACCGCGACAAGTATCACCCGGATTTCAAGCTCCACAGCCTCGGCCGAGTCGACCGCGGAAAAGAGCAACAGTCCATGATCTGGGTGCAGAAGTTCGGCAAAGGCCGTGTCTTCAACACTACCCTCGGTCACGGAAAGGCCGCTTGGACGAATCCGCACTTTCAGCGGCTGGTCGTCCGCGGGCTCTACTGGGCCGCCGGGCGCGACCCAAAAGATCCGAAGTCGGAATAAGCACTCTCCGTGCCGGCGGCCACGTCCGGCGTCAGCGGGAACCCCCGGCTTTCGCAGCGGTCCCGGCAACACGGAAGCCATAGTCGTTGAAAGATTCCGCCGGCCAGCCGGTGACGCGACATGCCGAACGTTGCCCCTCTGCGCCGAAGTTGAAGCTGCCGCCGCGGACCACGCGCCAGTCGCTGGAAGCCGGGCCCGGCGGATCAACCGACGGGGACGATTCATAGTAGGCCTTGCCGTAAGGGTCCGCACACCATTCCATCACGTTGCCGTGCATATCGTACAGCCCCCAGGCATTGGGTTTTTTCTGACACACCGGATGCGTCTTGCCTGACGAGTTGTCGCTGAACCAGCCGAAGTCGCCAACCGGCGCCTCATCATCGCCAAAGGACCACTTGGTTGTGCTCCCCGCCCGGCACGCATATTCCCACTGGGCCTCCGTTGGCAAGCTGAACGTCGCGCCGCTTTTCCCGAACTCCTCGTTGAGCTTCTTGAGGAACGACTGGCAGTCTTCCCAGCTTACGGACTCGACGGGGTTTTTCGACCCCTCCAGCTTGCTCGGGTTGTTACCCATCAGTGCCTGCCATTGCTCTTGGGTAACCTCGTACTTGCCCAGGTAGAACGGTTGGGAAATAGTCACCTTGTGGGCCGGCTTTTCGTGGTTCTTCCCGGCAGCGTCGCCCATCACAAACGATCCGGCGGGGATCAGAACGAACTCCATTTTCACCCCGCCGCCCAGATCGAGCGTCATTTCGTTGCGAAGTCTTGACGTTCGCGGCGAGCCGACGGCCGGTTTCTTCTCGCCCGAAGCGACGGCAGTTCCGGATTCGGCGGGATGTCCGATCTTTTCGATCTCGGCGAGCCGGTTCGCGACCTTGTCCCTGGCAAAGCCTTCGGGAAGTTTGGGGGCCGCGTTTTCGTACCAGTTGCCGGCGTGGAGCATCATGGCGACCTTCTGCTGGCCCTCGTTTTGTGCGGCCAAAGCCCACCAGTCGTCGGCGAGTTTGACCTGGCCGCCCGGCTCGGCCGGCGGCGAAATCAGTTCCCGCACGGCCAGGCTTTGCAGGGCCGGGTCGCTGCACTTGGCCAGATGCGGCAACCCCTGCTCCCACTGCCCCTGGGTGAGACAGAGCCAGCGGCCAAGGGCCAGATTGGCTTGCGGATCATCGGGGTCGGCCTTCAAGGCTGTCCGGGCCTCTTGAATTTTCGCCCACGTCGCGGCCAGCTTCTGCACTTGGTTGCGGCGGTCGTACGCATGTTTCCGGAAGTTCTTGCCGGCCGATTTCTGGCTCAGGCCGTACGCTGCCTCGGCGAGATTCACGGCAACATCACAACGGCCCGCCGCCAGGGCCTCGTCGATTACCGCGTCGGCATGATCGAAAAAGGACTTGACCCTTTCCTCGCCGGGCGTGCCTGCGACGAAACCGACCAGGACCTTTTGCTTGACATTCAGCGCGTCGACGTCAAACTCTTCGCCGATCGAATCCACGACCTGAAGCATCAGGTCCGCGTCACCGTAGTCGCCGGCCAGCTCCATGGCTTTCCGGAAGAACACGAATTTCTCCACCGGTCCCCCTTGCGACCTCTTGCCCAGCTCAAACAGCCTCTTGGAGAGTTCCGCCTTCTGTGCAGCGGATATCTGCTGGGAGAATTTGTAGACCTCGTCAAATTGCCGGGCCATTTTCTCCTGTGCTTCGAGGGCGGGGAGGGGTAATCTTTTCGTCCCCGGTATTGGAGGCTCGACCGGCGGCGCGGCCTTTGCCGCGACATCTGTCGCGCCGTTGATCTTCGGCTCCGATAGCGGTTCTTGTTTTGCTGCTGTCACGGCCTGTTCGCCGGGCGCCTCTCGCTCGGTGGCTTGGGCATTCTGCCCTCCGGCAGGCCCGTCCGTATCGCGGGGCTTGCGCAACCCGGGATCGGCCTTGGCATCCTGCGATCTCTTGCCGGCAGGCGAGGGCGTCCGGGGAATGTCTGCCGGTTTCTTCGGTTGCCCGACCTCGGGCAATTCGGCAACCGGCGCAGCATGGTCACCCGGCTTGCCGCTCGACCGGAAAGCCCAAACGCCGATAGCCAATAAGACAAGGGCGCCGACGCAAATGGTTGCGCCGATAATCAACATGCGTTCTCGGCGCTCATGAGCTGCATGTAATTGTGCGCTGATCTCTCGCCCGTTTGCCCCCACTGTGTATCGTCCAGCGTGTTTTTGCTTGCCGGCAGTCAGTTGTCCCGCCTCCACGATTTCCAGGAACCCGGCCAGTTTCGAGGAGATTTCCCCGTCCTCCGCTTGCTCCTGCTCGGGGTACTCGACCACGTACTCCGGTTTGCCAAACGCCACAATGTCGCCCGGATCGAGCCGCTTCTTGGGGACAGAGACGCCGTTGACCCAAACCCCGTTCTTGCTCCTCTTGTCGAATACCCACCAATAGCCGTCGATGATCCTCAGTTCCGCATGGCAACTGGAGACCTCAGGATCACGCAGAACGATATCGGAGGACCGGCGTCGTCCAATGCGCAAGAACGGCTTCGACAACGGGATAGGGTCCCCGTCCTCCAAAGGCACCAGTTCACCATACATCGTGGCTCTGTCCCTACGGTTTGTGGGAACGTGGGTGTGAGGGAAAAACCCTGTTGGCAGGTTTGGCTAGCCGGCAGGATACCACACTGGTGGGGGAAATATCGGCTGTAAGCCGGCAAAAACTAATTATAATCCGACACACGGCTATTGCAAGAGATTGCAAGAGATGGATTCTCGCAATTAGAAAAAATTTTCCCTTATACGAGAGCCCCCCGAAATAGCGAGATGGGGGAGACGATCAACTACCCCGGAGGCTTTCCAGCGCCTCCTCAATCGCTTTGCTGGTCAAGAAGTCCTCGGTTTCGTGGAAGACTTCTTCGAGGGCCGGGATGGCGGACTCGGCTTCCGGGCCTATGCTCTTCAGCGCGTTGGCAGCGAAATACCGGATCTCTTCCTCCTTAAGTGCTTCGGTCAGGGCGGGAATGGCGGATTTTGCTGCCGGCCCCAGTTCGGTGAGGGCCTTGGCAGCATGGAATTGGGCTTCCTTGTCCTTCAGTGCTTCGACGAGGGTAGGCACGGATTCCGCACCGATGACCCGCAAGGCCAGGGCCGCATTTTCCCGCACGCCTTCATGCCTCAGCAGGGCGCCGAGGACGGGAATCGCTTGCGGACCGATATTGCCCAAGGCGAAGGCCACGCTCGTCTGCACCCAAATGTCTTCGTCCAGGAGCGCCTTCTCGAGTACGGGAATGGCTTCCGAGCCGAAGGCGCCCAGGATGTGCGCCGCCCTGCGTCGGACTTCCACGTCTTCTTCCTGCAACACCGATTCGAAAGCGGGTATAGCGTGTTTTCCCATCTTCACCAGGGCCAAAGCGGCATCGTACTGGACGACCTCATCCGGGTCGTGTGCAAACACCCGAACGAGAGTCGGGATGGCGGAGGATGCCGCCGGTCCCATGTTCCCCAACGCCTCGGCGGCGACATCTCGTACCGCGGCAGCCTCATCCTGATCCTCAAGCACAGCTTCCAGGACCGGCACCGCTTCCGAACCCATCTTGCTCAGGATCTGGGCGGCATATTTCTGGATCCCCTCGTTCCCATCGTGGAGTGCCTCGACGAGGGCCGGAATGGCCGCCGGCCCCATGTACCCCAGGGCGGTAATCGCTTCTTTTCGGGACGCCATGTCTTTGTCGGCCATCTTTTCCCTCCCACAATTAGTTGCCCGCCGCCATGCGGACCGGGATCGGTTTTTCCGGGCATTTCTCAAAAATGCCCCTCGGACACGGCATTTTGTAGGCAATCCGCTGGAATGTCAACCGCTGCTTCCGCCGGAAAGACTTTCAACCACAGCATGAACAGAAAGAACACGATCGCCCCGATCAGCAGCAAGGCCGTAAACCACGAATTGCGATAGTCCCGCCCGACCAGTTTGCTGCGGCCGTTGAGCACCAGCAAGGCGACGGCGAGCATGGGGATGAACATCGCCCCGATCACGGCATAGTATTTTTGGACCTTTTCAAAACCGATCCATAACAAGACCGCCGGGACCGTCGCCAGGGCGAGCATGTAAATCTGGTAGGGCCACGACTTCGTATCCACCCGGCGCCCGGCGTCGCTGCGGCCGCTTCGGGCCATTCCCCAAAAGTCGGCGAACAGGTAAGGTACGCTCTGCCAAACGCCCAACAGGCTGCTGAACACGGCCCCGTACGCCCCGACCAGAAACGCCCATCTCGCAACGGGCCCCAGCACGCTCTCAAGTCTGTCGGCCAGGTTGACGATCAGCGTGGTCCCTTTCCCGCCGGGTTCGATGGTGGTGCCGATGATGACCATGGCGAGCCCGAACAGGGCGGTCATCGCGTACCCGACGGCCAGATCGATCCGGCAGACCGCCAGGTCCTCGGCCCCCGACCGCCCTTCCTCCCGAATCCAGTATCCGTAGCAAAGGACCGTGACGGTACCGCCGACGCCGCCCATCAGGGCGACCGTCCAGCCGATACCTTTTGGCGGAATCGTCGGCCGGAAAATCCCGCGGGCGACCTCGCCCCATGCCGGCTGCAACGCCACGGCCGTCGCCACTACCACGACGAACATGACGGCGATACACACGCTCATCACCTTCTCGAACAGCCGGTAGCCGCCGAGCCGGATCAGCAGAACGGCCAGCGCGCTGTGCATCAGCCCGTAGATAATCTTGTCGGTCTCGGGACCAAGGAACGGGGCAATCGCGTGGTACGTTACCCCGCACGCGCTCATCAATGCACCGCTGACAAGGAAGCTCCAGACGAGCAGGTAGGCGAGAAACAGCATCTGGACCGGCCGGCCGAAGTTGGCCACGCTTCCTTCCAAAAGCGTGGTGCCGGTGGCGAGTTGCCACCGGGCGAGCCCTTCGTTCAACAGGAACTTCAACCCGGCCCCGAGCAGAACGGCCCAAAGCACGGCCACGCCGAGCTTGCTGCCGGTAAACGCCCCGGTCGCCAGGTCCCCCGCCCCAACCCCCGTAGCGGCAACCAGAATGCCGGGACCGATGATCGTCAACAGGCGTTTCTTCACAACTTTCGCCTGAATTATGTCGTGAGCAGCCGTTCAATCTCGCGGTAACACTTGTCAAAAGAATCGGAACGCGACCGGGCCGCTTCCATGTCAAAGACGGCAGTCAGCGCCGGTTGGTCAGCCCGCTCGCTGTAGGCCGTTCTCGGTGGCATGAGATGGGTCAACACGCCTTTGGCATTGCGGACCGACTCGGGATCGGCAATGGGATCAACCTCTTTGGGCAGGCTGCGCCGGCCGGCGAGCGATTCCACTGCTGCGAGGAACCACGCCTCGAACTCGCGTTTCGCGAGCACGATGCCGATGGCAATATCCGGCCGCGCTTCGGCGGCACGGGCAAGCAGCGAGGGCCCCAGCTCGGCCGGGCAGTCATCGTCGGCATCGATCAGGACAAGGATCGCACGCGGGACCGCCAAACGCCTGGCCAACTGCTCGATGCCGTTCTCCAGCTCGCCTGGCTTGACGAGCCGGTAGCGTCCCATGCGAAACGGTCGCTCGATGTTTAGATACAGGTCGGGTTGTAGTTGTTGGCCAAGCCGTTGCAATAGGACCGGTACTGCGGCTACGTCGCCATGCCCTTCGACGATGCAACCGAGATTCAAGACCATCGCTCACCCCGCAACACGAAACGTTAGCTCTCGTCAGTATCAGCACGAACGGGTGTCAGCGGTTGGCCTACAACCCTGAACTGGTTTTGCCTCAGCAGCTCTCCCGCAGTGGCCAGCCGATCCCGCATGATCGACCTGCTTGCCTTGTCTACCGGGCCGATGACGGTCTCACCGTCCACGATGTCAACCATGCGAAGGGCCTCCGGGTCGAGATCCTTGATGTCCAGCAAGTCGGCACTGTGCGTCGTCACCAGGACTTGTGTGAAATGAGATGCTTCGTGAACTGCATCGAAGAGAACGCCCGCTGCTGCGGGATGCAGCGCGTTCTCAGGCTCCTCGATACCGACTAAGGGAATCGTGTGCGGGTCGGATCGACCAGTGCATTGAAACAGGGCAAGTAACACACCGAACGCACGCAGTGTTCCGTCAGACATCGCCTGAGGAGAAAAATACACCCGTCTGCGGTCCAGCGAGAATACGAACGACAGGCAATCGGGTTCGTCTCCAAAATCCCTCTTTGAGGTAGGGCTGCAAAAGTCTCCAGTTTGGCGTCGCGCATGTTCTGAAAGCGACTCCACTTTGACTTCGGCGAGAGCCGGAAGAATCTCACGCATATACGTGTCAATTCGCTGCTTCGTGCGAGTCTCTTGAATGCCCCACAGCACGATGGCAGCGCCGCTCCCGTCTCGCAACAGAGTATGGCTGCTATCCGACTCTAGACTTTGCTCTTCCCACCGCATCTTTTCGGGATTGATGTTGTAGAACCTCATTCGAGAGAGGAAGTCATACACGTTGCGAAACTCGGGAAAGCTTGATGCAACAGTCAAGTACAATCGATTCGGAACGACAGGGGGGCTCGGTTGAAACGTCGCGACCTCAACTTGTCCCTTGTTGATTCGGTAGCTGTCTTTTGCGGAGCCTTTGCCGAAAACATGACACTCCTCTTCCTTCACTTCAAATCTATTCTGCGGATTTGCGGCAACAGTAAATGCATAGGATGCTTCTCGACCGTCCGGCAACGTCAACTGCAATTCAACAGAAAAATCATTTGCATCCTGCTGTGAATGGTAACAAACCTCTTTGATCCCCCCTCGCTCCCGAAAGGCCAGTTCTATCGTGGTCCAAAGCGAATCGCCGACAAACCGCAACGCATCCAGAAAATTGCTCTTCCCCGAACCGTTCGGGCCGACCAGGAACGTCAACGGCCCGAGCGTGACGTCGCAATCCCGGATGCTCTTGTAGTTCCGCAAAATTACCCGCCGGATGAAAGGGGGCTTCGGCTCGCTCATTTTCTCAACTCCGCAAATAGGATGATCCAATGCTAATAATACCAGAAAACGAGCGAACCGGCCAATGGGAGCCTCGCACGGCCGACATGGCCACTTGGGGGGACTTCCGCTCGGCGGCTTCCCCGAACACAATAGGGGCTTGGCCTGTCCGATTCAATAGATCAGAATAGGGCTCCGTGTCCCCAACCTTGGAAGCGCCTCGATGACCAGCCGCGAACTGAACATCCTCCGAATCAACAGCCGCACGGACGACATCCGCGCGGCCATGGGCCAACTGCGGCGGCGGCTCAGCCCGCTGGGGGATGTCGTCAGCGGGCGGGGAAGGCAACTGACCGTGGAAGTCTTCGGCGAACCGCTCTCGCCGGTGCAAGTCGTCGAGCGGATTTGCGACGACGTGCGGCAAAAGGGCCTTGAAGCCGTGCTCGACTATTCGGCACGCATCGACAAGGCCGAGCTGACCGCCGAGACGGTCCGCGTGCCGGCGGAAGAACTCGCCGACGCCCACGCCGGGGCCGATCCCGAACTGCTCGAAACCGTCCGCCGCGTGGCCGAAAACATCCGCACGTTCCAAGAGGCGATCCTGCACGAGACGATCCGCATGGAGCGGCCCGACGGGTACCTGGTCCAGCGGTATCAGCCGCTTGCGCGCGTGGGGCTTTGTGTGCCGGGCGGGGCCGCCGCCTATCCGTCCACCGTCCTGATGACCGCCGTGCCGGCCCAGGTTGCCGGAGTCAAGCAACTGGCCGTCGTCGCCCCGCCGACGGAGTTCGGGGCCTACAACGCCGACGTGCTCGCCACCTGCCGCGAACTGGGGATCGACGAGGTCTACCGACTCGGCGGGGCCCAGGCCGTTGCCGCGCTGGCGTTCGGCGTCGAGGGAATCCCGCGGGTCGACAAGATCGCCGGGCCCGGCAACCTTTTCGTCGCGTTGGCCAAGCGTCGCGTCTACGGCGAAGTCGACATCGATTCGATCGCCGGACCGAGCGAGGTGGTCGTCATTGTTGACCCCTCGACGCGGCCCGACTACACGGCCGCCGACCTGATTGCCCAGGCGGAGCACGCCCCCGGGGCCAGCATCCTGATCGGTTGGGACGAAGCCGCGCTGGACGCCGCCGTTGACGAGCTGGGCCGCCAACTGGCCAACTTGGAGCGCGGCGAACTGGCCCGAGAAAGCCTCGAAGAGTTCGGGGCGGTGATCCTTGCACGCGATGCCGACGAGGCGTGTGCATTGACCAATGAGATTGCCCCCGAGCACCTGCACGTAGCCACCGAAAACGCCGAAGAGCTTGTTGAGAAGCTGCACCGCGCCGGCGCGATCTTTCTGGGCAACTACACGCCGGTCGCCCTGGGCGACTATGCCGCCGGGCCGTCGCACGTCCTGCCGACCAGCGGCACCGCCCGGTTCGCCAGCGGGCTCTCCTGCAACGATTTCCTCAGGGCAAACAGCATCCTCCACTTCGGTGAAGATGGAATGGGCAAACTGGCACCCGACGTGCAAGTGCTCGCTACGAAAGAAGGGCTAACAGCCCACAGGGCAAGCGTTGAAATAAGAATGAAAAATAATGAGTGATGACCGTTTAGCCGCCGACGGCACGTCGGCGAATGCGACATACAGATCATGACCCATTTTCGCCCCGAGATTGAAGCGATGGCCGGCTATGTGCCGGGCGAGCAGCCGCAGACCGATGATTTCGTGAAACTGAACACGAATGAGAATCCGTATCCCTGTTCGCCCGCCGTGGTTCGCGCCGTCGAGGAGACCGTTCGTGCCGGCCTGCAAAAGTACCCGGACGCCATGGCCGAAGCGTTTCGCAAGAAAGCGGCCGACGTGCTGGGCGTGGGGCCCGATTGGATTCTCGCCGGCAATGGAAGCGACGACATCCTCACGATCGCCACCCGGGCGTTCGTCGGCCAGGGTCAACTTCTGCGTCTCCCTTATCCCAGTTACATACTCTACAAAACGCTTGCCCAAATCCAGGGCGCCCGAAGCGAGGAGATTCGCTTCAACGACGATTGGTCGCTGCCGGATGCCTTTGCGGAAGGGGCGGACGGCCTGCGGCTCGTCTTCCTCCCGAACCCCAACAGCCCTTCCGGCACGATGATCCCGCCCGAGCGGGTCCTGGAGATCGCTGAGCGGCTCCCCTGCCCGTTGTTGGTCGACGAGGCATACGTCGATTTCGCGGACGTCAACTGCCTCGATTTGGTCGCCAGGAACGAGAAGATCCTGGTCTCGCGGAGCCTGAGCAAGTCGTACGCGTTGGCCGGATTGCGGTTTGGGTTCGTGGTGGCCCAGCCGCAGATGATTGCCCAGCTTGCCAAGGTGAAGGATTCGTACAACTGCGACACGCTGTCGATTGCCGCCGCCACGGCCGCCATCGGCGACCAGGACTGGCTTGTGGAAAACCGCAGCAAGATCGTGGCTGTCCGCAAGCATCTCCTACTAGGTCTGCGGGACATCGGGTTTGTGACAGTGGACTCACAGGCAAATTTTACATGGAGCACCCACCCCGAGCGGACAATACGACCCCTCTATGAGGCGTTAAAGAGAGATCGAATCCTCGTTCGATACATGGACTATTCCAGTTGGGGAGACGGCTTGCGAATCTCTGTTGGCACGGACGTGCAAATCAATGTATGCTTGCAACGCCTCAGGGAGATCATCGGCGGCCAAGAAAAGTAGCGGGCAAACGCCGAGGTTGTGATTTTTTGTAGGGAACGCTCTCCGTGGCGTTCCGGGAAGCAGTAACGAGCACGTTTTCCACGTTTCGGAACGCCACGGAGGGCGTTCCCTACAGGCCATCGATATTGGATCCCAAAAACTCACAACCTCTCCGTGTGCCGTCCTACCACCAAATCAAAATCTTTGCGAGTCGACCATGCCGCGAACCGCCCAAATCCGACGCAAGACGACCGAGACCCAGATCGAGCTGGACTTGGTGCTCGACGGAATCGGTGAGGCCCAGATTGCCACGGGCGTCGGATTCCTCGACCACATGCTCACGCTGTTTGCCAAGCACGGGGCCTTCGATCTGATCGTCAAGGCGACCGGCGACCTCGACGTCGACCAGCACCACACGGTCGAGGACGTCGGGATCTGCCTGGGTCAGGCGTTTTGCGAGGCCGTGGGCGACAAGAAAGGCATCCGCCGCTACGGCCACTTCACACTGCCCATGGAAGAGACCCTGGTGACCAGCGCCGCGGACCTCGGCGGCCGGCCCTACTTCCTGTTCGAGGCCGACTTTCCCTCCCCCAAAATCGGCGAGTTCGACAGCGAGCTGGTGGCCGACTTCTGGCAGGCCTTCGCGGCCAACGCCCTGTGCAACCTCCACCTGATCGTCCACCACGGCCGGAACAGCCACCACATGGCCGAAGGCATTTTCAAGGCCGCCGCCCAGGCGTTGCGCATGGCCGTCGAACTCGACTCCCGCAGAAATGACGTCCCCAGCACCAAGGGGACCCTCTGAGGTCTCACCCGCGCAACGGCAAAGGATGCCGACCCCCGCTCCCGGGGTAGTCCTGTGCCCGCCCATGCCTTCTCGCGGACGCCACGAATGCGAGTGCTTTGCCGCTGGGCATTTCCCAAACAGGTGTTGACATGAAAATCGAATTTGTTAGATTTCTTCAGACGCCGGACGTGAGACGGAAACCGATGGTGTCTGTCTTCGGCAAGGCGTAAAGGAGGTGTTGCAAGTCCGATGCCCCCCCTTCGGCGCCGCTGAATCGAAAGTGAAAGCCGGAGCGTTGCCATTATGGTGGGCTCCGGCCTTTTTTGCGCGAACACGGGTACTTCACACGAAGCAGAAAGGAAAGAGATCATGCGGGACGAACGCGTAGAACAGTTCCTCCGAGATAACCTGGCGGAGCCGGACTTCCTCGCCCTGGCGGCGCTGGAAAATCCCAAGCTGCACCGGTTCATTGCCGATTCCATCGAACTGTGCGAACCGGACTCGGTATTCGTGTTGAACGACTCACCTGCCGACGTAACCACTGTACGGAACAAGGCTGTCGAAACCGGCGAAGAAGCTCCCTTGGCAATCGACGGCCATACGGTACACTTCGACGGGATACAGGACCAGGGGCGGGACCGGGAAGCCACCAAGTACCTCGTCCCACAAGGTGAAACGCTCTCGAAGGCCCTCAACCAGATCGAGCGGGAAGAGGGGCTGGAAGAGGTCCGCGGTCTGATGAAGGGGTGCATGAAGGGGCGGTCCATGATTGTCCGCTTCTTGTCGCTCGGGCCGACCGGCTCGATCTTCACCATCCCCTGTGTGGAGTGTACCGACTCCTGGTACGTGGCACACAGCCTGAACCTGCTCTACCGCCTGGGATACGAGCAGTTCAAGCGGCTCGGCGACAGCCCCGACTTCTTCGCCATCCTGCACTCGGCGGGCAAACTGGACGAGAGAATGGTCAGTGCCGAGCCGGAAAAGAAACGCATTTACATCGACCACACGGCCGACACTGTTTACAGTGTCAACACGCAATATGCGGGTAACACCGTGGGGCTGAAGAAGCTCGCTCTTCGGCTGACGATCCGCAAGGCCGATCGCGAAGGCTGGTTGTGCGAGCACATGTTCCTCTCGGGAGTCTACGGACCGGGTGGCCGGAAGACCTACTTCGCCGGCGCATTCCCGAGTGCCTGCGGAAAAACCTCGACCGCCATGCTCCCCGGCGAAAGCATCTTGGGCGACGACATCGCCTATTTCCGGGCCGTCGACGGAGAGTGTCGCGCCGCGAATGCCGAGGCGGGGATTTTCGGCATCATTCAAAACGTCAACGCCAAAGACGACCCGGGTATCTGGGACGTGCTCACCAACCCCGTCGAGGTCATCTTTTCCAACGTGCTGGTCAAAGACGACAAGCCGTACTGGCTGGGTATGGGAATGGAGATCCCCGCGGACGGCGTCAATTTCTCCGGTCTTTGGCAGAAGGGAAAAACCGGCGGGGACGGTAATGAAATCCCGCCCGCGCACAAAAACGCCCGTTATGCCGTCTTGTTGCAGGCCCTGCAAAACTGCGATCCCGAGTTGGAAAACCCCGACGGCGTCGTCCTCGGGGGTATCATGTACGGCGGACGCGATGCAAAATCCTACGTCCCGGTCCAACAGAGCTTCAACTGGGAGCACGGCATCATCGCCTACGGGGCCTCGCTCGAGACGGAAACGACGTTCGCCACCATCGGAAAAGAAGGGGTTCCCGAAATCAACCTGATGAGCATCCAGGATTTCGTGTCCATCTCGTTGGGCAAGTACATCCGGAACAACCTGGACTTCGGCAAGGTTCTGAGCAACCCGCCCCTCGTCTTCGGCGTCAATTACTTCCTCCGCGACGACGAAGGCAACTTTCTCAACGCGGTCCGCGACAAGCACGTATGGATCAAATGGATGGAACTCCGCGTTCATGGCGACGCCGGGGCAATCGAGGGGCCGACCGGATACATTCCAGTGTACGAAGACCTTCAGCCGCTCTTCAGGCAGGTCCTGGACAAAGAATACGCACGCGAGGACTATGTCCGGCAGTTCACCATTCGTGTGCCAGAAAACCTTGCCAAGCTGGAACGCGTCGAGGAGTTCCACCGCGAAAAGGTGTCGGATGCGCCGCCCGTCTTTCTCGAAGTCATCGCCGCCCAGCGTGAACGGCTCCTGCTGGCCCAAAAGAAATTCGGCGATTACATCTCGCCGGAGGAGCTGCCGCGGGAAAATCCGGCGAAAAACTAGGAGGTGCTCGATGATGAATCCGCTGGCAGTCGAACTGAACGAAACCCTGCGGCGGGAGAACCCGCGCGCGTTCGGAATGCTCTCGGAACTCGGAAAAAACCTTTTCTTCCCCAAAGGAATCCTTACCCAAACGGCCGAGGCAAAGCAAAAGGCCAAACTCTACAACGCCACCATCGGCATTGCCAAAGAGAACGGCCAGGCGATGCACTTGCACTCGGTGATGAGGCACTTCGCCGACCTGGGCCCCGACGATGTGCTGCCCTATGCCCCGGCGATGGGCCACCCGGACCTGCGGGCCAAATGGGAAGCTTTGATCCTCGAGAAGAACCCGTCTCTCGGCGCCGGGACGTTCAGCCTGCCCGTGGTCACCAGCGGGATCACGCATGGCCTGAGTATCGTCGCGGACATGTTCGTCGAACCGGATGATCCGGTGCTCCTGCCGGAGATGTACTGGGGAAACTACAACATGATCTTCGGCGTCAGGCGCGGCGCGGCGGTCGGCCTGTATCCGTTCTTCACAACAGACGGGAAACAGTTGGACACCGAGGGGTTTCGCCGGGCCGTCCTGGCACGCGCCGACAGGAAGATCGTCTTCGTGCTCAATTTTCCAAACAACCCGAGCGGCTACTCGGTTACGGAGGCCGAGGCCGAGGCCATCTGCGAGACCTTTGAAGAAGCGGCGCAGCGCGGATCGGATGTCATCGTCGTCTGCGACGACGCCTACTTCGGCCTGTTCTACGAGCCGGAAGTCTTGCGGGAATCGATCTTCGCCCGCCTGGCCGGCCGTCACAACGGCATCTTCGCCGTCAAGCTCGACGGCGCGACCAAGGAGGACTATGTCTGGGGGCTGCGAGTCGGATTCATTACCTTCGCCGTTTCCCCGGCAAATCGCAATTTCTACGAAGCCATGGAGAAGAAGACGGGCGGCCTGATTCGCGGCACGATCTCCAACTGCCCGCAGCATTCGCAGTCCATCCTCCTCGGGGCCATGTCCGACGGTGACTACGCAAAAGAGCGCGAGCAGAAGCTGGCCGTCTTGAAAGCCCGGGCTGCCAAGGTAAAAGAGGTCCTTGCCCAGGAGCGGTTTGCCGGCGTCTGGACGCCCTATCCTTTTAACTCGGGCTACTTTATGTGCCTGAAGCTCCACAGCATCGATTCCGAGGCGTTCCGAGTCCGGCTTCTGGAACACTACGGAATCGGCGTGATTGCCACCAGGGAGACCGACGTGCGTATCGCGTTCTCGTGCCTCGAGGAGGGCGAAATCCCCGACCTCTTCGATGTAATGTACCGGTGCGCAAAGAATATGTAAGAAGTGGATACGGTTCCGCTATCCCGGATTATTCGTGGGGGAAACACTCTCTCCCACCCGGCCTGGAAAAAATTTTGCGACAACCCTTGACAAGGTTGTTGGCTGTTGCTAAATTTTACTTGTCACAAAGCTGTGTTGGTGGTCGGCCACTTCATGTTGAAGGGCCGACAAACAGGGAACTCCGGTGCAAATCCGGGACGGCCCCGCCGCTGTGACCGAGTACGGATCGGCCTGTTCTATCGGCCATTGTCGTGTTTTACGGCGTTTTCGCCGCGCGATGAGAAGGCCGGGCTGTTCTTCACTCGGGAGTCAGAAGACCTACCACCGCAGGTTCCGGCCTTTCGCGAGGGACAAGGGCCTGTGAACGAGAACGTCTCCCTTGAGCGGTAGCCCTTGGTTGAGCCCGCGGTCCATCCGTAACTCTTCCGGGTTTCTGCTGTTTTGATTCCCCTGCGCAGCGGGTTCGCTCGCGGACTGCGCTTGGGGTCCGGACGTTGGCACAGAAGCACACAGGAAGGGGTACAGATGCTAAAAGGAATGAAATACATCCACCGGCGCCACGCCGCGTTCACGCTGGTCGAACTTCTGATTGTCATCGCGATCATCGGCGTGTTGATCGGCCTGTTGTTGCCGGCGGTGCAAGCCGCACGCGCCGCGGCACGGCGGACTTCGTGCCTGAACAATCTTCGCCAGATGGGAATCGGCATGCACAACTATCACGGAGTCCATCGGACGTTTCCGCCAGGCGGAATCGAGCTGATCGCGAGCAAACCGGGTGGACGCCAGTACGCATGGTGCGCGTTTCTGCTGCCGTTTATCGAGCAGCGACCGCTCTACGATTCCATCGACTTCGACCAACCCTATTACGTCGGCGAGAACCTCGATGCCGCGCGGATGCCGCTTTCGATCTTCCTCTGCGCGAGTGTTCCGCACACGGACGGGGGGCTGGTCAAAGGGCTCGGCGCTACCGACTACGGCGGCATCTACGGCGAACGAATCACCGGGCCCAACGACCCGCCAAAAGGCGTGATGGTCTACGACGCCGCGTACCGGATCGCCGATATCCGCGATGGCACCACCAAGACGCTGATGATTTCCGAAGACGCCTTGTGGAAGGACGGCCAGTGGATTAACGCCCGCAACGTCTTCGATCAGGCATTCGCCATCAACAAGGCGCCCGCCTTTGAAAACGACATCCGCAGCCGGCACCCGTCCGGAGCGAACGGATTGTTCTGCGACGGGTCGGCGCGGTTTTTGGAGGAGAACATGGACCTGAAGACCCTGGCCGCCATCTGCACCCGCGACGGCGGCGAAATCGTTACCGAGTTCTGAAACGACACCACGCACGGGGAGGTGGAAACATGATGTGTGCAAAGATAATTCGCCGTTGGCTGTCGGTCCTCGCGATCGGACTCGCGCTCTTTGGCGTTGCCGCCGCGGAGATCGCCGACTTCGAGAACCTGACGCCCGCAACGCCCTACGGCGGACCGGGCGGCGGCAACTACTGGAACGGCTCGGACTTGTGCGGCACGCCGCGCGATGTGCTCGATCCGTGGAATCCGCCGTCGACGATGACACTCTACGAAAGCCAGTTCCAAAGCGGGGGCGTCACCATGCCCAACACGTACAACGCGACGTACGGAAGCTGGAGCCAATGGAGCTACTCGAACACGTCCGACACGACGACCGGCGACTGGACCAACCAGTTCAGCGCGTTTCCCGGCACCGGGGCAGGGCCGGGTGCCGACAACTACGGTGTGATGTACGGGCCGACAAGTTTCGCCGATCCGACGGAACTGCCGTGGATGAGCGTCGCGCCCGGAACCGCCTTCACGAGCATGTCGGTTACCAACACGACCTACGCCGCGTTGACGATGCAAAACGGCGACGCCTTCGCCAAGCAGTTCGGCGGCGCCACCGGCACCGACCCCGATTGGTATCTGTTGACGGTCTACGGCGAAGACAACGGCGGGTCGCTGTTGCCGCAGACGGTTGACTTCTACCTCGCCGATTACCGGTTCGCCAACGACTCGCTCGATTACATCGTCGACGACTGGCAGTCGGTCGACCTGACGTCGATGACCGGCGCCACGAAACTCTATCTCGGCCTCACCTCGTCCGACACCGGTGCGTGGGGTATGAACACGCCCGCCTACGTCGCGGTCGACAACATCGTCACGAGCCCCGTCCCCGAACCGGCCACGCTGGCCATGTTCGGCATCGGCATTTGCTGCGTTGGCGGATGGGCCGCGTGGCGTCGCCGAAAGAAGTAGTCTCCTGGCCAAAAAAGACGATCCGAGCCCCCACTGTCAAATCCCAAATCCCGTAACACTTCAGCCGAATGGTGAAACGTTTCGTACGACGGCCTTCCAAGGCCGTCGAGGGGTTGCGATGTCGCAGCGACGGCCTTGGAAGGCCGTCGTACTGCAGACGGCTGAAGTAGTACAAAATCCCTAACCCCCAGCCCCTGGTCCCTACCTCCCGTCCATAGTTGCGTCCGCCCCTTGGTCCATCGTTTCGTTGCCGGCGGCGTGGCCGTCGAGCAACTCTTGCACCTGCCGTTCGAGCAAGTCGGTCAGCTCCACGGCGGCTTCGCGGCGGCGGCCCGATTCCACTGCGATGGGTTCGCCGAAGTAGACCGTTGCCTGGCGGGCCGACCGGGCCTTGGCACCGTACTTACCCAGCGCGTCCTCTTCGAACTTGTCCAGCGTCTCGGCGAGCCGCTCGATGCTCGGTTGCTCGGCCACGTAGTCGCCGGGATAGCTGAACAACTGGACGACGAGGAACAGGTCGTCCAGACCGTCATTGATTTGCTCGCGTTCGGGGTGGTCTTCTTCGATGTCCTCCAACCGTTCGATGGCAATGCGGCGCAACTCCTTGACCCGCTCGGGGATGGTGGAATTGTCGGGCGAGATGCCGTGCCGCGTTTCCAGGCGCCGAAGAATTTCGTTTGCCAGGGCATCGATTCGTTCGGGCAACGAGCCCGAGATGGTGTGGCCGTAGAACTCCATCTCCTTCAGCGCCAAAACCGCCTCGGCGAACTTGTAGATCCGCTGGTCCAGCGGCAAATCGGGCCGGGGTCGCCAGTAAATGCTTTGCTCGAGTTCGGCCATCAACTGGAGCAACTCCCCGGTCGGGTCTTCCAGATACTCGTATTTCAAGGCACACGGCACACAGGCAATCGGCCGTTTTGCCCGTTTGGCCGCCGAGAGCGCGATCGCCGCGGCCCCCTCACGGAAAATCGTCACCCGGTCGTTGCAGTGGTAGACCTCCCCTTCGGGAAAAATAACGAGCGGGTGGGACGAGTTCTGGAGCGTTTTGACCGCCTGTTTGAACGCCCGCAGGTCCGTGCCTTCGCGGTCGACGCTGAAAACGCCGTGCCATTGCAGCATCCAACGGCCGAGGAAATTTCGCGAATCGAACAGATGCCACGTCGCCATGAAGTAGAACGGCATGCCGACGTGGTCCGACGCTTCGTAGACGGTGTAGGCATCGGCATGTGTCGGATGGTTGGGCGTAATCAGGACGCCGTACCCCTCGGCGAGGGCGTCTTGTACGTGTTTGGCGCCGCACACTCGGACGTGCGTCAACTTGTGCTCGCGGACGCATTGCCGCCGCCTCAGCGGCCGCAACATCCGGACCAGGCCGGGCTTCAGCGCGGGTGGCCACCATCGCGGCGGCGGCGCCAATCGGTAGGGGTTCATAAACGACAACCTCCCCGCTAAAGTGTCCCGCATCATCCCCGCAGCATAGTATACTCGAAACCAGCCGAATCCGTCCAACCCCTTGCCGCTCGGCCCACAAAACGCCACAATACCTCGATACGGCCCCAGCAAGGCGCCCCGTCGGCGGCCTGAGAGCAGTTGAGGTCCGGGTTCTCGGAGGTTACACTACCAGGTTCCATCATGAAGGGGTGGAGTGATACGAATATGGCAGAAGAAATGACGGAAATCCGGTGGCACGGCCGCGGAGGGCAGGGGGCGAAGACGGCCGCCCAGCTCGTGGCCCAGGTCGCGCTGGAAGAGGGCAAGTGCAGCCAGGGATTCCCCGAGTACGGCCCCGAACGCATGGGGGCCCCGATCCGCGGGTTCACGCGGATCAGCAACGGCGCGATCCGGGTACACTGTCCGATCGAGCGGCCGGACGTGGTCGTCGTGCTCGACGAGACGCTCATCGAGATGCCGACGGTGACCGAGGCGGCCGACCAGCGCACGATCTTTGTGATCAACACGGCCCTTCCACCCGTCGAGATGAGCGAGAAGCTTAACGTTCCGGGAAGCACGGTGTTCTGCGTGGACGCAACGAAGATCTCGATCGACGAGCTGGGACGTCCCATGCCGAACACCCCGATGGTCGGCGCCCTGATCAAGGCAACCGGCTGCATCTCGATGGACGCCATCAAGCGGGACATCGAGAAGAAGTTTCTGAAGAAATTCGGCGAGCGTGTAGCCCAAGGTAACATCCGCGCGATCCAGCGCGCTTATGAGGAGGTGCAATCACCGTGAGCAGGCTTCTGACTTGGAAAGAGATGCCCATCGGCGGCATGATCGTCGAGGCGGGCAACAGCCACGAGTATAAAACCGGCGGCTGGCGGACGTACAAACCGGTACACGATGAAGAAAAGTGCATCAGTTGCCTTCGTTGCTGGATCCTTTGTCCCGATTCCGCCGTGCTGGTCGAGGACGGCAAGATGGCGGGGTTCGACTACGACCACTGCAAGGGCTGCGGCATCTGCGCGCGGGAATGCCCGCCGAAGTGCCAAGCTATTACGATGATACTCGACGAAGGGGCTTGACAAGAAAAGTAGCAGGCACACTCCGAGGTTGTGATTTATTTGTAGGGAACGCCCTCCGTGGCATTCCGAAACGCGGGAAACGCGATTTTCGCCGCTTCCCGGAACGCCACAGAGGGCGTTCCCTACTGAATTATTGAGGAGAAACATGGCCAAACAAGTCGCACTGACGGGGAACGATGCGGGGGCCGAGGCGCTGAAGGACGTCAATCCCGATGTGGTCGCCGCATACCCTATCACACCCCAGACCGAACTCATGCACAAGTTCGCCTCCTACGTCAACGACGGCGTCGTCGACACGGAGTTGGTCCCGGTCGAATCGGAGCACAGCGCCCAGAGTGCGTGCTTCGGATCCGCCGCCGCCGGGGCAAGGACCGTCACGGCGACCTCGTCGCAGGGGCTGATGCTGATGGCGGAAATCTGTGCCATCACCGCCTCGACGCGGCTGCCGGTCGTCATGCCGGTGGTCAACCGGGCGATCAGCGGACCGATCAACATCCACTGCGACCACAGCGATACAATGTTCTGCCGCGACTCCGGCTGGATACAACTCTACTCCGAGAACGCCCAGGAGGTCTACGACAACGTCATTCAGGCCTTCCGGATCGGCGAGCACAAGAATGTCCTGCTGCCGGTCATGGTCTGTCTCGACGGGTTTATCCTCAGCCACACGATGGAGGGGCTGGAGGTCATCGGTCCCGAAGCCGCACAAAAGTTCGTCGGCCCGTACGGTCCCGCGTTCAGCCTGTTGAATACCGAGAAGCCGATTTCCATCGGCCCGCTGCACCTGACCGACTACTACTTCGAGTGCCGGCGCCAGTTGGTCGAGGCGATGGAGAACGCCCGTAGAGTAATCCTCGAGGTGGGCAAGGAGTATGGCAAATTGACCGGGCGCGAGTACGGCTGCTTCGAGCAGTACCGGCTCGACGACGCGGAGGTGGCGGTCGTTGCCCTCGGCTCGACCTGCGGCACCGCCAAAGCGGCCGCCGACCAGGCGCGGGAAAAGGGCGTCAAGGCCGGGGTTCTGAAGCTTAGGACCTTCCGGCCGTTTCCGGGCGAGGAGATCGCCGAGATCGTCCGGGGCGTCGGCACGGTCGCCGTCATGGACCGGGCGATCTCCTACGGGCTGCGCGGCGGGCCGTTGTTCAACGAAATCCGCTCGTTTGCCGGCGGAGACTCCCTGCAACTGATCAACTACGTCTACGGACTCGGCGGACGCGATATCCACACGCACGAAATCGAGAACATATTTACGGACCTTGTCAAAATCAGGGAATCCGGTGATCCCGGCAACCTTTACCGGTACGCGTGCCTGAGAGAATAGGAAGCAAACGTTATGGCGATCAACTTGAAGAAAATGTCGGCCGATTCGGAGTTGCTTGCGGGGGGGCACCGGTCGTGTGCCGCCTGCTCCGCACCGGCCGTTCTGCGCCAGGCCCTGCACGTTTCGGGCCCGTACACCGTCGTGGGATTCGCGACCGGCTGCATGGAGGTCTCGACCACGATCTATCCCTACACGGCGTGGAGGGTGCCTTACGTCCATTGCGCGTTCGAGAATTCCGCCGCGACCATCAGCGGCGTCGAGGCCGCCTACCAGGCGCTGAAGCGGAGGGGCCGGATCCCCGAAGACAAGAAAATCAACTTTATCGCTTTCGGCGGCGACGGCGGAACCTACGACATCGGATTCCAGTCGCTTTCCGGCACCATGGAGCGAGGGCATAACCTGCTCTACATCTGCTATGACAACAACGCCTACATGAACACCGGGATCCAGCGGTCCAGCGCGACGCCCCGCGGGGCCGCCACCAACACCAGCCCCGGCGGGAAGGTCGTCCCCGGAAAGCAGCAGCGGCGCAAAGATCTCACCGCGTGCATGATCGCGCACAACATCCCCTACGTTGCCCAGGCCTGCGTCTCGAACCACATGGACTTCATGCGCAAGGTTGCCCGGGCGCTCGAGATCGACGGGCCGGCCTTTATCAATATCCTGGCCCCTTGCCACCGCGGGTGGCGGTGCAAGGCGGAGGATTCGATCGAGGTCGCCCGGCTCGCCGTCGAGACCCGCTACTGGCCCCTCTACGAGGTCGACCACGGCCGGTGGAAAATCAACCGCAAGCCCAAGGAGTTCGTGCCGGTGATCGAGTTCTTCAAAACCCAGGGCCGTTTCAAGCACCTCTTGAAGAAAGATCCCGAGGGCATCCTCGACTGGCACCAGGAGCAAGTCGAAAAGAACTGGGTTGCATTGCTGCGGAGGGAGCAAGAAAGTAAGGAGGAAGGCTGAGAGAAGAGGGAGGAAGGCCGTACGACGTAGGCTCTTGCTGAATTGTTGCTGGTATGAGTGCAATAGTCAAACAGTACGACTACAAACCGAAGTGGACGATAGTTTTTCTTGCCGGTGGTTTCTTCGCGCTGTGTGCGGTCTCTTTCATCTACCTGGCCCTGACCGATGATCGCGGTGCGGTCATCAACGGAATCGTCCGCCTGTCCCCGACGGGCGCGAAGGTGTTCTATTGGGTTCTTGCCGCGCTGTCCTCGGGATTCGTGGTTGCGGCGGCGTTGATTGCCTATGTGCGGCTGACCGTCACACAGCGCATCGCAATCACGACCGACGGAATTCTCTTTCCGGCAGGCGGCTGGACATCCCAGGAGTGTTACGTCGCGTTTCGAGACATTGTGGCGCTGAAGAGGCTTGAGGCATACGGTGAAGTTTTCCTTTACGTGTATGCCGGAGGGTTGAGATACACCGTCATAAAGGGCATGCTCCCCGACAAGGGAGGTTTTGAGGACATAGTCTCAACCTTGGAAGCGCAAACGAAGCTAGAATTTGAATAGAACCCTTGTCCAGACCTTGGAACCCGTTTGGCGGCTTGTCTTTCGAGAGTTGAGGGTTCTCTTCCCCCACCTGCACTTGTGATTCCTGTCAAGTTGCCCGGCCAAAAGGGCGGCTAGAACTCCTCTTCCTTTGCCGCATCGGCAGCCGTCTTGATTTCCTCGGGCGTCAAGTCGCGGATGCGGATTTTGCGTACGGCGCCGGTCGTGTCCCACGTGCAAATCCCCAGCGGCTTGCACAGGTCGCATTCATCGCGGATGCTGATCTTGTGGCCCTTGCGCGCCTGGTTGACGACCCGTTTGTCGTTGACCCAGACCTCGATCTTTGCTTCGCTGACGCGGATGCGGAAGCGGTACCAGGTTTTGTCCTTGAAATCGAAGAACGCGCTGGTACTGTTGTCAGCGGCGTCGTAGAAGTCGATGCACGAGAGGCCGATGACGGTGCCGCCCCAGCCGCCGGTGACGAAAGAACAACGGTCCTTACCGACGGGGAAGGTCGTCGTGGCAAAGAAATCGATGCCGTCGAGCCGTTGTCCTTCGAGTTCGATTTCGTAGTTGTCGCGAGGCAGTTCTCCGGTATAGGCGACGCCGGTCATCGACGCCCCCATCGGCATGACGATCATGTCGTCTTTGACGACGACCTCGCCCTCGCCGCCGAACTGGATCGACTTCCACTTGCCGAGCGTCTTGCCGTCGAAAAGGTCCTTCCACTGCACGGCGTTGCCGGCCGCGCATTTCGACGAGACACACACGCGACGGCAACGGCGCAAGCGACGGGACCTGCACCGAACCTTTCGCTTGCAGCAACAGCAAGATTTGTTGCACGACGGCGAAGAGGGTTTCGCAACATCCGGCGCCGCATCGGAAGGGGGCGGGATGTCGCTCGGGCTCGCCGACGGTTCATCCGCATCTTGGGCGAACAGCGGCAATGGTTGGACGAGCAGCAGCAAGAATGTGGAAACGATTGTCACCGAAAATGCGTACCGCGGCCGAATCAAGTGCCTGTTTGGGAAATAGCTTTTCATGGTTCTCGGACCCTTCTTTCGTCGGAATGAGCGTTGGCAAAGTTACCCTGTTTCCCCTATTCTGTTAGAAATGGGGAGTAAAATCCAGCGCGGGCATCCCCAATTTTTGGCCTAGAAAGAATCTCGTCACCCCCCCCTTTGGGGAACGTTGGCAACGATCCGGCCGCCCAATCGTGAGAAGGGCAGTGACTGGAGCCATATTTCACCCGGACCTGTGAGCATGGCGAAGAAGAGCCCCTCGTCGGGCACGAAGGCGTTCTTAACGCCCTCGACGAGTTGGATGTCGTATTGTACGCTCGCTTGAAGCGCCACGAGACAGCCGATGTCGACAATCAGTCCTTGTTCCTCTTGCAGCATCCGGCGTATTAGCGTACCCCCGGCGTGTACCAAGGCAATCCCATCGCCGCTTAGCCGTTGCAGCGTGAAACCGTCACTGCCGAACAGCCCCGCGGGGATCTTCTTCTGGAACGCGGTTGCAACATGCACCCCCGCAGCGGCACACAGAAAGTTGTCCTTCTGGCAAAGCACCTCGCCGCCGCCGATCTCGTCGAGGTAGAGAGAAACGATCTTGCCGGGACAAGGAATTCCGAAGGCGGCCCGTTCTTGCTCTTCTCCCGAGTTTTTGAAGCTGGTCAGGCGGATCGAATCCCCGGTAACGGCACGTTTTGTGGCCGACACGACCTTACCGATCAGCCCGGTTTCCGGGGCCGAGGGGTCGCCCAGCACGGTCTCCATCTCGATCTTGGGGCTCATATACATCAGGGCGCCTGCCTCGGCGATGGCGGTTTCGCCCGGATTGAGGATGACCTCGACGTGCTGAACGTCGGTTCCGAAGATTTCGTAGTCGAGAGTCTCGGGCTTGCGGTTCATGGGCACGTAGGGCGGCGTTCCGGCGTCGGACAGCGGTGCAACGTGCCGCGCTTCGACCCATTCGCTTACGCCCGGGCCATAGACGAGCGTGGTGGGGCCATCACCCGACTTCACCCGTTGCTGCAACTGCAACTGCGTCATGGGCCCCACCGTCTTCGATCCCTGCGCCAAGTACCAACCCAATCTCACCGTCATGGGGGAACTCCTTTGTTTTCAGTGCCTCCGGATCAGGATGCCGAACATTCTACTATGAAAGATTTTACCAGACGGGGGCCCCGTGTCGAGTCCGGCGGCCCATCGAGGAACACTACCTGATGGGGGAAGGTGTCGGCAACTCGTCAACAGCAGCTTTTATCTGGTATAACTATGGTCAATTGGCGGTATGCACCACCCTCTATGGGGTTTGGACGCCTCCTTCTACGGACAGACAAGGGGCACGCGACCTACTCGTGGGGGGATGGGTTCCATGTCGTGGTGTACGCCCTGGCAAAGGAAATTAGCGCGCGGCGCCATCCCGTTGGAGTGTCTCGTCCAGCCAGTTAAGAATGATTTCGTTGGAGAGAAAGGAGGCGCCCACCTGGCAGTGCTCTTCGGCGCCCTGCTCCGCAGTGAAGAGATGGAAATCCTTCGGACATTTGAGGGCGTCGTACAATTGCCCGGCCTGGCCGGGTATCAATGTATCCTTCTCGGAGTCGATGATGAACATGCGGCACGTGATCTTGCCGGCACAGTCCTTCATGTTGTAGGGTCTCGTTTTTCTGAGCAGCTCGCTCGGGGTCTTTGCACCGAACTTCCACATGCCGTCGTTGAAGAACCATCGTACGCCGGTATCGGTCTTCATGGCCTCATAGATTTCCTTGTCGATCTCTTCTGCCCGGGCCGGGTTGTCGAGCATCTTCTCCGCTTCGGGGCCCAGCTCTTTGACCTGCGGGGCGTGAAAATCGTATACTCCGCCGTTCGCCACGCACGCCTTGATGCGAGGTTCATAGGCAACGGCCCGCGGAGCCAGGTATCCTCCCATGCTGTAGCCGATCAGCGCGATTTTGTCGGGGACGACCTCCGGCTGCCGAAGGGCGAAGTCCACGACCGGAGCAACGACCGTCTCCCAATTGGGCCGGAACGGGATCTTCTGCTCGCGGATTACGCGGCCCTGTCCGGGCCCTTCGAACAGCAGGCAGTGGTAACCCCGCCGCACGGCAAAAAACGCAAGGGAGAAATAGAGTTCCTCGGCCGTACCGTCAAAGCCGGAATGGGCGACGATCAAGGGCCTCTTTTTTCCGGAACCGTCCAGGCACAAGTAACCGGGCAAGGTGGTTCCTTCAAAGGGTATTTCGACCGGGCGGATCGGTGTTTTCGACAGCCCGGCGGCCTTGATGAACAGCCCGCGGCTCTTACCCCAGGTCTTCAGAATGCGGGGGTCGTGCGGGTTTGCGTGAAGGAAGAACTCGGCGGTCCGGTAATAGTTGGATGCGCGGAAATAGGCCTCCTTCGCGCTTTCCCTGTGGCCTTTGGCCAGAAACCGGTCCGCCGTCTTCTCCAAGCGGACTGCGGTCTTGTGCCACTGGTCGTACCAGCTTTCGTCGCTCCCCGCCTTGATGCGGTAGGCCGTGCTCAGACATTCTCCGATGTCCGCGCCCCCGCCCGGGGCCGCACCCATCGTGCGGAGCGTCTGGAAGGACAATGTGGCGTCTTTGAATACGAGTTCCGCGCCCATTGAGGACCCGGCCGCAAGGGCAACCATCAAGGCCGCTGGGAACAAGAGCACGCGGCCCCCCGCATTCCGATTCTTCGTGGTGTTTTCCTTTTTCACGCTTCTCTCCTCGGATAAATTTGTGATCAGACACGAGAAACGCCGGCCGACTCCAGCGGGAATCGACCGGCGCAATGGTTCCGCTTTGGCAAGAGCTTCACACTCTGCGCTACGATCAGACGTCGCAGACCTGCACCGCTTGCCACAGCCCCTGAACGGGATCGCGGGTGGGGATGAACTCGTGGGCACAGTACATGTCGAAGCCGGTGCCGACGACCGCCTTCATGATGCCCGTGTAGTTAATCTCCTGCGTATCATCCATTTCGTTACGGCCGGGGTTGCCGGCGGTGTGGTAGTGGCCGATGTATTCCTTCCACTCGTTGATGCGGGTAATCACGTCGCCTTGCATAATCTGGACGTGGTAGATGTCGTAGAGGATTTTCATCTGCGGGGAGGCAATCCGCTTGCAGACCTCGCCGCACCACTCGACCGAGTCGCCCATGTAGCCGGGATGCCCTTTCATCTCGACGTCGACACGGCTGTTGAGGACCTCGATGCAGAGGGTAACCTTTTTCTTTTCGGCGTACCCGATGACCTTCTTCAGGCCCTCGACGGTGTTTTCCAGCCCGACGTCATCGGGGATATTGTTGCGGAAGCCGGAAAAGGTGATGACGTTCGGGAAGCCGGCCTCGGCGTTGGCGTCGACGGCCGCCTTGATCTTCTCGATGCACATGGCGTGGTTCGCCTTGTCGTTGAACCCCTTGACAAACCCGTGGCTGGGGGTCATGGCGCAGATCAGGCCGTGCTTCTTCAGGACGCCGAAATCCTTCGGATCGACCAGCTCGACGGACTTGATCCCCATGGGTTTGGCGGCACAGCAAAGTTTCTCCAGCGTCATCGGCTTGACCGAGCAGTCGTTCAGAAAGCACCAATTGCAGACCGAGTGGTTGATGTTTCCTTTCAGCCGGGGATAGCCGCTGGAACTGCGTCTTCGGCGCCCGAGGCGTCCGGCGCCCTGGGTGGTGGCTGCGATGCCCGTGGCGGCCATTGCCGCGACGGTCCCGGCGGTTCCCTTTAACATCCCGCGACGAGTCAGACCCTTGTCTTTCTCTTTCATTATTCAGTACCTCTTGCCAGATCGGAAACGGGGTGAAATTTGCCCAAGTAATACCACTATAGCGACGCAAGGGCGGGGACGCAACAAACCGAGAATGTTGGATCGACACACCCCCACCCTGCAGCGGGGGAGATGCCTTTTTCGTGTGACTGCTACAATCCTGACCCGAACTCGTTGATTAAGGGAGCGGTATCGGTGTTAAAAGCGTTAGCAGCCCGTTCAAAAAGGGTGGCACTGGCGTCTCGCCGGTGCTCAGCGGCCATGCCTCATTGCAGCCCCCAACTCAGGCACTGGCGAAACGCCAGTGCCACCAGTGCCACCCGAACCAACAGGGCCTCACTTTTTCAAAGGGCTGTTTAGAGGGGCTCGTTTGCCGGATCAATCAGGGAATCGCTTTGGAACCACCAAAAGCACTACCACAGTGAGGCATGTTGCCATGACGAGTCTTCTTCGTAGACCGCTCGCGACGGGATTTCCGGGCATCGCCTTCGCGCTGGCGGCCATCTGTGACGCTGTGAGCGCCCGTGCATGTCGACATCCCCCGCTTGTGGGTGCAGACTGCTTGCCCGGCGACTTCGCGATCGACTCCTGCCGAAGAATATGAGGGTTTGGGAAATAATCTGCGGGTGTGACCGCGATACCAAGTCATATTGATGCGGATGCGCACCGGTGTGTATAATCAATAGGTGGAGATGACGATGGTATCTACTCTAAGTTCAAGCACGGAAATCCTGCCGGGCGAGTTGGGGCTCTCCGAAACGGGCGCCCATGTACTCGGCTTCGATCCCTCGGGCCCATGGCGATCGGATGAAGAGAAGATCGTTAAGGTATGCGCGGCCTGCTGCAAAGAGGTCGCCCTCCGGGCCCGCGTCTGCCCGCATTGCCGCAAACATATCCCGAGATTGTGATTCGGCAGAGGTCCTCTCAGCGGGATCCTTTCTAATGCCGGAAGTTGTCGTTGCTCAATAACTTGCACTCGCGGTGTGAAATGCCGTGTATCGGGCGGGCTTGCCCGCCGCTGAGAATGCAGTCACCCCGGCAGTCAAAGCAGCAGGTTCCGGAGGAATGATACCCCCTTGAAGGCAGGGGGGTGGCTCTGGTACAAAGGAAAGCTGTAGGGGTTAGTTGCGCGGGTGGTGCGAGAATCGCGATGACAGGCGACCCGGCGAATCACAAAACAGAATTGTCCCGGGCTCGGCTCGACCGGATCGACGTCGTCTGCGACCGGTTCGAGGCGGCGTGGGCCTCCGGCGAGCGGCCACGGCTGGAAGACTTTGTGGCCGAGTTGCCCGAGGCCGACCGGACGGAACTATTTCGCGAACTGCTCTCCGTGGAACTCGATTACCGTCATCGGGCCGGGGAAAATCCGGACGAGGAAGAATACCGGGGGCGATTTCCCGATTATGGCGAGCAGGTCGGCTCGGTGTTTGCCATGACGCTCTGCCCCGCGGGGACCCACAACCGGGCCGACCCGATGGCCGCTACCGTGGATCGGCCGGGGCTGCTGACCATCTGTTGTCCCAATTGTCATCAGCCGGTCGACGTTACCGACACGGACGGGACCCTGGAGATTTTGTGCGCATCGTGCGGCACCAGTTTCAGCCTGGTCGGCGACGCGGACGAGGGGGCCGCCGGAGGACGCCGCAAAACCATCGGCCACTTCGAGTTGATCGATCGCCTGGGCGCCGGGGCCTTCGGCGAGGTCTGGAAGGCCCGCGACGTTCAACTCGACCGGACCGTTGCGGTCAAAATCCCGCGCAAGAATCAGCTCAATCGGGAAGAGACGGAGAAATTCCTTCGCGAGGCCCGGGCGGCCGCCCAACTCCGCCATCGCCACATCGTCAGCGTCCACGAGATCGGGCTCGAAGACGACCGCATCTACATCGTCAGCGATTTCATCGAGGGGTTGCCGCTGGACGAGTGGCTCGAGGGTCAGAGCCTCACGGTTCGCGAGGCGGCCGAACTCTCCGCATCCATCGCCGAGGCGCTGCACTATGCCCACCAGCAGGGAATCATCCATCGCGACCTGAAGCCCGCCAACGTCATCATGGACCCCGGGGGCGAGCCCCACGTGATGGACTTCGGGCTTGCAAAGCGCGAGACGGGCGAGATCACGATGACCATGGAGGGCCAGATCCTCGGCACGCCCGCATACATGTCGCCCGAGCAGGCCAAGGGCGAAAGCCACACGGCCGATCGCCGGACCGACGTCTACTCGCTCGGCGTGATTCTCTTCGAGTTGCTCACGGGCGAGCGCCCCTTCCGCGGCAACATCCGCATGATGCTGCAACAAGTGGTGGAGGACGAGCCGCCCAGCCCGCGGAAACTCAACAGCCGCGTGCCGCTCGACCTGGAAACAATCTGCCTGAAGTGTATCGAGAAAGAAACGGACCGCCGCTACCAGACCGCCCAAGGGTTGGCCGAGGATTTGCGGCGATACCTTTCTGGCAAACCGATCGTGGCCCGGCCGGTCGGGTCGATCGAACGGGCATGGCGGTGGTGCCGCCGCAACCCGGTGGTGGCCGGCCTGGCAACCTTCGCGATAGCGTGCCTGCTGTTCGGACTGATTGCTTCTACGGTCGGCTACGTTCGCGCAAAGAGGAACCTCGATCTGGCAAACGAAAGACTTGACATTGCCAAACGGACCGTCGACGACTTCTTCACGCTGGTAAGCGAGGATAAGCTGCTCGACCAACCGGGAATGCACCCCTTGCGCAAGAAGCTCTTGCAGCACGCTCGCGACTACTACGCGAAGGATCTGACGAACACCGCCGATACGCCCGAATTGCAGAAGGAACTGGCGCTGAACCACTTTCGCGTAGGGCGCATCTGTGCGGAGATGGACTCGCCCGATCGTGCCCTCCGGCATTACAACGAGGCGAGCACGATACAAAGGGAACTTCGCAAAACCGATCCCGAGAACCTGGACTTGCTGGCGGAGTTGGGCGACACGCTCAACGCAAAAGGAAAGGCCCTGATCAAACGGGACGAGTTCGAACGGGCACTCGAAGCCTACAACGAAGTGACGGAAATCCGCCGACAACTCGTCGCTCTTCAGCCGGATGATATGGAACCCAAAAGAAAGCTTGCGAACATACTGATGAATTCCGGCATCCTTCAGATGGATCGTTCGCCGGAACGGGCAAAGCAACAAATGGAAACGGCCCAAAAGATGCGCAAAAAACTCCTCGACAATCGCAAAGACAATCTGAAGCTGGTGCGCGACCTGGCGAAGGGGTACTACAATCTTGCAACACTGGAACTGAAAAACAATAAACTCGACGATGCCGGTGCAGCTTGCGAAGATGCAGTTCGGTTGTTCGAGCAATTGCAGCGAAGTGATGAGTGCGGGTTGGACGACCGCTACAACCTTGCCACCTGCTGTAGCATTCTCGCCGCCCTGAAGGATGCGCAGCGGCAGTGGGATGCCGGCCGCAAATGGTACAGGCAGGCCCGCGAGGTAATGGCAAGGCTTGCCCGCGAGAATCCCGCTGTCGTCGAGTATCAGCTCGCGCTGGCCGACATCGATATTAGCTGTGCCCTTGCGGAAAAGGACCAAGGACACCTCGATGAGGCATTGGGTTCGTTTCATCAAGCCAGGAGAATCTTGGAACCGCTGGTGTCCGACCTTGCCGGGATGGTTCGCTATCGGCTCGTGCTGATCAATACCTTCAACGCGATTGCGGGATTGCAGGTCGAGATGAAAGAGGATGACGAAGCATTAAAAACACTGAAGACGTTTCGCGGGCACTTGCAGCAGATGATCGATCAGGTCCCGGATGCCCCTCGAACCAGGCAGGCGCTCGAGGACGTCGAGAAACGGATAGAGGAATTGCGGAATGGAAGCTCGGCAAAGCCCGACAAAGCTCGGTTTCAGGTCAGCCTGTTTCCATGTTGCAGATTTTCGATCTCCATCTCGTAGATTTCATACCAGTCGCTTTTCAGATAGGCCTCGACGTCCTGACAATTGCGCGCGCCCTCCAACTCCTCTATTCCAACAGCGATCTTGCCCATCAACTGCTTCTCCAACGGGTTGCCGTTCTGATCGACCCCGCCGTCCAGCCAGAATGAGAACTCGATTTGCTTGACTTCCGGGCGGTTCTTGGCAATCGCGTAGATGTCCTTCATCAAATCCTCGCGGAGGTCGACGGCCGACTGCGGGAGACGCACCTCCTTGGGTATGTAACAGGCGCCGTCCTTCACCGAGAGGTCGTTCACGTCGGTTTTTTTGCCGGCAGATGGCCCCCGCATTGCAAGAACACCCCAGACAAGGGCTGCCACGACGAGGACACCCCCGCACCCAATGGCAACTTTTACGACGGTTTTTGTCCCCTTCTTGGCCGTTTTTTCGGCCGGCTCTTCGGCCGTCTTTTCGCCCGGCTGTGCGGCATCAGGCCTGGCTTTCTTCGAGACGGAGGCAACCAGCTTCTTTATTCCGGATGTCAGTGCCGACGCGCCGGTCCTGGCCTTGGCAACGGAATCCGGCTTCGCCTTGGCAGTGGCATCTTGAGTAGAAGGCGGTTCTTCCGCAGCCGTCTCGCCGGATGCCTCGGCATGATCCGCCGGCGCCGGCAGCGGCGCCGCCCGTGGAAGTTCGGCAGCGGTACGTACGGGCTGTGCCTCGCCGATGGGTTTCCATTCCGACGAGCCCTCCTTCCGAATATGGCAACCGGAGAAGTCTTTCTTGTGAATGAGCTGATCGAGTTTCGCTTTCTTCAGCGGGCCGATCTCCTGACCCTCGGGGGTCCGGATGAACCACGCATCGGCGGGCGGCTCAGGCGCCAAGGCCGCTGCGGCAAGTTCGGGATAAACGTTCTCGACCGGCTCCCATTCCGCATCATCCTTCCGGATCAGGCAGCCGGAAAAGTCTTTGGTGAGGATTAGCTTATCGAGTTTCGATTTTTTGAGGGGGCCGATCTCCTGACCCTCGGGAGTCTGAATGAACCACGCTTCGCCGGGAGTCTCGGGCGGTTCCCTGCTTTCCTTGCTTTCCTTGGGGGCAAATGCGGGATAAACATTGCCGATAGGTTCCCATTCCGACGCGTCATCCTTCCGGATCAGGCTGCCGGAAAAATCCTTGCTGAGAACCAGTTGATCGAGAGTCGATTTTGCGAGGGGCCCGATTTCCCGGCCTTCGGGAGTCTGAATGGACCACGCTTCGGCGGATGCCTCTTTGGATTGCGGCTTTTCTTCGGAAGGCGAGTCGGTTTTCTCGGCAGATTTCGGGACCTGGATCGGCCCCTTGCAGTTGGGACAGGGAATGGTCTTGCCGGCATGCCGTTCCGGGCAGGAATAGCGTTCGTTACACTTCGGACATTGAATTTCCAATGGCATAGCCCCGGCTCCGGAAGACAATCGCTTGCCATTCCTCAGAATGTGTTTTGAAATACAATACAGTCGGTACGATGGCCCTCCGAGGCCGTCGATTGCCAACGGTTTGACACATGCGACGGCCTCGGAGGGCCATCGTACATTGATTTCAAAACACGTCCTCAGAGGATATTCTAACGAAGCCGTCCGGGAATTCAAGATCGCGCAACTGCCGCAAAACAAAGGGTTTTTCCCGTGGCGGGCGGCGCATCGAAGCGTCCCCGCTCTGGTCCCGAGGAGCCCCCTGCCATTCTCTATCGGTTTTCCGGCTTTTCGGCCAAACGCAAACATAACGACCGGAAGCGGCAATCCTGCACGACGGCCCCGAGTTGCCGTCAAGCGGCTCCTTGACGGAAGGCCGGGTTGCCTGTAGAATCGTCCATTAGAATTTTTCCGAACCCTGTATCGAGAGGCGACGCCCATGAGAAACCGCAGTTTTGGTGCGATCGTGATCGCGGCCGTGTTTGTTTTCTCGGCTTCGACCGTTTCGTCGCAGAAAGCCCCACCCGCCGTGCCGCCGTCGCTCGCCTCGGTGCAATGGGCCGGCCGGCCGGCAAGCTTCGCCGCGCTGAAGGGCAAAACCGTTGTCGTGCTGGTCTACGCGAAGTGGTGCCCCAAGTGCAACGCCTGGTCGGGGGAGTTCTTCACCCAGTTGAAAGAAGCGGTCAAGGACAAGCCGGTCGTGGTGCTGGCGATCAACGCCGACGACAACCCTTCGGGCGTCCAGCAGTACCTGACGCAGCGGGGGTTCTTCGCCCCCAACATCCTGCACGGCTACGATCCCTCGATGCCCCAGCGGTTGGGTTTCAAGAGCAACCTCTATAATTTCGTTCTGTTCGGTCCCGACGGCGCGCCGGCCGAGAAGGGGCCCGGGGGCGCGTTCTTCAAGACACCCAAAGGCCGGAAGTTCGTCTTGCCGAAGGTCGTTTCCCAAAAGGGGAACGTCGGCAAGTTCAACTTCATCACGCCCGATATGTCGGACGAGGTCAAAGCGGTCTTCTGGCCGTGGGAACTCGGTAACATTTCGGAGGCGGCCGTCCAGTCGGCTCGCAGGAAGCTCGGCCCCGAGCAGAAGAAGGTGATCGACACCGCAATCGAGCGCTATCTGAACGAGCAATTGGCCCGGATTCGCAAGCTGTACAAGGGCTCGGTCGAGCAACGGATCGAGGCATACGAGGCCGCCGGCGCCCTGTCGGGCGCGTTCCGCGCCACCGCCCAGAGCAAAAAGGCCAAGGCGGTGGTCACCTACATGAACAAGGACAAGGAGTTCAAACGGGAACTGACCGCCAAGAAGACCTACGAAGGGGCCTTGCAGCGGGGGGCCGCCGATCCCAAACGCCGCGCGACGCTTCTGCGGGCGATCGCCAAGCGGTTCCAGGGCACGCATTACGGCAAAATGGCCGAAGAGGCGATTGCCGAAAATCCGCAGTGAATCACGCCGCGCGGGCCGCGGCACGCAAGTCACGGACGAACGCGTCATGGAAACCCGGCAGGCATTGCCGAACCGCGTGATTTGGCACAAACCATGACCACCGAACCCAAACCTCGCTGGTACGCACCGACCCCCGGCAAAATGATCGCCGGGCTGCTGGTGGTCGAGTTGTGCCTTTTCGCCGCCGACCGGCTTTCGCTCTTCGGCCTTCAACGGGGCAGCGGTTGGAATGTGATTGCGGCGGTTGCGATCTTTCTTTTCGTGATCTTGGCCGGGTTGGTTTGGTTCTTGGCTGCTTTGATTTTGAAGAAGCGTTTTCAGTTCTCGGTCTTGACTTTGTTTGGGTTGATGTGCGTCGTTGCTGTTGTTGGAGGTTGGTTTGGTTGGAAGATGGAGAGGGCGAGAAGGCAAGCGGCGGTCGTGGCAGCGATTGAGAAGATGGGTGGGTCGGTGACATACGATTACGAGTACCTTCCTGTCGGTGTGTTTCACGCAAAACCGATAAAGCGGACATGGTTCAGGAAAACGGGTTTTGTATCGGACGTGCTTGAGGTCCGGTTGCGGTACACGGACTTGGACGATACGAATGCTGTAGATCTGGGGGAGTTGCCTCGGCTACGAAAACTCGACCTCAGTGATACGCAAATCACTGATGCCGGCCTTGTCCATATCGGAGAACTGCCTGAACTCGAAACACTAACTCTTGCTGGAACTGAAATTACTGATCGGGGGAGGTTTTGGGGTCAGAGCTTGAACAATGAATAGGGGTTCCTTTCGCCACTTGAATTGGTAGAATGCCCATATGGCCAGACCGCTGAGAATCGAGTTTGCCGGGGCATTGTATCATCTGATGTCCCGGGGCAACGAACGCGGACGCATCGCCCGCGACGACGCCGACCGGGAAAAACGCCTCGATTGGCTCCGCCGAACCATCGAAACCTACGGCTGGCGGCTACACGCCTTCGTGCTGATGACCAACCACGACCATCTCTTCGTCGAAACGCCCGAGCCCAACCTCTCGGCCGGCATGCAGTATCTCAACGGAAGCTACACCAGCTATTTCAATCGCCGCCACCGCCGCGCCGGGCACCTCTTCCAGGGACGATTCAAGGCCCAGTTGATCGAGGAGGAGGGCTATTTCCTCGAGGTCAGCCGTTACATCCACCTGAACCCGGTCCGCGCGAAGATGGTCCGGCGGCCCGACGCGTACCGCTTCAGCAGCTTTCCGGGCTACTGCCGGGCGAGCCGGGCGTTGGAGTGGGTCGCGTACGACCGCGTGTTGGCGGACTTTGATGCGCGGCCGGCGGAGGCGCGGCGTGCGTACGGGCGGTTTGTGCGGTCGGGGGTCGAGAGCCCGCCGAAATCGCCGTTTGCCAGGGCCGTCGGCGGGGTGCTCTTGGGCTCCGAGGCCTTTGTCGACCGGATGCGACGCATGCTCGACAGCCAGTCGGTCGATCCGAGCGTTCCGCAGCGGGAGCATCTGCGACGCCGGCCGGCGCTGCCGCAGATTCTCGAGGCCGTGGCGCGGCAGTTCGGCCACGACGCCCCGCCGTGGGTGCCCGGAACCCGCAGTGACGACGCCGGCCGTGCGGTGGCCGCCTATCTGGCCCGTCGTCGGTTCGGCTACCCGGCCAAGGCAGTGGCCAACGCCCTGGGCTACCGCGACGCCGGCGGTGTCACGCACGCCATCAAGCGAATCGACGCCGCCGGGGCCAACCTCCGCCGCACCATCGCCAAAATCGAAAGAAGGTTAGCTCGCTGACTATTCATTGTTCAAGCTCTGACCCCAAAGGATCACTCAAAAAGACGACACTCAAGCGGTGAAACCCACGAGACAGCTCATGCAAAGCAAGGAAACGAACAGTAATGCCGATCGCAGTTCAACTGCCAGTCCCAGGCAGACTCCGCTCTTTCCAGTCCGACATCGCCGGAAATGGGGATACGTGGACCAAACAGGGCGCGTAGCGATTGACTACCAATTCGACGAAGCAAGGGCTTTCTCAGAAGGTTTGGCCGCGGTCAGGATGAGTGGGACGTGGGGAGTTATTGACCCAAGCGGACAGATCGTCGTGCCGCCGAAGTTCTCGACGATTCTGAGAGGTTACCACGAGGGACTTGCCGCCATTTGGGAGGGGGATGCGGGTGGCAAGGGTGGATTCATTGACACGCGCGGCAACATGATTATTCCGCCTGTGTTTGACTCTGTGGATGATTTTCAAGAGGGCCTTGCTGCCGTACGTAAGGGTTCGGAATATGGGTTTATTGACAAGACAGGTGAATTTGCCATCAGACCTGTGTACAAGTTCGCCCATGGTTTTGTCGAAGGGTTAGCAGTAGTCGTTGATGGCGAAGGCGCGCATGGATTCATCAACAGACAGGGGAAGTTGGTAATCCCGTGTCAGTATCGCAACGCGGGGTGTTTCTCAAAGGGGTTGGCGAGAGTTGCTTCTCGGGAGGAAGGTATCGTCTTCATCGATCGTTCGGGCAAGATCGTCCTGCGTCCTAACGCGGATTCCGTCGGCACGGCTTTCTCGGAAGGGCTGCTCTCGATTGAGAAGAACGGACAACTTGTGTACCTGGACCATGCAGGAAAGGTGGTGATTCGGTTGCCCTGGAGATCGAGTGTGGAAAGGCTGTACAGTGCAGGGGAGTTTTCCGAGGGCTTAGTTCGAGTTTTGCACTTTTTAGGGCGATTTTGCTATTTCTGAAAATGCGGCCTCCAAGGCACAATGTGGGATCGTTTACAACCACACCCACCAGGCAAGGAGGCCGCTCATGGAGCTT
>Ga0180432_10000237_pt1 | contig 88227 bp, 61 predicted proteins | sample SS_ome_10_FD_132414 | JGI IMG/M metagenome (GOLD analysis project Ga0180432, IMG submission 132414) | Hypersaline lake sediment archaeal communities from the Salton Sea, California, USA - SS_1_MS_2 metaG | ecosystem: Environmental > Aquatic > Non-marine Saline and Alkaline > Hypersaline >... | reverse complement strand
CGCCGCGTGGAGCCGAGCGCGGAACACAGCTGAGAAGCGAGTCGATTGGCAACTCACCACGGAGAAAGCTCGCGGCAAGCTCAAGAGACTCTACCCACAAGTTCAAATGTGTTGAGGTACTAGGCCATTCGCGCACGCGCGACGGCGCTTGTACTGCCGGAACCGACTTGCAGGCGCCGCTGCTCCTGTACCTCGTGGAGCTCGTAGTCGTCTCTTATCAGATAGAAAGAGGAGAGGTCTGTAGCCGACATCGCGAACCAGGGCATCAGGTCGCTTCGGCCATCGAGCAAGGCCCTCGCAGATTCCTGCGTTCGGATGACGGATTGCCATGCCCGCAGCCGAGAAGTATAGTCTCTTCGGGTGTGGCAGAGAGGTACACCGACGATGAGTTGGGGCTGCGTACCAGCAACAACCATACACATCGAACGTGGCGATCCAGGCCACGGCCGCCGCGTGGCTGTAACTCGCTTGGACAGGCCCTTCCCCCCTGGCGGTGTGGTTTCCTACAAGGTGCCTTCTGACCGCCTGCTTCGTTTGGAGGAATGCTGTGCAAGTATGAAGGGGAGCGAGAAGGAGGCCGAGCTGGCTGAGCTTGCGAAGGACCTGAGCGAAGCGCTCGAGTGTCAACCACACCGACTCCTCGATGATCTCGGCCAGTACGTCAGCATAGTGACAGACATCCCACACCTGCCATGGGAGTGTCTCTGTCTTGATCCGGCTGCGCCAGTAGAACGGGCTCTCGGGCTGGTTCGGCCGGTGGGACGCATCCTGAAGGTACCGGGCAGGGGTAAGTGTCTTGAAGCCATTCACACCAAGGCCAGGACGCTGTTCGTGGCCAATCCAGAAGTACCGTCAGCATACGGTTGGCTCCAGAACCTTCCTGAAGCCGAGAAGCAGGCCGAGCGGATCTACGAGATGTTGCTCGCAGACAGCCTGGTCGACCCAAGCTTCAGGCCTCATGACCGACAGCCAATCTTGACCGGCGCCGGTGCTACCTTGAGGCGCATCGCTGAAGTGCTGAGGTCGAGTGACGGTCGGCCCGTGGACATACTGCATCTTTCGTGTCATTGTGAAGCCGACGCGGGGTTGATCCTGACTGATGGGGCATTTCGCCCGAGTGACATCCACAACGCGTTCGGGAGCACGGTCAACCGCTTCCCTCGAATGATCTTCATCGACGCTTGCGGAACGGATAGGGCTATCGGGGAAGGTAGCGGGATGACGTCTCTGCGCCTAACTGAGAGCCTGACCTACGCGTTCATCAGTGCTGGGGCGAACTGTGTGATCGGTACGTCTTGGCCTGTAGCAGTCGAGCCAAGCGCTGAGTTGGCGATTGAGTTCTACAGACACGCCATCCTAGGTCGTTCCGTAGGCCGTTCGCTGCAACTGGCACGCCAACGGGTCCGTGAGCGTTATCCGGAGCTCATTTCCTGGGCGGCCTTTGTGATGTACGGTGATCCCGAACTGCGGTTGTTCGCCAAGAGCGAGCAGAGCCAGCGAAGCCGGGCGAGAGATTACTTGCAGGGACAAGGCGCGATGGCGCTAGCCGTGGCCCGATCCGTCATCCCGAAGGGCCTGTTGCGCTCCCAGGATCCCAAGTCGACGCTTTTAGGTCCGTATCATGGTCCGATCCACGAAGGAGCCGACTGCGTCGTTGTGTTATTCCGAGGGGCTGAAGAGGCCAGAGACGCTGCCCTGCGGATTCACGCAGCCCCGCCCGGTGATGCCAGCTACGGCGTCGTCCTACACCGGAGGAGTGTTTGGTCCGGCAACCACCTCAATGGTCAAGACTATGATCGACTACTCAGCGAAGCCGAGCAGTTCTGGCAAGCTGCGCCACCGGGGAAGATCTGGGCGAGCTACGGCTTCTATGACGCCCTGCGTAGAGCTACTGACGATAAGGCAGGGCCGCTCCACTGGCGACGTCAAGATCCAGTTAGCCTCCGGGGCTTGGGCAGCATCGTACCCTACGAATGGTCGGAAGGCGACGAACAGGCTGGCCTCCCGACGGGCCTCAAGTCGACTGTCGTGTTTTCCCCTGGGGAGAATCTGACCGAACCGACGTACCTGTCGGTGGTTCCATGGGATCTGGGGCCAAACGAATGGCGGTTCTGCTTGCACCGTAGTGAACTGAGGATTGGAAGAGCAGGGAATAATGACCTGGTCCTGTTGGATCGTGAAGGCTGGCCTTGTGACGATGGTAGGAGGCGTTCTCGGATTGGCCGAAAGCACGCTCGGCTGCTGCGATGTGAGGATGGCTGGTACGTAGAGGATCAAGGCAGCGGTTGGGGCACCTTCGTTGGCGAGATGCTGGTCGGTGATCATAAGAGGCCGGGTGGACGTCGTCGCCTGTCCTCAGGGGAGGATCTCCACTTCGGCGACTATGCCCAAGGACCGCGATACCGCCTGCATCTCGTCCAGCCCCACGACGAGACCATGACTGCCCACACCGATGCGCAGGTCCTGCTCGCCAGTATGTCATTGAGGTTAGAGCCGAGTCGTCAGGATGAAGCTAGCACCCCTGGTGAGAGCGATGCGCCGTCTACCTCCTCGTGTGCGGAGGTCACGCCGGAGATCATCGCCGAGAAACTCGGCGGCCCCACGGCCCCGATGAGCCTGCTTGGTCATGCCTTGGCCCATGCCCTCGAGTGGACGACCGCGCGGGCCGGCGCAATCGTTGGGTGTATTGGCCAGCTGGACAGCCAGTGTGCTTTGGTCATCGCCGGCGAGACAAGGGACCAGGTCCGAGCCACGCACTTCTCGGCCGAACTCCTCGCCGAACAGCTGCAACGCCACCATCGAAACGGCAAGGCGTGGAGCGTCGTCCCCGCACCCGTTGAGCTCTCCGACCACGCAGCCGAGGCATACGCCGCCCATGCCATTGTCAGCGGCGATCAATGGCTTGGGGCGGTTGTCTTGGCGTTGCCCTTTGCCGGCATCGACGCCAAGGTCCGAACCTGCATGTCCCTCCTGGCTACCGCGTTGGCCGACAGACCCATCTGGCAATAGCGCGGGAGCCGCCAAGTTCTGCTTATCCCCTTCCAGGGATGTTGACCCCTGTTTGAGAAACCTAGAGGAGACCTGTTCTCGCTGCGCGCCAAGATCGTCTCTCTGTTTGGGGGGCATGGACAGGAGTCGCGCCCAGTGGTGAGACTATCGAGGAACACCGCGGTGACGCTTACGATAGTTCGCCTGTTCCCATTTGTCCTATGGCCCCTGGCCGGCTGCACGTCGCAACACGAGATCCTCATCGTCCACGCCACAAGCGAAGATCGGTCCCACGGGAACGCGAGGCCAGCACCTACTGCACGCCGGCGCCCCAGCGTCCTGCAGTCGAACTTCCCTCCTCATCCACCGCAGCGACGGATCACCCTCGTGAACGCCGACAGTGCGAAGCGGCGCAATGTTTCGGCTCAGGGCCCTCCTGTGGCGTTCGTCGTCGGCGCAGCGGCAATGCTGGCGGCGCTGATCCTGGTCCTGATGGCCATCAACGCTCAGATAGCGAAGTACCAGACCCGTCACTGCGCCGTGTGCCGTCGTCGGCTGGACCGTCGAGGGAGGTACTGTCCAAGATGTGGGACCAGGACGTAGGCCAGCCACTTGAGTGCGCTTCTCCCATGCACTCCTGGGTGCCGCATGATAGCCAACGCCAAAATGGTGCTGCCCGATGACCAACTCGAGGTGGCCCTCTGCGCACAGCGGCTCTGAGGCGCGAGGCTCCCGCCCGCCTTGATCGAGTCAGGCGAAACCACCCAAGGCCCATCATCAGCAGTAGCGGAGGAGGAGCCATAGGCGTCCTCAATAGCACCGTCCCGACTATTACGATTCGACAGAATGCGGTTCCTGGAGGTAAGGAGGGTCCGGATGCGCCGTCAGCGGGAAACCCGGGTGGCGCCGGGCAGCATATGGACCCTCCGGAGCCCCTGGGCGCAACGCCGATTCCGCAAGGTGCCGCTAATCCTCCTTCGCGCGGGTGCTTGCAGGTTTGGAGGAACCGGATGGCTGGGAAGTCGCCAGTGATTCTAGGAACTTGATCCTTACGGGCATCTCTTTGAGGCGCCGGCGCGACTCATCCGCCCATTCTGATGGTCCGGCTTCGATCGCTTTCTGGTGCCACGCTTCGGCCTGCTCCCATTCCATACTGCGTTCGTAGATGATTCCGAGACGGTAGCAGGCTTCTGCCTGTGCAGGATTCTGCGAGTCTTGCGCAGAATCAATCCAATGCAACGGATGTGCCTTGGTCCAACGGAATCGCAGGAAACGATTCCCCGGTGCGCTCGCAGGCCCCCGCGCCTTCCTCGGAAATGAATAGCGTCCCTCGGGCACGAAGTGCTGCGGCCCGTGATAGGCCTTCTCAGGTAGCGGCTTCACCTCGAAATCCACAAGCCGGGCCCCGGTCATGCGCTCCAATTCCCGGATCGTCGGCAACTTCTCCGAGATATCCCAGAAGGCGATCGACCCGTCCCGTAGGGCCACCGCTAACGTACTGCCATCGGGGCTGATACGGAGATCCGCCTTTGGGGTATCGCTCAGGCGCACCGTCCGGGCAACCTTCTTTTCCATGACATCGAGCATCACGATTGCCTCTCTCCCCTGGGTAGTGATCAGTCGACCATCGGGGCTGAACGACACACGCCATGGGAAGGAAAAGGGCTTCTCCAGCTTCGCTCTGATCTTGCGGGAGGCTACATCCCACAGCTTGACGGTTCTCATGCCCGCTGTAGCCATCGTCGAACCGTCTGGACTGAAGCAGATCGCAGAGGAAGTATCCTTGCCTAGGATCCTGGTCTTGCGCCTGGCCAAGTCCAGCAACGTGATGGTTCCATCCTCCAGTCTGGCTGCCAGGGTGGTGCCATCTGGGCTAACGCAACAGTCCGGCCGTTTGCGTGACGGGCGGAGCATGTACAGGCGAGTCACGCTTCCGTCAGCCAAGTTCCACAACCTGAAAACCGTTTCCTTCGTTACGGTGACCAGAAGGCGGCCGCTCGGGCCGAAGCAGACACAGGTCGCAGTCTCCCCTTCTTCCTGCAAAGTGCGCTTCGGTCTCCCTGTGACTGCATCCCAGAGCCTTGCAGAATCGCTGCGCCATTTCGGGGCGAAGTCAACGGGTGTGCTCGCGAGTGTCGCGCCATCGGGGCTGAAGCACACAGTGCCCACATTGACCTTGTGTCCCTTGCATACAGCCTTGACTTGGCCGGTTGCCACATCCCACAACTTGATCGCTGTGTCCCAATCTGACCCGCCCGAGAGTCCAAACGGCTGCTGGCCTGCCCAGCTCGCAAGCGTCCTGCCGGATGGATCGAAGCACAGTCCGTACGGCCAGTGGTCCCGCGACTGAGTTCGTCGACGGGTCTGAAGGGCAGAAAGATCCCAGAGCTTCACTACACCTCCCTGTCCTCCCGCAACCAACGCGCGTCCGTCGGTCGCGAAGCTGAGGGAAGCGTGGTGACCTGTCAGCACGAACAGCAGTTCCTTGGTCTCCGTATCCCAAACCTTCGTCATTCTGTCGCCACTCGATGAACTTGCGAGGATCCGCCCGGCCGGACCGAAGGAGAGCGTCTGGGCGTGTCCCCTGTGGCCCTCCAGGAGAGTGCCTTTCTGATCGCTCAGACGCCACAACTGAATCTTTCCGGTTGGAAACCCAGCGGCAAGCCACCTGCCGTACGGACTCACACAGAGCGCAATCCACTGTCCTGGAGCCGGTATCTCCGCGGAACTCAACTCCGCCTTGGCCCGTCCTGTCGGGAGGTCGAAAACCTTGACCACTCGTCCAGACCTGCTCACGACCAGCGTCTTCCCGTCTCCGCTGAAGCAGGGATGTCCCACCCAGGGGGGGTCGGGAATACCTTCGCATGATCCCAAGAGCCTGCCCGAGGACGGATCCCAGACATCGATCCTCTTTGAGATCAGACCACCAGCGAGGGGCTTCCCGTTCGGCGCGACCCAGACGCGCAACAAGTGACTGCCCTTTCCTTGGGCCCTTTCCGCCAGCTGGTGCTCTGCAATCTCCGAAAGCCCGCGCGCTTCCTCGCTCCGCGCGACAGGCGTTGTACGAAGATCGGAGCCGAGTCTGTGATCCTGTCCTGCTCTACTGGATTGGTAGGGCGATGATGCCCGCATACAGTCCTTCAGTCTGGCAACGAGTCGTCCTCCGACCACATCCCAGAGAGCAACGCCCGATCGGACGGACCCGCTTGCCAGCATCGCTCCGTCGGGGCTGAAGCTGATGCTCGTTATCCACTCTTGTGATCCGTGAAGGGCATGCTTGAGCCGGCCCGTGGAAACGTCCCAGATCTCGATCGTCTTCCCCGGGGAGATAGCCAGGCTCCAGCCGTCCGGACTGAAGCAGATGCGCGAGTGTCGCGAGAGGTGCTTGCCCAACGCGGCCCTGGTTCGCCCAGTGGCAAGATCCCAGAGCTTGGCGGTGTAGTCTTCAGATACGCTCGCTAGTGTTTGACCATCCGGGCTGAATCTGACGCTGGATACGTTTTCTGAGTGCCCGCGAAGCGTAGCGCTTAACTGGCCAGTGGTCAGGTCCCAGAGCTTGATAGTCTTGTCCCTGGATCCACTGGCTATCATCCGGCTGTCAGGGCCAAACGCGACTGAAGACACTCCTGCAGAATGCCCTTCAAGGGTGGCTTTGCATTCCGCTGTCCGGCAGTCCCAAAGCTTGATGGTGTTGTCAGCTGACGCACTCGCGAGCGTGAGACCATCCGGACTGAAGCAGATCTCATTGACGCTCTCGGCGTGCCCCAGAAGTGTCGCCCTGACCCGGGCCGTTGCCAGGTCCCAGAGCTTGATCGACCTGTCGCCTGAGGCGCTGGCCAATGTCCTACCTTCGTGACTGAAAGCAATCCCGTAGATCGGGCTCTCGTGGCCCGAGAGCGTTGCCTTGAGCTGTCCGGTTGAGGTGTCCCACAACGCCAGATCGCCTTCGCTGGACCCGGCAGCCAGCAAGGAGTCTCGAGGCGAGAAGCGGACCCTCATCCACCGCGGTTGGGCTGGAGCAATGATGCCGGCCAGCCGAGGCAAACCCAGTAGACGGCTGCGCAGCCTCTCCTCCCAGTGACATGTGCTGTTGCCGTCCAGCACCGAGCGCATAGCGTGGTCTAATCCGGCGCGAGCGACGAGGGCTTGGGCAGCCCTGTTGCCGGCGTACTTCTTGTAGGCCTCAAGGTACGCGCCGTTGAGCTGTCTTTCAGCCCGTTGCCGCTCTTGCGTAGCCTCATCGCGGGCGACGACTGCTTCCCGTTCCTGTTTCTCCGCAACTCTCCTGTTCTTCTCCGCCCGTCCGTAAAGCACTGAGATAGTAGCGCTGAAACATGCGAGCAGGATCACAAACAGCGTCACGCCGCCTGCCAGCAGCTTGTGCCTAGTGACTGTCTTCTTCAGAACATACCATCCGCTGTCCCGTTTCGCCTCGATCGGCTCGGCATGGAGGTATCGCGCGACGTCTCGGGCTAGGTCGTTGACGCCCTGGTAGCGACGATCCTTCTCCTTCGATAGGGCCTTCAAGGTGATCGTCTCGACGTCATCGTCGATCTTGTCGTGGATCGTGGATGGGCGTTTCGGTTCGGCCTCGACGATGTTTCGGAGCACCTCGGCCATCTGACCGACCACCGGATACGGGTAGCTGCCCGTCAGCATCTCGTAGAGAATCACACCCAGCGAGTACACGTCCGTCCGAACGTCGATCTCCGACAGCTCGCCCCGTGCCTGCTCAGGCGACATGTACGGGAGCGTGCCCAGGACCTGACCGTCGAGCGACAAGAGGGATCGCTCCGACTCCTCGAGCTGCTTGGCCAGACCGAAGTCGACGACGTGAGGCTCCCCTTCCTCGTCCACCAGGATATTCGACGGCTTCAGGTCACGGTGGATCACACCACGCTGATGGGCGTAGGTCACGGCCGTACAGATCCTAGCGAACAGCCTCAGACGTTGCTCGATGGTAGGTTCCCGTTCACGCAGATAGCCATCCAGCGGCTCGCCCTCAACGAATTCCATGACGAAGTAGTATTGGCCGCGTGTGATGCCGGAGTCGTAGATCCGAACGATGTTGGGGTGACGCAGCTTGACGGCCAAGTCGACCTCTCGTTCGAACCGTCGTCGTGACGCCTCGCCGGCAAACGCCCCACCCCGCATGACCTTGATCGCTACCGTCTGGCCCGTGGACTCCTGGATCGCCTCATACACTGCGCCCTGGGCGCCACCGTGGATCTCCCGAATCAGACGGTAGCCTTCAATCCCTTCTCCGCCCGGCAACGTGATCGAAGGCTGGTCTGGGGAAGTCTGCGTTGCAGGAAGCGGCGCGGTGTCGGGTTGTTCTTCGCCGCTGTCCGCACCGCCAGGTCGGGGAGCCGTGCGGACGAGGGCTTCGTACCGCTGCCGGCAGGAAGCGCACGACTCAAGGTGAGACAGGACCTCGGACGCCTCCGGTTCCCCTAGCTGCAAATGCGCAAGCTGTTCAAGCTGCTTGTTGGTTGGATGAGATGCCATCGGCGCGGGTCCTACGAGGGCGCCTGCTGGTTAGAGCGCCATGATACCGCTCTGGCGCTGACCGTGCCACTATGGCTGGGGCGTCCCCCCTGGCCGATTTCCTGAGCAGAACCAGAGTAGTCGCCAACGTGGCAGCACCCCGACGTAGACCAACACATGACGGCCGACCCTGGGTCTCGAACTACTCGCCGCCAGCGATCGCTGCCGAGCCGTCAGGCTCGAAGACTCGCACAACGCGGAAGCCCTTGTACTCGTCCTTGCTGAGTGGGTGGTTCGTGATCACCTCGCCATTGACGAAGTGCGCCCGGCAATGGATGCCGGCGCATCCCCAGGACCCACCGCGAATGACGCGTGCGCCCGGAACGCCGGGATAGGGCGTGCTGCACCACTCCCAGACGTTGCCGTGCATGTCGTGCAAGCCCCAGCCGTTGGCGAGCTTCAGGCCGACGTTGGCGGAGGCGCGGGGCGCGTTCTCGTCGTACCAGGCGTAGTATTTCAGCTTCGCCAGATCATCGCCAAACGAGTATAGCCAAGTCGCCCTGGTTCCCGCCCGGCAGGCGTGTTCCCATTCCTCGCTCGTTGGCAGACGGTAAGCCCAGGGCGTCGGTAGGTTCCTGGCGTAGGTTGCCTTCTTCTGATGCTGCGTCAGTTTGCTACAAAACTCCGTCGCCTCCTGCCAGGAGACACGCACGACGGGCTGATGGTCGCCGTTCAGGTCCGCGCCTCCCAGCGTCTTGCCGCTGTCGTGCCGGGGACTGAATCGTCGGTACTGCCGATTGGTGACCTCAGTCACGCCCATGTAGAACGGTCGGGTCCCCTGGCCCGGAAGCGGCGGGATCAGGGCGAACTTCATGCTGTTGCAGTTCGTGTAAACCCATCGCCGACCGCCTACTCCCTCATTCCCGCCAGGCCACGATCGGCTCTTGAACCCGTGGCATATCGCAGCCCTACAGAGCTCTGCCACGCTTGCCTTGAGGCGTGCGTGGTCGGCCGACCTACTCATCTCGTCGACCAGGTTCTCCGCCTCCACGTAGCGACCGTTGGTCAGGAGCCCCAGCAGCTGGCTCCGGCAGGCTTCGGCCGTTTGTGCCGGGTTCGCCTTGGGCGCCGCCGGACTGCCACCTCTTCCCAGGCTCTTGATGCAGGCTGTAATCGTGGCCTTGAGCGCCAGAGCACCGAGATCGCTGGGCTTGCAGATCAGGGCGGCCTCCACGATCCGCTGGGCTTCCCGGAGTCGGGTCTCTCGCTCATCGGCGGCAGTGGGTAGCGCCGAGACGATGTTCCTCGCCTTGACGAGCAGCCTGGAGAAGACCTCGTCGAGATCTCGCTGCTTGGCTCCCGCTTCCTGCGACTCAGGCCGGGAAGACGTCGCACGCTTGCCCTTGTGCGGATTGGCTTGCCTCGTTTCCGTCCTGACCAACTCGTTCAGCGCCTTGTCCAGGCCCCGTTTCGGATGGCCATGCCAGGTGATCGTCCCCTTGCTATTGACGATAAATGCATGTGGGATGCCCCCAATCCCCTTCAGCCAGTTTGCGTGGGTCCTGCCGCCGTCGTCCACCGCAACACGGTAATCCATCTCCCGTTGCTTCTGGACGAAGGCCCTCACCACTGCCGCGTCTTCGTTGCTGATGCCGATGATGACCACGCCGTCCTTGGCGAATCGGCGTTGGAGCTGGCTGAGGTGAGGAATGCTCGTCCGACAGGGCGGGCACCACGTGGCCCAGAACTCGACCACGAGGATGTTCTTGCCCTTGCTCTTGGCGAGTTGAACCGGCTTGCCGCGCACCCACTCTCGCACCTCCACAGGGGGTGCAGGATCGCCGACTTCCAGCGCCAACAGCGCACTCGAACTAGTGAGAACCGCGCCCAACAACCAAGCTACACGCGTCTCCATTGCGATCTTCTCCTTTCGAATAGAGCTGCAGGCAGACCTCGACCGTACGCACCGCCCAAGCAGAGCGAATCGCGTAGGGTGCCTCGGAGGCAGCGACCCCGACCCAGGCAAGCAGATCTGGCTCAGACCCGGTCCCGTGACCACCGGGATCGTGTCCCGAGGCCCTCGCTCCTATCTCAGGAGACGACTGATCGAACGGGTGAGTACACGATTCTTGGGAACCTTGCCGATCTCATTCGGTTCGGTAGTAGTTTCTCTGCAACGTCAAGCGGCTAGCGCTGTGGGCTACGGATCTGGCTTGCCGGCGTCGTCGGCTGTCCAGCTCCGGATGGCTCAGCCTGGCGCACCCGAATGACACGGAAACCGGTCATCTCATCCTTGTGGCGTGGAATCTGAGCCTCATCGCGCCAGTCCGCTGCTAGGAAACCACCCACGTCGCTCCAGCACCCACCTCGAATGACACGTTTCTCTGGAACCCAGGGGTGGCGCGTAAGCGTCCATTCACGCGCGTTACCGTGCATGTCGTACAAGCCCCAGGCGTTTGGCTCCCGCCCTCCGACGTCGCGCGTCCGACCAAGGCGCACAAGCGAACCCGAGTTCTCGTTGTACCATGCGTAGTCCTTCAGCTTGGAGAGGTCGTTTCCGAAGCAGAATTTCCCCCAAAGCTCCCCGGCCCGGCAGGCGTGCTCCCATTCCTCGCTCGTCGGCAAGCGGTAGACCCATGGTGTAGGAAGACCTTGTTCTCTTGCCAGGTCTTTCTCCTTTTTGGTCAGCCGCTCACAGAAGTCTCTCGCTTCCGTCCAAGACACACGGACCACCGGTTGCCTGTCCTTATTCAAGCTCTCGCCTACGAGGGGTGCCGTCTTTCCGCTGTCGTGTCCATCGATGAGCTTCCGGAATTCGTGGTTGGTGGCCTCGTAGACTGCGACGTACAGCGGCCCGGATTCCGTCAACGGGAGGGCAGGAATCTTCATAAACTTCATGCCGATCGTGTTGACGTACTCCCATTTCTGACCGGCGGCCACGACCGATTCCTTCTCGATCTGCACCCGTGACTCGAATCCATGATTCTCCGCAGCCTCTAGCAGTTCTTGGGCCCTCGGTAGCAACCACGTGTCGGCGCACGCCTTCTCTGCTTCGTCCGCCGCTTTCCTGGCTGCCTCATAGTCCCCACCGCTCAGGTGCTTTTGGACATCCTGGCATCCGGCATCTGCGGCTTCCGCCTTCGAGACCAGGCGTTTCAGTCTGTCACGAATGTGCTTGGCCCGATCTGCCGGGCCGAAGGCATCAAGCGGTTTCACCGTAGCATCCAGGTTCTTCTCCTTCTGGTGAACGGCGCTCAGGTCGCCTTTGGACCTCACGAGCCTTTCAAGCTCTGCCAGGCCCCGCGTCGCGCCGCAATAGGCGATCAGAGACGTTGCCTCGTTGGAGAGTCGCTCCTTTTCGGACTCCGTCTTCTTGGCGATCGATTTGACGAGTGAGTTCTGTGCGTGGTCGGCAATCTCCACCGCCGAGCCAAGATTCTGAAGGTATGCCTTGAGGGGTTGTTCGGCCTCTGACAGCGCCTTGAGTTCGTCCTTTTCTTGCAGAAGACGCAGCTCGTGGCCAAGCTGGTTGAGCTGCGCGAGCAAGCGGGCAATGCTCTGTGCGGTTCTCTTGGCGTCGGAGAGCCGCGGCTCCGTCAGCTTCGCTGCGAGCTGGGACAGGGCCGCTGACGCCGACGCCAGGTCGTGCTCCTTCAGAAACTCGTGCACAGAGGGAAGCTCGGCGGCTAGATCGTGTAGTTGCTCCAGCCACGCCTTGTTGGGTGTATCACCAGTGGCCTTCAGGGATTTCTCCAGGGCGCGTTCGGCCTCGCCGTACTCCTGCTTGGCGACGCGACCCTGTGCGTCCTTCGCTACTTGCTCCGCCTGACGCCCGCGGCTCGCCCCAGACGCCGCCAACTCGATCTTCTCTTGGGCTTTCCTGCCCAGGTCGTCTGACGGGTTGCAGTCGCAAACGGCCTCGAAGGTTGTCCGCGCAGCGTCCCAATGCCATTCCTCGAGGCGCTTGGTTCCCTCTCTGAAGACCATCGATCGCAACGCGTCTCGACACTCGGCAAGTTTGGGACCGCATCGGGTGTGCGCATAGGCGTTCGCGGCGTCCCGGGCCGCAAGCAGCTCCTTGGACTCCGCATGGCCCGTGTCTACAAGGTCGCGTATGGCCGCGAGCTTCTCTAGAGCCAGCCTCTCATTCTTGAGCGATTCCCGGGCCTCGCCCAGGAGCGAGGCCACCTTGTCGGATGCCCTGGGCTCAGCGCCGAGCTCCACAAGGGCCTTGTCGGCATCCAGCAGGGCGAGGCAAGCCTTCTCGATAAAGGACCAGTCCCGTTCTTCGACGGACGGCTTCTCCTTCTCTTCGATTGCCCGATCAAACAGCCTTGCGCTGGCTGCGGCGAGCTCGGCTGCCAGCTGAGTCTTGGCAGCCGTTTCCTTGTAGGTTCTTGCCGTCGCCGTGATTTCTGTCAGGACGTTGGGGTCCTTGACGCCGGCGGCAAGGTGATGCTTGACATCACCCAGCGCCCGCTCTCCCTTTACGTCTTCGTCCCGACCGTCTTCCGCGCTTCCAGTCAGCTTGTCGACTTCGTCTGCATACCCATCGTAGTTTCCGATTTCGGCAAGCATTTCCAGCGAACGGCCCCACTTGCCCGGTGCCTGGAGCTCCTTAGCTCTCCGCAGAACGCATGAGGCCAGATGGTCACGCACGTGACCGAATCGCCTCTTTGCCGGTTCGCGGGCCCCCTGCCATGCTGCGTCTGACGCCCTGTAGAGCTGAACAAGGGGGGCGTCTCGCGTCTCGGGGTCCATGTCCTCGCGTAGCTTGTCCCGGATCTCCTTGAGTAGATTCGCCAGCGTCTCGCAGGCTGCGGCGGTTGTGGAATCCAGGTAGTCCCCAAGACGCAGGAGCGCCCGGCAGGAACCCGCCGCCTGCGGCCATTTCTTCGCAGAGAGGTCCTGATCAAGCGACACTTGGAGATCAGATGCGAGCTTGTCACAGAGCACCACTCCGTTCGGCTCAAGTGATGTACCTCTGAGGGAATCGGCGGCCTGAGCAACCAGCTCGGACACCTCAACGTGCGCGGACGGTGACTCCAGTTGCCTGGAGACATGTTCGGTCAGGCGGCTGACAGCGGCCTGAGCACCGATGCTCCATGATGTGCGATCGCTTTCCTGAAGGTGGTCGAGCGCATCGTAGCCCTTCTTGAGCACATGAAACGCTTCTGCGTACCTTCCGCCGTCCAGGTGCGCTTTCGAATCTGTCATGGCTGTCGCGAGGAGTTGGCCGGCCGCCTCCCTGCGCAACCCTACAAATGAATTCGGATCTACGTGTTTGGGGCAGTCACCCGTAGCGGACAGGACACAAAGACAAACAGCATGAATCTGCTCGAGATCCAGGTCGCCGTTCTTCGGCATACGGCCAAGTTGCTCGCCCAGCGTGCGCCATTCCTGAACTCTCGTCGAAGCGTTGGGATCATTATATACCTCTGGGTCCTCGAACTGATCCGCCAAGGGCCCACACACTCCGGCTGCATACGACCAGTCCTTTCCCTGGAAGTACTGCAGGATGGCTTTTAGATTCTCCGATGGCGGTATTGGCGGAGACCGACCGACCAGGGCCGCCACCGCAACCATGACGAGCCCCACCACAGACCAGATGGCCGCACGGCGGTGCAGCCACAGGCGCTTACGTCCCGCGTAGACCATCCGAGGCAATCCCGGTCTCGGGTATGGGGGTAGCAGCGGACGGTTCCCCATGAACCGGCCGATATCGTCGGCGAGTTCGGCTGCATCCCGGTATCGGTCGCGGGGGTCCTTCCGCAGGCACCGGAGGATGATCCACCTGAGTTCGTCCTTGAGGCCGGGGACAAGCGTTGACGGGTCAGTCGGCGGTTGGTGGCGAATGGCGTCTTCCAGCATGGCAGGCCCAAGGCCGATCGGGTAGGGGAATCGCCCCGTCAACAGCTTGAACATGCAGACCCCGAGGCAGTACACGTCGGACCGTGCGGTGATCTTGCGAATGTCAGCCTCGAAATGCTCCGGTGACCGCCAGGCTTCCGCACCGAATGGGCCTTCCGGCCCCGCCGACTCCGTGCGCGACGCATCCTCCTTCTTCTGACACTCCAGGTCGGGGTCCTTGCACGCCAGCCCGAAGTCCAGGAGGTGCGGCTCGCCATCCTTGACTGTGACCATGACGTTGTTCGGTTTGATGTCCCGGTGGACAAGATCATGTTCTCTGTGCGCATACCCCACGGCAGATGCGATCTTGTGGAAGAGGAGTATCAGCTGGTCAGTGGACGGCTTGTGCTTCTCCACGTAGTCGTCGAGCGCGATACCGTCCAGGTACTGCATTACGTAGAACGGCCGGCCCGACTCATCGAGGTCGGCATAATGGACCCGGACGATGTTCGGATGGTCCAGCTCCAGGGAGTACTCGATTTCTCTCAGGAACCAGTCGCGGGCTTTCTTCCAGACAAGGAGCTCATCCTTGATGACCTTGAGGGCCACGACATGCTCGCGCCACTCCTTGAGCGTCGCTCTGTAGACGATTCCCATGCCGCCTATGTCGATCAGGCGGACGATCCGATAGCCTCTGATGAACTTGGGCGCTTCGGTGTGGAGAGCAGTCGTTAGCCGAGACCATCCCGCGTCGGTGGACTCCTTCGATCCTTCAGGCTTGCCATGGGAGGACGATGACGGACCGACCAAGGGCTCCTGGGCCGGTGTCACGAGGGACCCCGACGACTTCGAAGGGGGCTGCGATTCGTCTTGCCTGTGAAATGTCAGCTTGTACTTGGGCCTGATGACGACCTCTTCGCCGTCGCCGAGGAAATGTGCGGCGACGAAGATCCCCCCGACCACAAGGGCATCGCGCCGGCTCTTGTTGACGACCTTCCATTCGGATTCGTCGTCGCGGACGATTTCCGCATGGTAGCGACTGACGGCAGGATCGCGGATTCGCAGGTCGTTGTCCAAGGCCCGCCCAATCCTGAACGGGCTTCGCTCGAACGACACCTCGCCGAGATGCCTGTCGCCCGAAGGCTCGCTGGTGATCTTCCAAACGACGATCCGCGGCATGAGTCCTACCTCATAAGGAGCTTTGTCGGCCCACATCCCTCCTTGGACCGGACGGGCCGCGGAACTTACGGCTACATATATGATCCCATGCTTACCATTGCAAGCCCTTGACCTGAGGGGGCCTGCGACTGCCGGCCTCGGCGTGGATCTGCACCCGTCGGGAACCCTCCGTTGCCCCCGACGAGCGTCCAAAGGTTGTTGCAGGCGCGATCGGCCTGGTTGATACCACGCGCCCTCTGACCCACGGGGGGATTCTGGCAGCAGACACGCCCTCGGGTGGACCGGGTCCGCGCGAATCAGAGAATCGGCAGTATGCCCTCCTTTCGTAGGAAGTACGCGCCGCCTGCAAGGAGTAGGTTCATCAATCCCAGAACCAAGGCCAGCCGCCAACACCGCTGTGGGTGCGCGGCGCCGAAAGCGGCAATGCAGCTAAAGGCCGCGACGGTCAGGCCGTAGAACGCCAGAACCCACACGCTCGGGCCCGACGGCATGATGTCAAGCTTGCGGAGCAGGAGCTTCGCGGGTGGGACGACGGCGCCATAGTTGATGGACAACACCCATGCGCCAAACCCCCACGTCGGTCCGTGGCCATTATGATTGCCAAAGGCAGCGGCCACGGGGACGAGAAGCCAGCTGCGCTCGGCCAAGCTGTTGGGCAGCCTGGGATGAATGTTCTCGCTGATGCAGCCCGTCGTCCAGAGCCCGGCGGTCACGGTAAGGCCACAGGCCAACCCGATCAGAGGTGCGCGAACTCGCACCAGTTTCTTCCGGCGGCCGGGCGCCGCGTCCAGCGTGTCGGGTGGCGGGCCGTCTCTCCTTGGATCGTACGGCCAGACGGCCGTCGATTCGCCACATCCAGGACAGCACCCGACCTTGCCCGCCAAGCTCCGACGAATCGCCTGGAGCCGCAGACATCTGGAGCAGACGAACTGAACGCCATTCAGGAGAGTGTGCGCCCACGCACCGAGCCTCGCTATCGAGTAGTCTACAAGGATGCTGATGATGGCCGCCTCGAGCTCGTAGCAGGCCATCTCTTCAGCCGTCGGCCCACACCCGGTGCTGCAGGCGGCTGCGCCGGTCAGGGAGATCACGACGCCAGCCTGTCGGCGGTTCTCCTTCCGGGCGGATGACTCACGGGTCTCGGCCTGGGTCTGCATGGGAGCTCGCCTCCAAGATAGGAGACGAGCCAGATCCGGGGGCGGTACAGCTGCGTTCGATTCGTTTGTGGGGCGCTCATGTGTTCGTCATCGTCTCTCGTCTCCTGCCTGTTCTGTGCCCAACCTTGCTTTGACCTCCCCCAGGCGCCGGTCGGTATTGACTCGATACTTGCCCGGGGCCAAGTCGGCGAAGCGTGCGTACCCGGCTTCGTCGATTCTGGCACGGTGCAGAATCCGGCCCGTGTTGTCGAGCAGCCATACCTGGCTGGCCGGGATTTCGGTGCCAACGCTCCTTCCGACCTTCACGCCCAGAGCCCCGCCCTCTACCTGCTCCGTGGCAGCTCCTTGATGTCGCTCTTCCCCCCGAAGAACACGTTAGCGCGCCTGCGGGCCACTGGCCCATCACTTCTGCCCAGTCGCCTCGGTTCCGGAAACAGCAGCACCCGAACTCAGTGCGTCAAGGTCTGCTCGTTTTGCCCCGAGAATTCCTATGCGAAGGCCGCTACGGCGCAGCAGCCTTCTCGCTATCGAGTTGATGCACAATACTGCTACCAGGTTGACCAAAGGAACTATCACAGCGAGAGCCCACAACGGAGCAACCTTCGATCTCATGGCAGCAGCCAGCCGGTAGACATGGATCACGCAGATGAACGGAGTTACCAGGCAGAGAACCAGCATGTCTGTAGCGGCGTCCTGGAGCTGACGCATCGCGAGCTGAAAAGTGACGGGGACGTGGTGTGTCATCCTCCCGATCAACACGAGCTCGGGGATTACTATGACCACGAGAGCAAAGAGGACGATGAGCCGTCGCTGCCGCAGTGCAATGCTGAGAACATCCGTCGTGTCATATACGTCCATATCTGGTACCCCGATGTTGACCTGCTATTGGTGCCAGAACAACGGAACCGCTGTTGCCGGAATGCCCTACGGCAATCGCGTTTTGACCTCACCGAAGCCACGGTCTGTGTTGACTCGATACTTGCCCAGGGTTAAGTCGGCGAAGCGTGCGTACCCGGCCTCGTCGATTGTGGCACGGTGCAGAATCCGGCCCGTGTTGTCGAGCAACCATACCTGGCTCGCTGCCGTTTCGGTGTCGCCGGCCCTTGCCACTTTCACGCCCAGGTTGCCGCCTTCCCAGTCGACCTCCGGCAACTGCTGGAGGTCACTTGGGCCGCCCATGAACACCGGCCCTTCGGCCTGGGTTATGAAAAGGAGCTGCCGGCAACCTTCGATGGCCAGCAGAAGCGGGCCGATCCACGAGGCGGCCATTCCCATGAGTTCAACCGGAAGGCCTATCTTGGCCGCTTCCTGACGCTCGAGCGCTTCTTCGAAAGGGAAGGACTGAGACTCCAGAGCCTCTTCCGAGATCCTCTCCTTGACCCGGTCGAGGATCCGTCGGCCCATTTCGTCCGGCACCTCGATATCGAGCTTGTCGGCCTCTTCCAGCGATGGCATTGCGCGGACCATCTCCAGGTCAGCCATCGCTGCGGGCAGCTCTTGAGTCTGTTCCTCGATGTCCCGGCGCTCGTTCTCCGGCAGGGCACCGTCAACGTACTCGATGAGCTTCTCGACGGGGACGTCGTCCATCCGCCCCGTCGCCCGCATCTGTGAGACGGTCGTCAGCATCTGGACAACAGCATCTACTGTCGGGGCGCTGTCGTCTTCGCCTTGCTCAAGCAGCAGCTGGCGAACGGCATGTCTCAGGTTGTCCAATGGCATGGTCAACTCCTTGGTCCCGAGCGTGATGGGGGCTCCTTCGCTTCTCGAAAGATCTGGGGGCACATCCGTCGCACAAAGGGAGACTGCCCGTAGATGAGGGCCAGCGCAAGAGGCTCCCCTTGAAGATTGGTCAAGTGAACGACTTTGTCGTACCGGCGCTGGAAAGACAGCGGCAGGGCGAAGAGCAGCGACCACGGACGTTCAACGGCTTCTACGCGCCTCAGGTCCAGAACGAACCTCGTCAACGTCTTGTGATCAAGCTCGCACCAGACCTGGCGCGCCATCTCGAGATCGACCGTGAACAACTTGCCGCGAACCATCTCAGTGATAAGGCTGCCGCCGCTCCGTTCCAGGATGAACAGTCCGTCGAGAACGGTCTCCTCGCTTCGCCCTTGGCCTGCGTGCTCGAGTCGTGTCGTACAGGCGTTGTAGAGGTGTCTGTACAGGTAGTCCGAAAACGGCTCACCTTTCGGTCTTTCTGGGCCGCGTGCTATGGCGCTGTCCCAAGCATCCACAACAGCCGACAGCGCGACCGAATCGGCCTCGTCGAGATCCCCCAGCCGAGCGCGCACCGCACTGTAGGAGGCATCGCCATGTCGCGCCACAAGTGCCTGAGCCGCTGATCTTGCCTCGTGCGTCCCTGCGACTGCCAATTGAAACAACTCCTCGTCCGATGGGTCTGCGGTCTCTCTCCGTTGGGACCCGCGGGCCTGATTCTGCAGCATCCTGTGACGATCCCGCCTGAACATAGAGACGACCAGACCTGTGAACGAGGGACAGTTCTCCTGCAACTTTCTACATTCCAAGCAGTTCCAGCGGCGGCCCGTCCGGGTAGCCCTGCGCGACCTTGCGCCTGAGGCACTCTCGGAACCGCTTCACTGCCCGCGAGATGTTCGGCATCGATCCCCCCCCGCTTGCGGCCAGGAGTTCCCTGATGCCTTTCGGCGATTGCGTCTGCCACCACATCGACACGATGAGCCGTTGGGTCTCATGTTCGAGGGACTTGATGCACTCGATGCTCCACTCCCGCAAGTACCTAAGGAACTCTCGAGCTGCTGCCTCTTGATCCGGACCGATTGCCTGGTTGCCTGGTCCGCGCTGCAGCTCGCGTTCGTCCTCGGTCAGGGGGCGCACAACCGTGGCCCGAATCGCAGCTCGCTTCAGCCAATCAAGGAAGATGTTCCTGACAATACGGTAGATCCATGCCCTCGCCTGTGCGTCCGTTCCGCCCTTGAATTGTCCAGCTTTGCTCCAGACTATGAGCCAGGCATCTGCCGCAAGGTCCTCAGCAAGGCCCTCGCTGCTTGTTCGCGCCCACAGCCATTTGACCGTGCGCCGCCAATGGATCTCATACAGCTTCTCGAAGCTCGTGCTCCTGCACGGTCCATCCTCAGCGACGCTCAGAAGCAGTTCGCACTCCCCGCCCTTTTCACAGTCGTGACCGCCTGTTGGACTCTCAGTTGGCATGTTCGCTTCCCGCGTGCTGCCCGTGGCCCGGCAGCCCTGGCTATCTCTGCCGGCCGGTTTGTGCATCTCTTCGGACCACTAGGAGGCGGGAAGGCGACTCCGTGCTGTTGATCTGGCTTCGCGGCCGTGAGACGTGATCGCCCCTGCCAATCCCGGGTCGCACGACTCTCATGTCCCGGCAACGCCTGGTAAGCATGTCGTCAAGTCGCTGGGCTGTCAACCGATCCGTTCCCGGGCGGCATTGGGGCAGATGGAGAATCGTGCGACAGCCCAAGGCGGCCCCGAGGGGTTGTGACGGCGGAGCGAGGTAGAGCGCAGCGACCGGCGGAGAACGGGTTGATTGCTGCGTTTGACGAGAGACCTCAGGAGCAGCTGCTCGGTCGTCTGACCGGTCTTGGCTTCACGCTGCGTGTAACCTGAGCTCAAAAGAACGCCCCGCGCCAGGCCGGTGTCGGCCCGACACGGGGAGAAGTAGCGGTAGCGCTTGGATTGTGGTCTATCCGTCGCCTCGGAGGGTCCGAACGCATAGCTCGTATCCTCCGGTTCCGCCGTCCCAGTACAACCCCACGCCTACGTGGTAGGTGCCGCTTGCCGGTGCCGTCCAGACAATGCGAGCGTTAGCCCCGTCACCGTCGTCGTCGCTGAATTGCAGGAAGGTCTGGCCATCCTGGTCGAACAAAGCCACGACCGTGTCGCTATTCCCACGCGTCTCGATGACATACGCCTGGCCAACCTCCGCCTCGAACCAGAAGTAGTCGACGTCGCTAGCCGAGGCGATCTCTCCCGAGATGCACTGACCATCGACGGCCACAAGCGTCCCAGGCGCGCTGTCGGGATGGTCGTCGGGAGAACGCCCGTCCTCATCCCCACTCGAGGCGTCCAGCGCCCGCTGCATTTCCGCCAGGAACTCCTCGGCGCCGCAGAAACCGACCACACGGTAGACTCCCTCACCGGCGTTGTTGAGGAACAGCACGGTGGGGTATCCCGAGATGCCGTATTCGCTCAGGAGGTCGCCGTGCTCGTCACCGTCGATCCGGACGCACACGAACTGACGCGCCTGCTCGATCACCCGCGGATCGCTGAACGTCTCGGCCTCCATTTGCTGACTCCACCCGCACCACTCGGCAGAGAAATCGACCATCACCAGCTGGCCGTCTTCGGCCGATGCCAGGGCCTGGTCCAGGTCGTCCAACCAGGCAATCCCCTCCTCCTGATCGTTCTGACGGGTGCTGATGCACAGCTCGTACCCCCCGGTCCACTCGTCCCGGAAGAGGACCACCGCGACGTGATACGTACCGGCGACCGGCGCCGTCCAGGCGATGCGGGCATTGTAGCCTTCACCGTCATCGTCGCTGTAGCGGAGTTGGGTCTGGCCGTCCGAATCGAACAGGCCGAGCATCGTGTCGCTGTCGCCTCGAGTCTCGATCACGTACTGCTGGCCGGCCTCGGCCTCGAATCGGAAGAAGTCGATGTCCCCGGCCGGGTCGATCTGTCCCGACACGCATTGGCCATCGGTCGCGACCAGGGCACCAGGAGGCTCGTCGACGTGGTCATCACCTGGCTGTGGCCCGGCCTGCGGAGGATCCTCGTTGGGCGGTTCGCCGCCGCCCTGGTTGGGGTCGCCGTCTCCTCCCCCTGTGTCGTCCACAATCCCCAGGAGCACCTCAATCAGCCAGTCTCTCTCACACCCAGCGGACAGCGCGGCCAAGCCCACCACACACACAAGGCACGCCACGAGGACCAACGTTTGCCGAATCATTGTCTCTGCCTCCTTTGTTGGTGCCCACTGGCCAGCTTCCGCCAAGCCGGCTCACTGTCTAAGGAGACGAGGGACTGACGAGAGGAGGACGGGAATCCGCCGATCTTGCCGAGAATCGATCGGTTCGGTTTGACTGGCGCGGAGTCTCTCCATAGAGCGGAGTGGACTATGGACAGATCGTCAGGACGAGCGCGGGGAGCCCGTTGACCGCCTGGCGCATCTTCGCGAGCACCAGACGCAACCCCGGTGTTAGTCCCCATCGCCGATCAGGACGAAGGGGGCCCAGTAGTAGGGATGGGCGTAGGGATGCTCCTTGGTGTCCTCATCGGAGATGCCCTCGGTCGAGACAACCGGCGCGCCGAAGTCGCGATTGCGACGGGCAGCTTCATTGCCTGACTCGATCAACTTGGTCACTTGCTTGCGGGTCAGACCTCGAAGCCACTGCTTGGCCTCGCGAAGGGCCGCTGACTTGCGGAGCTTGCGCTGGATCAGGTTCTCGTAGAACCGTTCCATCAGCAACGACGTGCTGACGTCGTTGACGCTCCACAGACTGACCAGGAGGGATCTCGCGCCCGCGTGGAAGAAGGCATGGGACAGGCCTACCATGCCCTCCCCCCTTGTCAGCTTGCCCCGCCCCGTCTGGCAGGCTGACAGCACCACCAGGTCCGCTTTCAGCTTCAGCTCCATGATCTCCCGCATCTGTAGGATCCCATCCCGGTGGCCGTCCCGCACATCTCGATCCACCAGCGACAAAAGCAGCCCCGACAACTCCGGGCGATCCTCATTCGCGAACCCATGCGTGGCAAAGTGAACGTAACGGTACTTCGCCAACTCGCCCGACCGATTCAGCTCCCACAACTGTCCTTCACTGGCCTGAGGGCCGACGAGCAACCGACTTGGCCGGATCAACCGTCCGATCTGAACGACCTCACGCAGCGTAAACGGCAGGCGATTCGGACGCGCGTGCGGCGACCAGTGAAACGCGTCAGAGACTTGCTTGACGGAAGATGTATTTGACGACCGGTCTACCCCGAGCGCCACTTGCTCGTGACCTGGCCTGGCCATCTCCGCCAACTGTTCCTTGCTGAACGGCGGATCGCCAAACGCCAGGACACCCGCCGAAGCCATCGGCTTAGCGGGGTCCGTTGCCTCGGCCAACCGAACTGCCACGGTCGCCGATGGGCAGTAGTGGATCTCGTACTGTCCGTCCAGCCAGCGTGTCGAAGTAGATGTGCCTGTCGACTGGTCCTCCGCCCTCTGCATCAATTCCATGGGCAGCATCGCCGCCCATCCCTGATTCATCACGATGAGCCGCTTAGCGCCCCTCAGCGCCTCCTTTAACGGCGCCAACCGCTCGCGGTACAGCTGCCGCAGGCCGTCGGACCAATCCTCACGCCCTCGATCAAGAATCGAGCGACGAAGTCCATCAACATCCAGCCGGATGCTATCCAGTTTGATCCACTGTATCCCGCCACGTCGAGCAACGTATCCGTAGTGATCTGTACCCAGATCCAGCCACCCAACCAATGCCCTCGCTTCGTTCAGCAGACCACTTGACCCCAGATCCGCAAACGAAACCGACGGATCCCCTCGAGGACGTGCCCCTTCGGCTGCCCCGCCCTTCTCCAAAAGTTCCCGGAGCACAAGCGCACGCTGGTCCTCCAGAAGACGCAGGACGTCTACGTCCTTGCCAAGCCTGAGGGCCAGGATCGGATACAGCGCGCATCCGCCGTGCTTCTCTTGCCAAGACACCTGATCCAACGGGCGGTGGGCGCCGATGCGCCGTGCACGAGCATAGACCTTCAGACGCCTCCCCTCAGTCTCCCACGCTTCCTCCAGATGCCTCGAAGCGTACTGAAGGTGGGCCCAATTGTGCAGCGTAGAGCTGTAGTCCGGATGCTCCTCGCCAAGAGCCCTCTTGCGGATCTCCAAGGCCTGCCGGAACAGCGGCTCCGCCTCGGCGTAGCGTTCCATGAACCGGTACAGATCCGCCAGATTGGCTAGGTTTGCCGCAACGTCTGGGTGCGCTTCGCCAAGGGCCTTCTTCGTGATCTCCAAGACCTGCCGATGGAGCAGTTCGGCCTCGGCATCGCGACCCGTTGACCCATACAGATGCCCCAGACTGGCCAGAGCCCTTGCGTAGTCCGGGTGCTCTTTGCCAAGGGCTTTCTTATAGATTTCCACGGCCCGCCTAGTCAGCCGCTCGGACTCGGCGTACCGACCCATCGATTGGCACAGGGAGCCCAGGCTGTTCAGGTAGCTCGCGTAGCTCGGGTGCGCTTCGCCGAGGGCCTTCTTCGTGATCTGCAAGGCCTGCCGATGCAGCGGTTCGGCCTCGGCGTAGCGGCCCATGCCACTATACAATGTCGCCAGGTTGTGCAGCGCCAGCGCGTAGTTAGGGTGCGCTTCGCCAAGGGCCTTCCTCGTGATCTCCGAACCCTCTCGACACAGCGACTCGGCTTCGGCGTAGCGACCCATGCCATGGTACAGTGCCACCAGGGCGCTCAGCAGAGCGGCGACATCAGGATGATCGTGAGGCAACGACTTCTCAGTTATCCTCTGCGCCTGCTTGAGCAACTGCACCGCCTTGGTGTACTGGCCGGTAGAGTAGTGCAGGGCCGCCAGTCCGGCGAAGCAATCGGCGAGCTCGAAGCTTCCCGGAGCGGACACCTTCTCGAAGATCCGCAATGCCCGCCGATAGAGTGCTTCCGACTTGGCGTACCGGCCCGTATCCATGTGTAGCTTCGCAAGCCCGACCAGGCAGTTGCCGACTGGAAGGCTCTCCGGATCGCACACCTCTTCAGACATCTGCAATGCTCGCCGATAGAACGCTTCGGCCTCAGCGTACTGACCCATGCCTCTATACTGCGCCGCCATGTTGTACAGGCCCAGCGCTACAAGGCGGTGTTGGCGGCCAAGGCGCTTCTCCAGAATAGCCAGACAGCGCTTGTCCAACGGTAAGGCCTTTGCATACATTCTCATCCTGAGGTAGGTATCAGCCAGTTGGTTGAGGGAATGGGCTACTTCAAGGCTCTCAGACCCGAACCGCTTCTCATTGATCTGTACTACTCGTCGGCAGAACGGCACCGCTTCGACGTACCGCCCCCTCGCATGACTCAGCGCTGCCAGTTCTCTCAGACTCTCAATGGCGTCTGGATGGTCTTCGGGCAGGACCTTCTCTCTTATTGCGAGCGCACGCCTGTACAGGGCCTCGGCCTCGGGGTACTGGCGCATACCTCTATGCTGCGCCGCGACGTTGGTCAGAGCTTGTGCTACGAGGGGGTGTTGGCATCCAAGGCGCTTCTCCCTGATGGCCAAACAACGCTGCGCCAACGGCAAGGCCTTGGTGTATTCCTGCATCCGGTAGTAGGTTAAGACCAAATTGTTGAGGCAATCGGCGGTTTCAGAGCTCTCCGGGCCGAACCCTTTCTCAGAATTCTGCAGTGCTCGCCGAAGGAATGGTTCAGCCTGTGCATACTTGCCCATAATAATATACAGCAATGCCAGCTCCCTCAGGCTCTTAGCGGTGTCCGGATGGTCTTCAGGCAGGATCTTCTGTCTTATTGCGAGGGCACGCTTGTACAGGGGCTCGGCTTCGGTGTACTGACGCATACCTCTATGCTGCGCCGCGACGTTAATCAGCGCTTGCGCTACGAGGGAGTGTTGGCTTCCAAGGCGCTTCTCCCTGATGGCCAGACAACGCTGCGCCAACGGCAAGGCTTCTGCGTAGCGCTTGGCATTGAAGAGCTCGACCACCCGCCGGCTAAGCTCACCTGCCTCGGCCAGCTCGCGAGAACGTTGAGATTGGGGTTCGGCTGCGGGCTTGGGCAGGGGGTCCGAGCGAGGTGCTGCTTGCTTTGACGCGGGAGCACCCTCAGCGGCTACCGCCAGTGGCGCAATCATCCACTGCGCGAGAAGGACGCCTGTGATGGCTTGCGAGCGGACGTTCATTGGCACGCTCTATCCCACCTACTGCCTTCCCCGTTGACTCGGTGGCGCCGTCCCAGACGACGCCTGCGGGAAGGCCACGGCGTAGATCAGCTCAAACCGTTCGGCAAAGTGGTGTTGTACTTTCTCCAGCAATCCCTCGTCGGAGATGACGACTCGTGTCGTGACAATGTCTCGCTGCGGAGGGCGGCGGATCTCCGTGCGGGCGTTGCGGAGAACACAAAACGACTGCGGATCGAGCTGGGGCGGCGGGCCGAGGGCGGCCAGCTCGTCGAGCAGGCCAGTGTGGTCTCGCTGTTCGTCGCTTGCCAGAAGGGCCACCGTCGTCACGCCGGACGGGTCCGCTAGCTCCAGCCAGCCGTTCCTGATCGCGGGGATTCTCAGCTCTTGTTGCCGTGAAGGTTGGCCTGACTTGGGAAACAACTGCACGGGCTTGCCACTTGGCTGGAGGGCCAACAGATAGACGAACATCGGCCTGGGCAGCCTGACGTGAAACTGAACCCGGTCGCCGGTTCGCAGCGGGAGGTGGTCCTCGTCGAGCGTGTGGTGCCTGCCGGTCTCGCCAGAGCGCTGGAACTTGATCTCGAGCGGAGTTGACGTGTCGGCCGCATCTAAAGGACCGACGGACGGCTTTGCCGGCCCGGGGTCCTGACCCTCCGGACCACTCCCGCGGAGGAACAGTAGCCCTGTTCCAACCAGAACGGCGACGGCTACAGCCACGCCCAGCGGCCTCGTGATACGACGGCTCCGATTGGCCCAGCGAAACAGGTCATGGGCGAGTTCCCCGGCGGAGCTGTATCGATCCTCCAGCCGGGGGGCCATCGCCCGGTTGCAGATCTCGGCCAGTCTGGGGGGCAAGGGGACCTCGAGCGGGTTGATCAGTCTGCCCTTACCCGCTTTGGCCTGAGCGAGTTGCTCATCGCGGCTTCCATAGTAGGGGCCCTCCCCGGTCAACAGGAATCGCAACGTCGCGCCGAGCGAGAACACGTCCACCCGATGATCGACACCGGGTTCGGACCGCGCCTGCTCAGGGGCGATGAAACTCGGGGTCCCGGCAAGCTCAGGCGGCAACTTGGTCTGGTATGCATCAACCCAGCGCGCCAACCCGAAGTCCGCCAGCATGGGCAGGCCGTCCCGGCCGACGATGATGTTGGCCGGCTTGATGTCGCGATGCACCACGCCGCATTGGTGAGCATGCCCAACGCCCTGGGCCAGTTCTGCCACCAGGAGCGCCTTCTGGCGAACTGGCAGCTTCTGTTGCACGACGTAGTGGTCCAGCGGCAGCCCCCGTTCGACAAGCCGGAACGCCACATAGGGGACATCCTGGACTACACCAGCGTCCAAAATGGGAACGATGTTGGGGTGCGGGTCTTGGGCGAGCTTTCTGAGCGATCCCACCTCGTCCTGGAGCCATTGCTCGGCCCACTTGGCCGCCATGTGCTTTTCTGGGATCTTCAGGGCCACATGCCCGAGCGGACCCACCGTATCGAGCGCCTGCCAGACCTCTCCCTGCGCCCCTCCACCGAGCCTCACTTCGAGCAGGAACTTGCCAATCTTGTCACCGGGCTGACGAGCTACATCAGAACGTGCGCCTGCAGGCAGGTTGGCCGTGGACCTACGGGTCCACCCGTCAGGATGGTCCAACGTGTCGTCCACGTTGGGGGCCCTCACTTGCCTAAGGCGAAGCTCTCGGCATTGTATGGCTCTGGGGCCGAAACCCGCAAGCGCGGCGATCTCAAGGGCTTTGCTTCTCATAGCCGCGGACGGGCGTCTGGCGTCGGATACCAATCGCCTACCGGCAGCCGCTCAGAGCCAGCGCCCCGTGCATCCGTCCGCGGACAAACGGATGCTGTCGCCAGGTTGGAGCCGCACCCAGGTCTGGATTGTGTTGACCACATTGCGGAAGTCGGCCCCCCAGTATTGAGGAATCATCACTCGTATACGCGAGGGATCTGGACCCGTCAGTGGAACGTCAGCCACCACTCTCCCGGAGGCGTTGGTGGTGAACAGCAACATGTCGAAGGTCTCTCCTTGCCAATTGTAGTTGAACGTGACGACCCTCCCGGGAAGTGGATCGCCGTCGCAAGTCACTTCAACCGCGATGCGTGCGGTGGGACGAGACGGCGGCGGTATACAGCCTTGGATGACCATGGCAACGCCGACAAGCGCAATGAGAAACACGTTGAAGCGAGACATATCGTTCTCCTCTGGATTGCTGCGGTTCTCGTCTTGTGATTCACTCCTATTTCGCACGGAGGTTCGTTCTCGGGACGCCCAGCGGAATCGGCGCCCTTCCGGCGTCAGCTCCCAGATCACCTCGTGAAGAGCGTCAAGTGAACGGGCGAACCGTCCACCACCAGGGCCGCGCCTAGCGTTGTTGGACTCGACAGACGAACGTCCCAGCCGAGTCCGACAGACTCGTAAGGTTCCTCGCGAAGCTCCAAGGCGGAGCGAAGCCATCGCACGCCGTGCTTCCGACGGAGCGCCGCACCTTTCACATCGTGGGCCTCGAGCGCGTCGATGGCGTATCCACGGAGAATCTTGGGCCAGAGCTTGGCGAGGGTGGCAGGACTGTCGAAGATGTCCGCTCCGACGATCCGACCGCCAATGGCGAAGACGGCCCCGGAGCAATCAGTAGGGACCGTCATGCTTCGAAGCACCTCATCGAGGCGGTGTTGCTGGTCATCGTATGCCTGGTGCAGGGCGTCCGTGTGAGAGGAGGAACCCATCGCGGCAAGCTTCCTTCTGATCTCGCTCCACACGGAGCGCTGGTCGGACGAAGCCCGGCCGGTTCGACGGTATCCCTCCGAGGTCGCGCGGGTCATCGCGGAGCGGAGTGCCGCGTGTGCTGAGCTACTTGAGCTGCCGAACGTCCGTGATCGACGGTGCCATCGGCTCTCCTCCGCGCAGCTCACGGGGATGTTTACGTCGGCCTGCGGTGGAATCATGATGCTGGCGTTGATGATGCGGTTCTGTTTGGCGCCGATCAGCTCTTCACCGGCCACCAGGAGGACCCTCTCTGCGAGCTGGTTCTTGACCGCAAGCGTTGGCACCTGGCCCTCTTCACCAAGCTCGGACACCTCACACTTCCCAGTGCCCAGGGCCTCGTCCAGCGTCAGGTATTGGCCACCGCTTGCACTCGAGCGTCGAAGTCCGAAGACCAGCAGGTTATCGAGCTCCCTAGGCCTCCGGACTTCCAGCTGCTCGAGGAAGCGGACGTTCTCGGATGACATGCTGTGTTCTCCATGCCGACAGCGCGGTCGCGACCTCCATCACGGTCTGGTCCAGCGGCTCTGTCGTTGTCCATGCGACCGGTGTCCTCGTTTTCGAGTGAGTGCCCTCGCGGAGAATCCGAAAGCCACAACCGCCAAGGCCGCCGGGATGAAGCACGTTGGGGCGATCGACGGTAGCTGGGGCGGCACGTACGGGAGTGATGAGGGGGGCACCTGCGAGGGCGACTGGGGCGGCACATGTGGGCCCGGATCGGGAGCCGGAGCAGGAACGCCTCCTTGCGACTCGATCGTCACCGTGACCGTTCCGCTGTTGTCCGTCTTGCGGGACCAGTCGAAGTAGAAGGGAGCGATCTGCCCGTACACCGGCACGAAGGTGAAGCTGCCTCCGTCGTGCGTGTACCTGAACTTCATGCCGTCGGCCTCCTGGTACATGAAGAAAGCGCCCTGCATCGGAGCTTCGACGTTGGAGCTTGACACGCGTGCATGGTAAGTCTGGCCGACCGTCAGCCCCCTGACGATCGGGGTCACATGGTCCAGTAGCACGCAGTCGCTTCTCGCATCAAGCTGGATTTGGTGGTGCGTCGGCCCGGAGACGTCAATCGTGATCGTCCCGCTGTTGTCGCTCGTCGTACTCCAATCCACATACAGCGGGGCAAGCTGCGGCACGGATGGGACAAAGCTGAAGGAGCTCCCGCAGGTGGCGTACCGGAACGTCACGCCCGCTGCTTCCTGGTACATGAGGATCGCCCCTCGCATGGGGGCATGGATCGTGGTGCAGGAGACCGATACCGTGTACCGCTGCCCCGTCACGAGTCCTGTGACCATGGGGCTCACGTCGTCCAATAGGATGCAGTTGTCTTGGGCGTCGAGGTTCACAGTCCACGTGTCCGCACGGATAGCTGCAGCTGCATGGAGCGTCGTGAGCGCTGCTAGGGTCCATGGGGCCAAGTGTTTGCCGCTAGTGATCTTGCCCATCCAACGATCTCGTCTCATGATTGCTACCTCCTTCAGACCAGTGCCTACACTCCTGACGTACCTGTGGTCCATGGACCACCCCAGATGCCAAGCTCTACCTGTGTGGCATGAGAGGTACGTCAGATCCACACCACTCAAGCGGCCTGGCCAGCAGAGGAGACGATGCTGCTGCAGCCCAGAGACACCTTCCCGAAGAAGATCGGCATGAGATGACTCACATTCCGGCAGGCCGCAGCCCTGTGGAGCAGCTCCCGTTCCTGGCATCCGTCCGGGACACGTTTGGTGAGGGGGAGGCGATTCGACCGGCGGCTGCTCTTGGCGCTCACCGGTTGTCGAGAAACCGCTTGGGCCGTTTTCGCTTGACCTGAGAACCGGCCTCGGTAGCCTGGTTCGCTGATGGCAGGCAAATGCGCAATCTCCGTTGACGCCCGTTTCCGCTTGGGCAATAGATTGTCGGCCCGCATCTGAGTCAACGGAATAGGCAAGGAGAACCGATGTGGCGCATTCAGGAGTGTGAGACTTGAATAGGCACTGTTTTTACCTGCCAGACGGTCCCTTCGAGGATCCCCACCTTGCACTGATTGAGGCGTGCAAAGGGAACGCACTGAGAATCATAGCTGAGGCCCTGTCGTGTTTGTTTCTGCGCTGAGCTCAAGCTTGTCGTCGGTGGTCTTCACTCTATCTCGAATACACGCTGCACGACCGGACGGTAGTACTCCACCTCGGCCGTATAGACGATCAAGTTGCCCAGGATCTCGGCAACCCCGAAGCTGTGCGTGTGCCCGCACAGGACGGCCATCTGTACGTCGGGTCTTGTCTCGGCCACCTTCCGGATCGCATCGCCAGCCGCCTTGCAGGCGAAGTGTGGAAGGTAGCTGTCGTCCGAGATTCGCCCCCGGTACCTGCACGCTGCCTGGAAGGGCGGCACGTGTGTTGCGACAAGGACATGCCGGTATCGCTGCACCGCACTCCGGAGCATCTCCCGGAAGTAGCCGGCGGCGATGTCCCCCTGTGCACGGAGCTCCCGTTTGATTTCGGCCATGTCAAGGTTGGCCAGTTCATCGATCAGGATGTAATCGTTAAGGACGACACCAGAGTTATCGTAGTCACCCAGGCGGGCATCCGCCCACGAGTCATGCCCTATCAGACATGTGTTGCTTGATAGCTGGACAACACCAGCCTGCGTGAGATAGACCAGATGCTCCGACTCGGCCGCCAGTAGCCCCACCCGGCTCCGCACATCGCGAATCGATCCGCGATAGAAATCGTGGTTCCCGAGTACGAAGTAGATGGGCACCTGCCAGTGGTGGGCCATCATCGCCAGGTACCTCTCGATGCTGGGGGCCTCGCCTATGTCGCCGGTGATGACCACGCTGTCCGGTCGCCCTGCCTTTACATGTTCCAGAAACGGGAGCGCCTTCCGGTTCATGCTTTCCACGAAGTTCAGGTGGATGTCGCTGAGCCAGACCAAACGAGTCGTCATCAAGTCTTCCTCGCGAGACTACCTGGTCCAGATTGGCGCGGGAAACTCCTTGTGCCAGTACGCGAAGCGATACCCCCGAAAGGGCAGATGAGGCCGGTCGCGTGCGTGATGTTTTTGATGTATGCTTTCAACAGGATGGGAATCCTCTTTTTCGGTTAGGCCTCCTCTGCCTTCCGGTCTTCTGCGCAGCAGAACCCCGTCTCGTCTACCTGCACCGTCGATCCTCGGCTCTGATCCTACAAGCACCTGGCCGCCTTGCCACGTCTCAGTTTCTCGAGTCGTGGCTGCGATACCGGTTACATGTGATACCGGTCTGTTGTTCGCTGGTTGCTGATTCTCGACTTCCGTACCAGCCGAAGGATCCAGGCCACCAGACCTCCAAGCCGGTGTTGGTGAGCCGGGCAGCGCTCCAATCGCGCCCGTCCCTCCCGAAGACTCCGTCCGCGTTGATTCACAGGGACTTACGTGCCTCACCCTTCCAGACCTGGCCGGCTACGATGGCTTCTCGCCGGACCTGACTCGAAGGGATCGGACGAACATCGCGAGATGAGGGACGATCTGCTCCTGCGACTGAGACGACGCCGATGTGGAAGGAAGACCAGCTCTTTTCGCGTGTACCGAGGCCCAAGTGCGCCCCGAAGTGCGCCCCCTTTCTGCGTGACGCTGGGTAGCCGCTGGCCGGCCGTTGGCCGTCATCTGGCATGACGCTGGCCCCAGCACCCCGAAGGACGCCAAATTCCTTGGGAAAACCGCATGAAGAAATGGCACATGGCGTACTACGGAACCGAAGGTTGCAGGTTCGAGTCCTGCGCGGCGCGTTCCTTCAAGGTTGACTCGCCAACACCTTATGACTCAACTTGAGTTGGGCGTTTGCCCGGAAAACCCCGGATTGGGCCCGAGTGGGTCACTTTTGGGTCAGTCAGGTCGAACTCGGGGGGCGGGAGAAGGGCGATGAAAGGATGGGGCGCTGTGACGGTTGTGGCCGTGGCTCTTGTATGGACCGCAGGGGCGGAGGCGGTGAGCTTGGACTGGGTCTTCATCGGGGATGCCGGAAACGCCGGGGAACTGTCCGGCGTGGGTGCCGGCGGGTTCGGCCCGAATCGCATCTGCGGCGCGGTCGATTACGACTACTACATCAGCAAGTACGAAATCACCAACGGGCAGTACCGGGAGTTCCTTAATGCCGTTGCCGCGGAGGATACGTACGGCTTGTACCACGTGAACATGGGTAGCACGTATGGCGGAATCACGCAGAATGGGAGCCCTGGCGACTACACGTATGCGCCAAAGGGGAATGATCCCAACTGGGACGCCAAGCCGGCCAACTACGTGTCCTACTACGACTGCCTGCGTTTTGCCAATTGGCTTCACAACGGTCAGCCGAGCGGCGCGCAGACCGCCGGTACTACCGAGGACGGGGCTTACACATTCAGCGGCCTGACGACGGTGAGCGACCGCAACCCCGAAGCAAAGATGTTCCTGACCAGCGAGGACGAGTGGTACAAGGCGGCCTTCTACAAGGGCGGGGGCACAGATGCCGGGTACTGGGACTATGCGACCCAGAGGGACACGAAGCCCGACAATAACCCTCCCGCCAGCGATAGCGGGAATTCGGTCAACTACTACAATCTGTACGAGGACGATTATGCGGCCGGCCCGCCCTACTATAGCACCGATGTTGGGGCCTACACGCTGTCCGGCAGTGCATACGGCACGTTTGACCAGAACGGCAACATGTGGGAATGGAACGAGGCGTTGCTCTCCGGGGCGTATCGAGGTCTGCGTGGTGGGTCGTGGAGCAACGTTGGGTACTTCCTCCCGGCGGCTTGGCGTTATGACGTCGCCGACCCGGAAGAAGAGATCCACGACACCGGCTTCCGCGTGGCAATGATTCCCGAGCCGAGTGCCGTCTCGGTGCTTATCGTCGGCGTGGCATTACTTCGCTGGCGGCGGCGATAATGTAGGGCGCTGCACGAGGCTGGCCTGTGTGATTGCGTCCTTGGTTAAGACCTGTCCCGGTTTTTGTGGGCGCAACGGAAAGGCCGCCACCCAACCACGAGGGCTGAGCGGCGACCGTTTCCCCCACACTCTTGCACCGGCCTGCGGGCTCGGCATGCACCGAGGTCTAGTCACATGACCGTGCCGCCTCGGCGAGAGGCGGCCGGGGGTCGTATTGGACTCGTTTCGCTGCTAGAGACCACAGCCTCCCCGCAGCTTGGCCTTCGAACAGTCCCCGCCGTTTCCGCCGTTGCCAGACGCACGGGGCTTCGCGCCAGCGCCACAGCCGGCGGGCGGGCAACTGTCCGATCCGCAGCACGCCTTCTTGGCCGAGGGCTTGTCGCCATTGCCGCCGTTGCCGGAGGCACGGGGTTTGGCAGCGGCGCCGCATCCCGTGGCGGGGCAATCGGCTGATCCGCAGCATGCCTTCTTAACGGGGCACTCGCCGCCGTTCCCCGACGCCGCGGCCTTCGGGCAGCAGCCCGACTTGGCTGTAGCCTTGCCGCCGTTCCCGCCATTGCCGGACTTGGCCAACTTACCGTACTTGACGCTGCAGCCGTAGGGCTTGGTCTCACTCCTTGCCAAGGGCTTACCGGCAAGGAGGGCGTCGAGCGCGGCGGTCACGAAGCTGTGGCCCTTCTGATTGTCGATCGCGCCGGAGTAGACCAGCGTTCCATCCTTGTGGATGATGAACACATGCGGCGTGGTCTTGGCGCCGTAGGCCCGGCCGACCTCGCCCGTCGGGTCGTGGAGGATCGGATAGGCGATGTGGTGGGCGGCCGCCCAGAGACGATTCTGCTCGGGCTTGCGCCAATGCGTGCTGTCCACGGCGAGCCAGATGACGCCCTTCGGGGCATATCGGGCGTACGCTTGCTGCGTGGTCTTCAGCTTGGTGTGGTGATTCACCACAAACGGGCACTCGCGGTTCGTCCACTCGAGGACGACGATGTGGCCCTTGAAGTCCCGCAGCGAATGCGACTTGCCCAAGGTATCCTTGAGCTTGAAGTCGGGCGCGGGCTGGCCGACCTGGGCCTTCGTGGTGCATGCGTCCGCCAGAATCGATCCCTGCCATGAGAGCAGCGCGATTCCTGCCAACACCACCGTCCCTGTCAAGATTCTTCTGCGTGTCATGGCCTGTTCTCCTTCCGTGTGGGCTCTGAGCCCGTCTGTCCTTGCTCTTCCGCTCGTCCTTGCGGGACGACCTGTTGGCCCCTGAGTCCGGGTCGCTGGACATGTCAACCGGCCCGAGGGCTCTGGTGACTTCGATGCATGGCGTTGTGCCAGTGTTCCGCCGTGCCCATGTCGATGGGCTGCAAGGAGGCGGGACAACGCTTCGGTCTTTGGACTTGCAGTCTTCGGCCCGATTGGGGATAGTTAGGATTGGCAGTCCCTGGGGGGCAGAGCGGACCTGTCCTGGGAGGGATTTGCCCCAAAGACGTCAATGCAGGCATGCCTAAGCGCGTGCGCGCCATCGGCGCACGGCAAGGGAGGACTCATGACGACGCGATCGCTGTGGGCGAACGGTGCCGAAGCGTTGCGGAGCGACGATCCGTTCATGCCGCTCATCTCGGATGTCGTCCTTGCCGCCCTCAGCCTTGACTCCCCGGCGAAGCTCGATGAGGCCGTCGTCAGAGTGATCGCCGAGCGTTTTGTCGCAGCCGTTCTGCTTCCGCTGTCGACCACCCTCCGGTTCGTCGTCTCGGACTGGTCTCTGCCAAACCCTAGACCCTAACCCCTGACTCCTGACCCCTGGCAACAGTTGGTCCGTGTCGTCTCGGCCGGTAAGATAGAGACGGCGGAGTGGGCGAGGCGGCCGCTCGTCGGGTGGGCTTCGTGTCGACCTGACGGGAGGAAAGTCCGAACTGGGCAGGGCACGGTGGTCGCTAACGGCGACCCGGGGCGACCCGAGGGAAAGTGCCACAGAAAACACACCGCCTACGTCGGGGTATCCGCCCCGGCCGGCAAGGGTGAAAAGGTGCGGTAAGAGCGCACCGCGCGTCCGGGCGACCGGCGCGGCATGGCAAACCCCACCGCCAGCAAGCCCACATAGGCAGCGAACCCGTCCTTGCGGCGGGTCCGGATCGGCCCGGTCCGGTCGAGCTGCGGGTAGGGCGCTCGAGCCACCGGGCAACCGGTTGGCCCAGATGAATGGCCGCCGCCCGCGTCGACGATGGCACCATCGTCGGGGTGGGCAACAGGATTCGGCTTATTCGCCCGCTCCGCCGGCTGTTTTCGCTCCCCTACGACAGCCGCTTGCTGCGAGAATCGATCTTCCGATCTCCGTCCGCCTTCGGAACCACTGGTGGACAAGCAGACCTTGCCTGTGTGTTTGGTAAATGTTAGGATCTTGCGGAACGCTGCGTCGTGCCTGGTCGCTGGGGGTCGTGCCGACCGTTGCGTCGGTCTTCGGGAGAGCGGACATGGTGGAGGTCATCAGGAAACAGCGAAGGCCGCCGATCCTGACGCCGTCTGCGATTCCGTGTCTGCGGAGCCTGCCTACGATCAACGTTACGCAGGGGTGCGCGTTGGGATGTAGCTACTGCTATATCCAAGGCTATCCAGACTACCCGGGCCCCGACCACGTGGTGCTCTATGAGAACACGGCCGACATCGTCCGCGGGGAGCTCGAGCGCAAACGGAAGATGCCCACGCGGGTCTACTTCAGCCCTTCCAGCGATGCGTTCCAGCATGTGCCAGAGGTACAGGACGTCTCCTTCCAGACGATGGCCACCTTGCTGGAAGCGGGTGTGGAGGTCTCGTTTCTGACGAAGGGCTTCGTTTCAGGGCGCTTCTTGGACTTGTTCGCCGAGCACGCCGATCGCGTCTACGCCCAGATCGGCATCACGTCTCTGTGCGAGAAGCTGTGGCGGACGTTCGAGCCCCGCACCGCGCCGCCCGCCCTGCGGATCGAGACGATCCATGCGCTCGTTCGCCTTGGCTGCCATGTGACGGCTCGTCTGGACCCGCTCATACCGGATGTCACGGATACGGCTCGAAGCCTCGCCCCGTTGCTGAAAGGTCTGAGCGAGGCCGGCGTCGGGTTCGCGGCCGTGAGTTACCTGTTCCTCCGGCCAGCCGTCACGCCGCGAGTGCTCGAACAGCTCGAGGGATTGGGCGTCCCGACGCTCAGGCCGGACGAATGGGAGTACCAGCGGTTCTCAGAGGGGTGTGGCGGCGGGCGATGTATCAGCGTCGCGTCGCGTCGCGAACGTTTCGAGCGCATCGCGGCAATCGGGGCGGGGCACGGGATCACGATCTGGCCGTGTCGGTGCAAGAACCCCACATTGGCCACGGGAACATGCCAGATCGCGGGCTCGGACCGTCTCGGCCAGGACGGGTCCGCCCGACAAGGTCTCCTTCGCTTCTGAGACCGCGTGTCGTGACACGGCGACGGGGAAGAATCGAGCGCCTTGCGGTAGCCCCCGGACTTCTCGAACATGGAGGGCATGTTTGGCCGCCGGCTTGAGCAGGTGAGCAGGGGAGCGGTCCAATGAAGCCTACGATCGATGGAACCGCCTTCGGCTCGATCACCATTGATGGGACCCCGTACGAACACGACGTGATCATCCGTCCGAGCGGGAAGGTCAAGAAGCGCAAGAAGAAGCTCAGCAAGGCCCGCTACGGGACTTCGCACATTCTGTCGGTGGAGGAGGCGCAGCACGTGTATCGCAAGGGCGCGGCCCGCCTCATCATCGGCACCGGTCAACAGGGGCTGGTCAAGTTGTCAGATGAGGCCGCAGCGTACTTCGAAGAGAACGGATGCGAGGTGCAGTTCGCGCCCACCCCACAGGCGATCCAAGCTTGGAACGACGCGACGGGCGCCGTCGTCGGTCTGTTTCACGTCACGTGCTGAGTCGGTTCCTTGCGGGCGGGCCCTTGGCCATGTCAAGGAATGGGAAGAAGGCCCACATCGATCAGCTCCTCAGCGCCACGATCTGGCACGCGGCGTCGGATCTTCTATCCGCCGTCGCTTTGCCATGCGGGATTGAGCATGATACGCTGTGTTGGCTGGTTCTGTTGCGGCCTTCGCCTGGATGTCTTCATCGTCCACTTCAGATCCTCCGGGCGAATCGGGCGCGCTGGTTGCCAGAGCGTGCGACAGGATGGATTGAGCAGGAGACCGGCGATGGGTACCAAGTATGGCGGGTACATGGGTAAGGTTCTCAAGGTGGACCTATCGAGTCGGGAGACTGGGGAGTACCCTTGGACAGATGAGGACAGGGAGAAGTACCTTGGCGGCAAGATCATGGCGGCCAAGATCATCAGTGACAACGTCGGACCCAAGACGGATCCCCTTTCCCAAGACAACTGGATTGTCGTGTCGACCGGACCGTTGACGGGGGTGCCTGCGCCGTCTTCTAGCCGGTTCAATATCTCAACGCTTTCTCCGTTGACGGGCATCCTTACCTCCTCAAACTGCGGCGGCAGTTTCGGCATGCATCTGAAGCGAGCCGGGTACGATGCGCTCGTCATTACTGGAAGAGCCGAGAAGCCAACCCACATCGAGATCAACGAGGATGACATCAGTTTCCGCGACGCTGCCGGCCTCTGGGGGATGACGACCGGCAAGACGCAGGAAACGCTGGGCGGCAAGACCGGGAAGCTCGTGATCGGCCCGGCTGGTGAGAACCGAGTGAAGTTCGCGGGGGTCTTTTCTCAGCAACGTACTGCGGGACGCACGGGCGTGGGCGCAGTATTTGGGTCGAAGAACCTCAAGGCTGTTACTGCCACGGGTAGCAAGAAGGCGACATCTCTCAACCCCGAGAAGAGCAGGAAGGTCTACAAGCGATGGCTTAAGCTCCTTGAAAGCAATCCATTCACCGGCGAGTATCTACCCAAGTATGGTTCGGGCTTCTTGCTCAAGCGGATGCACGAACAACGGCTCTTGACCACGCGCAACTTCTCGGACGGGCAGTTCGAGAACTATGACATGATCTCGGGTGAAATGCTGGCCGAGAAGCATTTGATCAAGAATTGGGGCTGCCCCACGTGCCCGATCAAGTGCAGCCGTCAGGTCGAGATCGACGGGCAACCCGTCAAGGGGCCAGAGCTGGAGACGCTTGCGCTTCTGGGCGCAAACCTCGGGATAGACGATCTCGAGACGATCATCCTATGGAATTATCAGCTCGACGAACTCGGTATGGACACGATTTCCGCGGGCAACGTCATTGGGTTTGCCATGGAACTCCAGAAGGAGGGACTCTGGGACACGGGGCTCGAATTCGGCAAGACAGAGAATATCTCGCAGCTATTCGACGACATCGCTCACAGACGAGGCATAGGCGATCAGCTGGCGGAAGGAACCAGGGCTTTGGCCGAGGAGTTTGGGGGCAAAGACTTCGCCATCCACGTAAAGGGCCTCGAGCTTGCCGCATACGAACCGCGTGGCGCGGTCGGCCAAGGGCTCGGCTACGCAACTGCCAACAGGGGCGGGTGCCATCTGAACGCGGGGTATCCGGTCTTCACCGAAGGTCTGGGTCTCAAAGGCGATCCGTATACCACGATGGGCAAGGCGGCCAATACGATCCTGAACCAGAACCTGCTGGAAGCGGTGTCTGCTTCGGGTTGTTGCACGTTTCCGTTGTTTTCGTTCTATCCCGGGATCCTGCTGAAGGATCGGGATAGTCTGCTATCGAGGTTATTCTGTTTCACCATGCCGTTCTCTGGGGGGGCGATAAGCATGCTGAATAAGGCGCCTGCGTGGATGGTTCCAATTCACTTGCCGTCTCTTCCGCACACCAAAGCGCTGGCCGCGGCGACGGGCATGAAGATGAATGTGGGCGTCTTCAAGCAGATTGGCGAGCGTGGCTACACGCTCGAGCGCCTCTACAACATGAAGGCGGGCATCACCGCCAAGGACGATACATTGCCCAGGCGTCTCACGGACGTGCCGCAGGTCGAAGGGGACGAACGCACCAAAGTCCCGATCGCGAAGCTGAAGAAGCAGTACTACAAGCTGCGCGGTTGGGATGCGAATGGCGCTCCGACCGAAGCCAAGAAGAAGAAGCTTGGGTTGACGTAGTTGGGCAAGCCTGCACAAGCGCAGACGATCCGAGACGGCTCTGGGGGAACTGACGAAGCTGAAAGGTGCAGGCAGATATCCTTGGCCGAGCTGGACCTGCCCAGACTCAGTTCTGTCTGTATGGTCACGCCTGAGCTCAGGAGTTGGTCCTGCACCCCCGGGGCCCACGCGGAATGACACCCACTCTCAGTGAGCGAGTCCTCCCTATGTGCCGAAGAACGTGTCTACCGATTTGCGTCCTTCCTCTGGCCGTCGTGCTCGTTGCCGCGAGTGACGCGGGGCTTTTTGCCGACGAACACACTGGCGATCGCGTCCTCCTCAAGATCTCCGGCATCCCGGCGCACGGGATCGCGATGTCCGAGGTCGATCTGACCGGAGCGCTTGGCGGCAGGCGCATCGACCCGAAGACCGTGCGCGCCCACCGGCGCGACGGCGCTGGCGTGCCGTGCCAGTTCGTTCCGGCGGCCGACTTCGAACCGGCCACCCGCGTTCACGGATTCGTCTTGGTTCGAGTCCCGGGGGGACAAAGCGCTGCCGAATTGGAGCTGCGATTTGACGGCGTGCCGAAGGGGGAAGGACCTTTTGGCGGGACCGCGCGGACGGTGGCGGCGGCCTTCTTCCACGACCCCGCGAAGCAGGGGGGGCTGCCCTGGGAGATCCGGATCGGCGCGACGGACAAGACGCTGGCGTGCGACTGGCACGATCGGTTATACCAGCGCGACCCGCCGTGGGGCGGTTTCAATCTGATCTGCGACCGCGACGCAGAGGTGACGCGGGTATCGGCGGGTCCGATCGCGACGGGGGTCCGCGTCTCGGCGAGGTACCTCCGGGCAAACGGTTCGGCTCCCGACTCTCGGCCTGGCGCGACGTACACGTGGATCTACTTCCACGATCTGCCGCTGGTCTTCGTCCACGCGGCGATGCGCCAGGCGACCGATTTCGACTGGAATGAATGCCATTTCCTCGAGTTCAGCTTCCCCAAAGGCGCCTACGACCGCTACGTCGGCGCCGAGCCGAAGAGGGAGGGGAAGTTCATCGGCAACGTGAAAGTCCACCACTTCCAGCGGTACGCCGGCATTCTTGCCGGAGACGCCCTCGTCGGCATGATGGCCGCCGGGGACGCGATGGTCTACGACAACAAGGGGCCAGGCGAAAGCTATCTCCAGGCCGCCGGCGATTTGACCTGGCGCGGATGGTCGGGCAAGGCGACGTCGCGAAGTGCCTGGTTGTGGGTCGGTGAGAGTAAGGATGCAAACACGACGCTGGCGACCACCTCGGTGAGGCTCCCGGACAGCGCTTCGACGCTTGCCACGAGGGCGAGTGTTGTCCGCGCGGTCGCCGAAGCACAGAGCCGGTTCCGCGGGGCCCCGCCCGGGGAGCGACGCCGGACCTGGGCCGCCGGGATCCTTGCCGCCGGATTGCAGCGTCAAGGCCGGCTCGCCGAGGCGGAAGCGGCCGCCAAGGGAACGCTTCCGCAGGACTGGACCGCCGTGACCGCCGGCAGGACTGGGATGATGCTCGAAAAGACGAAAGACGGCATTCGCCTCGTTGATCTCGTCGACACCGAGGCGGGAGCCGCGTTTCTCGGCACGGACAGTCCCCCGCTCTTTGCGCTGAGATTGCGAAACGTCGGCGACGGCAAGGACGTTTTCCTTTCGGCTGAGTCCGGTTGGGGCGACTGCTCCGTCACGGTGCTTCCGGACAACGGCCGCGCGACCTTGGTCTGGAAACGGTCGAAGGACCCGGCCCTCAAGGGGCTCGGCGACGAGTTCGCCGTCTCAATGTCCGCGAGACTCGTCGAGAAAGACGACGCGATCGTCTGGGATGATGTCCGCGTCGACGGCGTCGGGCCGGCGTGGTCCGTCTGGGAGGTCGCCATGCCGCAGACCGCCTTCGCCGAGCTCTCACCAGCCGCCGTTTTCTATCATCCCAAGGTTTCCGGGATCGCCACGCCTGGCATGTGGCGCAAGGCCGTTTCCTACAAGGACACCTATCCCGGGGCGACGGTGCCGATGCCCTTCTGGGCGGCATACGACGAGACACGGCGGACGGGGCTCTACATGGGGGTTCACGATCCGCTTGCGTCGACGAAAGATCTCCAATTCCGCACGAACACGAAAGGGCGAACGGTCCATGTGAAGGTGACTCACGTTGCCGAGAACGCGGGGCGGCCCGGGAATGATTACCGCGGCCCGGGAGCGGTCGTTTGGCGGACCTTCACCGGCGACTGGTTCGACGCGTGCCTCATCTATCGCGACTGGGTCCGCGCCTCCGCGAAGTGGTATCCGAGATTGGTGGCAGGCGAAGGCCGGGCTGACACGCCGCTTTGGATGCGCGAGTTGCCGCTGTGGATTCTCGGCGGCGGAACGAACTACAAGGCCACGATCGCCGGACTGCGGAAGGTCCAGAAGGAATACGGCGTGCCGATCGCCATCCACTGGTATACCTGGCACAAGATCCCGTTTGACAACGACTACCCCCACTACTTCCCTACGGCCGACGGTTTCGCCGAGGCGGTGGCGGAGGTCCAGAAGGACGACATCTACGTCATGCCCTATATCAACGGCCGATTGTGGGACACGCAGGATCGCGGCGCGGAGGACTTCCAGTTCTCCAAGGTTGCCCTGCCGGCCGCGACGAAGGACGCCAAGGGCAAGCCGAACGTCGAGATGTACGGCAGCAAGAACCCCGACGGCTCACGGGTGAAACTCGCGGTGATGTGCCCGGCGACGCGGTTGTGGCAAGACAAAGTCGGCCGCATCGTTGACCGCCTGTTCAATGAAGTCGGTGTTGCCTCGGTGTACATCGATCAGATCTCGGCCTGCCGTGCCGAGTACTGCTACGATCCGACCCACGGTCACCCGATCGGCGGCGGACACTGGTGGAGCGCCGGTTACTGGGAGATGATGGACCGGATTCGCGAGAAGATGCCGCAGAGATGCATGGTCACCAGCGAGTGCAACGCCGAACCGTTCGTTCGCCACTTCGACGGTTACTTGACTTGGCACTGGCAGAATCAGGACCAGGTTCCGGCCTTTGCGGCCGTCTACGGCGGCGCGATCCAGATCTTCGGCCGCGCCTACCGACGAGGGCAGAAGTCGCCAGAGGAATACCGACTCGCCTGCCGGATGAAGGCGGCCGAACAACTCCGCTTCGGCGAGCAGATCGGATGGTTCCATGACGGCCAAGCGCTCGAGAAGGACCTCCTGCCCTTCTATCGCCAGGTCGTTGCCCTCCGCTGGAAGTTCCGCCGCTACTTCTACACCGGCGAGATGGCCCGGCCGCCGAAGCTGACTGGAGATATTCCGCAAGTCTCGGCCGACTGGCGCTGGGGTCGCGGACGCGTGATCACCAGCCCGGCTGCCGGGAGCGGCGCGTGGCGGATTCCGGCAACCAAGAAGGTCGTCTTGTTCTTCACCAACGTGGTCGACAAGACGGTGGCGGCGACGCTCGACTTCGACGCATCCGAATACGGCCTCGCCGCGGCAACGGTGCGGATCACCCCTTACGACGGCACGGCGAGGCCCGGAAAACCGCTCGAATCATCGAAACGCGTCCAACAGACGCTCATGCTTCCCGCGAAGTCAGCCGTCGCGTGGGAACTGGAACCGTAGCGTGAGGTTGCGAGAGAAGAGATTGCGCCGCTTGGCGGAGGCGCACTACCACTCGCCCAGGATTGGAGTCGGGCTTGCGCTCCCCCCGGCGTCCAAAGGGGCCCTCAAACCACGAGAAGTAGGCCTGACCCCCTTTTCCCTTTTCCCCTGATGAAGGGCATGGGATGCAGCACCAGCATCGATACACCCGGCGAGTCTGGTGGTTTCCATGTGGCTAACACTGCGGCACTCATGGCGGCTGGCCATGACTGCCTCCCGCCTGCTGGTTCCCATCATTCCGGAATTCCCAACAGGATCGCCCCGTGGCTGCCGCGCTCGCTCACCTTGCCTGAGGTGCCGAAGACCGCGAATTCGGCCTTCATGAAGTACTGCGATTCTCCTGAGGGCGGCGTCTTGATGACGAGATCGTAGGCTGCGTTCCTGTGCTCATATCCTGCGAATCCCCCATGCTTGTCCTTACTCAGGCAGGTCTCCTTGCCGTCGGCTGCACGCGCCCACAGCGAGACTGATTTGGTTGAGATCCCCAACTCGCCGCGCCTGTATCGAAACCTGACCCGAATCCTGTCGGCGGGCAGTCCGGCGATGCGGTCGGTCACGTCGAATGTCTTCGTGACGGGTGTGTTCATCTTCGCGAAGTCAGCGGTCTCCCAGGTTCCGAATTGATGCCAGGCGAAACCCAACAGCGCTTCGTGCCATTCGCTCAGGGAGCGGTCGATGTCCTTGTGCGTCGCACCGGCCCAGTAGAGGCCCGCGAGGTCATCCTCAAGCGAGTAGCGGGCTGCCAACGCTTCGTTCGCGGCCTTCGTCGCGTGCCACGCGTCCATGGCCCGTTTGCGGTGTTCCCTGCGCTCCTGATCCGAGTCGGCGTTCTCGAGGTCCCGGTGCCTCTGAGCCATCACGCCCAGGTGGACCAGTATCTGCTGTTCTTCCCGAGCCCGCCGCAGCGCGACCAGTAGTTTCCTGAACCGGCTGGCAACCGCGTCCTTCCCTTCCGCCAAGGGTGCGGCGATCCGCGTCGCTTCATCCAGCTTCGCCACCGCGTTCCGGGCATTCTCCACCAGCCCCGCAAGCGGCGAGCGGACACCGATACGTTCTGGGTGCCACGACAGCGCGAGGCTTCTCCCGTACCGGCGGTCCGCAAATGCCTGTTCCGCCAGCTCGTAGATCTTGCCCGCCTTGCCGGCTTTGTCCCCATAGCAATCGCTCAGGAAACGGTCGACCCACTGCGCAGCCGGTGCGTCCGGCTCCCAGCATTTCTGCGCCACGACATAAGCGTTGAGCGCCTTGGTCCACATCCCCAGGAACCCGAGGGGGAAATCGAAGCCGTCCAGGCCCAATTCCAGGGCGCAGGCGAAATCGTCGTCAATGACATCCAACGGCAATAGATGCAATCCCAGCCAGTAGTGCCGCATGAGTTTGCAGTGGTATAGAAGTCGCGGCTGCGTGTCTCCGGCGACAGCCTCGCGCACCTTCGCCCACCGGCGAAATACGTCCAGGTACTCCGTGTTGGCGGGCATCGTGCGCGCATCGCAGAGCGGAAAGGAGAAGTCGCGTCCCCAGCAGGCGACATCCACGTCAATCATGGGGTGGGGCAGCGTCTCTTTCGGAGGGAGTCGGTGATTGGCGTACGCGAGGTGCATTACGCGGGTGCCGGGCTTGACGCGCTGAAGCATCTCGGCAATCTGATTGTCCAGTCGCATGTAGCGATCCGCCACCGACAGCCTGCTGCATTCCTGACACTCACACCACTTGGAGACGTCGTTGGGCGCGGGGTAGTAGAAGTCCACCTCCGGATTCGCACGCACGAAGGCAGCGAAGTTGTCGAGGTATGTGCGGACCGCTTCCGCGTTGGTCGTGCAGAACTGCGCGCCCCCGCCGTTCGGAAGACGCATTCCCTCGAGGCGCTGACCGTTGACTTCGCAGTACCAATCCCGGTGCTCCCGGCCGTAGCGCCCCGGTGACAGGAAGAGCGGGTAGCTCCCATGCTCTCCCAGGCCCACCAACATGCCGCGCCGCTTGATCTGGGGAATCAGCACTTCTTTCCATCGCTTCCACAACTCGCGATTCCTCGCATACTGGAAGTTCAGGAGGAACCGATTCATCCCCAGTTTCGCCCACCAGTCGATTTGCTGGATGATGCGCGCGTCGGTCGCGGCCGTCAGCGGCTTCACGTCGCGGAACTCACGCTCGCGAAACCCAAACGCGGGACGCCGTTCCCGGTTGACCTCACGGTCGAGAAGCTGGGCCAGCGCCTGCGGGCTCAGGCTCGGAGTCAGTTCGTCCTCAGGATACGGGAAGTACCAGCGGCATCCGACTTCGTGTTCGAGGAAATCATACACAGCGTACACGACGGCCCGCGGTGACCGGCCGCTGAGGATTCGTCCGCCGCTTGCGGTGGACGAAATCCGAAAGGCCTCCTTGTCGGTGCTATCTGGCATGGGGACGGCCTGTCCCAGATGGTGGCCCGACGGCACGAGCGCCACGATGTCTCGCCCGTTGAGCGCCGTGTGTCTCTCAACACCCACCGACACGCCGCTCGCCTTCTCGACGTAGCGACTCAGTTCATCCGCGGCGAACTGTACAGGCTCGGCCGCATCCTCGCCGATTACGGCGACCCGCCGCGCTCCCGGGGCCGCCGACTGTAGCATCGAGGCAAACAGCAACACCGTAGCCATATCGCTCGCTAGCTCCCTTCTTGTTGAGGGCATCCTATCATTCCTGCGAGAGTCGCCAGACGTGCTCGAATCGTGATTCTGTTGATGACATTGCTCGTAGGGTCGGTTCCTTCCGGCCAATTGGCTCAACCCGGTTCGTGCAGAACCGGTAGGGGGGGTGCTTCTATCGTTTCGCCCTTTCGTCCCTCTCGCGTTGCACCTGCCAGGGGCTCTTGCCTCGGGCCTCGACATTGAACTTCGGGATCGGTGGGGGAACGGGAATCTCGGGCACCCAGAGATAACCGCGTGTCCAGCGGGACTCGCCGGCGACTTCGCGTTCGGGATCACGGGACCAACGAGTCATGCCGCGGAAGTGTCTCGGCACTCCGTCGATGAGCTTCTTGGCGGCAAACGCGGTGAACAAGGTTCCATCGGACAGCTCGAGCGTGCAAGGATTCGAGAGACCATCAGACACCGAGATATCGTCGCGGAGGATGATTTCCTCGCTCCACGTCTTTCCCGAATCCTTGGTGAATCGGGCCCGCACGCCGAAGGGCCGGGCGAATCGCCGCTGGTACGTGCAGACGATCGTTCCGTCCTTCAGGAGCGTTACCTCCGGATGCTTGGCGCGGATCGGCGTTTCCGTAGGCTTCGACCAGGTCTTGCCGTAATCCTCGGAGTCTACCGCAAAGGCCGCCCCCCCGAGTTGGGTGCGCAGCATGGCAAAAACCCGCCCCCGACCGACGATGAGTGGAAAGATCTCGGTGAAGCCCGTGCGCCAGTCGAGTTCCTTGATGTGTTCCGTGGCGGGCGAGCGCCGCCCGTCGGCCATCATCACCAGACTCCAGGTTTCACCGGCGTCCGGCGAGCGCAGCATGTAACAACTGGAACGATCACTGCGCTTCCGGTTGCCATACGCGAATGCTACCAGCGTTCCGTCGTTCAGCACGTGGGGGGAGCGGCAAGGGACGAGGTGGGCAAAGAACGGAATCCGCTCGTGGATCGGCGTCTCGGTCCAGGTTTGGCCGCCATCGGTTGATCGCCGCATCCACAAGGCATAGATGATGCCGCAGTAGTCGGTCCCTGACACGTCCCATGCGCTGTAGCCCTGCTTTCGCAGTCGGGCAAGCTCGGACTTGGGATAGCGTTCATAGCCACCGGAGGCCACTTCCACAAGACTGCCGTCCGGCAGCGTTGCACGACCCGTCAGGGAGCCCGGCCACGGGCCGCGCCAGGGCTTCCAGGTCAAGCCCAAGTCGTCCGAGACCACGACCAGGTGGGCCGTTCGGGGGCGATACGCGTCGGTGGCATGCTCGAAGAACACGGTCGAGTCCAGCCAGATTCGACCTTGCTTGGGAGTATAGTGGCACATCCGGCCTATTCCCATGGACTTGGTTTCGGGCGGAGCAAAGAAGACGTCGACGTCGTACTTCCAGCGCTTCGCCTGGGGCTTCTCCGCTGCTTCGGGCGTCTGCGCCGCCGCGCTGGCTGCAACGAGCACCAACGTCAGGACCGAAGAAGGTACCGGTCGGTGGGATCTTGCGCGCATGGGGACAGCCACCTATTACTTGTTGCCCATTTGCCGTGGCCGTTACTTTTTTCTCGCCTCTCTCGGGCGTCCGATCGGCAGCGGACGCAATCGTGGAGCCAGGCGGCGTTCGAACTTGTCCCCTACTACATCTGTTGCTGTCAGGACAGTATCGCGGCCCCCTTGACGCAACGGATCATCCACCCGAGCCGCTACGCCCTTGCCGACTCTGGGATTCGGTCAGCAGACTATCGAGGCGTGCCCGGAATTCCTCGAACATCTTGGCAAGTGGCTGCTGGAGCGCCGCCAGCTCCGCCTGGGTCCGCGCTTGTTTCTCGCCCTTCGAGGCGCTGAGCTCGTCTTTGAGACGCCGAAACTCTCCGTCACGCCTCTTGAGGTAGAGTTCGGCTCGTTGCCGCATCTCCTTGAGGATGGACATGGCCGTAGTCAATTGCCCCTCGTCGAGGCGATACTTGGCAGCGAAGTGCCTGACGTAGCTCTGCCACTTGTCCAGCTTCAGGTAGGACAAGTCCGCCGGCGCGACCCCGCCGGACGCGCCGCCGGTATCCTGTCCGAGCCGCATCGGCCCGGCAGGTCCCGTCGGTTGGGTCGCCAGCCCGGCCTTCTGGGCATCTTGCAGGACCCGCTCGGGTCCCAAATGGGGACCGGGAATCGCGGTGTTCCATTCCCTGGGATCAAACCGCCCCTCCGAGAAGCTGCGGAGCTTGGCCTCGGCCATCGTGGCGCCAAGATTGAAGACGAAATAGGCCTTACGCCATTCCTTGCGTTGATCCGGGCGGAGGTGAGGCATCATCGCGCGGTAGCCGCTCTCCCCCTCGGCCCTGAGGTCCTTGTACACGGGGAGGAACTTGGTACTCCACTCGGCGACCTTCTCGGCGGAGGGGGGCTCGCCGCTGGCTTTTTGGATCAGTATCTCGCTGATAAGGGGCTCGAGCGTTGAGCGGTGCCTGGCCATGAAGTCGGCGAAGACTGGCGTATTGCGCTGGCTGAACACGGCACGCTGCCGCTCGTCGAACTTGTAGAGCTGGCAGACGTCATTCAGCAGCCGGTCACTCAGAGCCTCGAGCTGGTTCGTCGAAAACCACAGCGCGTCTTGCGGAGCCTTGTCCGCCGAGGCCTGGCTCACCGTCCATCTCAACAGTTCGGAATCGCCCACGACCTTCGAGACGATCTCTTCGGCTCGCGCTCGAAACGCTTTCTCGTGCTCGGCCTGAAGCCCGTGGTATTTCAGCGCGTCCCGGGTCAGACCGTCGACAAGCAGGTCTATCTGGGCAGTCGAGGGGCGAGACGCGTCAGGTGGTTTGTGCCCCACCTGTTCGGCCAAGCAGACCCCGCCAAGAAACAACGTACATGTGGCAAACACCATCCTCCCGGCCGAACGACTCGGCCGTCCGTCCTCACATGCCATTCGATGACTCCAATGAGCCCAAGTCCCAGGTGTGCCCGTGACCGCGCGATTCTGCTCTACGATCCTTCGCCTCTGGATCTCCCGTATGACTTGCCCGCAACGCGGTCGGGCGGTCTGGGGACCATTATACTGCCCCCACGCACCGCTGGCGCCCAGGGGCCTCGTTTTCAGGTTTGCGTGGGAAAGGGAGGCCTAATGGGTGATCCCCTTCCCCCCCCTTCCCTTCCGCCACGCACTCTCGGACAACTCCTAGCAGGCTGTCGTTCGAAGGTGCTCGAGCAGCCAGGGCAGGTTGCAGGAGATCTGTCGGCCGCCGTCGGTTGTCTCTTTGACTTGCGAGACGAGGATGCGCTTGTCTGCCTTGACCATTTCGGCGGTCTTGTTTAGCCGCGCCATGTCTCCCGGGCCAGGTGACGACGTCAATTTGATCTCGATCGCCCAGAGCGTTCTGCCGAAATCGAGAAGCAGGTCGATCTCATAGCGATCGCTGGTTCGCAGGAAGTAGGCGTCATGAGGCCGGTCAATCTCTCGAAGGACGCCGAGCGATTGCTCGATCACGAATCCCTCCCAGCTCGCTCCCACCCAAGGCTGATCCGTCAGCTCTCGCTCGTCAGCGACGTTCAGGAGGGCATGCAGGAGCCCGGTGTCTCGCCAGTAGATCTTGGGACTCTTGACCAGACGCTTCCTGATGTTGGCGTGATACGGCGGAAGCTGTCGGATCAGGAACGCTCCGACCAGATAGTCCATGTAGCTGTTGACGGTCTGGTAGGACAGCCCGAGGCTTTGCCCGATCTGCGAGGCGTTCCACGTCTGGCCGTGGACGGCGGCCAGCATCTTGAGCAGCCGCTGCGTAACCTGTGGACGGGGGGGAAGGCCCCAGGCCGGCAGATCGCGCTGCGTCAACAAGGCGAGGTAATCCTTCTGCCACTGCGGATAGCGCTTGGGCTGCAGCACGCCTCCTTCCGGATAGCCCCCGCGGAACCACAGTCGCTCCTGCGCCGCCTTGGTCGGCAGCTCATCCCAAAGCAGGGGCGTCAACTCCACGAGCGACAGGCGACCTGCCAGAGACTCCGACACCTGCACCATCAGGCCTGGCGAGACGGATCCGAGCAGCAAAAAACGGCCCTTTCGGGCTCGGTGCTTGTCGATGGCCCCCCGGAGCCGCGCGAACACCTCGGGCATCGCTTGGGCCTCGTCCAGGACGACGAGCGATCTGGCCTCGACCACGCGGTCCCATTGCAGATCGAGGCGAAGACGTTCAGCCTCCTGCTCGAGGTCGTAGTAAGCGCCGCCCAAGGAGTGGGCCAAGGTCGTCTTGCCGGACTGACGCGGTCCGACCAGCGCGACGGCCGGGTATCGGGAAAGGCGGGCCTTGACGATCTGAGCGATTCCTCTGGGGACCATGCCTTGCATATTAGAAACCGATTCCCAATTTGCAAGGAAAATCTGACCCCCTTTCAGTCCACGTGGCATGGGCATCTTGCCCATGGACCTTCACGCGTGAACCGCCCGTGGCACAGCGGCGCCGACTTGCGCACAATCATTTGAGTTCGCGTTGTGTAGGGCCCTATCCTCGGCGCCTTCTGAGCAACGCCAAGCCGCTGAGGGCGAGGACGGAGAGGGTGGCGGGCTCGGGGACGGCCATGAAGATCTCATAGTCGCTCCCGTCGCTGCCTCTCCAAACGACGGTGCCTTCAGAAATGGATGGGTTGGAGTCAAGATAGGTGTTGTCCGTGAGTTGCGTGGTGGTCCCGGTCACGTCGTCGTAGAGGTAGATTTCGTAGTCGCCGGCTTCGTCCCAGCCGTACCAGACCACCTTCGACCCTGACACCCGGGGATCGAAATCATCGCGGTCGGTGTCTGTGAGTTGCGTCGTCGCGGTGCCGTCGTAGAAGAAGATCTCCCAGATGCCGTCCTCCATGCCCCGCCAGACCACGTTCGAGCCCGAGATGTTGGGCCGGATGTCGTTGTAGCTGTTGTTCGTGAGCTGCGTCGTCGTGGCGCCATCATGCAGGAAGATCTCAGGGTCGTTTCCGCCAAGGTTTCCCTGCCAGGTCACGTACGAGCCGGAAATCTCGGGATTGTGATCATCGTAATCGTTGTCCGTGAGCTGCGTCGTCGCCGTGCCATCATGCAGAAAGATCTCGGTGTCGTTGCCGTCAAAGCCGGACCAGACCACGCTCGAACCCGATACGCGGGCATTGCCGTCGAGCTCGTCGTTGTTCGAAAGCTGTGTCGTCGTCAGCGTGGCGAAGTCGTAGCGGATCACCTCGTAGTCGTTGCCATCATACTGCGTCCAGGCCAGCGTTGAGTTCGAGACCCGGGGGTTGGCGTCGTACACGCCGTTGTGGGTGAAGGGGACGGTCAGCGAGCCATCGGAGATGAAGACCTCGTTGTCGTGACCGTCGTAGCCGGTCCACACCATGTACGGGTCACAGGCGGTGGGTCCCCAGTCGTCGTGGTCGTTGTTGGTGAGTTGCGTCGTTGTGGTGCCGTTGTAGAAGAAGATCTCGCTGCCGCCGAAACCCGCTTCGACGGGGTTCCCGCGCCACACCACGGTCGAGCCGGACACGAACGGTTCCTGTTCCTCGTAGTCGTTGTCCGTGAGTTGCGTGACGGTCCAGGCGGAGGCCTGGTGCGCGGTCATGAGGGCCATCATGGCCAAGGGCATCGTCGACCGGATTCGCGAGGACATTGCGCTGTGCTCCCACTCCCGAGGCCTGCAAGACATGATCGAGGGGGACCGGCCCGGTGAGGACCAGAGGAATGGTCGAACCGTCTCCCTCCTACTCCGTTCCTCCAATTCCGCAGCATATCCGGCGATGGCGGGTTTTGGAAGGGCCGGTCTTACCAACGCCGGCGGCCGTGCGCGCGACACTTGACGCGTCCTCTTGGCAGACAGGACGTGACGTCTCGGGCCGTTGCCGCCGAGGCAAGGGCGGGGTCTCGTGGGACACGTGCGTCGGGTCGAGGCGGGCTCTCAGACCGCTACGGATTGTGTACCGCTCGTCGGTGAATTCGCCGCGCCCGGTCGCGGATGGACGTTCCGTTCCTCGTCCAGGCGACGGATGGTGAATTTCGGCTCGGGCGGGCCCTGCCAGTATTCGATCCGGGCGCCGGACTGCTTGCGCAGCCAGCCGATGTTCTTGAGGACGGTCACGGCCAAGCTGGCCATTCCCATGATCTGCAACTGCACGCGCTTGTCTTTCAGCGGATTCCGCTTGGTGCTGCGGACCACCTGCTTGGCCAAGTGCAGCGGGTTATAGAATCGAGCATAGGCGGCGAACATGTTCCGCTGTTTCTGGACGGGCTTGGGTTCGCAGGTGGCCACGATGTGACTGCCGTCGTAGTAGCATTCGGGCAGCGGCTCGCCGTCGAAGGACTTGATCACGATGCCGCTGCCGAACGCCCGGTCGTATTCCTTGGTCCCCTGACACGGCGCGTGCAGGGAACATTGCAGGGAGGCGGCTCCATGCCGGTACAGGAATGCGGCCTGGTTCAGGATGCCGTACAGGTCGTTGCCGCCCGTTCGCAGCGGCTGACCGTCGTGGTGGATCAGCATGGCCATCGGCAGGATTTCGTTCTCGTCGAGCAGACGAAACAGCTCGACGGTCTTGGCGGGTGTCTGGCCCTTCTTGACGAGCCGGGCCGCGAGGTCCTCGATGCCGAACCAGATGCCCTTCAGGCCCGCCTCGTGCGCCAACGGTATCAGGTCCCGGCACTTGTAGACGTCGTACTCGGTGGCCTCGGTGCCGAGCCGGATCCGGCGCTCGGCCTTCTTGACCCGTCCGTTGGTGGGGTCGCGAAAGGACGTACGCGCGAGCGCCTCGAAGATCCCCTCGACCGTCTGGCGACGGTTGAAGAAGTTGTCGTCCGTGCCGAAGAAGTGGCTGATGTTGAAGTCTTCGCGGAGCACCTTGAACTCGTCCACGAGCCGCTCGGGGCTCTTGAACCGCCAGGTCCGCTGGCTGTAGGCCGGGATCGGGCAGAAGTCGCACGAGAACTTGCAGCCGTGCGTGATCACCATCGAGGCCGTCATGCTGTACCTGTGGACCTGGTCTTGCGCGAGGGGCTTCGGGGCCAGCGTCGTTCGCTTGTGGGGGGGTTCGAGCAGCCGAAACCCGATGGCCGGATGGGGCAGTTCGTCCAGGTTCCGGACCAATCGCTGGACGCCGGTGTCGATCAACACGGGTCGGCCGTCGCGGTCGCGTTCCTTGCTCAGGTAGACCAGCCCGGGGATGTCCTCCAGGAGTCCGTCGTCGCGGCATCGGGTGAACGCCTGCAGCATGGTCTCGTCGCTGCCGCGATGTTCGGTGATTCGGTCCAGCAGTTCGAGCAGGATCAGCTCCTCGCCGGTGGCCACGGCGTCGGCATGGATGTTGCCCTCGGGGCCCAGGCCGAACAGGTGATCCGGCTCGAAGATGGCCTTGGGACCGCCCACCAGGATCAGCGGACGGTTGGCGCCCATCGACCAGGCATCCTGGATCCACGCGTAGTTGGGTGCCGCGTGAATCTGCATCGCCGTGATGGCCAGGACTTGGATCGGCTCGCCGTCGATGCGGCAGTTCGATGGCCGGATGTTGGGCGACCAGATCTGGAAGATCGCGCGCGTCTTCGTGAAGCCGGCCTCGTGGAAGGCCGAAGCGATCGCCCGCAACCCCGCCGGAACCATCCGCCGATCGTAGAAGAGGAAGGGCAGTGACCGCGTCCGGCGATCGAACCCGTAGAAGCACACGACCGGGATATCGCCCACGCCGGGTCTGGCCGCGATCCGCCGGGTCAGTTCGGTCACGCGTCCCGATGGCGCGAACTCATCGCCACGAACTCGTTGGGCAAGCTCCATGAGCTTCCTATCATCCCGTCGCAGGGAGTGAGATTCAATGCGTTCGGCAAGCGTTCCGGCTGGTGAGCTGGGGCGCCTGCTGAGATGTCAGGGCGTTAGGTTACTGGTCAAACTTGGCTAATCAATCGACATGATGGTATACTTCTCCACGGCGAATGGCGCGAGACACGCTGTTGGGCCGACCTGGATGGATAGGGGGCGCGTGTGTGCCTCTTCTGCTACCGGATTCGCTGAGCACCATGTCAGACCGAGGGAACCAGCCATCCAAGCGGGGGTGTTGCCTGGCTGGGCTGGTGCTCCTCATATTGCTCGTCTTGGCGGGTTGGCTTCTCCTCCATCTGGTCAACGAACAGGCGAAGCGAAACATGCACGAGCTCCAAAGGACTTTCCCCCACACCTGTGGAGCAGCCTAGTGCCGTTTTTGGTAAGGGCAGAAAAGGTGTCAGGAACGAATGGCATGAAGCGAAGCGCGGATCCGTATGGAGTGCGCCGCCAACGGCGGCGCTTTGGCTTGCGGCGGAGCCGCATTTGAGTGCGAAACGCCGTCCCGTCCCTGCCGGGTCGTGGGTCGAAATCCAAAGCGGCGTCACAGCCGCCGCACTCCAAAACGACCGCATGCCCTTGCCAATGCCGCTCCGATGCAATCGGATGACCAGGCATTGCTCCCGTAGCTTCATGCCATTCGTGTCAGGAACTTTTTCGGCGGGCGGTCGTTGACCGCCGGGGGGGGCTGAATTGGGCGGCGATGCCCTCATGATGGATCAGCCCCCTCGGCGCTGCTTCCAGCCTGCGGTTCTTCATGATCGTCCTTGGGCCGGAAGCCTGGGGGCGTCACGCGCTCGGGGTGCTTGGCGGCGATGGTCGCATAGTAATCGCGGAACTTCTGCAGATCCGCTTCGACGTTCCCAGTCATCATCAGTGTCGGGCCGAATCCTCCGACCTTCTTCTCGTAGTCCATGAACCCCAGGACGACGGGCACTCTCGCACCGAGGGCGATGTAGTAGAAGCCTGATTTCCAGTAGGCCTTCTTGCCGCGGGTGGCTTCCGGGGGAATGATGATCACGAGTTCGTCGTTCTTGTTGAAGACGTCGATGGTCTGCTCGACGGTGTTTCGTCGCTGGCTTCGGTCGATGGGAATGCCGCCGAGCCAATAGAAGAACCAGCCGATCGGCCAGCGAAATAAGGAATCCTTGCCCATCCAGAACACCTTGACCCTGAAGCGAAGGGCAAGCGACAGCACGATGGGGAAGTCCCAGTTGCTGGTGTGCGGGGCCCCGATCAAGACGTATTTGGGCACGTCGGGACGTTTGCCCCCCGTCCGCCACCCGAGCGCCTTGAGGATGCAGAAGGCGACGAGGCGCATGAAATGCCTGACCACAGGCGTATCAAAATACGTACGGCGCATAGGCTATCCTTACCCTTGACGAAAGAAACGGGACAGGTTCGTTTTTGGACGCCCTCCAGCCTCCATTGCCCAATGGACACGGTCCCAGACGGTTGCTCTACGTGGCGTCAAGCAGCGAGGTTCCTTGAGCACCGCGCCGTGCGAACCGGGGTCACTCCAGCTTCCGGGTCAGTCCTGCGAGCCAGCCGTCCACACGGGTCCCATGTACGTGGCGTCTGTTCGCTGAGGTCGGAGTCGATGACTACCTGTAGCGCCGCGCCTCCTCCTCTCTATCCATCATACCGAGGAGCACCGCAAGTTTGTGCCGATTTGGGGGGCTAAGGGACGAGATGGGCTTAGCGTACCCGTGCTGCGCAAGAAGGGGCTCGGCCAGGGCCTGCGCTTCGGCGTGACGGCCGAGCCTGTCGAGCGACGCGATCAGCCCGCTCTGGATGCCGCCCTTCAGCTTCTTGGCAGCAACGGTTCGGCCGGCCTTGCGCCGGTCTTCGAGCCTCGAGAACACCTCGAGGGCCTTGTCCGGTTGGCCGGTGTCCAGGTACGCGCGACCCAGCTTGATGGCGTAGAACTCAGCGCCTGCGTTGCCTCCGTATCCCCGGCGGAACCGCTCGAGGTAGTCGATCGCCCGCGCCGGGTCGTGTTTGGCCAGGGCCACGCCGAGCTGGGAGAAGAGGTATCCCTCGAAGGCCATGCGGATGAGCGGGTCTGGCGCGCTCTGTGTTTCGTGGAGCACCTCTTCAAGTACCTGCGCCGCCCGGTCGGGTTGCCCGTGGACGCGATAGGTCGTGCCAATGATACACTTGGCGAACGGCCGCGCGGCCGGATGGGGGTGGTCGGCCGCGATTGCCGTCATGGCGTTAATGAGCAGTCTGCGTGCATCGGGGCTTCTGGCAGGGACAACAAACGTGAGCACCAGGTCGTTGAGGACGGTCTCCTTCCAGTAGTCGATCTCGAACGTCTCGAGCACGCTGAAGGCCGCGGGGTAATCGCGCCGTTCGATGGCGTTGAGCACTTCCCGGAGCTTGCCCGCCATCTCGCCGACCCGCGTGTGGGGTTTGGAGGCGAGGATGTCGGTGATCAGACCAGACGCGTGCTGCGGCTTGCCCTTCCTGCAGACGGCCCAGGTATACCCGCAGAGGGCCGACGCGGTCGCCCGGTTGTTCGGAGCCGTCTCGATGAATGACTTGAGCGCCGCGGCGGCTGACTCGAGGTCTCCCTGATGGTAGTGGACGGTCATGACGCCCATCATGGCGGCGCCGGCTGCAAACGAGTCCGGGGCGGCCGACAGGATATGGGCCGCCCGGGCCAGTGCCGTGGCCCTCTTCCCCACCTTCCACTCGAAGAAGCCGACAACGAGGTGTCCGCTTGGGGACCTGACCGTCGAGGCATGCGATGCCACCCACGCCTCCTGGTCCTCCCTCGGGAGCTTGGACAGCCACGCGTACGCCATGTCCATCAGGAAGCCCTGCAACTCCTGGGGATTCCACTCGCTGTCGTCGAACGCCTCCAGCGTCGCCATGCCGAGATCGGCCGCTTCTGTGAGCTTGAGGTGTCTTGCGGCCAGGTCGCGTGTGTCCAGTGCCTCCCGGGCCTTGGCGCGGACGGCTTCGAGCTGCCTCGCCAGAGATCCGGTCTGGTCGGTTTCTCGCGGCGCTGTGAGGCCGCTCTGGTCGGCGTTGGCCGCTGCCATCTCGGTTGGGGCAGACACAGTCTCGGCGCGCTCGACCGCCGGCCTCTCTGTCGGCTGGATCTGCCGCGGCTCTGCTTCGGCCACCTGCGTCCGGTCGGGCGTGGACCTCGTCTGCTCGACGTGTCGCTTCTCTGTAGGGCCTGGGTTGTCGGGCAGAGATCCGCTCTTCTCTGTCAGATGGGACCATCCCGACCACCCCAAGACGCCCAAGAGACACGCCAGGCTCAGGAAGAAATACCAATAGCGCTTGAGCAAGAAGGTACCCGCCATGGTTCACCCCCATTCCCGTGTGATGAAGGGGAAGGCAGAGACGCCTCATCGGCGACCTGACGCCAGGGGCGTCCTACTCCTTCTCCTCGTTCTGGCGCTGTTCTTGCTCCTCAGGGCGCTTGCTCCTCAGTAGGTCTATCTTGAGCACGACGATCTGGTAGTTCACATACGCCCCCACCGCAAGAACGCTGGTGCCGAGCAACAGGAGCGAAAGGGCTGGCGGAGGGGTCACGCCAGAATCAGGCGGGATCGCTGCAAGGAGCTTGAGACGAGTGAGGAACAGGTACCCGGCAAGCGCCGCCAGGCTAACAAAGCCAAGAAGCGCCCAATTCCGTTGCCGCTGCAGTACGGCGAGATCGACGTTCACCTCAGGTGGGAGACGCCGGGAGACAAGATCCGCCCAGACGCAAAGCGCCGCGAATGGACCCATCAACAAGGCGGCGCCCCACGAAGAAGCAAGCACTTCGAAGAGCCAACCCATGGTCATCAGAGCGGTTGCCATGAGCAGAAACACGAGAACGAGTCTGGCGGGGCGTATCGTGCGCGCCCTGCGGTGTAGCAGTACGCCTCCGGCAGCGTAGACAACCGCCAGCCCAAGAAGAAGCGGAAACGTAATGTGCAGGGGCCAGTCAAAGGCGACCATCAGCGTGAACAGCACGGCCCCAGCCGCGTAGTAGAGTACCTCCAGCGGCGCTATGTGTCTGGCAGCAGGCTTCGTCTCACCGTTCATTCGCTCAAGCTCCACGTTGCCCCTCCCCTGGGGCTGTCGCGTCTGCTCGGTGTCACGGCCAAACGGACGTGACCGTTGCTCCTAGTTCTCCTCAGTTTCTCCTTGGAGGGGCTCCGATCCCCGAGTCGACGGACCGCTGGCTTCGCTCGGTTCGCCTTTGGCCACTGGATCAGATGAACTATCGCTTCTCAGCAGCGCGATCCTCAACATGGCCAGCCGGTAGTGTATGTAGGCAACCACAGCCGCGACGAGCATCACCAGAAGCATGGCACACAAGATCTCATACACCTCCTTCCCTAGCCGCGGGTGCTCTGCCACGGGATGGAGGAGATTCAGACACACGACGACGACCGCGCAGACGAACAGGACAAAGGCACGACGAGCGCGTTTTGCCTCCTCCTTGATCGCTGCCAGATCGCCTCCTGCGGGGCACTCCGGATGCGAGTCCTGACGAATACTCCCCATGCTAATCCAGGTCCACGCCCCCAAGACCACAATCACAAGGGGCATGCCCACTTCAAGACGGGAAACAGTCCAGTACGCCCCCACAAGAGCCAAGACCAACAGAACATTCCTCGAGCGAGATCCCACCGGAGCCAGTCCAAGGAACAGCGCAAGGCCGAAGATGATCTGGCACGCTGCGACCAGGAGATCGCGCCCCATCCCCGGGGCAACCCCAAGCGGCACGAGCGCGGGAGGAAGGAGCAGGGCCGAGAACAGTGCCAAGACGGCACAGATCGCCCGCGCGCCCAGCGCCCGGGCATACGATGCTCCGTCCGGGTAGTCCCCACGCTTGATCGGTCTTGTGATGTTCATTACTCCCCGCGGACTCATGACTGGCACCAAGGGCGTTTTACCCCTTCTCCCCGTTCTGGCTCTGTTCTTGTTCCTCAGAGCGCTTGGTCCTCAGCAGGTCTATCTTGAGCAGGACGATCCTGTAGTTCACGTACGCCCCCAGCGCAAAGACGCTGAGGGCGAGTAACAGCAGCGAAACGGGTCGCGGAGGGGTCACCCCAGAATCAGGCGGGATCGCTGTAAGGAGCTTGAGACGAGTGAGGAACAGGTACCCGGCAAGCGCCGCCAGGCTAACGAAGCCAAGAAGCGCCGAATTCCGTTGCCGCTGTAGCACGGCGAGATCGACGTCAAGCTCAGGTGGGGCGCGCCGAGAGGCAAGGTCCGCCCAGACCCAAACCGCCGCGCATGGACTCACCAACAGCGCGGCGCCCCACCAACCAGGAAGTACTTCGAAGAGCCAACCGACGGTCGCCGCAGCGGTTGCCACAAGCAGAAACACGAGAACGAATTTGCCGCGGCGTATCCTGCGCCCTCGATGGCGTAGCAGCCCGGCGCCTCCGCCGTAGACGACCACGAGTCCAAGAACAAGCGGGGAAGAAACGCGCAGGGGCCAGTCGTAGGCGACCACCAGCGTGAACAGCACGGCTCCAGCCGCGTAGTAGAGTATCTCCAGGGGTGCTATGAGTCTCCCGGCTGGCTTCTCCTCGCTGTTCATCCGTCCAAGCTCCACGCTGCGCCTTCGCCTTGCCCTGTCGCGCCTGCTCGCTATCGCCGCGAAACGGACGTGACCGTCGCTCCTAGTTCTCCTCAGTTTCCTGTTGGGGGGACTCGGATCCCCGAGTCTTCGGACCATCGTCTTCGCTCGGTTCGCCTTTGGCCACTGGATCACATGGGGTATCGCCTCTCAGCAGCGCGGCTTGCAGCATGCCCATCCGGTAGCGCAGGTAAGCAGCCGCAGCCGCCTGGAGCGTCACCAGAAGCAGAATGTACTCCTGAAGATGATTCCCCGTGTTCCCCGGCCGCGGGCGGTCTGCTGCGGGATGGAAGAGACTCAGACACACCACGACGAACACGCAGACGAGCAGGACAAAGAAAAGACGAGCACGTCTTGCCTGCTGCTTGATCGCTGCCAGATCGCCTGCCGCGGGGCGCTCCGGATGCCAGTGCCGAAGAATACTCCGCGTGTTGATCCAGGTCCACGCACCAAGGACCACAATCACAAGGGGCATACCCACGTCAAGACGGGAAACGGCCCAGTACCCTCCCACAAGGGCCAAGACCGACAGAACATTCCCCGAGCGAGATCCCACTGGAGCCAGTGTGAGGAAGAGCGCAACGCCAAAGATGATCTGGCACGCTGCGACCAGGAGATGGCGCCCCATCCCCGGGGCAACCCCAAGCGGCACGAGCGCGGGAGGAAGGAGCAGGGCCGAGAATAGTGCCAAGGCGGCACAGATCGCCCGCCCGGCCAGCGCCCGGGCATACGACGCTCCGTCCGGGTAGTTCCCACGCTTGATGCGTCTTGTGATGTTCATTCCGCACTCCCCGCGGACTCATGACTGGCACCAAGGGCGTCCTATCCCTTCTCCCCGTTCTGGCTCTGTTCTTGTTCCTCAGAGCGCTTGGCCCTCAGCAGGTCCATCTTGAACACGACAAGGGCGTAGTGGACGCACGCGCCCCCGGCAAGGATGATCATCACAAGTGTCAGGAGAGTCCGCGAAAACGCTCCTTCGAGGAGGGAAACCCTTCGCTCAACAGTCGCGGCGGCGCTGGGAAGGGACCAAAGGCAATTCAGAAGGAGTATGCCGGCGGGTACCGAAAAACCGACGACAGTGAGCAGAGCGAAGTTCCGTTCACCCCGCAGCTTCTCGAGGCTCACCGACTCGGGCGGGTCCTTCCGGGACCTGAGATCGGCCCAGACGAATAGTCCCGCCAGGGGTACGACCACCAGCAGCCCTGCCCCCCAGTGAGCGCCGAGATCCCCTAACCAAGCGCCGACTGGCAGCACGCCCACCAGGATGAGCGCAACACAGAGATGTTTACGATTCGGGCGTAGACGAGCGATACGCATGTGCAGGAGCATAGCCCCAACCACGTAGGCCCCCATCAGTGCGGCCAGAAGGGGAAACGGAATACGCGAATCCCACTCAGATCGCGTTATGACCACTAGGAGGACCAAGCCACCCACCCAGTACAAGACCGAGAGTGGTGAAATAAACCTGCGCGACGAGGTCTGCTCCCTGGACGTCCTCCCAAGCACAGGACTGCTCCTTTAGTTCACGGTGTTGCGCCCACCACGTTTGGCTCCCGGGGACGCCCGACGATCAGGCCCTGAGCCCTCGATTCGTCCGTGCGGCCATACGGCAGCGCCTACCCAGACGTTGCTGAGGTCGCCGAAACTGGCGCTACGGTGAGCTCTCGACGCACGCATTGAACTCGGCCTGAGCAGCTTCACGCGCCGCCTTCGCGGCATCGTAGGTGGTTTGGGCCGCATCCTTGTCGGTCTGCCGCGCGTCGGCGACATCCTGTTTCTGCTTGACTACCGCAGCTTTCGCGTCCCTGTCCTCTCTCGCCTCGACAAGGGAGCTGTCGTTCTTCATCAGACAGGACCCTCCCGACCAACCCAAGACGCCCAAGAGACACCCCATCGGCGAGCTGGCGCCAAGGGCGTCCTACTCCTCTTCCCCGTTCTGGCGCTGTTCTTGTTCCTCAGAGCGCTTGGCCCTCAGCAGGTCTATCTTGAGGACGACGATCCGGTAGTTCACGTACGACCCCACCGCAAGAACGCTGGCCCCGAGTAGCAGCAGCGAAAGGGCTGGCGGAGGGGTTACCCCAGAGTCAGGCGGGATCGCTGTAAGGAGCTTGAGACGAGTGAGGAACAGGTACCCGGCAAGCGCCGCCAGGCTAACGAAGCCAACAAGAGCCGAGTTGCGTTGCCTCTGCAGCACGGCGAGATCGACGTTGAGCTCAGGTGGGGCGCGCCGAGAGGCAAGATCCGCCCAGACGCAAAGCGCCACACATGGACCCACCAACAACGCGGCGGCCCACGAAGCAGGAAGCGCTCCGAGTACTTCGAGAAGGCACCCGACGGTCATCGCAACGGTGGCCATGAGCAGAAACACGAGAACGAATCTGGCGGGGCGTATCTTGCGCGCCCTTCGGCGTAGGAGTACGCCGCCGGCAGCGTAGACAACCATCAGTCCAAGAAGAAGCGGAAAAGGAACGCGCAGGGGCCAGTCGAAGGCCACTATCAGCGTAAGCAGCACGGCCCCAGCCGCGTAATAGAGCACCTCCAGCGGTGCTATGTGTCTGGCAGCAGGCTTCGCCTCACCGTTCATTCGTTCAAGCTCCACGCTACGCTCGGATCTCCGGCAGGGCCAGGCGAACGAAATCCCTTTATCATCGTAATCCGATCGTCGAATTCTGCCAGCCCCTGGACCGAAACACCGCTGAGGCGAGGCGGGCTCACTCTACCAGCCGCCATACCCCATGCACTCGTCGAATTCCTGCTGAGCAGCGGACCGTTCCCCCTTCGCGCTCCTATACTCGGCTTCCCTGTTCTCCTCCACGATCTCCCATCCGCAGACGACAATCCCTGCCCAGTCAACATCGTTTTTCGCAGCGTCCCTTGTTGCCTTCGCCGCGGCGTGGGCAGCCTGTGCCAGTGCGAGCGATCCCTGTGCTGCAGAGAGGGCTTTCTCTGCGCCCCACAACACGAGGGTAGCCAGCGCCAGCTCCCCATAGAGGGGTGGGAGGGCCGCCTTGGATGCCGGATCAGGGGACACGAGAGCAATACCAATCAGAATCATGAGCGCAGCAACCGCACCAGAGGCCACACCGAAGGCAACAATAGCCGCCTTGTGGTTCTTCTGTGCGATGGCCAACTCCGTCTCCGCGGCAGACAGCGCCGCCTCGGCCAGCTCCAGAGCCACTACGGCCGCGTCGTAGGCCTCCCAGGCCTTTTTCAGTTCCTTTTTGGCCTCTTCCCATGCCGCCTTGGCCAAGGCTTCCTTCATTATGGCGGCCTGTAGGGCGTTCCATTCGGCCGTGCAGTCGGAGCCGGTCCAGGCGTGGGCGGTTCTGACGCCCAGGAACTGGGCGCCTAGGAACTCGATGCCCGGTGGGGCATAGAACATCATGCCAAGGCACAGTACGCCTGCCAGCAATCGTCCACGTAACGAACGCATGCGAGTGTGCTCCTAGTGTTCCATCTCCGTGAGCCCCAAGTCGCTGTTTCGTCCGCCCTGACCGGCGGCCAAGTCCTACGGCTCGGCCTCCAACTGGAAATCCACATTCGATGTCGTACCGCCAGCGGACACGACCACATCGGTGATCTGGCCCGTCTGGAATCCCTCAGCCACGGCCGTCACCGTGTAGGTTCCGGGCATCAACCAGTCCAATTCATAGCTCCCGACCTCGTCGGCGATCGCACACTTCATGGTCAGCCCCTCGCCGTAGCAGGCCACAAACGTGCCGGGAATGGGGGTCACGCCGTCGGACTCGTACACTGTGCCGGTGATCTTGCTCGCCGTTGAGCCGAGCGAGAAATCGATGCCCCCGGTGGTCTGGGCAGCAGTGACCGCAACGTCGGGGGTGGAGTCTCCGTCGTGGCCGTCTGCGTCGACGCAGACGATGTACGTGCCGGCGGCCAGATGGCCGAGCGCGTACACCCCGTCCTCGTCGGTCATCGCGGCCGGGGCCAGCCAACTGCGATCGGCGTTGGGGTCCATCGCGACAACGACGGCGCCCGCGATGGGCGCGCTCAGTGTGTCGGTCACGACGCCCGAGATCGCACCCTCGGGGGTGAGTGTGAAGTCATGTCCCGTGGTCTCTCCTTGTGCCACCTCGATCCCGATCAGCTTCGGGGCGAAGTAGCCGGGGGCCTCCAGGCTCACCTCGTACGTCCCGGGCGGGAGGCGCGTAAGCGTGTAGTCGCCGTTGGAGTCGGTCGTGGTTTCGTACAGGGAGAGGGACCCCTCAGCCCCCAGTGCTTCCTTGCCGATGATTCTCTCGGCACGCCTGACCACGCCAAGCGGGCTCGGGGACGACCCACCTCCGAGCAACAGGAGACGCTTGAGGAGCCTGATCGGCCTACGGACAGGCCGGGTCGGGGCGGCCTTGGCGTTCGAAGCCGCCCCACACGCACAGGCGTAGTCAGACGCTATGGCCCTGACGAGGGCGCCTTCCACGGCGGGCGACACGCTGCCCGAGATGGCACCGGCTGGTGCAACCAAGTTCACAGGCGATGTCGTCTGACCGGTGGTCACAGCCACGCCGGAGGTCCGCGCCACCTCGTTGCTGAAGGTGTTCGGCTCGCCGGTCCCTACGGATGCGACGACGGTGTAGTCGGTCCCCGGAGGGACGTTGCGCAGGATGTATGCCCCGTTCGGGTCAGTAGTTACAAAAGGCAAAGCTCTTCCTTCCGAGACCTCGAGGATCGTGACGAAAGCGTCTGCGATCGGCGTTGTGCCGTCCGATTCCACAACGCTGCCGGCGATCATTCCCGCCGGTGCGGCCGTGAAGTTGACGTTCGGTGTGGTCTGGGCTTCCTCAACCACTACGTCCGGTACGGCGTCGAAGGAGTGGCTCAGAGAAAGCACCGTGACTGTGAAGGTGCCCACCGGGACGTCCTTGATGGTGTACGCCCCATCTGCATTGGGCTCGGCTGTGAATGTGCCCTCCGGACCACAGTCCACGGCAACGCAGACCTCGTTCGGGTCGATCGGTTGGGCCTGCGAATCCTCAACACGTCCGCTGATTCCCCCGACTGAGATGGCTGCAAAGTCGATGCCCGACGTGGTTGCCCCCATGGCTACCGCCACGCCCTCATGAGATGTGAAGGAAGCTTCCAAGGAGTGGGCCTCAACCGTATACGTGCCCGCCGGGACATTCTCGATCAGGTAGTTGCCTTCAGCGTCGGGCCCGACCATGAGCAAGACGCCGGAGCTGCACTCGGTCCAGACGTGGACTCGGTTGGGTTCGAGGGGCTCGCCGCCAACGCCGGTCACGCGCCCGCAGATCCGCCCTTCGAAGCAAAGATCATAGAAGTTTACCACTGTGGTGACGCCGGATTGGACCTCGATCCCTGTGACGACCTTCACCGCGCGTCTCGGTGCTGTCACCTGAACGTCATAGGTCCCCGGCTCGAGCCCAGAAACCAGGTACGCCCCCGGAGCGTCAGGGCGGACTCCTCCTGTCATTGCCGACCCCGTGATCTCGCCATCCTGCAGGGCGAAGACGAACGCGCCCCGGATGGGCACGATTGCGTTCGGCTCGTTCGGATCTGGGAAGCCTACGACGCCTCCGATGCCCGTCGTTTCGTTCGGCTCATTCGGGTCGTTCGGATCGGACGCCAACCCGGCCAGGGCCGTCACCACCGGTTTGGCGAACTGGGTGGGTCCGTAGGCAAGGGAGGCCACCGCAGCGGCGGCCAGAATCGCAATGAAGCCAGTTACGCATACGCGCGCAGTCCAAGCGTGCATTTTCATGATCCTGGTACCTAACTCTTGCCCGCCATAATAGCGACAAGACATAAGAAAAGGAGACTTATTAAGAGCCCGTCGCTTTTTGTTTGCTGCAACTCGTGGATCTACTATGAATCGTACGGATGCCGGCGCAACCGGACAAGGGGTCAATTTGCGTTTTTTCTACCTGTTGGGTCAGGCGTAAGGACCCCCTGAAGACCGCGCCGCGTCTGCTGGGGTTACTCCAGCCTCCGGGCCAGTTGGGCCAGCCACTCGTCGACACCGGTCTTGGGCACGTGGAGCGTGTGGCGTGTCATCTGTTGGTTGGGGTAGCCGCCGACGTCGTCTTGGCTGTCGATGATGCGGCCCTTGCGGGCGCGTAGCTGGCGGATGATGCGTTTGTCGATTTCGTCGCGGTCCTTCGGCCGGGCGCCGACGTGTTTGCCTACGAGCTCGACGACCTCACGGGCCGGCAGGGGCTCGAGACCGTCTGGCCAGACGGGGGGCTTCTGGAGGATGTTGACCCGGCCGGCGGTCAGGGCCACCGGTTTGCCGTTGCGGTCGACGTTGACGTTGTCCTTCATGTGGACGTCGCCCCGGCCGGCGACCAGGGCCAGGCCCGCACGCGTGTCGGCGCCGTGCATCATGACGTCGCCGACGACGCTGATCTTGCAGTTCTCGGGCTTGACCTTCGCCTTTCGCCACTCGCCGTCGGCGTAGTTGACCTGGATGCCCGCATGGCCGGGGTTGTAGATGACGTTGTTGACGACGACGCCCGTCGTGAACGCCTTGAAGTACGGATTGCGGCCGACGTTGTGGGCGTACAGGTTGCCGATGATGGCGATCTTGCGGCAGTTGTCGTGGATGAGCGACCCCTTCGAGTGCGGGCCCTTGGCGTGGGATGAGTCATCGAGCCCTTCGGCGATGATGCAGTTGCTGAAGGTGATCTGGTGGGACGTGGCTGCGGGGCCTTGGTCGCGCGGCCCGGAGGCGCTCAGGTTCTCGTCCACGGCCCAGGTGACCGAACAGTGATCGATCACGATGTGGTGCGCATTTGCGCCGGCGGTGGAGATGCCGTCGGGTTCCCAGCCACTCCGCTTCGGCCGACCGGCATCGCCGGGACGAACTCGGATGTGTTGGATCAGGACGTCGTGCGTCGTGATGTAGATCGCGCCGCGGATGACGGTGATGCCCGGCGAGGGGGCCGTCTGGCCGGCCACGGTCAGGAAGGGCTCGGCGATCTGAAGGCTCTTCTTGTCGAGGTCGATCACGCCGCCGACCTCGAAGACGACGATGCGTCGTCCCTTGGCTTTGAGGGCGTCGCGCAGCGACCCGGGGCCTTCTGCGTTCAGGTTCGTGACGCGGATGATCTTCCCGCCTCTGCCCGCCGGTGATCGAACGCCGAAGCCCTTCGCGCCCGGGAAGACAGGGGGTGTCTGCTCTGCGAGCAGCGCCTCTGCGCCGACCATTGCGAATGCCGTGACGAACACGGGAACGGCCTGTCTGTTCATCCGTTTCTCCTTGCGGTGACTCGTTCGAGATGTTACCCCAAGCCGGAGCAGATGTCACAGCGCTCAGGGGCGCTCGGCTACCCATTGACGACTGGCCGTGGCGGAGGTACTGTCCGGACATCCGTTCGTTCGGACGGTTTGGCGCTTCTTCCGACGGAACTCGATCTTACAGGAAAGGGGTCTTGAGATGGCGCGGGTATCTCGGTTTACATTGCTCTGGGGTGCTGGACTGGCCAGCGCGTTGCTCTTCATGTTGCCAGCCAACACGGGTTGTCAGTTCCTCTTGTTTCCCCCGAACCGTGGCGGGGTTGATGGATGTCAGACGCTGCCGCAGACGATCGACAGCGACATGGTCTTAAGGGCTGGCTGCTATGTCGCCGAGAAGAACGTGGTCATCACCGGCGGTGCGACGCTGACCATCGAGCCGGGCGTGACGATCAGGTTCAAGAAGGATTCCGGGATGACGGTCTTGAGGCACGGCCGGCTGTCGGCCGTCGGCACGGCCGGGAGCCCGATCGTCTTCACGGGTGAGCAGGCGACGTCCGGCTTCTGGAACGGTCTGCATTTCAGCGACACGAACTCCTCGGCCAACAAGCTCGAGTACGTGACGATCCAGTATGCCGGCGCATACCCGTTCTTCGGCTGGGAGTTTGCACGGGCAAATCTCGTGCTGAGCGGGGTGGGCAACTCCCCGACGAAGATCAGCGTCAAGAACTGCACGTTGCGGGACAGCGCCGGTTTCGGGTTCTTCATCAACCCGAACGTTGACCTTACGAGCTTCGCCGGCAACACGGTGACGGCCAACACCACCGGTGCTGGCTATACCTATGCGTCCGTCCTGGGCTCGCTCGACAACACGAGCTCCTACAACGGCAACGCGATCGACATCGTGCGCGCCAGCGGGAACAGTGTGGAGACGGACCAGATCTGGCCGGCGATCAACGCAGACTACGAGTTCGTCACCAGCACGACCGTCCATGCCGTACTGACGATCGAACCGGGCGCGCGGCTCGTCTTCGGCCAAGAAGTGGGATTCACGGTGCTGCGCGGGGGCGTGCTCTCGGCGATCGGGACAGGCGCCAAGCCCATCGTCTTTACGGGCAAACTGACGGTTCCCGGATACTGGAACGGGCTGTACTTCAGCTCCTCTGAGTCTCCGCTCAACCGGCTCGAGAACGTGACCCTCGAGTATGGGGGCGGATACGAGTTCTTTGGCTGGGACACCGCACGGACCAATCTCGTGGTGAAGAACTCGCAGCTCCAGGTCACCAGCTGCAAGATCCAGCAGAGCGCAGGCTGGGGCGCATGGGTGGGCAACGACGCGGCCGTGAACGTGGACTTGGAGACGGCCAACACCTATGCGGGCAACCTGGCGGGCAACGTATATCGCCAGCCATAGGGCGGGCGCGCATGCGCATCGCTCCCGGTGGCACGGACGAGGATTCACACAACGCAGCAGACAGCTTAGCGGATGATCGGGGGCCGCGTTGCGCCGGGGCGCTCGTCGCGGTGCTTGGGTGCGGCTTCGTAGAGGGCCTTGAAGAAGGGGATGAGTTCCCCCCGCGTGCCCTTCTTGCGCAGCTTGAGGAGCAGGTCGTCTTCGAGTTCCTTTTGTTGCTGCTTGACGAGCTTCTCTTCGATGATGGGCTGGGCCTCCAAGAAGGGGATGACGCGTTTCTCGAACCGCTTGCCGGCCTTGATCAACAGAAGCCCCTCGTCGTGCCGGAGGATGTCGCTGAGCTGGCCGGCCTCGAGCTCGAATAAGGCCTTGGCGGCCCGAGCCCATCGGCCGGTCAGGCCGCCTTCGGTCACGGGGCCCCAGACGCCGCCCTTGCTCGCGTTCGGTCCGAACGAGTAGCTCCGGGCGACCGCCTCGAATGGAATGCCGCTGGTGAGTTCCTGGCGCGCCCGCTCCATGTGCTGAACGGCGGCGCGACGCGCCTCGATGCGTCGCCGCCCGCGAAGCTTCGGCCACAACGCCTCCCGATCCTCCGCCGACCCGCCCTCCAGGAACTTCCAGTAGGGGACGTCGATCAGGAACATCTCCATACGCAGCGGCTCGGTGAACTCCTCCGGGTGCTTCTGGTAGTACTTGAGCAGTTGGCGACGCGTCGGCGGGCGGACCAGGGGCAGGAACTTGTCGGTGAGGTACCGCCTGACCACGATCTCCCGGCGGATTCGTCTGCGGATGTCCTCGCGGTCCTGACTGTGCTCCTCCAGGTAGGCCTGGTATCGCGAGAACCGTCCGTCGAACTCGGCGTTGATGCGGTTCTGCTCGGTTTCGTCGACGGCCTTGGTGATCGCGGGCTCCATCTCGTCGGGGATCTCCTTCTTCGCCTCCCCGTAGGCGAGCACCTGATCGATCAGAAGGACCACGCGGCGTTGCAGTTCGGTCCGCCGCAAGTTGACGTACTCACCCCGTGACATCTCCTTGGCCGCCTTCTCCAGCTTGGTCCACAGCGGGTCGAGCACCTCCTGAACGGAGATCACGTCGTCGTTGACGAACAGGACCGGGTTCTCGACGCTCTGGCCCAACTTGTAGCGAGACCGGGATCGTCTGCTCGTCGCCCGCTTTCGGGGTTTGGACCATTCCTGGCGGCCGGCCGGGCCCGACGCGGCTTGGCTCGTCGCCGGGCGCGACGCCGCCTGGCCATTCTTGCGGGTGCCGCCTCCTTCCAGAAGGTCCGCGTCCAGGAACTCCTCGTCCGGATCCTCTTCCAGGTCGTCATCGTAAGCGGCCGGCTCGGGAGCGGGCTTGGGCTTGCGCCACCAATCCCAACGGGGGTTCTCACAACCCCACATCAGGACGGCACCTGCCAGAAGCGCCAGGATCGTCGAACGGGTCATCCACATGTTACGTGCGACCTCACGGGTTCCTTCCTCAGCAAACGCAGCAGAATGGTCAGCAACGTCGGCGGCTCGAGGTAGTTGGGAGGCAGCCGCCAGTGCAGCGTCTGGTGGTCCGGCATCCGCACCGTGCCGCTGGCCCCCTCGAACAACTGATCCATCAAGCCCATGTTGTCCACCGAGAAGATCAGATCCGGTGGTTTCTTGATGATCGACTGGACCCGCCACTCGCTGGCCAGAACTCGGACCTCGGCCAGATCGAGCAGCGTCTGCACCTGCGGCGGGTACGCCCCGAACGCGTCCTTCAGGTCGGTCTGGAGCTGCGTCAGCTCCTCGGGGGTCCGGCAGCGAACCAGCCGGCGGTAGATCTCCATGCGCTGCCGTTCGCTATCGATGTACCTGCGGGGGATTCGCGCGGTCACGTCCAGCTCGAGGTGGACCGGCTGGGGCTCCTCGACCTCCTCGCCCCGCTGCCGCTTGACGGCCCGCTCGAGGAGCTGGCAGTACATCTCGTAGCCGACTGCGGCGATGTGTCCGCTCTGCTCGGCGCCGAGCAGGTTGCCCGCTCCCCGGATTTCCAGATCGCGCATCGCGATTCGGAACCCTGCGCCCAGTTCCGAGTACTCCTCGATGGCCTTGAGCCGCCTGGCGCCCGACGGCGTGATCGTCTGCTTGCGGTTCAGCAGCAGGTAGCAGTAGGCGCGGTGCTTGTACCGTCCGACCCGCCCGCGAAGCTGGTGCAAGTCGGCCAGCCCGAATCGATCGGCGATGTCGATGAAGATCGTGTTGACGTTCGGGATGTCGATCCCGCTCTCGATGATCGTCGTGCAGACCAGCACGTCCGCCTCGTGACGCACGAACCGGAGCATGACCCTCTCCAGCTCGTGCTCGTTCATCTGCCCGTGGCCGACCACGATGCGGGCCTCCGGCACGATCTCCTTGATCTCCGCCGCCACCGCCTTGATGTCGCGGACCAGGTTGTGAACGAAGTAGATCTGACCATCGCGGTTCATCTCGCGGAGGATGGCGTTTCGGATCAACTCCCGATCCCAGTGGCGGATCTGCGTGACGATGCTGCGCCGGTCGACGGGGGGCGTGGCCAGCGAGCTGATGTCGCGCAGTCCCAGCATGCTCATGTGCAGCGTGCGGGGGATGGGCGTGGCCGTCATCGTCAGGACGTCCACCGTTGCCCGCATCTGCTTGAGCCGCTCTTTGTGCTCCACGCCGAAGCGCTGCTCCTCGTCGATGACCACCAGCCCCAGGTCGGCGAACTTGACGTCCTTGCTCAACAGCCGATGCGTGCCGATCAGGACGTCGAGCTGCCCCTTCCGCGTCCGCTCGACGATGTCCTTCTGCTCGGCCGGCGTGCGAAACCGGCTGAGACACCGGATGACGAACGGATAGTCGGCCATCCGCTCGCTGAACGTCTGGTAGTGCTGCTCGGCCAGCACGGTGGTCGGCACGAGCACCGCGACCTGCTTGCCGTATTCGACGCACTTGAACGCCGCCCGGCCGGCCAGCTCCGTCTTGCCGTACCCGACGTCGCCGCACAGTAGCCGGTCCATGGGTCGCGGGCGCGTCATGTCCGTCTTGATGTCGCCGCCGGCGGTGAGCTGGTCCTCGGTCTCGGTGTAGATGAAGGACCCTTCGAACTCCCGCTGCCATTCGGTGTCGCCGGGGAACGCGACACCCTCCTCGCTCTCGCGCATGGCCTGGATGCGGAGCAGTTCGCTGGCCATATCGTGGACGGCCTCGGCCACCTTCTCCTTGGTCTTCTTCCACCGCGTGCCGCCCAGCTTGGACAGCGACGGCCGGACCGGCCCGGCACCGACATACTTCTGCACCAGGTCGATCTGCGAGACCGGCACGTGGACCACGGCGCGATCGGCGTACTCCAGCGACAGGAACTCCTCGCTCTTCCCGCCGTCGCCCTTGCGAAGCGTTTTCATGCCCCGGAACCTGCCGATGCCGTGGACGACGTGGACCACCAGGCTGCCCGGCTCGAGATCGGTCCAGGCGTCAAGCTGGCGCGCGGCGATCGCCCGGCGGATCCGACGGCGCTGTCGGTACCGGCCGAAGACCTCGTGATGGCCCACCACGACGACCTTGCCCGGGTTCCAGCAGAACCCGTGATGCACCAGCCCAATCTCGATGTGCAGGGAGGGCGGGATCTGGCCCGCCGACTCCGGACCAGGCACTTCGTCTTCCGTCGTCTCGGCCTTCGTGGCCTCGACGACCATCTCCTTTAAGCGCTTGCGTTCAGCCTCGTTGTCGCAACAGACATGGATCGTGTGCGTCCGGGCCAGATCACACAGCTCTCGGACGGCTTCGTCGGCCTTATGCTCGAAACGCTGGACGCTTTCGACCTGAAAGCGGAACGCATCGGCCCCGGGCGTCGGAGCGAAGCGCGACAGGTGCAGCTCGGCGAACTCCGCGGCACGCTTGAAGACCGACTCGGCCGTAAACATGCCTTCCTGTCGGTCGAGCCGGTGGAGGAACGTCCGCCCCAGCTCTTGGACCTCGGCGGGCTCGGCGACGGCGACGATCGTCTCGGGCGGCAAGTAGGTGAACAGGCTGGTGGTCTGATCCGTTCGAAGCTCAGCGGGTGGTGCGGCATCATCGGCCTGGCCCGCCTTCGGGGATCCCCCGTGTGCCTCGCCGCCGGGCATGCCGGGCAACCGCGCCACGTCGAGCTGACGTGTGCTCCGCTGCGTGCCGATGTCGAACTGGCGGATCGACTCGACCTGATCGCCGAACAGCTCGATCCGAATCGGATCGACGTCGCCCGGGGGGAACACGTCCACGATGCCGCCGCGGACGGCGAAGTCGCCGGGCGACTCGACCATGTCCAGCCGCTCGTACCCGTGCTCTTGCAGCCAGACGGCCAGGGCCCGCGGATCGTGCTCGCGCCCGACCGTGATCGGAAGACTATTGGCCTCGAGGGTCTCGGGCGTCAGCACGGGCTGCATGACGCCTTGGATCGGCGCGACGACGATGGCCGGGGCCGGCCCGTCGGGGCCTGGGAGCACCCCCCCGTAGTCCCGAAGCAGCGCGCACAGCCGCAATCGCTCTGCGGCGATTTCGTTGCTGGCCGGACCCTCGTCGGGCAAGGATTCCCACGCGGCGAACAGCTCGCCGGACCGACCGGTGGCGGTTTCGATGTCGTCTCGGGCTTCGTCAGCTTGGTCGAGATGGGCGGTGATGTACAGGAGCGGGCGGCGAAGCGATTGGGCGATCAGTCCCGCCAGGATGGGCGCAAACGATCCCCAGAGTCCAACGACCGAGCATACCCCCCTGTCTTTCTCCAGCCGATGGACCAACCGACAGAACGTCTGATCTCGGGTGATCCACTCGATCACCAGCAACCTCGACGCGCATCCTACCAGACCCCGGCCCCCCGGGCTACCCCGCCTGAACCCCTCGCGCGATCGGGACGCAGGGACGACCCCCTCAGTCGGTTGTCGGAGGCCTGGCCATCACGACGACGGGGCCGGCCACGCTGGCGAATTCCTTTTCCACCCCGTAGCCGTGCCGCTCGTAGATCCCCCGGGGATAGCCGTCCCGGGCCGCTTCGAGGTAGACGCCCTTCAGTCCGCGGGATGCGGCATGCTCATCGATGCGGTTCAACAGCGCCGTGCCGTACCCACGGCCGAACACATCCGGCCGCGTGCCCAGGATGCCCAGCCGGAGCTGGTCCGACCGCAGGGGGGAGTGCTCCCGGAACTCCCGATCGAACTGTATCAACACGCGGGTACGGCGCCATCCCAGTCGAAACGCCAGGGGCAGCCCGCGGACGACGATCGGCCAGAACGACATGTCCTTGCCCGGTCCCTGACAGACCGCGACGCTGCCGAGCCCTCCTTCATCGCGAATGCCGAGGAGGATCGAGTCGGGGTTCTTCAGCATCTCCGGTACGATCAGGTCGTACATGGTCCGGAGGTGTCTGACGTCGTCCCCCAGGAGTCTGCGGGTGTCCGGGTCCGTCGAGAAGGCAGCCGCCAGGACATCGTTCGCTTCGGCCAGATCCGAGAGGACCTCGATGGGGGGGACATCCATGGATGGCTCCAGCTTGACACTTTGGGTCATGTTCCGGCCTACGGTTACCGTCTGCCAGAAACGGGAATCCTCCCGCTCGAGACGCTAGCGCGGTGCCGGCTGTGATGACGGTGCGGACATTATGTCACGCCACTTCTTGCGGTGCGCCGGCAGGTTCTCTCTGGTGATCACAATCGGCGGAGCGTAGTAGTCCCGGGTCGGCACCGCACTGAGGCTCAATAGTTGATAGCATGCCTGTAGGGCGCGATACCCCAGGTCTTCCCAGTCCACGCCCACGAGCGCATCGATGCGCCCCGCCTCGAGGAGGTGGAAACCGCCCGGGTGGGCCCCGCAGCTGACGATCTTGGCCGCGCCGTGTATGAGCGGTTTGTCTGCGGGCAGGTCGTCTCGCAGCCAGTCTCCGATCAACGCCCATCCGCCGAGATTGGGATACCGCTCGCTTGTTTCGTAGAGGAACTTCAGAGCCTGCTTCCGCTTGCCCAGGCAATCAAAGTCGCGCAGGACCGTCACGTGTGCGTTACGTCTCCATTCGCTGGTCAGCCCCTTGTGACGCAGATCTGAGCGTCTGTCCCCACGATTGTCGTGCACGACCATCACCGTGCGTCGGGATTCGCACGCCGCTGCCAGCGTTTTGGCGACGGCGGCGCCGACGGCCTCTTCGTCCGGTCCAACGTAGAGATGGCGGCGCGCCTGGAGGGTATCGTCGCCGACGAGCACGACATGTAGGTTGCTGGCTCTCAGCTTGTTGATGGGTTGGACCAGGGCGTCGGCGTGGATGGCCAGAATACAGACGGCCTGCGGCGGGTCCCGGCGTCCGAGCGCTTGCAGTGCGGTCTCCTGGGCCACCGGCGTGGCCGACCGCGGGAGGATTTTCCTCAAATCCAATCCGGTGACCTCGTTCGAGAACCGCGTGGCGCCTGCCCGAACCGCTTGCCAGGTCGGATCATCGTTCTTCGTTCCGACCAACGCGATCGCGAAGCGCACCTCTCGCGTCTCGAGAGGTTGACGTCTGCCGCAGGCAGGCAACAGCACCAAAAGCATGATCGCAAGCCGGCCCAGCAATCCGCCCGTCGATGTTTCCGCCGTCAGATGCATCGGGTCCCCATGTCGCGACACCCAAACGACCCCCGCCAGCTTTGTCTCATTAGTTTAAATCGCATACATTGCGGTCTCAACACGCTGCTCAGCGAATGACGGTCGAGCGCACCATGCCCCGGCGGAGACGCCAGAATGCTGACCATGAGACGGGCCAAGGCGACCGAGTATCGACAGGTGCTGCGGTTCCTCGCCAAGCAGTACAACACCACGACCGGCGCTTTCGGCGGTATGTCTCACATCTACGCGCCGCAAGCGTCGACCATGCGCCAGACCTATCTGGCGGTGCAGGACGGCGAGTGGGTGGGAGCGTATGGCATCTTCTCTCGGCGGCTGCGCGTCGGCGTCGCCGAGCTGGCTGCCTCTGGGATCGGCGGTGTCTGTGCCCGCCGGGACCGCCGCCGCCAGGGCATCATGACCTTCATGGTCCAGACCGGGGACCAGATCATGCGTCGGGCGGGAATCGACGTCGCCGGTCTCGGTGGCGATCGGTTTCGGTATCGCACGTTCGGTTGGGACGGCGGCGGGCGGCGGTACGAGTTCCGCCTGACGAAACGGTGTCTGGATCGTTGTCACGTCGAGCCCGGTCCGGTGCGGGTCTGCCGGCCGAAGACGGACTTTCCTCGTCTCCGGCGGGCGCACGACGCACTGATGTGCAGACTCGTCAGGCCCAAGGCGTATTTCCAGCGGGTCATCGGCCGACCCGGCCGTCGCATCCTCGTCTCCGACCGACCGGGTAGGTTCGCGTATGCCATCTACGCGCGGCCGGATCGCCTTGTAGAGGTGGCGGGTCATCCCGACGGCGTCGGCGCCATCGCGTGGCGCCTGCTGACCCGTCATGATATCGACAGCGTCACCGTCGACATCGGCCCGGAGGACAGCGAGCTGTTCCGATGGCTGGTGCACTGCGGGGAGCACGCCAGGCCCGTCTTCACGGCCAGTTGGCAGATCAGGATCCTCGATCTGGCCTCGACACTCCGCAAGCTCCTGCCCGAGATCCGTCGGCGTGCCCCGCGGGGGATGCGCGACGGGCGTGTCACGCTGATCATGCGCGACAGCGGCCAATCGGCCACGCTGGGGTACGGCCGGCGTTTCGCCGTCGAAGACCGCGCCAGCAGGACGCGGTTGTCTCTCAGCGACGCCGAGATGGCCCGGCTGATCCTGGGGCCGTTCCCGCTGGCCGAATCGTTCGGCTTGTCGGGCCGGCTGGCGGATCTCGACCACCTGCTGCCCGTTCCCTGGCACTGGCCCAGTCTGGACCGGGTCTGAAGGGGTGGCGTCGTAGCGAGGCAACTCCGCGCGTAGGAAGACACCTACCTGGATCGCGACCGCTCCGCGATGAGCTCAGCCAACAGGTCGGGGCGGTCGGTGAGGATGCTGTCGGGGTTCAGGTCGAGGGCCTGCTGGATCGCTTGCCGCGAGTTGGGGGTGTGGATCTGGAAGTAGATGCCCTTGGCCTGCATCGCGCGGATCTCGGCCGGGGTCACCTTGAACCGCGAGAGCATTTCGCGCATGAGCGACAGGACTTTTGCCTTCGGTTGATAGTCAGCCCACTGCTTGCCTCCGCTCCGAAGTTTGCCCAGCATTGACAGGCCGCCCAGGAACTCGTGGCAGTACGCCAGTTGCGGCGCGATCCGCCGCGCCTGGAAGATCAGGCGCGAATCGAAACTGGCCAGCAGTACGCGATCCTCCGCGCCGGCCTGCCGGATCACGCGCAGCGTCGGTTCGGTGACGCCCTTGCACGGCTTCAGTTCGACCTCGAACCGCACGTCGGGCACCGCGGCCAGGGCCTCGGCCAGCGTCGCGATCTGCACGCCTTTTCCGCGATAGGGAAACGTCTTGCCGCGATCGGGGGTGAAACGATAGCCCGCGTCGAGCTTTTTGACCTCGGCCAGTGTCATCTCGGCCACCGGGCCAGTGCCATCGGTGGTCCGGTCGACGGTGTCGTCGTGCAACAAGACCACGTGCCCGTCGGCCGTGAGGCGTGCGTCGGTCTCGAGCAAGACGTCCGGCCAGCGCTTGGCCGCCGACCTGAAGGCGAGCAGCGTGTTCTCGGGCCAGAGCTTTGCCCCGCCGCGATGGGCCCCCAGCAGGAACGGCTTGGCGAAGAACGGCTTGTCCTTCGGCCGGCTCGACGTGGCCTCGGGTCGCTCTGCTCCCAGAAGCACGCACGGTAGGATGAACCACGTGACCAAAGCGCTGCAACGCATCGAACAGGATCCCATCAACGATCGCTCCTAGCAGGACGTTACCGCGAAACCGCATCGCCCGTCACACGGGCCTCAATCCACCGCCTGGGCGAGGAGCACGTTTTCGAACAGCTCGTCGAGCGTGGCCTGCTCGCCGCACTCGGGACATCGGGCCTCGCGCAGGCCCACCAGGCTGTAGCCGCACGTCAGGCAGACCAGCCGCTCCCTGACACTCCCGTCCACCATGAGCGCGTCGGCCGTGTGCGGCTGCCACATCCACGTCGTCACAACGAACCAGAGGCCTGTCAGCATGAGTGGGCCGGTGATCGACAGGGATTCCAGCCATGACGCGTCGAAGTCAGGCAGCGGGGCCAGCACGATCAAGAGCAGGTATCCACCCGCCAGCATCAGGCTTCGCCATACCAGGGGAGACGACCACCGTACCTTTCGACGCCACACCAGCCACCACCACAGGACGATGAACAGTCCGCACACGAAATGCACGATGGAAAGCGCCACCTGGTCCCCACTTAGCCCGAACTTCTGGAAGCTCTTCAAGCCGGTCTGCTCGAGTGCCAGTACCAGGACCACCCAGAGCCCGGGAATGAACGGGACCAGGCCCAGGCCATAGATCAGTCGAACCGCATAAGGAGGCATCGTCCGTTTCCTCCACCACACTGCCGCCCTGGCCAGTCCCCACCAGACGTAGGCCGTCGCGAAGACCCAAATCCCGCCCATCGCGCAAGACTGCCCGAACAGCAGTTCGCTCTCCATGCAGCCGGCGTCCCACAGCGGCTGCCACAACAGCAGGTGTGTCAGGAGGACGGCCGTCGTTCCTCCGACGCCTGCGATGCGCCGGAACGTCCATTCGATGAGTCGATGCCACAGGAAGAACGACGCCGCCACCACTTGGCTGGTTCCGATGAAGACCAACAGGAACACGTCGTCGTGGATGGGCGATTTCACACCTGCGTCGTCGAGGGCCAAGATCAGAATGGCCGTCGTGGCCGGGACGATCCACACCAACGACAAGGCGATGCACAGACGCAGCGGAATCCGGACGGGCTTGCTCGCCATCTCGACGGCAATTGTCGCCCGCCGGCGAATGCGCGGTCAAGGTACGCTGCGAGGCGATCCGCCGGCGGGCCGCTTGCGCGACCCCTCATCGACGATCAGGAGCCAGCCGCGGGCCGGGCTGACGGGGATCGCGTCGGACGGCTTGAACGACGCGGTCGGCTGGAACTTCGGAATCTCTGGCGCGAAGAGACTGGCCTTGTCGGCCTGAAGGCCTAGTGTGTTCCAATCGATCGTCAACCGGCAGTCGACGCGCGTCTTGGCCCAGCTGGCCAGCGAGATCAGGGATTTGCCTTCCTTGTGGTAGACGGTCGCCAGCACGTCCTTGCAGTCGGTCCTGACCGGGCAGGCCGGGTCCCAGTCGCCGTACATCGTCGCGTCCTGAATGCCGAACGCGTCCCAGAGCTTCCAGATCGCTCCCGGGTTCGCCCGGCCGTAGTAGCGGCAGGTCATGCCGTAGATCATGCCCCGCCACGGATTGCCGCCGCCCTGCAGCATCTCGCCGAACAGGCCGAACGGGATGCCCGAGATCTCAACGAGCCAGTAGTCGGGCGGCTCGTTGTAGTTGAATCCCTCGCCGAACCAGATGCTGTTGAGGTAGGGCATGTGCTCCATGTAGAGGTTTGCACAGTTCGCCCAGCCGGCGAGTCCGTTGAAGTGGTTCCATGAATGCAGATCGATGAGGCAGCCGGGCCGCTCGCGATCGAGCACCTTGCGGACGCGCTGCATGATCCGCCGGTCGTAACCGACGTCGTCCAGGTACACGCCGTCGATCTCGACGTTCCGCAGCAGCCATCGCAGGCCTTCGACGTAGTAGTTGTGCCAGCGCGACGCGCCCTCAGTGACGAGGGCGGCGTCGACGTCTCCGTCGCCGAACCAGTGGTGCCAGGCAGGGACATAGCCCGTGACGAGGTGCTCCTGCAGCCAGGCGTATCCCCCGCCGGGACCGTCGGCAAAGACGCGATCGCCCAACGCCCGCACCGCCCACATCTCGGCGATATGGTTCGACAACTCGCGGAGCGTGTAGTAGACCTTGGCCTTCATGCCCGCGTCGTGTGCGCGCTTCACGTACGCTGCCAGCTCGTCGGCCCGGAGGAACGGATAGTTGATGTAGGGATTGATGGCGTTGGCATGGTGGATGTTGATGATCTTCGCGCCGGCCTTCGCCGCCCTGTCCGGCGGGATGGTCGCGTGGTAGTAGCGCTGGTTCCAGTGATCCGGGTCGAGCGGCTTGACGGGCGTGATGAGCAGCGCGAAGTCGAACCGGAGCACCTGGCCCGGTTTCAGATCGCGCGGGCCGCTGTAGGCCCGGATCACGACGCGATCGCCGCCGACTTCGGTCACCGTGCACCCGCCCTTGCCGCCATTGTGCCACGCATCGGGCAGGTTGAGTCCCTGGCGTTTGAAGTGGACGTTGACGAGCGGCCAGTGGTAGTCGGCTGGCTTGAGCTTGCACTGCAGGCCGGCCTTCACGCTGCCGATCCACACGCTGTCCTGGTGGCGGTTTCGGTTCCATGTCCACTTCCATTCCGTGGGTCGCAGCCCGCCCTTGCGGCCCATGCCCATCATGTACGTGGCCGCGTCTCGCCGCAGCGGGATTTCGAGGCGGATGTCTTCTACTTTCGTGGGACGCTCGGCTTTCAGCGACACCTCGTAGTTGACGTATCCGTCGAACTCCATCGTCGCCCGGCACTGCAAAGCGAACGGAGCGCTTGATGCCTTGGACTCCCAGATCACGACTCCGGCGCTTCGCTTCACGATCCTGGCGGTACCGTCGAACGCGGCGGGCGGCGCGTCCGGTGTCTGAGCGATGAGCCTCACGGGCTCAGCCAGGATTTCGGTCCCACCACTGCGGATGCTGGCGGGGAATCCGCTCGGCGAGAACGTCAGGTCGCGCCCGAGACAGCAAACCGTCTGTCCGGCGACCCTCATGGGCGTATACGGGGCGACCACGTCGTCATCGATCCCCAGCGTGGAGTTCAGCCATCGCAAGCGCGAATGCCGCCAGGGCTCAGCATCGCCGGCGTCCTCGAGAACGTCCGGAGAGACCGATAACGCCAGCCGAACCTGTGTCTTCTTAGCGCCACTCGGCTGGAGAGCGATTGTCCCTTCATACTGTCCCGGAACGGCGCCCTCGGGGATCTGCACGCCGAGCCACAGCGCGCCCACCTTCCCCTGCTCTACCGAGAACGGTTGTTTCATGGGTCGTCCGTGGGAATCCACTCCGCCCAGGTTGAAGCAGGTGAAGGCGGAGGCAGGGATGCGTTTCCCTTGCTGGCGTGGCCTGAGGTCGCCGAATGAGACGGCTAGATCGCGAATCGGTTTGGTGACGGCGTACACGCCGATCTGGAAGACGTAGAACTCGCCCCGCTGTGCCTCGCCGCTGAATGTGGTTGTCGGGCCCCGCCGGATCCATCGTAGCGGCAGGTCGTCGCGCAGCCGGATTGGGTGGCTGCGGTCCTCGCCGAACAGCAGGTACGGCTTGCCCTCGTGTGCCGCCAGGAGTTGCTTGACCTCGTCGCCCGTGGCGATGACGCCCATCGGGTCGAACCGGTCGAATTCGCTACGGGCCTGGATCTCCAGGACCGCCGCATTCGGCAGCGATCGCCACTTGCCGTCAGGCAGCTGCGCCGGCGTCAAGCCGTGTCGCTGCAGCCATGCCGCTTCGGCCGTCGACCGGACGGGCAGGTACGTCACCTTGGGCATGGGCCGCCAACCCGAAACCTTGTAGGGCAGGTAGTAGACGTGGTACTCCCCCGGGCCGTGCTCGGGCTGGAAGGCCAGGTCACCCGATTCTCGGCTTATCCTGATGCGGGCCAGATTCTTGACGGGCGCCTCGTTCGTCGCGTGCAGGATCAGGATGTGCTTCTTGTCCGGGTTGGCGTCCGGGCGACGCCAGGGGATATGAATCCTCACCGCGTCTGCCTTGTCGACGACGCGGATCCGGGCACGGTGGTTCCCGAGCTTCTGCGGCCAGCTTGCCACGCCGTAGGTCATATCCTCGGCTCCGTTTGCCCCCGTCAGGAACGGCGAGGTCAGGCCCATCGCCGCCAACCAGCATCCCATGCTCCGCATCGTGTCCTCCCTCTTTCAGGGTGTCTGATCCTACTGCTGTTCCTTTGCCCCTTCGCGATCCGGCTGTGGTTCCTCAAACACCGGCGTGCCGTAGGGGATCGGCGGCTTGACCATCGTCGCCTTGTCGATGTCGGTGATGGCCCAGCCGTTTCGCGTTTGTACGAGCAGCATCCGCTGGCGCTCGTTGCGGTCGGCGAAGACGATCTCCACGTCGATGGCCGTCGTCCCTGGCCTTGCCTCGTTGCTCTGCGTGATGGCGAGGCCCTTGATGCCGGCCACCGATCGTTGGATGTCCTTGCGAAACGCCTCGGTGCCGAGCTGGTCTCGGGTGTTCTCCAGCGACTCGCGGAGCTGACCGGCGACCAGTCGGAGATAGGCGTCGTCGTCGCCCCGGCCCGCGGCGTCGAAGAAGGCCGATACGGCGTCCTCGGGGGTCTGGGGCAGGCGATCTCGACCGCGGAGCAGGAACGCCACGGCGACCAGCGCTACGACCACGGCGATCTGCAGCAGCCGCTTGCTCATCTCTGGGTGTCCTGCTGCTCGGCTTCGATGAGTCCCAGGTCGAGATTCTCATCGGCGCCGCCGCCCACAACGACCTTCTTGAGTCGTGGGAGCACGCCCTCCATCGTTTCGAGGATGAGACGTTTGGCGGTCAACTCCCGGTCCCGCCGAAGCTGAGCGGCGATTTTGGTGAACCGCTGGGAATCCCCCTCTGCCTTCCGGACGATTTCAGTGCTGAAGGCCTCCGCATCGAGCAGCATGCGCTGCGCCTCGCCGCGGGACTTCGGCACGAGCCGATTGGCGTAGCCCAGCGCTTCGTTGATGGTGCGCTGACGGTCCTCGCGAGCACTGGTTACGTCCCGGAACGCGCGGGCGACCTCCTGCGGCGGCGCCACGCCCTCCAGCGAGACGGAGGTCACCAGGACGCCTGCCCCGTGCCTATCCAAGGCCGCCTGGCTCGCCCGAACCACTTCGTTCTGGATGGCGATTCGCTGTACGGTCAGGACGTCGTCCACGTTCATCGACGCGATCTTCGACGACAGCGACGAGGCCGCCACGTCTTCAACCAGCGCGGGAACGTCGCTGATCGCAAAGAGGTAGGCGCGGGCGTCGGCGATCCGGTACTGGACGATTGCCGAGATGAGGATGAGGTTCCGGTCACCGGTGAGGCCTTCGGCCTGCCGCGGTCCGGCCCGCCGTCCCACCGCGCGGTCCGACAGCGCCATGCCCACGCCGATGCGCTTCAGCTCGAGCGTCTTGACCCGGTCGATCTTGTCCAGGCCATACGGCAGACCGAAATGCAACCCCGGTCCACGCAGCCCGGGCAGGGCTCTCCCGCAACGGCGAACCACCACCCGCTCGTTTGGCTGGACCGAGTAGAATCCCGTCGCCGCGTACGCCAGGGCGAGCCAGATCGGCAGGCCGACCCAGCGTCGCCGCCGGGGGTGCCGATGGGCCGCGTGAGGTCGGTACAGGATTGGGCCGTTGTGGCGGTGCATGAGGGTCGCCGTGCTACTTGGTCTTCGGTTTCTCGTCGAGCTTCGAGCCGCGCGTCAGGTACTTCAACAGGTCCGAGTCGGCCGACAGCAGGATCGTCGTTTTCTCGTCGAGGAACTTCTTGTAGGCCTCGAGCGTGCGAAGCAGCTCGTAGAACGCGGGGTCCTGCCTGTGCGCCTTGGCGTAGATCTCGGTGGCCTCGGCCTCGGCTTCGCCCCGCGTTTTCTCTGCCTTGGCGTATGCCTCGGCCAATACGATGGTGCGCGTCTTCTCGGCCGCGGCGCGGATCTTGAGGGCCTCTTCCTCGCCCTCCGCGCGATAGCGTCTCGCAATCCGCGCGCGTTCGGCACGCATGCGTTGGAACACGCTCTCGCGGACCTGCGCGGGCAGCGCGATCCGCTTCAGACGCACGTCGACGATCTCGATCCCGTAGTCCGACCGCGACCGGTCCGCGCACCTCCGGGCCACGGCGTCCACCAACGCGTCCAGGCGATGCGCTTGGGGTTGGGTCGTGGCCAAGGCCTCTAACGGGTTTCGGCCCACTTCGGCTGCCAGCTCCGACCAGACGATGTCGTGGATCCGCGCCTCGGCGCCCGCAATGTCGTTCACCGTCTCCAGGAACCGTTGCGGGTCCCCCACGCGCCAACAGACGAACACGTCCAGGTCGACGTTCTTCTTCTCTTTGGCCAGGAATTCCGATGGCGTCGGGTCGTAGATTTGCAGCCGACGGTCGATCCGGATCGTCGACTGGTAGGGCGCCTTGACGTACAGCCCCGCCTCGTCGAGCGTGCGGACCGGCCGGCCGAACTGCGTGACGATCACCACCTCCGTCTCGTCGACGAAGATGAGGCTGCGGACCGCGACCCCGATGGCCACCACGATCACCAACAGGACAAGCCATTTGCCTCTCATGGTTGTGGGGTCTCCTCTGCGCCCCCTTCCTCGCGAGGCGCCTCGGACATCTCGGAGGGGCTAAGATTCCACAAGCCTTTGGGCCCGAGAAACACACGTCGTCGGCTGCCGTCCAGTGCGCGGTCGAGGATGATCTTCCGCCGTCCCGCCAGCAGCTCCTCGACCGTCTGGAGGTACAACCGGAGGCGCGTCAGCGACGGCGCCAGACGACTCGCGCTTGCGATTGCCACGAAGCGCTCGGCCCCACCGCGGGCTCGCTGCGTTCGGTCTTGCCGGAATCCGTCCGCCGCCAGCGTCTTCTCGGCCGCTTGTCCGCGGGCCACGGCCTCTGTTTCGTACTGGTAGGCCACCGCCTCGTTGATCCGCGATTCCTTCTCTTCCCGAGCGCTGGCTACGTCTCGGAACGCCGGCACCACCTCCACCGGCGGATGAACGTCGGCCAGGCACACGCGGTCGACCGAGAAACCGGCGCCATATTGCCGCAACGTCGCTGCGATGCGTTCGTGGACGGCGCTCTCCAGTTCGGCCCGCGCCGAGCTCAGGGCCTGCTCGATCGGTCGTTGTGACATCTCTGCGCGGAGGGCGGCCTCGGTGACATGTCGAACCAGGGCGTCCCACTTGCTCGCGCCGTCCGTCAGTGACGCGCCGATCCCGAAGAGCGCCGCAACCGGATCGGTCACGCGGTACTGAACGATGAGGTTCACGTCCAGCAGGTTCTCGTCTCCCGCCAGGACGTCGGCTTCGCGGGCCTGCCGCTGCGTTCGTCCGCCGCGATGCTGGACGTTCCACTCATAGGCGGGGGGTTCGGCCGACGGCCCCGGGACGGTGCGGAAGCCGATCTCCACCCGGCGCACCTGGTCGGGGCTGACCGTCCAATGACGGCCGAAGGGGTAGGGGAGTCGGTAGTGGAGTCCTGGCGGCTTGGGGCTCCCCGTACGCTTGCCGAATCGCTGCACCACCGCGACCTCGCCCACCGAGACCACGTAGAGGCCGCTCAACACATAGCCCGCCACGACGGCGGCGACGCCCGTCGCTGCCGCCGCACGCCATCGCTGTCGGGACGCCTGTCGCACGCGCTCCCATCGGGATCGCCACCGATCCGGGTCGATCAGCAGGCGCATCGAGTTGATCACGACGGTGAGCGAGCTGACCTGGTGCAGCACGGCTGCGACCACGGGAGAGATCCAGCCGAGCGACGCGACCGCCACGGCCGCGACGTTGAAGACCAGCGCGAACCCCAGGATGTTCTGCCACACGATTCGCAGGGCATGCCGCCCGCAAGCGATGGCGTCGGCGAGCTTCCGGAGGTCGTCACCCACGAGAACCACGTCGGCGGATGCGATGGCGACGTCCGTGCCGATATGGGCCATCGCCACGCCCACGTCAGCCGCCACCAGCGAAGGGGCGTCGTTGATCCCGTCGCCCACCATGGCTACCGGACCGGCGCCCTGCTGCACGCCCCGGACGACCTCCACCTTGTCGTTCGGCAGAAGTCCGCTTCGTGCGTCGGCGATGCCCACCGCGTCGGCGACCGATTGCGCCGCCGCCTCGTTGTCGCCGGTGAGCATCGCGATCCGACCGATCCCCATGCCTCGCAGCCGCTCGATCGCCTCGCGGGCCTCCGGGCGGACCGTGTCCTGCACGGCCACCGCGCCGACCGCCTCCGTACCGTCGGAGACGAGCACGACCGTGCATCCCGCTTCGTCGAGTTCAGCTGCCCGGGCACGAAGCGCTTCTGGCACGGCAACGCCGTCCTGTTCGAGGAAGCGGGGATTGCCCACGCGGACCGTCGCGTCGCCCACGACGGCTTGGGCGCCCAGCCCCGGATGCGCGGCGAATTCGGCGGCGCCGGCTGACTCGATCTGTCGCTCGGCGGCCTCGTCCACGATGAGCCGTCCGACGGCGTGCTCCGAATGCCGCTCGACCGACGCCGCCAGCCGAAGCACGTCGGCCTCGTCGCGGCCCGGCGCCGGGACGATCTGCGAGACGCGGTATCTCGCCAGCGTCAGCGTGCCCGTCTTGTCGAACACGACCGATCGAAGCCGGCCGATCTGCTCCAGCACGTTCCCGCCCTTGATCAGCACGCCACGACGCACCAGGCTGCCGATGCCGGCTGCGATCGCCGTCGGCGTCGCCAGCACCAGTGCACACGGACACGCAACGACCAACACCGCGACCGACCGGACCACCTCGCCCGTCAGCCAGTACACCCCCCCCGCAGCGAGCAAGACGACCGGAACGAAGTATCCCGCGTATCGGTCGGCCAGTCGCTGGACGGGCGCCTTGGCCGCCTCGGCCTCCTCGACCAGATGGATGATCTGCTCGAGCGTGGTGTCCCGCCCGAGCCGCTCGACGGCCACCTCCAGCGCGCCATAGAGGTTGATCGTTCCGGCAAAGACCTCGTCGCCGGTCGTCTTGTCCGCCGGCAGTGACTCCCCGGTGATGGGGCTCTGGTCGACCGAAGAGCTGCCGCCGACCACCCTCCCGTCAACGGGAATGCGATCTCCCGGCCGAAGTAGGACCACGTCATCCGAACAGATCTCGCCCAGGGGAACGACGCGCTCCTCGCCGTCGCGGCGGACCCGCGCTTCGTCCGGGCGGAGGGCCAGCAGCGACGCGATGCCGGATCGCGTGCGGCCGACGGCGAAGTTCTCCAACACCTCGCCGATCAGCATGATGAGGATGACCTCGGCTGCGACTGCGTACTGTCCGATCCACATGGCTGCGAACGCCGCCAAGCCCACCGCCAGGTCGGCGCTGATCTGCCGTCGCACCAACGAGCTGATCGCCCCGAAGTAGATCGGGAACCCGCCCGCCAGCGCCAGCAGCAACGCCAGATCGAACCCGTAGACCCGTTCGATCGACCCGCTGAGGTACGCCACGAGCCCGGCGCCGACCAGCAGCGTCAGCAACAGGTGTCGTCGGTGTGGGTTGCTCATGACATCGTGGATCATGGTTCAGTCCGGCTCCGCAGGCCCGACAACTCGCCGTATGATACACCGCCGGCAGCCGGTCGCCAGGCGATCGTCACAACAGGAGGAATCACCGATGATATGGTGATCGAGAGGCTGGGCCGAGACGGCTCGTCCCGCGGGCTTCCTCTAGCCCTGGCATCAGGCCAGCAGCATCCGCATCGGCTGGAGCGTTCGGTTGAAGGGGTTGAGGACGAGTCCGAGGATCTCGAGCGTGACCACACCCAGGAGGGGTTCGTCCCCGTTCTCGCCCAGGATAACGGGTGTATGGGCCTCCCCTTGGGGCAGGGCGATGTGGCATTCGGATATGGCCCGTTCGATCTGGGTTCCGTCCGCGAGCGTGAACGTCACGGTACGCTTGGGCGCCAGCCCGATCGCTTGCCAGTCCTTATCCGCGAGCAGCGAGTAGGACGCGCCGCTATCAACCAGGAACCGCACGGTCGCCTTCCTGCCGCCGGGTCCTGTCACTTCACCCTCAACATGCGTGACGACCATTGGGTGCCCCGTTCATCTCCACTATACAGGGCCCACACGAGTCCGGCAACCGAGGAGCCTGCCCTCGTCCGCCGGGCCATCATCCGGGTCCAGGCTCCGTTTGCACAGGTCAGTCGGCCTCCCCACGAGCGTCCGGGACGGCGTCATGACACGCGGCAATGAGCTGTTCAGACGTGGACGTGTAGCCGACCAGCGTCTCGAACATCCGCACGAAGACGAACCGCATCCACCCACCCTCTGCGTTGTCGGGGTCGAGTGTGTCGGGGTACTCGATGAGCCCGGGCGGACAGGTGCAGTTTCGGAGCAGGATGACCCGGTAGTTGTGCCATCGTGCGCCAAGACACGTCAGAAACAGGCAACACTTCAGCCAGAAGCCGACGGCGATGATCGTGTCCACGTTCCGTGTCTTGAGGTAGTAGTCTGTGCGTGTCCCGTCGAACCCATTCTGGCTCGACTTGGGCAGCTCGGGCTCGTCAGGCCGGGGCGCGACACTCGGGTCATAGGTCGGCTGCTTGGGCTTCCAGTGGGCAGGACCGGGGGGCGCGAGCTCGGCCGGCGGAATGAGATCACGCGTCACGTCCGCCGGGCCACCCGTGCCGGCCGCTGACTCGTGGGTGTAGAGAACGCGTAGCCCCATCTGGCGAGCGGCCTCGAGCGCTGGGGCGATGGCGTTTCGTATGACGGCCCGGCGCTCCTCGCCGTGCTCCCCGTCAACGTCGACGAGGAGCAAGGCCGTTCGCGACGGGTCCAGCGCCAGCGTCGTCGATGGGTCGAAGTCGTACCTGCGAACAGGCAGGATGATTCGGGGCATGGGCTGGTACTCCGCTCGCTGCGCACAGGAAGACAGTTCGTGGCCTTCTTCGCGCCGGGGGCAAGGCCCCTACGCCCCTTCCCCGAGGGCCTCCAGGTCGGCCAGGTCCTTTGCACGCGCTGTCGCCTTCTTGTTTGCGACGAACTGTTCGCGCCCGATGTAGTGAACTGGCACGTCCCCGTAGGTTCCCGAGGCCCGCCCGGAGTTCGCCTCGTCCCATGTGACGCCGGTCAGAGAGGTAAGAAGGTCCACGCGGACGGGGGCGACCCCCAGCTGAACGACCTTGTCGGGCGCCTCGAAGTCCTCGACCGTCAAATCGAGCGACCCGAAGCCGAAGTCGGCAATGGCACGGAGGACACGCTGCGCGTTCTGTGGGTCCGGGTGGACCAGGATGTCCAGGTCGCCCGTGAAGCGCGGGGCGCCGTGGAAGGCAAGCGCGTAGCCACCGACGATGAGGTACGCGACCTCATGTTCGTTGAACAACGCGAGCAGTTCTCTGAAGTCGGGCTGAGGTTCCATGGTACTGCTTCCGAAGCACATCGACGGCGGCCACGCGTTCCTCGGGCGGTCGGCTCAGCCAGTAGGCCAGGTCGTCCTTCATCGAGGCGTGATCCTGCAGATTCCGCTTGGTGATGACCTTCTGGATCATGCTCTCATGGTACCACTTGACGTCTGCGAGTAAACCGTTCCCTGCCCCGAGTGTTGAGTCAAGGGGACACGATCCGGGCGTCGGGTCAGGCTTGGATTGCATCTGTGGAAGACCGGGCCTTCACCTACGGCTGGTACGTGATCCACATCGGCGAGACCCAGACCAGTTCGCCATCGCGCTGCTCGCCGCAGCGGACGTCGGCGATGATGTTGTCCGTCGAGCCGTAGACGTGCCCGGCCCTAGTGCTCTGTCGCTACTCAATTGATGGATACAGCTTCCGCAACTTGATCCGTGCGTCATCAGCGGTGAATTGCCAGTTCGCCTTCGCCCGGGCGGTGTTTCGGTCGGTTTCCCATGCTG
>Ga0180432_10000236_pt1 | contig 88329 bp, 69 predicted proteins | sample SS_ome_10_FD_132414 | JGI IMG/M metagenome (GOLD analysis project Ga0180432, IMG submission 132414) | Hypersaline lake sediment archaeal communities from the Salton Sea, California, USA - SS_1_MS_2 metaG | ecosystem: Environmental > Aquatic > Non-marine Saline and Alkaline > Hypersaline >... | reverse complement strand
GGAGAAGGCGCCCGAGCCGCGGGATTCATCCCGCGCGGTCCGGTTGCCGCGCGGGAGGAGTCCCGCGGCTCGGGTAACCACGTCCCAACCCCAAGATAACGCAACGATTTGGTAGATGCACCCCCCGCGGGTCCGGGGGGAAGCGCCCACCTTGACTTGCCGAGTGTGTCGAACTAAGGTGTCGCTGGAAGCGATCTTTCGTCTGACACCATCAGCCCGCTCGGCCTTCCTCCAGGCGGCAGCGATCGGGACCCAGATCCCGCGACGAAGGGTGGGCCCCCCATGCGGTGGCTTGGCAGCATATTCCGCGGCGCCGACGAGGAGCCTCAAGCCGCTCTGGCGCTCGTGCAAGACAAGTTCGCGCACTTCCTGTCAATCCTGGAAAGCAACAATAACGTATTAAAAGTTATCAGCGACATGGAGGAAAAGGCCCAGGGCGACTACCTCCTTGATATGAACTACATCCACACCAGCCTGGGCCAGATCCGCGAGGGCGTGGACAAGATCGTGGAGGGCCTCATCGGCCTTGGGGGGGAGAAATACACATCTTTGAGGGGTCGATGTGCCGAGATAAACGCGGGGATCGCCCGGCTCCTGCCCGGTACGCGGCCGGTCGAGGAGGATGCCTTTACCATCCCCTTCGATGAGCTGGGGGCGGACCGAGCCTTCAGCGTCGGGAGCAAGAGCGCCCAGCTCGGTGAGATGAAGCGGCTGGGGTTGCCGGTCCCGGACGGATTCGCGATCAGCGCGTGGGCCTACAAACACTTCATGGACGCCAACGACCTCCAAGCCCGAATCAGCGATCGGTTGGCGGGGCTCGACATCAAGCGCTACGAGGACCTGGTCCGGGTCGGCGAGGAGATCCAGGCACTGGTCACATCGAGCCCCGTGCCCGACGATCTGTCCGAAGAGCTCCGCAGCCGCTACGCCCAACTCGAGCAACGGGCGGCGGCGAAGCGGTTTGCCCTCCGGTCAAGCGCCATCGGCGAGGACACCCAGTTCAGCTTTGCAGGTCAGTACGCGACGTTCCTGAACGTCGGTGGCGAGGAACTGGTAGACCGCTACCGCCAGGTCCTTGCGAGCAAGTTCAGCGCCAAGGCCATCTATTACTTCCTGAGCCACGAGCTGACCGAGTCCGAGCTGGCCATGGGCGTGGGCTGCATGTTCATGGTCGACGCGGTCGCCAGCGGCGTAACCTACACCCAGGATCCGGTCCGCCCGGATGACGATTGTGTCGTCATCAACTCCGTGTTCGGGCTGGGCAAGTACCTGGTAGACGGGACGCTGACGCCAGACGTGTTTCGGGTCGCTCGGAACGATGGGTCTGTGATCGAATCGGAGCTGGCCGACAAGCCGGTGCGGCTGGTGTTGAGCGAAGGGGGTGGCACGACCGAGGAACCAGTGCCGCAGGCCGACCGGAAGTCCCCCTCGATCAGCGCTGAACACGTCGCGGCGCTGGCGGACTACGCCCTCAAGCTCGAGGCCCACTACGGTGACCCGCAGGACATCGAATGGGCCGTCGACCGCGACGGGACCCTCTATCTGTTGCAGGCCAGACCGCTTCGCGTCCTGACCCCCAAGGCCGGGACGGAGACCCCAGACGTGTCGGGGCTCGAGATGATCCTATCCGGCGGCACGACCGTCTGTCCGGGCGCGGGCGGGGGACAGGTCTTCTGGGCCCGTTCGACGCGGGACCTGGCGAACGTGCCCGACGGCGCGGTCCTGGTGGCCCCGAACCCGTTCCCAGGCTTGATCACCGTGATGGACAAGGTCAACGCCCTCGTGGTGGAGACGGGCGGCGTGGCGAGTCACATGGCCACGATCGCTCGCGAGTATCGTCTGCCGACGCTGGCGGGCCTGCAGCGCGTCGGGAATCTGACCGCGGGACGTCCGATCACGGTCGACGCCACCGACGCCAAGATCTACGTCGGCGTGCACGAGGACCTGATCGCCGCACGTCGTCCGGAGTATGAGCTGTTCGAGGACACGGACATCTTCAAGGTGCTCGAGCAGGTGCTGGCCAGGGTCTCGCCGCTGAATCTGCTCGCCCCGTCCGATCCGGACTTCGTGCCCGAGAAGTGCCGTACGCTCCACGACATCACCCGCTTTGCGCACCAGCGAGCGATGGAGGAGATGTTCTCGGTCGGCGGGGGGATGGCGCACAAGGAGAAGATCGGCCTGTCGCTCAAGAGCGACATCCCGCTGCCGGTCCGTATCATCTACATCGATCAGGACCCCTCGGAGCTTGGCCGCAAGCGATCGGTTCGCGTGGACGAGATCGCCTCGGCGCCGATGAGCGCCCTGTGGGAGGGCATCCAACAGGAGGGCTGGCCTTCCCCGATGCGCTCGGCGAACCTCAGAGGGTTCGCGTCCGTGTTGGCCACGACGATGACCCGTCCGGAATCGGCCGAGTTCGCCGACACCAGCTTCGCCATTCTGGGCAAGGAATACATGATCGTGAGCCTGCACTTGGGGTATCACTTCACCACGGTGGAGGCCATGTGCTCGCCGGAGGTGAGCAAGAACTACATCCGGCTTCAGTACAAGGAGGGGGGCGCGTCGTTGGATCGACGGACGCGGCGGGTGAAGTTGATGACGGACATCCTCTCGGAGATGGGGTTCGAGCATGCCAGCAAGGGGGACTTCCTCGACGCCACGCTTTCGTATCAGGGGCCTGATGCCATCGCCGAGAAGCTGAGGCTGCTGGGGCGGATCACGATGATGACCAAGCAGCTCGACATGGCGCTGTCCAGCGACGCGATCACGCAGTGGTACACGGAAGACTTCATGAAGAAGCTGGGGTTGTTGAACGGCGGGGAGACGGAGTCATGAGCGCCGCGCCCGGCCGGATCCGACAGATCGCCTACTTCCTGCTCAGCCTGCCATACCTGGTGATGATCGGCTCCGTGTTGTTTCTGCTCATCATTGGGGCGGCGGGCATGTTGATCTATCAAGATGCCTGGGTGATGCGGGAACAGATCAACAACGACTTCAACCAGCAGCAGCTCCTCCGGGCTCGCGAGGTCGCCTCGCAGATCGACTCGTTTCTCAGCGACATCCGGGTTGAGATCGAGGAGCTGAAGCGGTTCCTCGCCGTGGTCCCTCGTGACGCCTCCAAGGAGGCGATCCGAGCGGCGCTGCGTCGAACGCAGTCGAAGGGCGTCGTCGAGATGGGGCTGTCGGACGCTCAGGGCCGGATCATCGAGGCCCAGAACGCCGAAGGAATCAAACCCACGCCCGCCGAGAGGATCCTGGCGGAGACCCCGAAGGGCGACGAAGGGGAGAACGTGCTGGGACCGCTCCAATCGGAACGGACGCCGGCGGGCACGACGATCGTCACCAGCATTCTGTGCGGACGGGTGAGCTCCAGGGACAGACCTCCCCAGATGCTGTTCGCCAAGGTGAACGTTTCGGAGCTCGTCAAGACCGTGGCCAAGGACATCCGCTCCGGCGAGACGGGCTACGCGTGGGTCATCAACGAGAAGGAAAGGTTCCTGTATCACCCGAGAGAGGAGTTCGTCGGCAAGAACGCCTTCACGGCGCGCAAGGAACGCCGTGCGCAGGAAGAAAACCAGCCCTATATCAGCTTCAAGAGAATCAACCAGATCATGAAGGAGGAGATGCTTCGCGGTGAGGAGGATACGGGGACCTACGTGAGTGGCTGGCACCGTGGGAAGCGCGGGGAGATCGCCAAGCTGATCGCCTTTACGCCCGTTAGGAGCGAGGTGCTACCGTCGGGCAGCATCTGGTCGGTGGCGGTGGTGGCGCCGACGGCGGAGGTGGCCGACGAGGTGGCCCAGATGTACGTCCGGCACTACACGGCGGGGGGGGCGATCGTCCTGGGGCTCGTGATCTTTGGTCTGCTGCTGGCCATCTACCAACATCGGATCTCGCAGGCCCTCAAGCTTCGGGTCGAGCAGACCGAGGCCAGCCTGCAAGAGACCGAGCGCATCTACTGGCGCGTGGTCGAGCAGGCCACCGACCTGATCTACATCTTCGATCTGGACATGCGCGTCGTGCTGCTGAATCCGCAGACAGTAGAAGTGTTCCGCCATCTGGTGATCACGCAGAAGGACGGAGGTGTGCTGCCGGACAACACGGACTTGACCGCGGAGGAGGTCTGGATCGGCCATCGGCTGGACGAGCTGATGCGGCCCAGGGACGCGGCCTTCATGAAGAGGCAGATCGATCGCGTGCTGGCGTATCAGGCGAGCATCTCCTACGACCACACGATCCCCGTCGGCGAGCGGAAGGTGCGTCTGAGCACGAAGCTCGTGCCGGTCCGCGACGATCAGCGGGAGGTACAGTACCTGCTGGGCATCAGCCGCGACGTGACCGAGCAGGCGGAGATGGATCAACGGATCTACAACACCGAGAAGCTCGCGTCCATCGGGACGCTGGCCGCCGGCGTCGCCCATGAGATCAACAACCCGCTCGCGGTCATCCTGGGTTTCACGGATCTGCTCCTGGAACGGTTCGAGCCGGACTCGGGCGAATACGAAGACCTCAAGGTCATCGAGACCAACGCCAACAACGCCAAGAAGATCGTGGAGAACATGCTGACCTTCGCGCGGGTGAGCGAGGGGATGGAGGATTCTCTGGACGTCAGCCAGAGCGTCGAGACGGTGTTGAAGATCGTCAAGAACACGCTGATGACCAAGAAGATCGAGGTGGTCGTCGACCTGCCGGACAACCTGCCGCGGGTCCGGGGCGACAGCCGGGAGTATCAGCAGGTCATTTTCAACTTGATCAATAACTCGGTCGCCGCTATGGAGAAGGCCGGCGGGACGATAACATTGATGGCACGGGAGCAGGAGGGCTGGGTCCTCCTGACCGTCGAGGACACCGGTCCGGGCATTCCGGACAGGATCAAGGCGCAGGTCTTCGATCCGTTCTTCACGACCAAGAAGGTCGGCGAGGGAACGGGCCTGGGCCTGTCCCTGTGTTACGGCATCGTCAAGAAGTACGGAGGCAAGATGGGGTTCGCGAGCGTGTCTGCCGAGGACAACCCGAAGGGCCCGACGGGGACGACCTTCATGGTGTCCATGCCGGTGGACGTCCGCGATGCAGCGCAGGAAGGGGTGGCCTGATGGCGCAGCGAATACTCGCCGTCGATGATGAGCCGCACATGCTCAAGCTCCTGGAGCGGATCATCTCGGAGAAGACGCCCTACCAGATCACCACGACGAGCAACTCGCTGGAGATCCCGGACATCCTCGAGCAGAGCACGTTCGACCTGATCATCTCGGATCTGAAAATGCCGGGCTTGGATGGCATGGACCTCTTGCGGATGATCAAGGAGAAGGGACGGACCGAGGAGCTGATCATCATCACGGCGTTCGGCTCGTTGGAAACGGCCATCGAGGCGCTGTCCCTCGGCGTGTTTGACTACATCACCAAGCCGTTCAAGCGGGAGCAGATCATCTTCACCGTGGACAGGGCGATGCGCTGGCAGAGCGTCAGGCGTGAAGCGACACAGATGGCGGAGATCTTCGATCGTGAGCCCTACGAGGAGGCCCGCCAGGCGTTCGAGGGCGAGTACCTTCGGCGTCTGGCCGAACGGTGTGGCGCAGATGACAGCGCCATGACCGAACGCTCCGGGATGTCGCGGGAGAAGATTACAGCCGCCCTGAAGGAGTTGGCCCCAAACACGGAGTAATCCGTGGCCTGGATCACCAAGACCACGCGTCCCAGGCGAAGGAGCAAGCCGATGGAAGCGAAGCGAGCGGGGGACATCATGATCCCCCTGGAGCAATACCCGCACGTCCCCTACTGGTTCACGCTGCGCCAGGTCGTCGCCGAACTCGAGAAGTCTGAATTCGTCATCGACGGGCGCGTGTCCCTCCCGCGGGTGGTCTTGGTCTTCGATGAGAAGTACCAGCTGATGGGACTCGTCCGGCGCCGCGACATCATGCGGGGCCTGGAACCGGAGTACCTGGCGGCCAAGCCCTTGCACTACCGCAAGAAGCTCTTCGACGTGAAGATCGACCCGAACCTGTCAGAACTGTCCTTCGACAAGTTCATGAAGGGCATTCGGGAACGGGGCGAGCGCCCGGTCAGCGACGTGATGCTTCCCATCGTGGCGACCGTGGACGCCGACGACCACGTCATGAAGGTGATCTACGAGATGACGTCCAACAACCTGTCTCTCATCCCGGTGCTCAAGGACGGACGGATCGTCGGCGCTGTGCGGTCCATCGAGGTCTTCCGCGAGGTGGCGAAGGTCCTGCTTTAGTGGCGGGCTGGCGTTGCACGAACGTATTGTCCCAATAATACGATGAAGAAGACGAGAGGAAAAGCAACAGGCGGACCGACCGGCGGCGGCCTGCCGACCAAGCCAGAGAACATCTACCTGGCCGAGGCGCCAAGGCGCGTCGATCTTCGCCGGCCTTTCTTCATTTTCCTGGGAATCGCCCTGTTCGCCGCCGTCCACTTCTCTGCGCCCTGGAGCGATGCGGTCGATCCCACGGGCGAGCCTTTCCCGCTGACGCGCGAGGGCAAGGCCGCTTTGGGCCTGTTCTTCCTGGCGGCCACGTGGTGGGTCTTCGAGGTCATCCCCATCGGGGTCACCAGCATCCTTATCGGCGTGATGCAAGCGCTGTTCCTGATCCGCCCCGCCCGCGAGGCGCTCACCGACTTCATGGACCCGTCGGTGTGGTTCATCTTCGGCTCGGTGGTGATCGGCATGGCGTTCAGCAAGACGGGCCTGACCCAACGAATGGCTTACAAGATGCTCGCGCTGGTCGGCGAGCGGACCATCATGATCTACCTCGGGTGTTTCCTGATGACTGCGTCGCTGACGCTGATCATGGCCCACACGGCCGTGGCCGCTGCGGTCTTTCCGCTGCTGATGGCCATCTATTCTCTCTACCAGGAAGACGAGCGGCCCACCCGATTCGGCAAGGGGCTCTTCATCGGCATGGCGTTCGTCGCCGGGGCGGGCAGCGTCGTAACGCTGCTCGGTGCAGCGCGCGGGGCCGTCGCCATCGGCTTCTACAAGGACATCGCCGGAGAAGAGATCGGGTTCTTCCAGCTAACCTACTACATGTTCCCGATCGGATGGGTGATGGTGTTCTTGCTGTGGGCCTTCTTCATGGTCTTCTTCCGACCCGAACGCAAGACGATCCCCGGCCTGAGAGAGCGGGCCAAATCGCTCTACACCCGGTTGGGGCCCATCAGCCAAACCGAGATCCTCACGCTGCTGATCGTGTTTGCGTGTATCACCGTGCTGGGGCTTCGCTCCTTCTGTGACGCCTTTGCGCCGTTGGACAAGAGCGCGGTTATCCTCGTGGCCACTATCCTGTTCTTCTTGCTCAAGATCCTGAGCATAGACGATTTGGAGGAGATCCCCTGGAACATCGTCCTGCTGTTCGGCGGGGCGATGAGCATCGGGCTCTGCCTCTGGCAGACGGGGGCGGCCAACTGGCTGGCCATCAAGTGGCTCGTACTGTTCCAGAACGCCCACTGGTTCATCTTCGTGATGGGCATCACGCTGTTCGTGTTGGTGATGACCAACCTGATCATGAACGTGGCGGCCATCGCGATCTGCCTGCCCGTTGCCTTGGTCCTGGCGCCGTACCTCGGTGTGGCCCGGGAAGTGATCCTGTTCGCGTCCCTGGCCGCCGCGGGGATGCCCTTCCTGTTCCTCGTTGGCGCGGCGCCCAATGCCATCGCTTACAGCAGCAAGCAATTCAGCTCCGGTACGTTCTTCCTGGCCGGCATTCCCGCCAGCTTACTGCTGATGGTCGTCGTGGGCGTGTTCGCCTGGCTGATCTGGCCGCTGATGGGGATGCCCGTCGTCGCCCAGTAGGACGGGCAGTTCGCCGACACCAGAGGCGCGGCCATACCAACGAACAGACGCGTTGATCCGCAGTCCGTTGTCGAGTAAAAGGAAGTTCAAGTAAAGGTCGGCGGTAGAAGGGAGGAGAGCTGACGTGCCGTCGCAGCGCGGGGGTACCAGCGCCGTGCTCCAGGTTCCTCCTCGCCCTCATTCCTCTGTCACATCAAACGGCGTTTCACCATCTAAGGAGCAGTGACATGAAAGCGAGACGCTTCAGTGTGCCCGTTCTCGGTCTTGCCATGCTCGGCGTTCTGGCCGCCAGCGCCATTCTGCTGGCCGACGTCCTGGACACGGGGTTCACGTACCAGGGCCGACTCAGGAACGGCGGCGAACCGGCCAATGGGAACCACGACTTGGCGTTTACGCTGTACGATGCCGAGACTCTCGGCAGCATCGTGGCCGATCCGGTCGAGCGCGTCGACGTGAGGGTCGCAAACGGCGCGTTCACCGTGCCGCTGGACTTCGGTCGCGACGTCACAGTTGGCGATCCGCTGTGGTTGGAAGTTGCGGTTCGGCCATCCAGAGGGGGCGCTGCCTACACGACGTTGACGCCGCGTCAGCGGGTCGGGGCTCCATCCGACGGTCCGGGCGTGGAAGGGGGCCTCGAAGGAAACGGCACGCCCTGGTACCTGACGGGCAATGCCGGGACGGCGCCAGGGACGGACTTTCTGGGTACCACAGACAACCAGGCGCTGGAAATCAAGGTCAATGGCCAACGGGCGTTGCGGATCGAACCGAATGCCACCAGCCCCAGCATCTTCGCGGGGCACGCCGACAACACGATCACAGCGGGCGTCTGCGGCGCCACGATTGGCGGCGGCGGCAGCAGCGGGACTTCCCGGAATAGCGTCACCGACGACTACGGCACGGTTGGCGGAGGCGAAGCCAACCGCGCGGGAAACGCCAGCGGCTCCACCGGCGACGCCTACTATGCCACGGTCGCCGGGGGGAAGTCCAATACCGCCAGCAATGCGTTCGCCACGGTCGGCGGTGGGCTGGCCAACAGTGCCAATTCGTTCTACGCCACGGTCGCAGGGGGATATAGCAACGAGTCCAACGATAACTTCGCCGCCGTCGGCGGGGGAAGCGACAACACCGCCACCGGCAGCTACGCCACGGTCGGCGGCGGAGGCGGAAACGCGGCTGCCGGAGGCTACGCCACCGTCGGTGGGGGATGCGGAAGCGCGGCTGCCGGCAGCCGTGCCACCGTCGGCGGGGGATACCAGAACGACGCCAGCGGCGACTACACGACGATCGGCGGGGGGCAGGGCAACGAGGCCACCCATGACTCTGCGGCCATCGGCGGGGGATCACAGAACGACGCCGACGCGAACTTCAGCACCATCGGCGGCGGAGAGTACAACGACGTCACCGGCGAGTGGGGGACGATCGCGGGGGGACGTGCCAATGAGGCCACCGCCCTCTACACGTCGGTCGGCGGGGGCCGTGGCAACACGGCGACGAACAGTTATGCCACGATTGCCGGCGGACGGGGGAACAAGGCGAGCATGCACTACACCACCGTCGGCGGCGGATACGTCAACCAGGCCACTGACCTCTATGCCACCGTCGGCGGGGGAAACAGCAACAAGGCTACGCAGGACTGCGCGACCGTCGCCGGCGGGGAGAACAACCTCGCCGACGCCAACTATACAACGGTCAGCGGCGGCGTCGAGAATATCGCTTCCCGCGAATGCGCGGCGGTTGCGGGCGGCCGGGCCAACACCGCCAGCAACTACTACGCCACCGTCGGCGGAGGGCGCGGCAACACGGCCAACAACAACTACACCACCATCGCTGGAGGCCGGGCGAACAGGGCCAACACTCACTACGCCACCGTCGGCGGCGGATACGCCAACCAAGCCAGCGGCCTGTACGCGACTGTCGGCGCGGGCCAGAGCAACAAGGCGACCGAGGACTGTTCGACCGTCGCCGGCGGCGAGGGTAACCTGGCCGACGCCAACTACGCGACCATTGCCGGAGGACGTGCGAACACGGCCACGGGCTATTACGCGACCGTGGCTGGGGGTCGTGGGAATACGGGGGGTCAGAATTACGCGACCGTCGGTGGCGGTCGGGGTAACACCGCCAACGGCTACTACGCCACGGTGCTCGGGGGGCGGGAGAACCGGGCGTCCGGCGACTACAGCCTGGCGACGGGATACGGGGCCAAGGTGGATGCCTCGCATGACGGGGCGATGGTGTTCGCGGACGGGACGGCCCTGAACTTCACCTCGTCGGCGGCGAACGAATTCGCCGCCCGCTGCACGGGCGGCGCGCGGTTCGTGTCGGCCGTCAACGGCAGCGGGACGCCGACGGCGGGCGTGGGCCTGGCGCCGGGGGGCGGATCGTGGTCGTCCATGAGCGACCGCAACGCGAAGGCTGATTTTGAAGCGATAGACAAACGTGAGCTGCTGGATCGCCTCGCGAACATGCCGATCACGACGTGGCGGTACAAGACACAGGACGCGTCGATGCGTCATATTGGACCGGTGGCGCAGGACTTCCACGCAGCGTTCGGCGTGGGTGAGGACGACAAGCACATCACGATGATTGACGCGGATGGGGTTGCGCTAGGGGCCATTCAAGGCCTGCACGAACTGCTGAAGGAGAAGGACGCGCAGATCGCTGCGCTGAAGGACCGAAACGCGAAGCTGGAGGCGCGCTTCGCCGCGATGGAGGCCACGGTGACACAGCTGGCCAAGGCGATGAAAGGAGAAGCGAGATGAACCCACGCGATTCGAGGACGTTGGCTGTTGGTCTAGCGCTGGCCGCCGCGCTGGCGGGCGGTGGAATCCTGATCGCCGAAGCGCTGGACACGGGGTTCACGTACGAGGGCCGGCTCACGGACGACGGGTCGCCGGCCAGCGGGAACCACGACTTTGTGTTCACGCTGTACGACGCTGAGGCGTTCGGGAGCGTTGTGGCCGGTCCGGTCGAACACGTCGACGTGGCAGTAACGAACGGCGAGTTCACGGTCGCGCTCGACTTCGGCCGCGACGTTTCGACCGGCGAGCCGCTGTGGTTGGAGATCGCGGTTCGTCTGTCCGAGGGGGACGCTCCCTACACGACGCTGTTGCCGCGCCAACGGGTCGGGACCGTTCCGGATGCGCAGGATGGACCGGGCATCGTCGGGGAGCCTGCCGGTGCTCCGACCCCCTGGTACCTGTCGGGCAACGGCAGCACGAACCCGGGGACGGACTTCCTGGGCACCACGGACAACCAGGCGCTGGAGATCCACGTCAACAGCGCCCGGGCGCTGCGGATCGAGCCGAACGCCACGAGCCCCAGCATCATTGGGGGCCACGCAGACAACGCCGTTTCTCCGACTGTCTGTGGGGCCGCCATCGCCGGCGGTGGGGCCAGCTCGTCCGGGAACTCCGTGACAGATAACTACGGGACGGTGGGAGGCGGCAGCGGGAACCAGGCGGGGGACAACGCCGGGACGGTCGCGGACAGCCCGTACGCCACCGTCGGCGGGGGGTACATCAACTCCGCCGCCGCGAGCTATGCTACGGTCGGCGGGGGATACATCAACTACGCCACCGCAAACTACGCCACCGTCGCCGGGGGATACATCAACTACGCCACCGCAGACTACGCCACCGTCGCTGGCGGGTACATCAACTACGCCACCGCGAACTACGCCGCCGTCGCCGGCGGATACATCAACTACGCTATCGGGGACTACGCGGCCGTCACCGGGGGATACATCAACTACGCCACTGCGTACTGCGCCACCGTCGCCGGCGGATACACCAACGTCGCCGACGCCAACCACGCCACCATCGGCGGGGGACTCGCCAACGAGGCCAGCGGCGAGTCCGCCACGATCGCCGGGGGACGCGTCAACAACGCCAGCGGGTACTACGCCAGCATAGGTGGGGGTCGCGGCAACACGGCCAGCCAGAACTACGCCACCATCGCCGGAGGCCGGGCGAACAAGGCCAGTGGGCACTACACCACGGTCGGCGGCGGATACGTCAACCAGGCGACCGGCCTGTACGCCACCGGCGGCGGCGGGTCCAGCAACGACACGACCGGCGACTACGCCACGACGGCGGGCGGCGGCGCCAACTTGACCAGCGGCTACTACGCCACGATCAGTGGAGGACGTGGCAACACGTCCAACAACAGCTACACGACCATCGCCGGAGGCCGGGCAAACAAGGCCAACACCCACTACGCCACCGTCGCCGGAGGATATGCCAATCAGGCGACCGGCCTGTACGCGACCGTCGGCGCGGGCCAGAGCAACAAGGCGACCGAGGACTGTTCGACCGTCGCCGGTGGGGAGGGCAACCTGGCCGACGCCAATCACGCCACCATCGCCGGGGGCCGCGCCAACACGGCCACGGGCTACTACGCGACCGTGGCCGGCGGTCGTGGCAACGCGGGAAATCAGAACTACGCGACTGTCGCTGGCGGTCGTGGCAACACCGCCAACGGTTACTACGCGACCGTGCTGGGGGGGCGCGAGAACCGGGCGTCCGGCAACTACAGCCTGGCGACGGGGTACGGAGCCAAGGTCGATGCGTCGCATGACGGGGCGATGCTGTTCGCCGACAGCACAAACGTGAACTTCACCTCGTCGGCCGCAAACGAGTTCGCCGCCCGATGCACGGGCGGGGCGCGGCTCGTCACGGCCGTCAACGGCAGCGGGACGCCGACGGCCGGGGTGACGCTGGCTGCGGGCGGCGGGTCGTGGTCGTCGATCAGCGACCGCAACGCCAAGCGGGACTTCGAGGCGGTGGACAAACGTGAGCTGCTGGATCGCCTCGCGGACGTGCCGATCACGACGTGGCGGTACAAGACGCAAGACGCCTCGATCCGCCACATCGGCCCAATGGCCCAGGACTTTTACGCGGCGTTCGCTGTAGGTGAGGACGATAAGCACATCACGACGATCGACGCCCACGGGGTCGCCCTCGGCGCGATCCAGGGCCTCCACGAGCTTCTCCAGGAGAAAGACGCTCGGATTGTCATGCTGGAGGGACGGAACGCGGAGCTTGAGGCCCGGCTTGCTGTGGTGGAGGAACAGAACGCGAGAATCGGCGCCCGCTTCGAAGCGATGGAAGCCGTTGTGGCGGGGCTGGGCAAGACGGCTAAGGGAGAAGAGAGATGAACACACTGTATCGCAGGATGTTGGTAGCTGGTCTGGCGCTGGTTGTCGTGCTGGCGGGCGGCGGGATCCTGATCGCCGAGGCGCTGGACACAGGATTTGCGTACCAGGGCCGACTCACGGACGACGGCGAACCGGCAAGCGGTCCTCATGACTTCACCTTCACGCTGTATGACGCCGAGGTGTTTGGCACCATGGTGGCCGGCCCGATCGAACGCATGGACGTGATGGTGACGAACGGCGAGTTTGTGGTGCGGCTGGACTTCGGTCGCGACGTCATGGGCGGAGATCCGCTGTGGTTGGGGGTCGAGGTCCGTCCATCCGGTGCCGGAGCCGCTTACACGACGCTCGCGCCCCGCCAGCGAGTCGGGGCCGTGCCGGATGCGCAAGACGGGCCAGGCGTCATCGGGGAGCCTTTGGGTGATCCGACCCCCTGGTACCTGACGGGTAACGGCTGCACGGACGCGAACGTCCACTTCCTGGGCACGACGGACAACCGGGCGCTGGAGATTCGGGTCAACGGTCAGCGGGCGCTGCGAATCGAACCGAGGACCTACACGCCGTGTTTGGTCGGGGGCCACAGTGACAACACCGCCTTCCCGAATGTCGCTGGAGCCTTCATTGGCGGCGGCGGGACCAGTGGCACTTACCAGAACGTTGTCTCCGACGACTTCGGGACGGTGTGCGGCGGCAAGCGGAACGTTGCTGGCGATCGGGCGGGCGCGACCAACGACAGGAACTACGCCACCGTCGGTGGTGGATACTACAACACGGCCTCGGGCAGCTATGCCTTTGTCGGCGGGGGATACGGCAACGAGGCGGCGGGAATTCACGCCGCCATCGGCGGGGGATACAGCAATGACGCTACGGCGCCCTATAGCACCGTCGGCGGAGGGGACAACAACGACCCGAACGCCTCCTATGCCACCATTGCAGGGGGAAGGTCCAACGACGCCGACGGTGAGTGCGGCGCCGTCGGCGGGGGACGGTACAACAACGCCAGGGCTGATTATTCCACCGTCGGTGGCGGGTACGACAACGACGCCAGCGGCGATTACGGGACCGTCGGAGGGGGGAGCGGAAACGAAACAACCAACCAGTACGCGACAGTCTCGGGGGGATGTGCCAACGCCGCCGCCGCCTTGTATGCCTCGATCAGCGGCGGGCGCGGGAACATGGCGGTAAACAGCTACGCCACGGTTGCCGGCGGCCGGGGGAATAAGGCAAGCATGCACTACACCACCGTGGGAGGCGGGTACGTCAACCAGGCCACTGACCTCTACGCCACCGTCGGCGGAGGCAGCAGCAACAAGGCGACCCAGGACTACGCGACGGTCGCCGGCGGACAGAGCAACCTCGCCGACGCCAACTATACAACGGTCAGCGGCGGCGTCGAGAATATCGCTTCCCGCGAATGCGCGACGGTTGCGGGCGGCCGGGCCAACACCGCCAGCAACTACTACGCCACCGTCGGCGGAGGACGCGGCAACACGGCCAACAACAACTACACCACCATCGCCGGAGGCCGGGCGAACAAGGCCAGCACCCACTACGCCTCCGTCGGTGGCGGATACGTGAATCAGGCCACCGGCCTCTACGCGAGCGTCGGCGGGGGACAGAGCAATGAGGCGACCGAGGACTGCACGACGGTGGCTGGGGGAGACGACAACCTCGCCGACGCCAATTATGCGACGGTCGGTGGCGGGCGTGCCAATACCTCGACCGGCTATTACGCGACCGTCGCAGGCGGTCGTGGCAACACGGGCAGTCAGAACTATGCGACGGTCAGCGGCGGTCGGGGCAACACCGCCAACGGGTACTACGCCACGGTGCTCGGGGGGCGGGAAAACCGGGCGTCCGGCGACTACAGTCTGGCGACGGGGTACGGGGCCAAGGTGGATGCGTCGCACGACGGGGCGATGCTCTTCGCGGACGGGACCGACCTCAACTTCAACTCATCGGCCGCGAACGAGTTCGCCGCCCGCTGTACGGGGGGCGCACGGTTCGTCTCGGCCGTCAACGGCAGCGGGACGCCGACGGCCGGCGTAACGCTGGCTGCGGGCGGCGGATCGTGGTCGTCGGTCAGTGACCGCAACGCGAAGCGGGATTTCGAAACGGTGGACAAGCGTCAGCTCCTAGACCGCCTCACCAAGGTCCCGATCACGACCTGGCGGTACAAGACGCAGGCCGCGTCGATCCGCCATATCGGCCCAATGGCCCAGGACTTCCACGCGGCGTTCGCTGTAGGTGAGGACGATAAGCACATCACGACGATCGACGCCCACGGAGTCGCTTTGGGCGCGATCCAAGGTCTGCACGAGCTGCTCGAGGAGAAGGACGCGCAGATTGCGGGTCAGAAGAAGGAAATCTCCGAGCTCCGCGCTCGACTGGAGAAGGTCGAGGGGATGGTGGGCGCGCTGGCGAAGACGCAGAACGGAGGTGTTCAATGAATTGCGAGACCCCACAAGTCGTCCGGGTTATCGTCTGGACGCTCCTGGCTCTCGCAGCTCCGAGCGTCGTGATGGCCGAGTATGCGATCACGTCATACACGATCGAGGCCGGCGGAACGGCCGCCTCGGGCGGCGGCTTCGCGCTAACCGGCACGATCGAGCCGACGGCTCCCAACGTCCCGGTCATGACGGGCGGTCCGTTCGCGCTGGAAGGCGGGTTGCATCCTGGCGTCATGGATGCCAGCGACGAGGTCGGGACGGCCTCCCACTGCGGAAGCGGCGTAGAGGAGGCCTTGCCGTTATTGATGATCGGCGTGGCTGGGCTGTACGCGGTGACAAGACGCAAACGCTAGGTCAGCGCACGGAAGACAAGGGCGACGTCCCGTCCACGGACCCGACCCGCGAGACGTCCACGCCCCCAAGCGCAAACGATCGGGCGACCGCGCAGCGACGCGGCCGCCCGATTCTTGGTTGACTGTTCGTTCCTTAGTGCTGGTACGTGACCTCGAGCGTCGCGTAGCGATCCTCGCACCCGTCGGAGCCGTCGATGTCGACGCCGACGGCGAACCGGTTCTCGCCGGGGGTCAGCGGCACGTTCGGCCAGGTGATCGTGAACGTCCGGCGGTGGCTGAGGATGCCGTAGTTGGGATCCATCTGCCACCCGCTGGCCTGCCACTGATAGCCGACGATCACGCTACGCCACCCCGCGATGTTCGGGTCCCATTTCAGGATGTCCCCCTGAATCCAGTAGCTGGCCTCCGTGCCCCAGTAGACCTCGATGCCATCCAGACTGATGTCTACGGTATCGGCGGCGATCGGCCCGCTCGGCGGGGCCACGCTGTCGTCGATGAGCGTGACCTCGAAACCACTGTTGCACTGGCAGTTGGACCTCACGGTGACCCCCGTCAGCGGGACGAGCATCCCGATCACACAGAGAGCCCTGGTCAGATTCCTGGACATGCGTTCGTCTCCTCCTCTTACACGAGATTTCCCATCTACGGACTGCGTGACTGCCATCATACCGAAATCGCCATCTCGACTGAAACTGCGAGGCAACCACGGGTTCCGTTCATCTCGTGTCGGGCCGGCGGCCTGACCTCCGGACGCATTCGAATGGCAGCACCGTTGCTCGTCTCTTGGCGCCCCGCGGACTCGGGTGGTACACTTGATTCAGGATTCGATTGGAGTTCATCATGAGGTACCGCGTTGTCATCGAACAGGACGAGGACGGCAAGTTCGTTGCCCACTGCCCCGTCTTGCCAGGTTGCTGGAGCCAGGGGGACACCCGCGAGGAGGCGAAACACAACATCGCCGATGCCATCGAAGGATACTTGGCCAGCCTGAGGAAGCACGGCGACCCGATTCCGCCACCCATCACCGAGGAAGTCATCGACGTGGACGGGTGACCCGTCTGCCCGTCGTCTCCGGCCCCGAAGCCGTTCGAGCCTTCGAGAAGACCGGCTATCGGGTGAGCCATCAGACAGGCAGTCACATCATTCTGCGTCGCGACGCGCCGCCGTATCGACATCTGTCGGTCCCCAATCATCGGGAGCTTGCCAAAGGAATGCTGCGCGGGCTGATTCGAGACGCTGGTTTGACGGTTCAGGAATTCGCCGCGCTCCTCTGAGTGCCCGGCCGGCACGCCTCGATCAAACGTTGGTGCCCAGTGTGCGTCAGGGCACACCTGGCGGTCGGCGGTAGCCCTGGACGCCGATCTTGGTGGCGTCGATGGGCTTGAAGCCCAGCTCCAGGGCGGGGGAGTCGGGGCGGAGGCGGTAGTCGTCGTGGGCGGGGTCGACGAAGCGGGGGTCGGCGACGATCGAGTTGGCGTCATAGCCGGCCTCGCGCCACTTGGCCCACGGACCCCGGGGGGTGACGTCGCCGCTCGCCTGGGTCAGGTCGCCGCCGACGCACCAGTAGACGTTCCGGTCGCATTCGGTCAGCACCTTGTCGTGGTACCGGTTGAAGCGAAGCAACTTGCCGGTGTGATAGTAGACGATGTTCCTGACGAACGTGTTGTTGGCCATGAAGTCGCCGCCATTGTACTCGGACTGCTGGTTCTGGGCGTCGACGAAGATGTTGTTCTGGAAGGTGTTGTTCCGGCCAAGGTGAACGTGGAGCCCGCCGCGGACGTTCCGCGCGACGATGTTGCCGGTGACCTTCGTCCCGCTGGAGTAGTCGTCGAGGTAGATACCCCAGGAGTAGAAGGGCGTGAGCATCTCGCCGGTTGGACTGGTCTTCAGGCCGACGGCGTCGAGGATCAGGTTGTAGCGGATCACGTTGCCGGTGTCCTCGCGATCACGGCCGAGCGTCTCGATCGCCCCGGTGTCGTTCGTCTCCAGATTCGTTCGTAGGATGCGGTTGTACTCGATGATGTTGTTGTGCGACGCCCGGTCCTTGCCGAACGTCTTGAGCGAGATGCCATAGCGCGGCACGTCCGTGACGGTGTTGTGGGCGATGCGGTTCCCGCCGCCCGTCGTGACGTAGATGCCCGCGACGTGTTTCCAGATCCGGCCGCAGTGGTGGATGTGGTTCCCGGCGACGAGGTTGTCCTTCGGTTGGCTGGCCGTGTCGTAGCCGATCATCAGGACCCCGCCCTGGCCGGCGTCGGCGACGGTGTTGCCCAGGATCGCGTTGTCGCTGGCGTGGTCGGACATCCGCACCGCGTAGCCGCCTATGCCGAGGAACTTGCAGTTCTCGATGACGCAGTGTCGCGCCCGTCGCATCCAGACCGCGCCGTCGTCAGGGGAGTAGACCGAGCCGATCTCCAGCGAGTACGTCGTGTGGCGGAACGTGAACCCCCGGATGACGATGTGCTCGACGGCACGCGGCTCGGCCTTCCTGTCTCTTTTCCTGGCTGCGTCAGGCTTCTTGGCGGCTTTGATCTGGCCGGGCCGCTCGCCGGGATCCTCGCCGACGAGGTCGATGATGCGATCGAGCAGCGGCGCGACCACGTCCCTCCGCTCGAAGTCGGCGACCTTGGGCCAGAGGTAGATCCGCCCGTTCGTCCGATCGAGAAACCACTCGCCCGGCGTGTCGATCGCCTCGAAGACGTTGGCGACGTAGTAGCGGTTGCCGGGCCTGAGCTCCTGCGAGCAGTTGCGGTTCTTGACGTGGACGACGTGACTGGCGTGGTCGATCCTCGCCACCGAGAGGATGGCGTTGACCCACCCCCAGGCGGGGAAGATGTGGATCTCGGGCTCGGGCGAGCGGGGCCATCGGGCCAGGTCGCCGGGGCGGAACACGAACTTGTCCCTGTGGTGACTGGACCGGCCCTTTGCGACGCCGAACTCCTTGCCCTTACCGCTCTCGAACGCCTCGGCCTGCACGAGAATAACGTGCTTGCCCGCCGCCGGGTCGGCCCCGGTGAGCTTGGTTCCCTTCGGCGTCCAGTCGGGTTGATTCGCCAAGACGAAGGCGTCGAAGTTCAGCCCCCCGCCCTTCACGTTGGTCCATCGCAGCCGGTGTTGGCCCTTGGCGAGCCGCAACGTCGCCGTCTTGCGCCATTGGAAGATACCCCACCCGCCGGTGTCGGGTAGGTTCTGGAGCCGGACGGGCTTGGCGTCGTCGACCTGCATCGTCGTCCGGCCGGCCATCGTCTTTCGGCCGTGGGGTTCGTTCTTGGCGCCATAGTACAGCCACAGCGCGTAGTCTCCGTCGGCAGGCACGTCGACCTTCCACGCGAACGTATCCCCGGACGTGTGGATCCGCACAAGGGTGTCGCCGAACCGGCCCTTGGGTTCGACCTTCTCCACGAACGGAACGACGAACGACCAACCGCCGGTCCTGGGATGCTCGGGATCGAAGTTTGGGGTACGGGCGAGCGTTTGGCGCTCGTCGCCGACGAAGAGCTGACGGAAGACCCACCTTCGCTTGCCGGCGTCGGGATCGGCTTGCGCCGTGCTCGGGGCCAGATCCGGCACGTCAGCGGTCCACAGAACGTATTCATCCGGCCACCAGCGGGTGATGGGGCGTCCGCCCGAAAGCGTGACCTGCTCGCCCGGGTAGGCGGCGTAGATCACGGGACAGTCGGCGGTGCCCGAATCGTCCGGCCCGAGCACCAACGGCTCGGACAGGTAGTAGGTTCCCCCCCGGACGAGCACCGTGAAGGGACCGTCGTGGCCGCCGCGCGTCTTGAGCCTTCGGACGGCGTCGCGGGCTCGATGCGGCGTGGCGAACGGGCCGTCTGTCTTGTCGGCGTTGGCGGCCGGCAGCGTTCCCGACCAGGCGTCGTTGCCGTCGACGGCGACGTAGAGGTCCGCCTTCGGCACGGACTTCGCGCAGACGTCCCGACAATACCCCCCAATAAGGACGGCGACGATTCCGAAGGCGGGCGCCCACGTCCGAACCCCAACTGCATGCTTGATTGCTGATAGCGCTGACGACTCCATCTCTTCCTCCCTGGATCGGGCGCAACGTTGCCCTAGAGCGGTAGGGCGGGTTCTACCCGCCGGCGGGTGGAACCCGCCCTACCTATTGCGCCCAGCTCGAGCCCCGATTGGTCGTACGTCGAGCGGCGCCGTAGTGCTAGGCGGAGACCCGGAACGAGTAGAGCTGGGCGCCCCGAAGAATGAAGCGCAAGCGCACGACTTTGCCGGACATGGCGCCCAGGTCCTTCCCGCCCGTCCAGGTCATCTCGTGATCGATCGCGTCCACCATTGATAGGGCCTGACAGTCGTCCCGACCGAGGCCCGGCACGACCTTGCCGTCCTCGCCCAGGACCTCGACCGCAACGTATCCCGGCCGGGCGTTCGCGTTGACGTGAACCTTGCGCCCCTGGAACAGGAGCGGACACGTCGTGACCGATCCTTCTTCATAGACGGCGTCGACGGACGCGAAACCGTCCACGCGGAGAAACGCCAGGCCGATCGCGCCGATGTGGCCGTAGGGCTTCTCGGCCCAGTGAAGCGTCTGTCTGCCCTGATAGAAGATGTAGAGCTTGTCGCCTCGACGGATCGGCGCGTTGTGGGAGGGTGTGACCCAGGCGGCGTCCCATTCGCCGGGCGGGCCGTACTCGAGGAACGTCTGCCGATCGCACGCCCGCGACCAGGCCAGGCCGTCACGGCTGTAGGCAAGCTGCGTGTTGAGCACGCGCTTCGGCACATAGAACATCTCGAGGAACCCTAGCCGCATCCCCGCATACGGAAAGTCGATCATCCCATAGAACTCGGTCTTGTCGGGGTCCTCCGCGTCCGGCGCCAGGATCTCGCCGACGTGCTCGAACGTCTCGCCGTCCGAACTCTCCCACAGACCGCACGTCCGCAAGCCCCGACCTGGGATCCGCGTGATGACGCGGTACCGCTTCCGATCCGCGTCGTAGCAGGCCGTATTGCGATCGCCCGCCTTCACGACCACGTCTGGATGCTTGGTCCACCGCAGGCCGTCCGGCGACGTGGCCGCCCGAATCCCTTCCCGCTGATGCCAGACCATGCGATAGCCGCCTTTGGGATCGCGGAAGACGCTCGGGCTGTCGATGTGCCCGTCCGCCTCCGGCGCCAGGACGATGTTGTTGGCCTTCGATCCGCGGTATTCGACCAGGCCGAGCTCGGGCTTGTCCCAAGTCAAACCGTCCTTGGACGTCGCGGTGCACACGAACATCTGCTCGCCCGGCCGACCGAACTTCTGGTACGTCTGATACCAGATGCGGAATCGCCCGGCCTCTTCGTCCCACAAGACCGACCCCCACGTCAGGACACAGTTGCCTTCCCACGGTCTATCGTAGGTCAGGACGGGGTTGCCCGGGTGCTTTCTTGGCTGATGCACCACGCGGGTCAGGCCGTCCATCGACGCGATCAGCCCATCGTCCAGGAAGAGCTGGGGCTCGCTGCCGATCCGGCGCGGCGGGGTGGGTTTGCTGGATGCGTCGGCCATATAGCGCACCTCCTGCCAGATCCGCACCTCGTCGAGGACGCCCACGAAACTCGAATCGTCAATGTGCTCGTTGAAGCCAATGTGGAGCTTGCCGCCGCCCGTGTCCATCTGACCGGGCCAGGAACACGTCTCCTTGAGCTTGCCGTTCAGAAAGAACCGCAGCGCCTTCCCGTCGAACGTGACGGCCACGTGCGACCACGTGTTGAGCGGAATCGGCGTGGTCCCGCGCCAGTCCCAACGCCCCCGCACCTTGACCGCAGCCCGGAGTCTCCCGTCGTTGATGGCGAACTCGTAGAGCTGCTCTTTGGTCAGGATGGCTGCAAACCGCTTGCTGGCCGTCGGCCGGACCCATGCCTCCAGCGTGAGCCGGTGCATAGGAATCTGCAGGCTGGGATGATCCGCCACGACCACCGGCGCGGCGTCCTCGGCAAACGACAGGCCGCCTCCGCTCCGACCCGCCACGCGAGACGGCATGACCCGCGCGCCCGCGCCGATGAAACCGTCGTTGGCGTGCCGCGATGTGTCGATCACCGCGCTGCCTTCGCGCTCGTCGAATCGGTAGCCGGCAACCAGGTTCTTCTCCTGCCGGTCCTTCTGCGCGTCGGCGCCGATCGCCCCGAGCACCTGAAGCCGCGCCTCGCCCCGCAAACGCTCAGCCGCTTGCTGGTGCTCCTCGAGCTTCGCCAGATAGGGCTCACCGTAGACCTGCTTCGTGTCGCCCTCGTAGAACCACGCGATCGGCAAGACCTGCAGGCGCCAGGCGTACTGGTTCTTCTTCGTCTGCGACTTGCTGTAGGTGATGACCGCCTGGTCGTCGCCGACGAGGCACACATTGGCCATGGTGATCTTGCCGGCGAAGTCCGTCGCGCCATCCAGATGGCGGATCGACGACCAGCTCCGCCCCTCGTCCTTCGAGATGGCGGACGAGATGAAGTTCCTCGGCCATGGCCCGCTGATCTTCTCCATTGGCGCCCAGTTGTAGATCAGCAGCAGATCGCCGTTCTGCAGCCGCCGGATCGTCGCCATCGAGCCGGGCGACGGGATGCCGCTGGGCGCCGGCTCGCTCCACGTCGCGCCGCCGTCGGCCGAGAACGACGCGTAGATCCACTTGAGGTACGTCCGTAGGACCATCATCAGCCGCCCGTCTTTCAGCTCGATCACCGCCGGCTCCTCGGCCGCCGGGTTCGTCTTGCGTCCGGTCGAGCCCTTCGGCGTGCTGATCAGGGCCGTCTTGGCCCAGGTCTTGCCGTTGTCGTCCGAGTAGAAGCAGTAGGCGTGCGTCGAGCCCAGGCTATCCATACTCACCCAGCACGGCAGGATGATGCGACCCGTCTTCAGCCGGACCGCTCGGTCGCAGCCGGGCCCGCCGTAGCCCTTGTAGTCCAGCCGCACCGGCTTGTCCCACGTCTTGCCGTTGTCCGTCGAGCGCTTCATCCACGGACCGGCGTCCTGGCGGCTGTTCTTGACCACAAAGAAGCAGAGCAATTCGTCCTTGCTCAGTCGCAGGAGCGACGGCGACATGACGTTCTGCTTGCCGATGTTGGCCTGAAAGACCTTGGCCTTATCGAGGGGCGTCCACGTCACCCCGCCGTCGTCGGAATGGAACTCCAGGATCGTCGCTTCGGTGTTGTCGTGCCCGCCATGACCAAACGCCGTCACCAGCATCATGAGGCGCGCCCTGCCGTCGAGGCAGATCGTCGTCCCTTCCGACCAGCGGTAGACCCCCTTCGGATCGTGCGGCAACAGGACCTTGTCTTCCAGCTTGTCAGTGGCGCGAGCCTCGCCGACCATCAGCATTCCTGTCAGCCAGACCAGGGCGCCGATGACGTAGACGCATTCGATTCGACCGATGTACATCGCAGTCCTCCTGTGGGCTGCTGCAGACTCACGTGATGCCAAGCCGGACGCGGTAGCAGAAGTACCATGGCACGGTCCGATCGCCCAACGCCCCACGAACGGCCTGGCGGAGTCGGTCCAGGCCGATCTCCTCGTCGGTCACGCCGCGTCTAAGCAGCGTCGACACGCTTCCCTGGCTCAGGGCCAATTGGACCAACCGTTCCGCATCTCCGGCCTCAGTGTGGTGCACCGCGATCTCCCTGGCAAACCGGAACCGCCCGCTATCCCGCATGCGGTCGAGATGCTGCTTCTTGGACCATCGTTTCACGGCTTCGTAGACGCCGCGCTCGTTCTCGACGCGTCTGACCTGATCCAAGAAGGCCGTATAGGCTGCTTCAGCCTCCCAGTGTATGGCCGGCGGCCAGTCACAGTCGAAGGCGGCAAACACGCCTTCGGGCCTCAGGACACGGGCGACCTCGGCGAACGTCGGGGCCGGCTCCATCCAGTGGAGCGACTGCGAGCAGGTTACGATATCGGCGCATCCATCCGGCAAGCCGGTCTCGGTGGATAGCCCCTTCTGGTAGCGCACGCTCTCCGCGTGAGGCAATGCGGCCGTGCGCGCCTCGGCCTGGCGGCGCATGTCGTCATTAGGGTCGATGCCGACCACTTCGTCCGCTCGTCCGGCCCAGATGCGCGTCGACAGACCGGTTCCGCTGCCCAGGTCGACAACGAGCCGGGGACGCGCGACACCGGCGAGCTGCGTCAGGATGTCCACCAACACCCCGGGCGGTTGAGGGCGGTGCGCGTCGTAGCATTCCGACACGCCGTTGAAGCGCTCGACATTGGCAGCAAGATCTTCGCTCATGGGTTCGTCCGCTCGCCTGGCGGCCAATACGCACCGCCAGCGCCTCATTCCCCTCGAAACTCGACCGCGCCAATGTCGGGCGCGGCGCCGTGCGGCACCGGCTTGCGTTCGAAATCCGTCTTGATGCCCACGTCGGCGCCGGCGTCGATGCAGGGCGACCCCTTGCTCGGTCGGTAATCGCCCTTGGCGGGGTCGACGAGCTTCGGTTTGGCAACGATGGAGTTCCGTCCTTGATTCTGTTCAGACTGATACCGGGCGAACTCGGCCATCGTGTAGTTGCCCTCTTTGAACCGAATCATGACGCCGGCCTGCTGGTACCAGCAGTTGTTGTCCATGCGGAGGGCGGCGATGGCGGGCCGGGGCCAGGCAGGGGCGTAGAACGCGTTGCGCTTGGCCTCGAAGAAGATGTTGTTGCGGATGATGATGTCGCTGGCCGCCGCGGGGCTGGTATAGAAGCAGAGCTGTCGGCCGCTGGGGTCGGGGCGCTGCGTGTGGCCCCACCCGTGGCCCGCGTTGAGGCACGTGTTGTTCTCGAAGCGGATGTTCTGCGTCCGCGAGTTCTCGGGCCGGTTCCAGTATTCGAATGAGTACTCGCAGTTCCAGATGACATTGTTGCGATAGGTAATGTTGACCTGCTTGACGTTGGGGGCGTTGTTCTGGTTGGTGAGGGCGGCGTCGTAGATCTCCCACAACCGGCAACGCTCCACCAGATGGTCATGTGCGTTGCCCCAGTACTCGATCCCGTTGCCGAACCGGACGGTCCCGCTGCCGCCGCGCTGGTCGCCGCCGCCGATATAGGCGAGGTCGCAATCTCTCGCGATGGTGTGATGCGTGCTCCCCCCGCCGATTCCGTGCGCCGCGCCATACTTCAGCGCCAGGTTCTCGTAGATGACGTAGCTCTTGCCGGACTGGTCGATGATGTGATCCCGGATCGCACATTCGATGTCCGAGTAGTACGACGCGGGGCACTTCGACGAGAAGAGCTTCAGCACGTGCCTGTCTTCGTCGTACCAGTACTGCCCCTGGGCCTTGAGATCGGAGGCGTTCCAGACCTTCACGCCGCACGACGCTTCGCCGTCGAAGATGAGGTTCCCCACGTCGCGGAGCAGCACGCCCTTGTCGATGCATGCCACGAAGGACACGCTGTCGAGGTAGAAGGTGTCCCCGTCGGGCAAGCAGCCGCCCAGAAAGAAGGTCAGCCGGGCGTCGCTGGCCGTCACGTTGGCCTTGTAGAACTGCTGATACGTCGACCAGGTCGGCCTGATCTGCTTGCGGACGACGCGAGGGCCGGATGAGTAGCTCGACCAGGGCGCGCCGCTCCGCATGAGCAACGGCATCCTGACCGGGAATTCCTTCGTTGACCTGGCCCGAAACGTCAGCCGGTAGAGCGCCCCACGCTTCACGCTGAACCGGTCCGTGTAGAGCTGCAGGTTCGACCCGTCCTTGCCCGACCGGGTGCAGTGCACGTGATAGCCTGCCGGTGCGGAGTCGTACTGAGTCGTGTCCCTCGCCGCCCGCGCGGCTGCGCCCTTCTCGGCGTGGAGGTGCCAGTGTAATGCGTCGGTGGCAAAGCTCGGATTGGCGAGTAGCTCCTTGCCGATGGCGGCCGGCTCGAGCGTGGACCAGATCTGGGCCCCGTCGTGCTTCCAATCCGCCGGGTCGTTCTTCTCGACCGACCCCGACAGCAGCGGCTTGTCGCCGGACCCGTAGGCCCCGTACCGAATGTGACCCTTCTCGCTGCCGCTGCACGGGAGCAACTGCTCGCGCCAACAGTCGCCGCGTTTGAGCAGGATGACGTCCCCCGGCTTGAACGGCTCGGCGTTGACGCGCGAGATCGTCCGCCACGCCGTCGGAGGGCTCTTGCCATCGTTGTCGTCAGCGCCCGCGTTGGAGACGTAGTACACCTCCGCACGCGCTTCGCTGAGTATCAAGCACACCAGGACAGGGAGGACGCACCTGAGCCCCTCCATACCCCCTCGGGCTCGGAGGCTCCCCCGGCGTCCCCTTTCTCCTGAACGAGAGTCCATAACGCACCTCTGCACATGAAGCGTGTATCGCCTGAATGGGCACGGCTACTACAAACGCACCAGGTCGAAACGTCAAGCGGGAAGTCCTGGCGCGGTTTTGCGGGAAGGGAATGCGGGCGTTTTGCGATAACTCCCTCTGGCACGGACACACGGGGGTCGGTTGGCGTCCATTGTCGGTTTGAGCCGAAGGGCCTATAATAACGTACCTAGAGTCTGCCAGAGGACCCTTGTTGGGTCGGATCGACGCACCAGCGGTTCCCATGGAGGTGGGGACATGTGCTGCCGCGGGCAATGGATGGTGGCGTGTTTGGCGGCGGCGGCGAGTCTGTCGGCGATCGCCTCGATATCCAAGGCAGACGTGGTTGTCCTCAAGGACGGCCCGAAGGTCGAGGGCCGGATCGTCAACCAGACCGACAAGTTCGTCGAGGTCGAGGTCACCAAGTTCGGCGTGACCGTGACCCGCAAGCTCCGCCGAGACCGGATCACGTCCATCCGAAGGGACGGCGAGGCGGAGGCTTTTGAGACCGAAGGTTCTGCGAAGCAGTCCGAGCGACCCACCCACGAAGACAACCGATCGAGCGTCACACCGTCTGGCGGCGAGGACGAACCGAAGACGGCGTCGGCACGTCAGGAGCGACTGCCCCTCAGGCTCAACCTCCGCGAAGCCCTGGCCAAGCCCTTGATCCGGCAGACGTTCGAGGACGACGGCGAGCGGATCGAGCCGACCGACGGCGGGCAGTTCGTGCTCGTGCCCTTCTCCTACGAATCCGTCGGCAGGCGCTATCGGATCTCTCGCTACTCCATCAGGTTCTCCACCGACAAGGGGAAGGCCCGGTTCTTGGGGTTCGTAGCCCTGCAGGGGAAGCCAGGCGGACAGAAGGCGACGCCCGCAGCCAAGCGTGCGAAGGGAAACAAGAAGCAGAGGAACCAGACGGCTCAACTCGCCGCGTTGCGCCCGGCCAAGGGCAGACCGGTGTACGAGAGGATGACGGTCTATGAAGAAGGCGGCAAGCTGATGGTCCGCTTCGAGGATCTCAGCAAGTCGAAGCAGCAGGACAAGAGTGCGTCTGCAGGGCCCGGTCTCGATCGCTCGAATGCCGCGACCGACCTCATCGGACTCGATGCACCCGCCGAACCTCAAGCGCCCGAACGTCGAGAAGCAGAGACGGACGATCGAAGCCGGCCGACGAAGCTTGCGCCAGCGCCACACAACGGGCCGTCCCAATGCGAGCGCCCCTCGACGGATCGCGACGCGGGCAGCGTCTGCGCGGTGGTCTTCGCGGACCCCGTTGCCGAGATGCCGTCCGTCCCCATCGTCAGGCCCGCCGTTTACCGCGGGGAGGGTCACATTTTGCTTTGGGCTGGGTGACGCAAGCGGAGTTCGAGCTCCGGTGTCCGGAGCCGAAGCCCCACGGTCCGCACGGCCCCGATCCCACGTGGCAGGTACTCCCGCAGGTCAACAGCCCGAAGGACTTCATCGCGAACCCGAAGCGCCGATACCTCGCGGAAGAAGAGCAAGGACAAGAAGAAGGACGAAGCCCCGGGCGAGCCGGGCACCGGTTGGGCGGCTGTCCTGGTCGAGGTCTCCAAAGGCGCAACGACCCTCACCGCGCGGTTCGACCGCAAGAAGACTCCCATTGAGTTCTGCGTGAGCAACGTTCCGGCCGACGCGGTTGCCGATGCGGGCGATCCCTGATCGGATCATGGGATCTACGAGAGATGGACCGTGTTGACACCGTGCGCGCGACGGCGATACGGTGACTCGAGCAACGCGAGCCTGATGGCAGGAGGAGGTGTGGACCATGGATGCTCTGCGACGGCGGCTTGTTGGTACTGTTGCGGTGGCCTCGGCGGCGCTGGCGTTTCCTATCTCGTCGGCCGCGGATGGCAAGACGTTTCAGCTCGAGCTCAAGCGGCTGAAGGATACTACTTTGCAGCGGCTCGCGGCGCGAACCGCTCGACCAGGGGATCTGGACTACCTCTGCAGCATGACGTATCCGCAGAGATTCTACATGGACACCCGCAATCGGGGTCGCGTCGGTGATGCGCCGGACTTCGAGAAGATCGCCAAGAAGCAGCCGGACAAGTACAAGTGCGCCCACCCGTTCCGCGGCGTGGCGCAACTCGGTTCAGACCACTACGCGTTCGTGCTCGACTCGACGGACCTGAAGTCGAAGGGGTACGATCTGCTCCACTTCGATCTGAACCACAACGGCGATCTGACCGACGACAAGGTCGTCAAGGCCACCCCCCTATCTGGGACCAGGCGCTCCCGCGGGATCCCGCGACGGACCTTCCCGTGCGTGGCGGTCACCGTGAACGCCGACGGCACGGACGTGGACTACGCCTTCTACCTTCGAGCCTACGCCCGCCACTACGGATCGGGGCAAGGGGAGGCGATCAGCGCCCGCGCCTATCTGCAGTCCGTGGTCTACCGTGACGGTCAGGTCGTCCTCGACGGCAAGCGCCATCGCATCATCGTGCTCGACTTCAACGGCAACGGTCGCTTCGACGACGAGACCGAGATCAACGAGCAAGTCAGACTGGTCGACGGTCGGCTGTATGCGACGCGGGGAGACATGCTCCTCATCGACCCGGATATTAAGAACGCGATGGTCACCGGATACGGCGTGACCGACCGCAAGGAGCGACACCTGGTCTCGAGTCTGATCTGCATCGGCGGGCGCTACTACGACATGGAGGTGTCCGCCGCGGGCGACGAGATTTCCCTGGAGCCCACCGGGCTGCCGATGGGATCTGTCGTCAACCCTTCATCTTCCTTCGATGCGGTCCTTTTCAGTGGCAAGGTCTTTGTCAAGATCAGCTGTGAGGCCGACAAGCCCGTTCCCCTCCCCGCAGGGGATTGGCGGCTCCTGCAATACACCATCAACGCCGGCAAGGCAGGCCAGTCCCCGACGCTGGTCAGCGCCGGGGGGATGCGGGACGGCAAGCCCGTCAAGGTGGCCAAGGGCCAGACCGCCAAGCTGGCCTTCGGGCCGCCCTACACGCCAAAGGTGACGATCTCCAGCCCGTCGCGCGGGGGGCAGCCCGCCCGGCTGGGGCTGAAGATCATGGGGGTCGGCGGAGAGATCTGCAGTAACCTGAGGGTCAAGGGCAACCGGCCCGAGGCGCCGACGTTCGAGGTCGCCACGCCGAAGGGCAAGGTGATCGAGCGCGGCAAGTTCAGGTATGGCTGAGGCTTCACCTGCGGGTACTCGTGGCGAGTACCATCAAAGCTCGAGGGCGAATACCACGCAACCGTCAAGATGAACGCAGGCCCGTTCGAGGTGGCCAAGGACGCCAAGACCGTGATCCGTGCCTCGGACCTTCGCAAGTGAGCGCGGGGGCAGGAGGGGATCTGGCCGCAAGCCAGTTTCAGGCCGACGTCGCGCTCGGTCGGGGTTAAACTGGTTGCTCATCCGCGGATCGTCCCTGCGCAAGGAACGAACCGTTCCTCAGGTCTGCTGGGGACCGGAATCGCTCTTGGCAGGATCGGTCCCTGGCTTCGTGCCAGCCGGCGTCCTGTCCGGAGATCCGACGACACTGGCCAGCGAGATGGCCCGGCACTGCGTGCAGTCCAGGCAGCGGATGCAGCGGGAGACGTTGAGCCCTGGATCGGGCAGGACGTCGTACTTGCACAGGCGATCGCACCGGCCGCAGGCGTTGCACTCCTCGGAGTTGTAGCGGAGGAACAGCATCGATACGCGATTGAACAGGCCGTAGATCGCGCCGAGCGGACAGAACAGCCGGCACCACGGCCGCCACGTGAAGAACATGGCGACCAGGAACAGCCCGACGATCACGAGCTTGACCGTGCTGGGCCAGACGAGCGTGTCGCCGGCGATGGCCTGCTGCGCCGTGTCGACCAGACCGCTCTCGATCGCTCCGGCCGGGCAAAGCCGGCAGAAGAACAGCGCATGTTCCTCGCCCCACAGGTAGGGCACCATCCCGACCGTCACGATCAGCACGACGTAACGGGTGTAGCCCGTCCACGCGGGCAGGACGAACTTCGGTGTGGGGATCTTGCCGATCAGGTCCTGCAGGAACCCGAACGGGCAGGCCCAGGCACACAGGAACGTGCCCACGGCCGCCCCGACCACGACCAGCAAGCCGATCGCGAAGAACGGAAAGACGTGCAGCGCGCTGAAATTGGCGAGCACGCCGATAGGACAGGCGAACGTGGCCAGCGGGCAGGAGTAGCAGTGGAAGACCGGCGAGCACACCTGGTGGAGCCGGAGCATAAAGGGGTCCAGCCAGACGAGCAGGAAGGCAGCCTGGACCCAAGATCTGCGTCGGGCAAGTCGTGCGGTGAAGGATTCGCGATTGCGCTTGGCCATGGCCACCATGACCGCCTTGGGCTCGCTATCAGGTCGGGCAGCGGGAGGGCGGCCTCCCGCTGTACGTCCGTTTCAGCTCGCCGGAGGCAAGGCGGGTGATCCCCCCGACAGTCACCTCCTGGATGATTCGAAGCTCCGCTTCGGCGGCGGTGACGACCGTTTCCTCGGGAGGTGCCGGGATGGGATCGTCGACGGGCGGCTCGTCAGGGAAGTCGGGTGGGGCAATCCCTGGCGGCAGGCCGTCCGGACCCGGGTCGTTTAGCACTATCGGGTCCTGGTGCGATGGGGCGGGTTGCTCGACCTCCGTCTCGGTCAGCACGGGCGTCGTGTGATAGCCCACGGCGTAGATCAGCTGACCCAGGCCGATCAGAACCAGAACAACCGGCAGAAGCCTGTATCTATCGATCACCCGCATCCGTCGTCTCTTGCGGTGCTCACGGACTCAAATGGCGGAGGTGCATGGGAATCGAACCCACCCGGGACCCTCACGAGCCCCACACTGATTTTGAAGACCAGGGGCACCACCAGGCACCAACCACCTCCGCGCTACGATTTCCTCAGACCATTATAGAACATCATCACGGGCGATCCACCGAACGAGATGGCCATCCAGGCCGCCTCGTCGATCTCTTCCTGCGAAAAGCCCATCGCTCGGGCCTTCTTGATGTGGACCTTCAGGCACGGATCGCACAGGGCCAGCGTCGACAGGGCGACGGCGATCGCCTGTTTGGTGGCCGCGTCCAACGCCCCGGGGGCGCCCGAACGCTTCAAGAAGTCCTGGAACTTCCGCTGGATTTCGGCCGCGCCGCCTTCACCCTTGCCTCCGCCGTCGGGCGCGGGGGCCGCATCGCCGTCGTCTTCGCAACAGGCCATCTCACTGCTCTCCTCTGGGGCACAGCATGCGTCCTCGGACGCGGCCAGCTCGGGAGTGGAAGCGGTCGCGCCAACCGTCGTCGTTGTCCTGCGGGGCCCGCCAGCGTCCTCCGGGATCCTACGAGTGCCTCTGGTTTCCAGAAAGACGCGGCCCTCGCCTTCGGCGCGGACCTTGCCGATGACGGTTGCATCGGAAACACCCGCTTCGCCGAGCCGTTCCAGGAACGTCTGGGCCTTTGCTTCGGGAATCGCGACCAGCAACCCGCCCGAGGTCTGCGCATCGCAGCAGACGTCAAACACGGTTGGCTGGACGCCGTCGCCGAGCACCACGCGGTCGCCGACCGATTCCTTGTTGCGTTCCATCGCACCCGGTAGGACGCCCTGGGCGACGCAATCGATCACGTCTTCGAACAGCGGGACATCGTCCCAGACCACCTCGACGTCAACGCCGCTGGCGGCCGCCATCGCGGTCAAATGGCCCATCAGCCCGAACCCGGTCACGTCCGTACAGGCATGTGCGCCGCACGCGATCATCAACTCGGAAGCAGCCTTGTTCAACGTCGCCATCGATCGCGCAACCGCCTCGGCAGCGCCAGGCGGCGCCCGGTCGATCTGAGCGGCGAAGGTAACGATGCCCGTGCCGATCGGCTTGGTGAGCACCAGGACGTCGCCCGGCCGGGCCCCCGCGTTGGTGGCCAGCTTCTCCGGATCGATCAGCCCCGTGACGGCGAAGCCGGCCTTGATCTCCTTGTCGTTGATGCTGTGCCCGCCGATCACGGCGACGCCGGCCTCGGCCATCTTGTCGATCCCGCCTCGCAGGATCTCGTGCATCACCGTGTCCGGCGCCTCGCGGATCGGGAATCCCACGATCGACAGGGCCGAGATCGGCCGACCGCCCATCGCGTAGACGTCACTGACCGAGTTGGCCGCCGCCACCTGCCCGAACACGTACGGGTCATCCACGGACGGCGTGAACACGTCGACCGTTTGGACCAAAGCCAACTCGCCATTCAACCTGAACACGCCCGCGTCGTCGCCGGCGGGCATGCCGACTAACACGCGCGGATCGTCGGGGGCGGGCAGGCCCTCGAGCACACTGTGGAGGGCGGCTTGATCGATCTTCGAGGCGCACCCGGCCTTCTCAACCAGCTGCGTCAGGCGGACCGGACCGGCCGACGGTCGATCCATCCGCTCGCCCGCGCACGGACAGACGTCATGTTTCCGGAGCGTGTCGCACGGACACGCCTGTTTGGGGTCGCAAATGCAATGCCCCAAACGCATCGAGCGGGCCATCACCCGCTTTCGCTTCGCCAAGTTCTTCACGTGAGCACCCCTAGGCGGTGGGAATCCACGAATTGTCCTTCATTGTACGATCCGTCGAACCCGCCTTCAAGCGGCGCGAACGCATGCGGACCGACTGGTGTGCATCCATTTCTTGGATGCACCCTTCAGGCAACATCGGCGCCCTCTTCCGGTTGTGTCGGCAAGGGGGGACTCCTATCATGCACCGATGGCGATCCGTCTGCCCACTGGACACCCGACCACCGGGTAATGACGGGTGCGTGACCGTCTGGGCCGGAGGGGTGCCCCATCCTTTTCGAGTGGCCGCGGAACGCGGACGCTCGAAAAGGGTGGGGGACGGAACGGACCGCGGGCTATCCATCCCGGCGCGATTCCGTCCACCACCCCTCCGATACCCCGCCGAGCTGTCACGCGTCCGGGTGACGACCACGCGCATGTCGACATCGGCAACGACAGACTACGCGATCTACCTCAAGAACATGGCCGGTCTGTGGCGGCATGATCCCCAGCTCGCGATGCAGCTCGACGCCCTGCCCGACGAGGCCCTGCTGCCCGTTCAGGCGTCACGAGCCGGGGCGATCACTGCGGCCGTCCAGACCGATGAGGGCCGGGCCATCTGGCTCCATAGCCGATACGACCCGGAAGGCGAGGCCAAGAAGTTCGTCGATGGCGTCGACGTTTCCGGGGCGTTCTGCTTCGTCGTCGGCGGGTTCGGCATGGGCCATCACCTCCGCGCCCTGTTCGACCGGCTGCGCGGCGACGCCTTCATCGTCGTGACCGAGCCCGACCTCCGCCTGATCCGCACGGCGCTGCATCACGTGGACCTGACCGATCTGCTCAACAGCGGCCGGTGCGTCATCCTGACCCGGGCCGAGACATCGCACCTGCACGAGAAGCTCCAACCCCACCATACGATGATGATGCTCGGTACGCAGATCGTCTCCCATCCGCCGTCGCAACGGATCGCCGGGCAGTTCCACACGACCCTCCGCGAGCGAATCAGCGACTTCGCCAGCTACTGCCGAATGACGGTGCTGACGCTGGTGGGCAACAGCCGCATCACCTGCACGAACGTCGCCAACAACCTGCCCACCTACGTCGCCACGCCGCCGATCGACATCCTGCACAAGCGCTACGCCGGATTCCCCGCCATCCTCGTGGCGGCGGGACCGTCGCTGCATCGCAACATCGATCTGCTCGCTACGCTGGCCGACCGGTCCGTGATCTGTGCCGTCCAGACGACGTTCAAGACGTTGCTCAGACGCGGCATTCGCCCCGACTTCGTCACGTCGCTGGACTACCACGAGATGTCGCGTCGGTTCTTCGAGGGCATCGACGACTTCGGCGGCACGCACCTGATCGCCGAGCCCAAGGCGACCTGGCACGTGATCGACATCTTCGATGGGCCGATCTCGCTGCTCAACAACGACTTTGCCGAGAGATGCCTCGGGAAGGACCTGGCCCGCCGTGGCGGTCTGCCGGCCGGCACGACCGTGGCGCATCTGGCCTTCTATATGGCCGAGTACCTCGGCTGCGACCCGATCATCTTCGTCGGGCAGGACCTGGCCTTCACCGACCACGCCTACTACGCGCCCGGCGTGCCCGCCCACGACGCGTGGCGACCCGAGCTGAACCGCTTCAACGCCATCGAAAACAAGGAGTGGGAGCGGATCATCCGCTCGCGCAAGGTCCTGCGCAAGGTGACGGACATCCACGGCCAGCAGATCTACACCGACGAGCAGATGTTCACCTATCTGCAGCAGTTCGAGAGCGACTTCGCCAAGTGTCCCGCCCGGATCATCGACGCGACCGAAGGCGGCGCACGCAAGCGGGGCGTCGAGACGATGACGCTCGCCCAGGCCGCCGAGCAGTTCTGCAGCCGGCAGATCCCCCCGGACCTCAACGCCTACCGCACCGAGATCGCGCGGCGCGACCCCAGCCGACTGGCGCCGGCACGCGAGCGCCTCGTGCAACGCCGCGACGAACTGGGGCAGTTTCGCGAGATGTGTCAAGAGACGCTCGACCTGCTCAAGAAGCTGATGGGACTGATCGACAAGCCAGGCGAGTTCAACCGACTGATCGGCAAGGTGGACGAGATGCGGACCCGCGTTCGTCTGCATCAGACCATCTACGAGATGGTCAGCGGCGTGAGCCAACTGGCCGAGCTTCGCCGATACACCGCCGATCGGCAGATCAAGGCGGAGGACCCGTCCGGCGCGGATCGAGGCCGACGCCAGCTCGAGCGCGACGTCGACTTCATCGAGAACCTGCTGGAGGGTTGCGGCGTGCTCGACACCATCTTGTCCGGCGCCATCGAGCGGTTCGACCGGGCGATCGAGGAGAACGCAGCGTCATGAAGGTCATCGCCGCCATCGAGGTCGACCTGACCCAGGCGCCGCTTGGCACCCCGAGCCGGTTGGGCGAGGACCTGGCGGGGTGCGGCGTCTTGCGCAGGACGCTGGGTCGTGTTGGGCGATGTCAGCGGCTGGCCTCGGTGCATGTGGTGACGAGTCCGGAGCAGCGTGACGACGTGGCCCGACTGACGGACGGCCTGGACGTGGCCCTCGAGGTCCATGCGTACGGCCCCCCACCGTGGCAGGATCGGGTCCGTCGCGGGCGCAAGTGGTCGGCCGACGGTTGGCGGGGCGGGATCGGCGGACTGTGCGGTTTCGATGAGTCCATCCACGGCGGCGTGCTGGCCGCCCTGGCGCAGCGCGAAGGCGCCGACGCCATCGCCGCTATTCCCGCCGCCGCCGTCCTGATCGATCCGGCCTTGCTCGACGCGATGATCGACCATTTCGACGGGCTCGGCGAGGACTACCGCGTCGTCTTCTGTCAGGCGCCGCCGGGCCTGGCCGCCCTCCTGGCCCGGCCGATCTTCCTCGATGAGCTGTTTCACGCGGGCCATCCGCCCGGACCCGCGCTTTCCTACATCCCCGACAACCCGCAGCTCGACTTCACGACCAAGCCCTGCTGCTACGGGCTGCCCAACGTCGTGATCGAGACGTCCGGTCGATTCCTGGCGGATACGCGTCGCGGCATGGAGTTGCTCGGCAGCATCCTCGACGCGGCCAACGAAGACGACCTGACCGCCGAACGGATCTGCGAGCTCGTGGCCGACCGATCGACCAACCATCTGGACCCCTTGCCCCGCGAGCTGGAGATCGAGCTGACGACCGACGATGAGCTGACCGACACCACGCTTCGCCCCCGAGGCAAGCGCGTGGCGTCCCGCGGTCCGGTCTCGGTCGATCTGGTCAGACGATGGGCCGAGGAGATGGCCCGGTACGACGACGCGCTCGTCGTGCTCGGCGGCTTCGGCGATCCGCTGTTGCATCCCGACCTGGGCGAGGTCCTGGCCGCCTGTCGACAGGCCGGCGTCTTCGGCCTGGCCGTCCGCACCAACGGGCTGGCGATGCAGGGCGACGTGATCGATCTGCTGATCGAGCACGGCGTCGACGTCGTCAACGTCACCGTCGACGCCCACTCGGCCGAGACCTACCGCGCGTTGCACAACGCCGACGGCTTCGACCGCGTCGTTGCCAACATCGAAGCCCTCCGCGCCCGGATCGTCGAACGCGGCGCCGGCCCCGCCATCGTCCCGGAGATGGCCAAGCTCCGCGTCACGCTGCCCGAGCAGGAGGCCTTCTTCGACGACTGGATCCGCCGCGTGGGTTGGGCCAACATCGTCACCCCCTCCCACTACGCCGGCCAGCTCCCCGACCAGTCGGTCATGACCACGGCCCCCCCGCAGCGGTCACGGTGCGCCCGTTTGTGGTCGCGCCTGATGATCCTCGCCGACGCCACCGCCGTGACGTGCGACCAGGACTTCGCGGCGAGCCAACCGGTCGGCAACGCCGCCACCGACCCCATCGAAGCCATCTGGACCGGCGCCCCCCTCACCGCCCTCCGAAACGCCCACGCCCAGGGCAACCCCAGCAACCACCCCCTCTGCCCCGCCTGCGACGAATGGGATCGACCGTAGCGCTCTGCTGCCATCCATTCGGTGGTGGCCGCTCTGGCGGATTCGGACTCGGGGTTCGGCTCATCTTCGACCCGGGCCCGCCGCTCTGACCGGGAGATGCACGGGCATCGCAAGGTCCTATAAAAATGGACCTTCTGCAAGAAGATCGCTGGCGGCAAGATTGTGGTAGACAGACGGCACAAATGATGTATACTTGTCTACTGGCGAGGGAGGTGTGATGATGGTTGGAGAACGGATCAAGATGGCACGGGCGATGGCTGGGCTGACGATGCGTGAACTTGCGTCGCGGGCAGGTGTCAGCCACCAGGCCATCGGCAAGTACGAGAAGGGGACGGCGACCCCGAGCTCGAAGGTGCTGATCCGTCTTTCGAAGGCATTGAACGTCGGGGTCGAGTTCCTCATGCGCCCGCGGACCGTCGAGCTGTCGGAGATCAAGTTCCGCAAGAAGAAGTCGGGCGCCAAGGAGCTGGCTGCAATCCAGGCGGAGGTCCGTGATCGGATTGAGCGGTACATGTTGGTCGAACGGCTGTTCCCTGAGCGGAAGAAGGAAACACTCCGCAGGTACGAGCTTAGCAGCGATGAAGACGCCGAAGTCAAGGCGAAGCAGTGGCGCAGGGCGTGGAACCTTGGGTTGGACCCAATAGACAACCTGGTGGAGACCGCAGAGGCGCATGGCATCAAAGTTGTCATCCTGAGCGTGCCGGAGGGCTATGACGGGTGCGCCGTGTGGATTGACGCGGAGATTCCCTGCCTGTTCCTCAATCAGAATGTGGCCGAGTGCCGCTTTCGGTTAACGCTAGCACATGAAATGGGCCACCTCGTCGCCAAGATGCCCAAGGGATGGTCTGAGAAGAAGCAGGAGAGCGCCGCGTTCCGACTTGGGGCGGCGTTCTTGGTGCCGGATGAAGTCGTGTTCGACGAACTGGGGCACACACGCCGTACGCTGGATCTGGCTGAGCTTCTGGCGCTGAAGCAGATCTACGGGCTGAGCGTGCAGGCGTGGATCAAGCGAGCACGGCAGCTGGACGTCATTTCAGAGACGACGGAGGCGCGCCTGTTTCGGGACATCGGGCGCCTGGGGTGGCGGAAGGCCGAGCCTGGGGATGAACCGACGAGTGAGCGGTCGTATCGTTTTGGACGGTTGTTGCTGAGAGCAGTCACGGAGGAGTACATCTCGAGAGAACGAGCGGAAGAACTAGGCGGGAAACCGTTGGAAGAGCTTCGAGCTGAGATGCCGGGGTACCGCGAAGATGCCGCTCGTCCTGATCACTGATGCGAATGTATGGATCGATTTGCAGACCGGCCAGGTGTTGGCCGACGCGGTGAAGCTGGATTTCGAGCTCGTGCTTCCGGATGTCGTTCATTCTGAGCTCGAGCGGCGCAGACCGGCCTTGTTCGAGGAACTGCGCTTGCTGGTCGACCTTCAGCATGTGGTCTTGGGGGAGTTAGATCCTTCGGGCGTCCAGCTGGCGTTGAGTCTGGGAGAACGATACCCCAGGCCGCAGCGCCCCGACCTGTTCTCTCTAACGATGGCGAAGCTCAGGAAAGCCATCTTGGTCACCGGAGACAAGCATCTGCGTGAGGCTGCCGAGGCCGAACGTGTCGAGGTCCATGGGACGTTGTGGTTGATGGAGGCGTTGGTCGCTCAGGAGGTTGTTACAAAAAGGCGTGCGACCGGCGCGCTGAGGCGGATGCTCAGAGGCGACCGGCGACTGCCGGAGTCGGAGTGTGAAAGGCTGATGCGCCGATGGGGCACTAGATAGAAGAAAGAGACCACGTCGAGGCGACAGGTTTGGCGGCCGTGCTCCGACGTGGCCCAGTTGAGCCGTACGCAAGAGTCCGCTGGCTACAGGGCCCGTTCTTGCCTCGAAGCAACTCCCGACCACGTCTTCGCTACGTTGTCGATGACGATCTCGCCATCCCAATAGTCTGATACGTTGGTGGTTTGCAGAGCTGCGGTCTTGCTGGCGCGAAGGATGACGTCCACCGACTTGGGCAAGGGCCCGCTGTAATCCAGAGGTCCACAGAGAACTCCTTGGAGGCGGGCGAACTTGCTGGCGGTACAGACGCCCGAAGGATACTCCTTGTCGTCGAAACGGACGTAGACCTGGAATGCTACGCCGACCGGCAACTCGCCCGAGGAGACCTCGACGTACCGTCCGGGACGGATCTCCCAGCAGCGGGCTTGGTCAGTCCTGTACGTGATCTCTTCAGTCCTGCGCAACGACGCACGGAGCTGAAGCTGCGACGGGGTTCTGATCGGTCTGATGCTGCCGGACACGTCGGCGGGCAGGATCCGGACCCGGTCCCATGCGCTTGCCCGGCCCTCATAGCACAGCTTGCTGGTCTGTTCTTGGCCCCTCTTGCCGAGAAAGACCTTCACCTTACCCGCCAGCGTCAGCCGATGCGTGCGGGCCGGTTCCGCCGTCGGAGGGCTGGGGGCGGCGGCGCAGAGCGTCACCATGGAGCGGCGGGTCGTCGCCCAATCGACACGCGGGTCAACGCCACGCATATCAAGCTGGACGCCCCCCAGCGACAACTCGAGATCCTCGAGGCGTACCCAGAACTCGGGCTCACCCCGGCCGGGCCCAAGCCCGGGACCGACGTAGCACAATCTGAAGAAGACGGGCTCACCCAGCGCAATCTTGGGCCTGGCCTCAATGCCCACGCGGGCGATCTCCTGGAAGAGGGCCTGTTGCTCTTGCGACGTGAGCATGCCGTTGAGGTGATACCCCTTGACGCAGCTGGGGGCATCAGCTGTTAGCGAGTGGTTGGGATCAAGCAGGCGTCCCACCAGCCGCAATCTGTCCGGCGCCGAAAGTCCGCCCTGCCGGAATCGCCGATCGAGTTCCGCCAGTTCCGCGGACGACATGCTGGGTTTCGATCCGACCATGGTGGGGGACCAGATGAGGCGTCTGACCTGGGGGAACAGAAGGAGAACGAGCGCGCAGGCCGCAGCAGCGATCATGCCGGCACCCGCAAGCGCTGGCATCGGCCGCCGGTGGCGCTGGCCATAGACGACGTTCTCAGGTGCGGTCGCCGAGCCGCACTCAGGACACCGATTGCTCGTGATGCCCGTCAGGTTGTAGTCGCAGGTGCCGCAACGGGGCTCGTCCCCCCGCCGCCGCGGCCAGAGGCCGCGTCGCATCATCAAGACGCCGAGGACCAACAGCGCCACGCCTGCTGACAACAGCAGTAGTACGGTGACCAGCATCGACGTCACACACGACCTCAATGGCTCCGCAAGCCTATCATGTATCGTAAACATGGTTCTGAACAGAAGCTACCCGACAAGGGCCTCCAACACATCGACGGGGGGCGATATCGGACGCACGGACGCGATGAACAAACCTGGGCCCTTCTCTTCTGGTCGCTCCGTACCCCTGAGGGATCTCTGAGGGCCGAAAGACACACCGTTCGGGAATGTCCTTGATTCTGGCTCGTCTGGAGGCCTATCAGTCTTGGGCGAGTCTCCCGACGACGGTGTCGGTCTGTCGGGAGGAGGGGCGGCGGCGTCTGCGCTATCCCATCTCGCCTTGTCGACAACGCATTGAGGCTCAGGGACTCAGTCGACCGAGGGGTCGTGTTGCGCCCTGGGTGTGAGTTGGACGAGGACGGATCGGTCGCGCTGAGCGGCCGGCGGAAGGGAGGAACGGTCGGATGAAGGCGAGCCTGATGATGGGGATGGTGGCGGTGATCCTGGCGGCGGCGCCGGGGGCGTTGGGGGTGACGATCGATTTCGTGACGGTCGGGAAGCCGGGGAACCCGAGCGACGCGAGCCATATCGTGGGCCTCGGCGCTGTGGACTACGAGTATGGCATCGGCATGTATGAGATCACGGTCGGGCAGTACTGCGAGTTCCTCAACGCCGTGGCGGCGGACGACGACACGTATGGGCTCTACGCCGATGACATGTGGTCCGATGACCATGGCTGCAAGATCCAGCAGACCGGCAGTGCGGGCAGCTACGCGTACACGGTCCCCGATTCCAACCGGATCAACCGTCCGGTGAATTACGTGGACTGGGGCGACGCAGTGCGGTTCTGCAACTGGCTCCACAACGGCCAGCCGACGGGGGACCAGGACTTAACGACGACCGAGGATGGGTCGTACTTCCTGGACGGCGCGACCTCGTCCGCGGCGCTGACGGCAGTGACACGGGCCACGGACGCCACGTACGTGATCCCCTCAGGGGACGAGTGGTACAAGGCCGCCTACTTCGATCCGCTCGTGGCGGCCGGGGCGGGTGGGTACTTCGATTATCCCACCCGATCGAACGCCGAGCCGAACAACGTCGTGGCGAACCCCGATCCGGGGCAGAACGCCAATTTCAAGGACCCGTGTTACGCGATCGGCGCTCCGTACTACACGACCGAGGTGGGCGAGTTCGAGTACACCCCCGGCCCCTGGGGCACGTATGACCAGGGCGGCAATGTGTACGAGTGGACCGAGAAGATCGGTGAGGGGACGAGCCGCTTCATCTATGGCGGGGCATACAACGGGCCCGGCTGGACCCTATCCGTGGGGGGCTTCATGTTTCCCTATCCGATAGCGAGCGAGAGCAGCATCGGGTTCCGCGTCGCCGTGGTGCCCGAGCCGGGCACGATCGCGTTGCTCGCCGTGGGGGTTCTGGCCCTTCGCAGGAAGCGCCGGTTCGCAGCACGAACCGCCTAGCGTTTGGCCGCATCAGTCCCTGCGGGCTCACCTCGAACACGGGGCTACACCGAGCCGGCCTGTCCTCAGGCCGGTCAACCTGGTTGGCGGCGCCCTGCGAAGACGGCGCCGGATGGCCCTTCCCCGGTCCGCTCTGAGACGCGCCGAAGGGCGCTTCGCACAGAGGTGCCTTGTTCCCGTTTCTTCCGTCGTTGAGGGGTCGAAGCGGGTGGAGGGCCGGTGTTGGGCCAGGGACGCCCGGAGGATGCTTGCCGATCCATACCGGGAGGTCGCGGCCCGTCGTCGACAGGCTCTGCGGCAACGACTACCCGCGGGACACTTATGCGCTCGCCGAACTGATTACGACGCCGGTCGGCATCATGTCGTCGGGCGGAGGCGTGCCATGCTGTTGCCGATACAGCTTTCTCTTGCACTCGTTCATCATCGACCCCTTGCAGTACTTCGCGATGAAGCCCTTGCAGGCGAGGTCGTTGGACGACGCGTGCTTCTTGAAGAACCCGCACTTGTCCAGAAGATCGCAGTTCTCAGCCATTGGTTCGGCTCCCATTGTGACCCATGCCGTGGTACGACACGCCTAGATCGTTCGTAAGTCCTTGTTTCACCGTTGGAGGCCCCGGACTCGATCGATGCTTCGAAGGCCTCAGGCAAGTCGAGTCCGTTGGTGTCGCTGTCGTGGCACAGCCTTCCAGGTCGCTGGAGTGCGTATCGGCCTCTTCTGCGAGTCGCTGAAAGATCGATATCCCTCGGCACACCGGGTCGTTTCCCTAGCCCCGGGTCAGGGACTCAGACCGTATCTCTGTTGCTGGCAGGGGCATCCTCGGTTGGCGGACGTCCGATACCGTGCGGAGGCCCGCCGTGACCTCCATCCCTTTCTTCTCCCGGCTCGCCGTCGCTGCGAGAGGCAACGCCGGCGCAGCGTGCAAGGCGCCGCGCTGCATGAACGCGCTGGCTCGGGCTTGGCTCACCGTACCTCGACGGCGACGGTCCAATGGTTGTTCAGCTCAACGGTTTCGGAGAGGGCGTCGTGTGGATCGACGACGAGGCAGAGCTGTCGTCGCCCGGCGATGTGCGGGGTCCAGTCGACCTCTGCCGACGCGATTTTCGGCTTCAGGTCAATCGGTGCCGGGAGGTCCGGCAGCGTCAGCGAGGCGATCCGGCGTTGCCCGTCGTAGAGTTCGGCGCAGAAGCCCTTCGCCGCCGCCAGCCCGACGTTGTGCACGGTGACGCGGAGGCGCATCGTCTTGCCGACCACTGGTGTGGCTCTCGGCAGCGTGATCGCGTCTGGGCCCAGCGCCAAGTCGGCCCGCGGCCCCGGCGGCGTCGGTTGACGCCTCTGCTGCGCCAGCGTCACGCGAAGCAGTTGCCCCGCCGGCACGGTCACAGACAGCCGCTGACCGCGTTCTCGCAGGGCGACCGACCGGTCTGGCTGCTTGGCAGTGGGGTTGGCGTCGTCTATGTCGGCGGGAGCCACCGTCATCGCATAGTCCCCGGGCGCCAGTCGCCAGGGCCGCATCGTTACCGCCCCGCCCTCGTCCTCGAAGCGGTACACCAGAACGCGGAGGTCTCGCGAGGACGCTGATTCGACCAGCGCGGCCAGCCGGTTGCCCGTCTGCTCCCAGGTCACCGCGTGCATCGGGTAGTAGGTCTCACGTCCCACCGAGCCGGTCATCATCTGGAACAGGATTCCCGCGCCCGGCATGGACACGCGGTCGGTAAAAAGCACCTCCGACGTGCTCATCTCGACGCGACTCGACAGGTCCTTGACGACGCCCTCGAGCCTGGCGACCAGCGGCTTGACGTCGCCGGTGAGGCGATAGCGAAGGTAGGCCGAGCCCTTCTGTCGGAGGAAGTCATCGTAGCGCGCATCGCCGGTCAGCAGTCGCCACTTCTCGAAGACGTCGACGAGGTACGCGCTGTCGCAGATCTTGGCCGCCCACGCCCGAGAGCCGACGGCGGGGTTCTGGGTCGGCTTGGCGCGTTCAGCCAACACGGCGTCGAGCGTCGCCCGCAGCGCGGACAGGTAGAACGCATCGCCTGAGAGCTGGGGTGAGAGCTGGGGTCAGAGCGCTTTTAGGCGTTAAAAGGAGCATCCTCTAGGTGGCGCGCGATGGCGCGCAAGGGAACGTCGCTTAGAGGGGTCGTCACGTCGTGGTCGGTCAGGGCGCTTTGGCTTGGATGCGGTTCAGCGTGACGTCCTGGATCTCCATGAGTTCTTCCCAGTCGCCTTCGCTGAGGGCAGATGGCAGGGCAGATGGGGTCACAGGGCAGATGGGGTCAGAGCGCTTTTAGGCGTTAAGTAAGGGGGGGGATCCGCCAGGTGGCGCGCGATCGCACGCAGGCGGCCGTCGTGGGGATGGGTCGTCACGTCGCCGTCGGTCAGGGCGCTTTGGCTTGGATGCGGTTCAGCGTGACGTCCTGGATCTCCATGAGCTCCTCCCAGTCGCCCTCGCTGAGGATCCCGGCCAGCTCCTCCCCGGTCCGCTTGGAGACGATCCGATAGCTGGCCGTGCCCTTGCTGAAACGCATGTGGACCTTCTTGATTTCCTCTGTGGCTTGGAGCTTCTTCTTGATCTTGTTGGCCGCCGAGAACTTCACGCCGCTGACCTCGAGCGTCACGTCGCCGCCGGCGCTGATCTGGGTGGCCCAGTTCGTCATGACGGTGACGTACATCTTGTCGATGAGGTTCTTGCCGGCCGAGGCCAGGGCGAGCTTGCCGGCCTGGGGGCTGTTGGTGACCTTGCCCCGCGCCCCGCCCCGGGTGACCGGCACCGATTCTGACGCCAGGAGCCGGCCCGTGTCGGTGTAGTAGCACTTGGCCACGGCGTCGCAGTTGTACATGGCCGTCTTGACGCCATACAGGTCGGCGATCTCGGCGAAGTTGGCGTTGCTGTGTCCCACGATGTAGATCTGGGCGTGGAAGTTCTTGGCGATGGCCTGAATCTTCCTGACGTCGTCTTCGGCCGCCGCGTCGGCCTTCTCCTTCTTGGCGATCTCCTCCATGGCGCCGCGGGCCACCACGTCGAAGCCGGCCTTGACCAGTCGCTCCTCGATCTTGCTCTCCAGGATGCTGCTGGCATGCAGCCCCCCGTCGATCCGCTCCTTGATGTAGACCATGATCTTGGGCCGGCCGATCTGGTCGAGGACGTTCTGCACCTCCCCCCAGCGGGTGGCGATGGCGGTCTTGTCCACCTTGGCCTGGATCTTGCAGAAGAACGTACCCCCCGTGCCCGGCTCCTCCTTGAGGACCTTGTAGTCGACGACGATCCCCTCCGTCCGGCTGTAGATCGTGTCGCGTATCAGCGTGAAGTTCTCTGTCTGGGTGTGCGCGGAGATCTCCTGCTTGCCGCCCTGCTCGACCGCCTTGCGAAGGGCGTCGGCCTTGGCGCTGTCCTTGTCTATGCCCTCCCCCTCGACGGTCACGGTCACGATCTGGCGAGCAGGCTTCCTGGGTGCTTCCGCGAAGACCCGAGCCGACGAAACGGCCAGCACGACACACCCAACGACCCACCACGTGGAATGACGCATTGCATCACCTCCGCCTACGATTCAGGTTCGCTTCCATCTCTGCCGATGCGTATTGTCTCGCGGCTGGCGTTCGCGTCAAGGATCGACGTCGGCGTTGACGGTATAATGACGGCAGGATCGTCCGGCGAAGAGGGACCCCGCGATGGTAATGTCGAGCGGAGTGCGGTTGGCATCGGTTCTGCTTCTGTGCTGGGGCGTGAGCGCCGTCGCGGCCGAGCAGCCGACCACACGATCGGCGACCCAACCGACCACAAGGTTGTCTGCCCAGCGAACGGCAGAGCTGGTCGAACGGTTGGGCCACCCGAGGTACCACGTTCGAGAGAGTGCGTCGGCCGTCCTCAAGGCGGCTGATCTCGACGTGCTGGAGGCCCTGGCCGTTTCCTACAACACCTGCAAGGCCCCCGAGATCCGTTTGAGAATCAAAGAAATCGTCGAACACATCGTCCTGATGGCCGAGCTCGGCCGGACCGGCGGGTTCCTGGGCGTCGCGCCGCAGCTCATCACGCGGGTGGAGAACCGTCGGATCCCGCAGGGCCAGGCGGGCGTGATGGTGGTCGAGGTGTTGCCCGACACGGCTGCGGCGGCCGCGGGGCTGGCGCGCGGCGACATCATCCTGAACGTGGCGGGCAAGCCGCTCAAGACGGGGGGCAACGAGGTCGACTTCCGCGCACGGATCACGCGCCTGGGCGCCGGCGCGAAGATCGGGCTGACGGTATTGCGCGGCGACGAGGTCCTGGAGCTTCAGGCGACGTTGCGGGCCAGGCCTCTGGCGCACGCCAATCAGGGATCGGATGCGTACAAGCGCGGGCAGAAGCGGTTTGCCGAGGTGTGGCATGCGAGCTTCGACCCCAACGATCTCAACGTGGGCCTGCCCAACGCGGACCGCGACCCTCGCGTGTTGGAGGGGCGGCAACTGATCGAAATCGCGCCCCGAATCGAGATACGAAGGGAGTAGACCAGCTGGCTGGGGCCAGCCATGCCTCCTCTTTTCCTTGGCCCAGGCAACAAGGACGCTGCCGAGTCGTTTGCCCGAATAGGCCGGCGCCGCCGGTCGCGGAACGTGTGCGCGTTGGCGCCGCCCCCGTAGCACGGGCGTCATTCGTGGGCGCAACAGGAGCACGCCCGAGCCGCGGGATTCATCCCGCGCGGCAACCGTTCCGCGCGGGATGAATCCCGCGGCTCGGGCAACCCCGTTCGCAGGCGAGGACAACGACACGATTCGCTGGATGCACCCGCGCCACCGACGCCGGGCTCTGGAGGGTGTGAACGGGCGGCAGGACAGTATAATGACGGTGACGACCCGGTGACTGCGGGGTCTGGAAGGAGCTTGACAATGACCACGGCGCCACGGCATGAGGGGTATTACCTGGTCGCCGAGACGCTGGACCGGGTCGAGCGTCACTACCGTCGCATCCGGTTGGGGGCGGGCATGGCCGGCTGGTTCGCCCTGACCACCGCGACGCTGCTGATCATCACGCTGCTGGCGGGGCTGCTGAAGCTCGGCTCGCACCCGAGTTCGGCCGAGGTGTTCGCCCGCTACGTCCTGATGGGATTGCTGATTCTGGTCCCGATCGCGGCGGCGGCGTGGCTGATCCTCCGGCCAATCCTGCAACGCCGCAATCCCCAGCAGATCGCCCGAGCGGTCGAGGAACGGATCGACGGGCTCAACAACGGGCTGATCAACACGATCCAACTGTCCGACGATCCCGAGGTCGCCTCGTCGGCGCTGGTCCATCGCGCCATCGCCGAGGCGTCTCAGAGCGCCGACCTCGTCTCACCCGATCAGGCCGTCAGCCTCGACAGTCTCAAGCGCCGGGGCGTGCTGGCCGCTGGACTCCTGATCGCGACGCTGGCCTACGCCATCATCGGGCCGAACGCCTTCTACAACGGGCTGATGAGCGTCATGGACCCCGACCGCTTCATCGCCCACACGGGCCGAACCGCCATCCTGAACGTCGAGCCCGGCGACGCGAGCATCCTGGCCGACAAGCCTCTCAGCATCATCGTCGAGGTCGACAACCCCCACAACGCCCCGCTCGACGCCCGACTGTTCATCCTGCGTAAGGACGGCTCGGAAGTCGTCAAGAAGATGGTGCCCTTCGGCGGGCGGCGGCAGAAGTACAAGCACAACCTGCAACCCGTGGCCGAGTCGTTTCGATACCGCATCGAGGTCGACGACAGCCAGACGCAGATCTACACCATCACCGTCATCGATCGGGTCCACGTCGAGTCGCTGAAGCTCTACTACCGCCATCCGCCCTACACGAAGCTGGCGAACAAGGAGACGGAGGACCCGAACATCGAGGCCCCGCTCGGCACACGGGTGGATCTGACGCTGCGGCTGGACATGGCCGTCGGGTCGGCGCGGATCATGACCGCCGCCGGCCAGAGCGTGGACATGAAGGACCGCGGCGGGGGACAGGTCTTCTCGACCGACCTGTTGGTCGCGCGCGACGATCAGTACGCGATTGTCCTGTTCGACAAGAACGACCACGAGATGCATCGCCTGCCCGATCCGAGCGAGGACAACGGCCAATCCGACGAGCTGACCACCGGCGACAAGGCGGGCCGCAGCACACAGGGATACTGGCCCATCCGCGTCGTGCCCGACAAGCCGCCGAAGGTCAGCATCCCCAGCCCCGGCCGGGACGTGTCGGCCTCGCCGGGCGCGAAGGTCGAGCTGACCGCCAGGGCCAGCGACGACTATCGCGTCACCCGCCTGGCCGTCTTCTACAAGAAGGGCAAGGGCGCGGGCGGGGAGTTCACCAAGCTCGCCGAAGCCACCAAGTTCGACGATCCCAAGGCCGCCGTCATGAGCTGCGCCATCGACGTCGACAAGAAGACTTACAAGGAAGGCGACATCATCACCTACTACGCGTCGGCGACCGACAACCGCGACCTGCCCGACCTCGGCGGGGCGCAGACCACGCCCGCCAACCCGGAAGAGGCGGTGCTCTTCCAGATCCTCGTGCAAGACCAGGACCGGATCGAGAAGGAACGGCTGGCCCGGCTCGAGCAGCTCCGCAAGCGGCTCAAGGAGATCCTGGCGGCGCAGGTCAGGGTCAAGGCCGACACCGTCCACGCCAAGCACATCCCCGAGGCCAAGCCCCGCGCGGCCCGAAGCCAGAAGGTCCACACCGGCCAGGCCGGCGTCGAGCGCGAGCTGATCAAGCTCGGCGAGACGTTTCCCTTCGACGCCGCCACCGAGGAGCTCAAGAACACGATCCTGCTGCTCGCGCACAACGAGGCCAACACCGCGACGTCGGCCGCCGCGATGCTCAAGCAGCTCACCGAGGCCGCCAAGTTCACCGGGGCCGCCGACGACCTGATCGCGCTGCAGCAGCAGATCATCGGCGCCCTACAGACGCTGATCGGCCTGATCCCCAGCCTGAAGGACAAGAAGGTCGAGGGCGACCTGAGCCGGCCCGGCGGCGACATCCCCCCCGACGTGCTCGCCAAGCTCGAGGAGCTGCGAAACCAGCTCGAGAAGTTCATGGACCAGCAGAAGAAGGTCATCGACGCCAGCAAGTACCTCGCCAAGCGCCCCGTCGACAACTATACCGAGGAGGACCAAAAGCAACTCGAGGAGCTGGCGGCCATGGAGGACCAGTGGGAGAAGTTCCTCGCCGAGCAGGTCACCGACTTTTCCAAGCTGGCCGAACAGGACTTCTCCGACGCGCAGCTCCTGCAGGAGCTGATCGAGATCCAGGACGATCTCAAGATGGTCAAGGACGGCCTGAAGAAGAAGGCCACCGAGATCGCCGTGCCCATCGAGGAGGCCGGGCTCGAGCTGGCCGAGGAGCTGACCACGCACTTGGAGAAGTGGCTCAGCGACAGCCCCGACCGTGAGGCCTGGAAGATGGAGGAGCCCCTCGGCGATCAGACCGACGTGCCGATGTCCGAGCTGCCCAAGGAGCTCGAGGACCTCATCGGCGAGCTGATGGAGGACGAGGAGGACTTGTTTGAGGAGATGGACGACGTCACCAGCAAGTGGTCCGACTCGATCGACAAGGGCGCGGGTTGGGACTGCCTGGACGGCCCGATCAGCAACATGTCGGCCCAGGGCGTGACGGGCAACCACCTGCCGAACACCAGCGAGATCAGCGGTCGGAGCGGCCAGGGCCGATCAGGCAAGGCTGTTGGCGAGATGGTCGAGGAGTCGGCCCAGGACCTCGGCGGCCGGCGGACGCCGACCCGACTGAGCCACGATCCGTTCCAGAAGGGCGAGATCAACGACATGAGCAAGGAGGACGGCCTGGGCGGCGCGACCGGCGGCGGCAAGCTCAGCGGCGCCGGCGGTGAGGGGCTCGAAGGCCCGATCCCGCCCGAGCTGCAGCGCGAGCTCGGCCGGCTGTCTCAGAAGCAGGCCTCCCTCCGCAACAAGGCCGAGAAGATCAACCTGGCGTTCAAGGTGAAGAACTTCAAGAACTTCAAGCTCCTCGAGTCGATCCGCATGATGCGTCGCGTCGAGGACGACCTGTCCAACTACCGCTATCAGAACGCGTTTCGCCGCAAGAACGTCGTCTTGGAGGGCCTGCGGACGTCCCGGATGCTCCTGGGCGGTCAGATCGCCGTCCAGGAAGACGCCACCCCCAACCTCCCCCGCCAGGTCCGAGACGACATCGCCGACGCCATGCAAGGCGAGATGCCCAAAGGCTACAAGGACCTGCTCAAGAAGTACTACGAAAACCTCAGCGCCGCCGGCGCGATGGAGAGATAGGACAACCCTCGCGCCGCTTTCAAGCATGAGCGCCGCCACGAACAAGTGTTGGGCTGTTCAGCACCAGGCAGGTTTTTTCCCTTGACATCCATGGCTGACAGGGCAGAATTTTTCGTCATTTGGAGTTGTGTGTGCGTAATTATCGTGGAATCGGGCGCTTCTCAGTACCAATGATGGCTTGCTGCAGATGACGGAATTGCCTGCTTAAGCCGCGCAATCGGGTTGTGCATGCCATGAGGATCCTACCTGAGGCCCTGGTCGTCTCTTTTGTCAACTACAGGGGGAAGCCCAGCCGAGCGGACGAAGCTGTCGGCGAAGGGGAACCAGCACCCTCGTCTGCATGCAGGCTTGCCTGCTTCCACCACTATGACGAGATTCACTTGGGGACAGTCCCTGGGAGCACCGATGACGTTATCAGCCTCTTCTCCGCACCGGCACCCAGAGACGCAATCGCGGCGAGGAAGGTGATATGCTATTTCGTCGATGGCGAACGAAGCGCTGACTTCGATCTCAACAGCATGGGGTTGGCATGCGAAGTGCTACTCCTGAGGTTGAACCAGCGGCTGAAGGTACCCACTCTCCACGCGGAAGCTGAGCTCGTGCAACGCATCAAGGGGTTGGTCGGTGAGTCGCTATCCTGGGCTGTGGCCCATACCTTCGCAAGGAACGAGTTGCTGCTGATCGTCTCAAGCGATGACTCGTTGCGAGCTTGCGAGCGCGTGGGTCACTCCCTCCGTACCGTGCAGCTTCACAAGAACAGCAAGGCCGCCGCCTTCGAAGCAGTCATTACTTGGCCGTGCCGACGACTTGATCCTGGGCAGACGGTTTACGACGTTGATGAGGAGGCCCTAGTAGGAGAAACGCTTGATCACGTTGCTGCCGTGCGCGTAGTCGGCCCATGTCAGAAGGAGTTGGGGGAGAAGTACGCATGTGCTGTAAATCTGAATAGGTACGTGCACGAGGAGCTGCTAGCGGAAGACGGAGCTGTGCGGAAGAGGAGAGCCGTTGTTGGCTCGGATAGGGACAGGCAGGTAGCATGGCCTACTGGTACCAAGAGCGTTCTGGCTGAGGTCCAGCGGATGCGGAGGTTCTGCTCAAACACCTGCTGCTCGAACTACCTGAGATGGAACCTGGATGCGCCCGAAACTCAACCTTGGGTCTTCGACCATGAACCGCCTGTTGCCGACGGGGAGCTTGTCCCGTTCCCCGCCGTCTCGCTTGCCATAGTCAAAAAGCACCCGGGTAGCAAGCTCATCGGTGAACACCTTGAGAGGATCAGCAACGAGATCATGGAGGCGCTTTCGAACCCGCTGATAGCGCCGGAATTCCAGGACCTAGTCGCGGTGCCGGACCTGCTCCAATACGTAGTCGATATGTACGAATGGGCCTGGGGCGGTCGGGCCAAGGGTTGGCTGGATGGGAAGAGGGAGTACGAGGCTTGGGCCAACTGTAGGGGGTTGGCAAGAAGGCTTGCCCTATTCCTTCAGCAGGCGATTGACGAGCGGATACGTGAGGACGTTCGATCGGAAAGTCATCACATTGAATCCGCGGGTCTCGGTGCAAGTGGGATCTCCCGCGTCGCAACAGTCGGAAGTACCGCCATCCGCAAGACGCTTGCGGCATTCGCCATTACCGATTGGGGTGGACTGTGCGTTAACGGTGTGTTTCCGGCCTATCGGAACGATGCGCTCCTTGAGCTGTACAACTCGCCTGTCCAGGCAACACTGCAGCCGCACTATCACTTCGGGCTGGGTCATGAGATCGGGCACGCGATTTGGGAGAGCATCGTGCTGGGTAAGGGAACGAGGCGAAGTGGCAAGAGCGGCACCGTAGAGGATGGGGCAATCATCACTTCACAGCAGCTCGGCGAGCAGCTAGGCCCGAGCGAGATAAGGGAATTGGCGGAGTACTTCTGCGACGCTGTCTGCCTGAAGTTCACATTCGGTATGAACATCGAGGCCTATCTGCAAGATTGGATTCCGTACTACCATGATTGGCTTGAAACTGAGATCATGCATGATTTCCTGGCAAGCATATCGGGGGACTCCTTCTGCATAGAGAATGAGGCTTCCAGCTGCGGGGGAGCTGCCAGTAGCCTCGTCTCTCGTCGGCAGTTGGGCCTGCGGACCAAAGCAAGAGTCTACTGCGAGAGGCTTCTTGTTGCTGCTGCTGTGGCTGCCCTGGAGAGGTCTGATCGTGAGGAAAGCGCGGTCGAAGTCGCTGCCGAGGCGCATAAGCTTGTGAGAGGGCACGCGTACGCTGCAAGTCGCGTTCTGCCCGATGCGCAGGGCGTACCGGCATTCCAGAGCACGCTTGATCTCTACGCCCGTGCCGTCGAGCACCTTCGAGCGAGGGACACGACCGCTTCGCGTGAGGGCGCAGTAGACGGTGTGGCGCAAGGGGTGCCTGACGACGAGGAGGATGCGGTGGTGTTCATGAGGGAGCTCGGGGACACGGCAAGACTGGTTCTGTCACGCTTCATCGACCAATTGCCGACTTCGCCTTCGGAAGAGGATGTGATAGGCTCTTTCGAGGTCGGGGCCAGCGCGGTCACTGACGGAACCGTCGTGGAAGACCCCGTACAGATGCCGCTGGCTTTCCTCGCTGGGGTACCAAGGGACGGTGGGTTCAACGCCTGCGTCGCGGCGTCTCTCAGCTTGACACATTGGGGTGAAGTTGGGTAATGTTGATGGGTATGGGCTATTGGGGTCGGAGGAAGTCGGGAAGGGGCTCACAAATTGGACCGGTATATGAATGAGAATGCAAGGCTGGGTCTGGAACGCCTGCTTTCGAACGGTGTCAGGGAGTTCGCCCACAGCAGGGAGATGGTCGGGATGTACGACCCCCCTCCCAGAACCGAGGCAACCCTTGAGCAGACTCTGGGCTTCGAAACCAGTTTCTGGCGGCCCAGACCGGGGGAGATGCTCAAGCGGATAAACTCCCTGGTGTTCTAGCCAAGTCTTCGAAGCGTAGGTCCAGGTGCTATGCCCAATGTGGATCGTGCCACAGGCGCTGTGCACAAGGGTTGTCCTACCTGCGCACACTTCGTTGAGGCGCGACGAATACGCCTGGGTGACCTGCCTGAGGAGTGCCTCGAGGGGGTCAGAGAACCACAGGAGGATACAGGCGCCTTGCCCCAGCATGACGAATGTGGGAGGTGGCGTCCAAGGCAAGATCTTGAGGATCAGCAAGTGAAGAGGGAGTTGGACCGCGTTACCCTACGCCAAAGGCGCGTGGCTATCCCGCTGTCGATCTTCGCGACCGTGTTTTCCTGCGCTTCGCTGTGTCTTTCCCTTTCAAGGTGGTACAAGGAAGGGACGTTGGAGCGAAGGCTGAGCGGAGTCGAAAGCCAGGTCCATCGAGCGACGGGCGAATCCGCCTCCAGCTCACTCGGTGGACACGCTCTGTCTGCCCCGCCACCACCCCCCCCTGGCCGATCCCCTGAAGATGAGGCAGCAGAATCCCCTGCCCACAGGGCGCCGCTGCTCCCGAACGTGCGCAAGACGAGCCCGACGGTGACAAGCCACTCCCCTACTACTAAGGCAGTGGGGTCAGAGCGCTTCTAGGCCTTAGGGGAAACGGGGGCAGGCTACTTCTCTCTGCCAGCGGTCGGCAGCAAAGAGGCGAGTCAGGACGTCGCCGACACGACGCTCAGTAGTCCAGCGTCAGGATTCGGCCCGGGGTGAAGCCGAAGAAGGCTTCCTTGGTGGCGATCTTCACGCCGGGCATCAGGTCTTCCGGCTTCTTGTGCGCGGCCTTGAGACAGCCCGGGCAGGCCAGGACCGGGACGCCCTTGGCGATGAGCTTCTTTATCGCCGTGCGGGATGAATCGAAGGGCTCCATCTGAAGGTCCGGCGCGGTCTTGAGGAGCAGGTCGATGCCCTTGACGTCCACGTAGACCAGGACGTTCTTGTCCTTGGACATGATCTGCGCCATCTGAAGCGCCATCAGCGCGGCGTGGGCATGCTCGGGGCCCTTGGCGATGTGAACGAAGACCCCGTCCTGTTGCTTGGGCGTCGCCTCGCTGCTCAGCGCCCCCGAGGACAACGACGACAACGCGAACATGACGCCCGCGCCCACCAGGACACCAACCATTGTCTTGCTGTACGTAGCCATCAGCGTTGCTCCTATGGAGCAGTAGGGGGCGTCTTGACGCACCTCCCTCTGCTCACGATCCAATGAAATGGCGCGTCAAGACGCACCCTACGTCTGACGCCCCTCGGTCCATGGCATCGGCCCGTCAGGCGGCGTGTTGGGCCTGATAGGCCCTTGCGGTGTTGAGGAACGCGCCCAGGTCCGCCTGCTGGGCGAACGCCCGTTTCGGGACCACGTGTGCGGACGTCGCCGACAGGTAGATGAAGACGTAGTTTTCGTCCTCGGCAATCTTCTCGACGACGCTCCACACGTGTCGTTCCTCGCCGAATTCCGTGGTATCGACGACCCCGTCGGGCCCGAGGGTCATCGTGTGTCGGCCGATCATGCTTCGGTTCTGCCCTTCCTTGTAGGCCTTGGTGACGTTCCTCTTGAGGAACACTCGGAAGAACGCAGGGATCAGGAGAACCCAGGCGATGGAGTAGATCACCCACAAGACCAGCCCGATCACCATCGCCACAGAGCCACGCCAGCACGTCGGCAGAACGATGAAGAGCACACCGAGCCCCGGGGCGAGGACCTGCCACATCCGTACGGTGCGTCGCCCGCTCCGTGAGGTCTTGAAATGGTACAGCGACAAGGCGACAAGGTCTTCGAGCGTGATGCCGTAGGTGACTTGCATGATCAGCTCGCCCGCGGACCACGGTTCGCTGCAATTCGTCCCGGGAGCCCTATCACGGCATCCCAGACACGTAGAACGCAACGACACTGGATAGTCAGCCTATCGGAGCCGGGCGCCCTCGGCAAGCCGTCACCGTCCGGGCAATCGGTGGCGGGCGGAAACACCGACGCGAACCCCTTGACGAGGATGCGGCCCGCTTGCTATGGTGCAACGTTCCAAGCGCGGGCAACTGAGGGGATTGGGCTGGCCCGCGTCAGGCAGGACCGCCCGGCGGACGGATTCGGGCGGGTCGTAGCGCGGGAGATATTGGGTCTCCTCGAGTCCCCCTACCGGGCTGGCCCCATGAAGGACTCTCCCAGCCTTTGGTTTCGCTACGCGGGGATGGGGGCCGAATTCGCGGCGGCGTTCGGGGCGTTTGTCGCGCTGGGTTGGTGGGTTGGAAGGCACTTCGACTGTAACCCATGGGGGATGGTCGTCGGAGCGGGCCTGGGTTTCGTCGGGGCGATGTATAACCTGATCCGCGAGGGCCTCAAGATGCAGCGCGAGGCGGATGCGCTGCGTCGGCAGGGGCGTTCGCAGGATCGTGGCAAGCAGACGGATGAGCGTGACGGATCCGGCTAACTTCACCGAAGCAGGCACCTTGAGCAACGTCCGAGCACATCAAGTCATGTGGCTGGCCCTGGCGCCGGTCCTGGCCGTCCTGGCGGCCGCGATCATCGGGGCGATGCCCACCAAGAGCCTCGGCGGCGGGAAGGGCCCGCCCGAGGTCGTTGCAGCCGCCAGCGCCAAAGCGCTGACCGCGATGGGCGTGGCCTGCGGTCTGAGCGTCCTGGCCGCGGTCCTGGGTAGCATCCCGGCGATCTGGGCGGCCTTGCGTTCCCCGGATAAGCTGATCGCCCTCGCGCTCGCCTCGACGGTGCTTCGCGTGGCCATCCTGGTCGTGCTGGTGGTGCCGGTCGCGATCCTCTCCGAGCTGCCACTCTTGACGTTCTTGCTGTGGATCGCGATCAGCTACGCGGTCGCATTGGCGGCCGAAACCGTGTCTTTGGTGTTGCTGATCCGGCGGATGGAGACGCAGAAATGACAGGTGTCGAGCTGTTGGCTTCGGCCAACCCCCTCAGTCACGTGACCGACACGCCCGTGGTCCAGTCGGGGGGGTTCAGTGTCCTGAGCCGACACATCCTGATGCAGCTGACGGCCGCGGGGTTGCTGCTCTGGCTGATCCCGCGCCTGGTTCGTCGGATGCAGACCGGTTTGGAGGCGCCGTCCGGCGGGTTGAATTGCCTGGAGGCGATCTGCCAGTACTTCCGCAATGAGGTGGCCCGGCCAGCGCTGGGCGAGCACACCGATCGGTTCGTCGCCTACGTCTGGTCGGCGTTCTTCTTCGTGTTGTTCTGCAATCTGTTGGGGCTCGTGCCCTTCGACACGATCAGCCAATGGCTGTTCGGGCACACGTATTATGGCGGAACGGCGACGGGCAACATCTACACGACAGGCACGCTGGCCGTGTGCACGATGTTCATGATCGTCGTGAACGGGATCCGGCTGCAGGGGGTGGCGTACATCGCGCACTTCTGCCCCGGGCCGTTGTGGCTGGCGCCGCTGCTGGTGCCGGTCGAGCTGATCGGCCTGGTCGCCAAGATCTTCGCCCTGGCCGTTCGTCTGTTCGCCAACATGCTGGCCGGACACATCCTCTTGGCCGTGCTGCTGTCGTTCATCGGCTCGGGCGTCGGGATGCTCGGCGGGGGCGTCGGATCGTCGGCGGTGGGGCTGTCCACGATGATCGGCAGTTGGCTGGGCAGCGTGGCGATCTACATGCTGGAGATCTTCGTCGCCTTCCTGCAGGCGTTCATCTTTACGTTCCTTACGACGCTGTTCATCGGGCAGGCGGTCAACATCGAGCATCACGGCGAGGAACACGAGGAGGGCGATGCGCACGCCGCCCACGCCCACTGAGGTAGAGGGCCAGCGAGGCGCAACAAACCAAGAGACATGCCATGGTCGGCGAGTGGGGCGTCGGCCCGAGGCCGCGAGGCAATGGCATCGATAGGAACCAGCGTCTGACCCCGCCGGACGCGACGACGTGAAGGAATCAGGAACGATGAACAAGAGGACAGCAACGGGCATGCTCATCATGATGGTTGGGGCCTACCTGCTGATGAGCGCATCGTCGGTGGCGATGGCGGCCGAGGGCGCGAGCAAGGCCCCGGAGACCAGCCTATCAAGCCTGTGGCTCGATAACCGAGGTGCGGCTGCACTGGGCGGCGCGATCGGCGCCGGGTTGGTGGTCATCGGCGGGGCCCGCGGCATCAGCCGGATCGGTGGCAGCGCGGTCGAGAGCATGGCGCGTCAGCCCGAGGTAGCCGGCAACATCAGCACGGCCATGATCATCACGTCGGCGATGATCGAGGGTGCGACGCTGTTCGGCGTGATCGTGTGCCTGCTCGCAGCTATCAAGGAAGGTGCGGATCCGCTGTAAGGGAAGGTGCGGATTCGTAGGCGGTTTGTGAAAGACGGGTTGTTCTGGCGACCAGACCGGCGGCGACCTTCGGGTCGCGCCGGTCGACGCTCCATGCCGCAGGTCCGACGTGGGCCCGCGCGGGAGGCAAGGGATGAGTAGACGGTGGTGGTGGCGATTGACGATGGCGGTGGCGGCGCTGGCCGTCGCCCCCCCGCTGGCGTGGGCGGCCGGTGCTCACGGCGATGAACACGCCGAGCCGAGCATCTGGGCGGGCGATCTCGGCAACGTCGTCTGGACGTGGGTGATCTTCCTGACCGTCGTGTTCGTCCTGCGCAAGTTCGCGTGGCGGCCGCTGCTGGGGGCGCTTCAGAAGCGCGAGGAGTTCATCCGCGAGTCGCTCGAGAACGCCCGCAAGGAACGCGAAGAGGCGAAGAAGCTGCTCGAGCAGTACACCGAGCAGATCAACAAGGCCCGCGAGGAGGCGTCGGCCCTCTGCGACGAAGGTCGCCGCGACGCCGAGGAGGTCCGTCGCCGGATCGAATCGGAGGCCCGGGCCGAGGCGGACCGGATCGTCAAACGGGCGAAGCGCGAAATTGAGATCGCGCACCAGGACGCGATCAAGGAGATCTACAACGAGGTGGCCGACCTGGCTACCCGCGTGGCCGGGCGGGTCCTGGAGCGAGAGGTCAGCGCCGACGACCATCGACAGCTGGTGTCCTCGGCGGTGGAGGAGTACAGGCAGAAGGGGCAGGCCTCGTCGAACTGAAGGCCGCGATGTGGGCGCGGCGATTCGAACGAGAAGACCTGTCTGACGAAGCGAGTGAGCGCGTATGGCATCTGAGCTCGACATATCCCAGGCGGCCGCGGGCATCTACGCGGAGGCCCTGCTGGAGTTGGCCAACGAGCGCGGCGTGTCCGAGACGCTGTTTGACGAGTTTCAGTCGCTCGTCGAGTACATCGCCAGCGACGAAGGATTCGCGGGATTCATGGCCAGCTCGGCCGTGGACGACGACGATCGGCGTGAGGTGCTGCAGCGAGTGTTTACCGGCCGGGTCAGCGAGATCCTGCTGAATCTGATGCTCGTGCTGAACGACCATGACCGCGCCGGCATCGTGCCGCTGGTTTTCGAGCGGTACAAGGCGCTGCTGGACATCCAGTTGAACCGGCAGGACGTGCACGTCCGGTCGGCCGTCGCGTTGGAGGAAGATCAGCGGACGGCGATCGTGTCGGCGGTGTCGGCAGCGACGGGCAAGGAGCCCATCCTGGTAGAGAAGGTGGATCCAACACTGCTAGGCGGGGTGATCATCAAAATCGGGGACAGCCAGTACGACGCGTCGCTGAGTCGCAAGCTCGTTCGGATGCGGGAGACGGTCATCGAGCTCGGCAGGCAGGAGATCCTGTCCGGGAAACACAAGTTCTGGGTGGAGTAGTGGGCATCGGCCGGCAGGCCCTGCTCAGGTCGCAGGCAACGGAACAGTAGGTAGCGGTCATGACACGAATCAATGCGGACGAAATCCGGTCGGTCATCAAGCAGGAAATCGCCGAGTACCAGCCGGAGATCGAGGTGGCCGAGGTCGGCAAGGTCCTGGAGGTGGGGGACGGGATCGCCCGGGTCTACGGCCTGAGACGGGCGATGGCCGGTGAGCTCCTGCGGTTCAAGGACAAGGATCGCGGACCGGCCGGGCAGGTCTTCAACCTGGAGGTCAACTCGATCGGGGCGGTCATCCTCGGCGAGTACCTGGACATCAAGGAAGGCGACGACGTCTTCAGCACGGGGCTGCTGTTGTCCGTGCCGGTGGGCGAGGCGCTGATCGGCCGGGTGGTCGACCCGCTCGGTAACCCTCTTGATGGGAAGGGCGCGATCCAGTCGCCGCACCGCCGACCGCTGGAGTACAAGGCCCCCGGCATCGCCGAACGGCAACCCGTCAACGAGCCCCTGCAGACGGGGATCAAACCGATCGACAGCATGATCCCGATCGGACGCGGACAGCGTGAGCTGATCATCGGCGACCGCAAGACGGGCAAGACGGCCGTCGCCGTCGATACCATCATCAACCAGAAGGACAACTGGGGCACGGACAACGCCGTCATCTGCGTATACGTCGCCGTCGGTCAGAAGGAGTCGACCGTTGCGTCGGTGGTCGAGACGCTCCGCGAGCGCGGGGCGATGGACTACACGATCGTGGTGGTGGCGGGCAGCGCCGACCCGGCCCCGCTGCAGTACATCGCCCCCTACGCGGGCTGCGCGATGGCCGAGTACTTCATGTACGACGAGGGCAAGGCCACGCTGTGCGTCTATGACGACCTGAGCAAGCAGGCCGCCGCGTACCGACAGCTGTCGCTGCTGCTCCGCCGCCCGCCGGGCCGCGAGGCCTATCCGGGCGACGTGTTCTACCTGCACAGCCGGCTGCTCGAGCGGTCCTGCAAGCTGGCCGAAGAGCGCATCGTCGTGGGGAAGGGCGCGTCGGAGGAGACGAAAGAGGGGGTGAACGGCAAGGTGTACATCGGCGTGCCGGGCGAGTGGGAGTCCGAGGCCGACGCGAAAGAGCTGGGCGAAGAGTCGCACGAGGTGCGGATCCTACCGGGCACGGGCGGATCGCTGACGGCGTTGCCCATCATCGAGACGCTGGAGGGCGAGGTCTCCGCCTACATCCCGACCAACGTGATCAGCATCACGGACGGGCAGATCTACCTGGAGCCGGACCTGTTCTTCGCGGGCGTGCGGCCGGCGGTGAACGTGGGGATCAGCGTGTCGCGGGTGGGCGGCAAGGCGCAGAACCGGGCGATGTTCGGCGTGGCGTCCAGCCTGCGTCTGGATCTGGCGGCCTACCGGGAGCTGGAGGCGTTCGCGCAGCTGGGCACCGAGCTGGACGCCGCGACGCAGGCCCAGCTGGACCGCGGGGCGCGGATGGTCGAGCTGCTCAAGCAGCCGCAGTATCAGCCCTATCACGTAACCGATCAGGTCATCTCCATCTTCGCGGGCGTGAACGGCTACCTGGACGACCTGCCGGCCTCGAAGGTGATGGAGTTCGAGCGGGCCTTGCTCAAACACATGCACGACGAGTTCCCGGAGGTGTGGAAAGAGCTGGACGCAAAGAAGCAGCTCCCTCCGGTGGAGGAGAAGCTCCGCGAGATCATCAAGAACTTCAAGCCGCGTTTTGCGGAGGCTGAGAAGGAGGAGGAAGGCGGATCGTCGTAGGGGCGTGGCCCGTCGCGGGCGCGCCGCACAGGCCAGGCCGCCGGCGGCGTGACCTCGGCGGCCGCAACGGGCCGGGACGATATGCTCGATTGGCTCAAGAGGCGGTACTGGCGGCTGCGCGAGTGGGTGCGGCAAGACGCCCGGGATTGGCTGATCGAGCGACTGCCGCGGCGGAGCCGGTGGCGGTGGCGGGCGGCCCAGCAGGAGGAGCTCGACTGGTGGCGGGGATTCCTGACGACGGGCCGGTGGCGTGAACACGCCGACCCGAGGCCGCTGCCGGGCCTGAGCTGGATGGAACACCGCCGGTCGGTGATGGGCCGCTGGGAAGCGGAGTTCGATCTGCCGCTGGCCAGATTGATCGGGCAGGGCGACCGGGTGTTGGACCTGGGCTGCGGCCCGTACTCGCTGGTGCGTCGCGGACGGGTGATCGGCGTCGATCCGCTGGCGGGCCGGTACGGTGAGCTGGTCGATCTGTCGGCCGATGACGGCGTCGACTACGTGGCCGCGGCCGGTGAGTCGTTGCCGTTCGCCGATGAGGCCTTCGACGTGGTCTGGTCGCGAAACGTGATCGATCATGTTCGCGACCCGGCGGCGTTTGCGGCCGAGGCGATGCGGGTGCTGCGACCCGGCGGACGTCTGCTGCTGACCTTCGACGTGGTCAGTGAAGGCGGGGTGGCCCACCCGCACGGGTACATCGACGAGACGTGGGTCCGACGGCACGCACCGGGACGCATCGTACAGACGTGGCGGTGGCCGTCGGACGAGATGATGGTGACGGTTGAGAAGCCGGCCGGATGATGTGATGCAGCGGCTGGCGGGCGGATGACGGGAACGAATCCATGGCAAAGGCACGTGCGATCGTCAAGCGTCGCAAATCGGTTCAGAACATCCGCAAGATCACGCGGACGATGCAGCTGATCGCGACGGCCCGGTATCAGCAGGCGTACAATCGGGCCGTGGCAACCCGGCCCTACACCGATAAGATCACCGAGCTGGTCGAGCAGGTCAGCAGCGCCGTCGAGGGCCAGATCGATCATCCCTTGCTGCGCGTCAACAAGGGAGCGGGCAAGTCGGCCCTGCTGGTCATCACGTCGAATCGGGGCCTGTGCGGCGGGTACAACAGCAACATCCTGCACACGGCGGTGGCGCATATCGAAGCCTGCGAGGAGGCGGACCAGCGCGTCGAGATCCACATGGTCGGCAAGAAGGGCATCGGGTACTTCCGATTTCTGCGCCGGGAGATGGCCTCGACCAACACCGAGATCGAAGACAAGCCGAAGTTCACCGACGTCGATCCGATCGCCCAGGGGTTCATCGACCAATACACGAATCAGGAAGTGGACGCGGTCCACGTGGCCTACATGAAGTTTATCTCGGTGGGCAGGCAGCGGCCGGAGATCCTGCAGCTCCTGCCGTTGCAGCACATGAGCCAAGACGATCAGGCGGGTGAGGCCGAGGCGGGCGGCGCCGCAGCATCCGCAGCGGCGGACTATGACTTCACGCCCGAGCCGGACGAGATCCTGGCCGAACTGCTCCCGATGACGGTCAAGACGCGCCTGTTTCAGTGTTTCACGGACGCGGCCGTCAGCGAGCAGGTGGCGCGGATGGTGGCGATGAAGCAAGCCACCGACGCCGCCGAAGACATGATCAAATACCTGACGCGCAGGTACAACCGTGCGCGTCAGACGCAGATTACCATGGAGCTGCTGGACATCATGGGTGGGGCCGAGGCGCTGGCCTAGGAGTACATCGATGGCGGAAACGACGACAGGCAGTATGGGCAAGGTCACGCAGGTGATCGGTTCGACGCTCGACGCGGAGTTCGATCCGGAACACCTGCCGGCGTTGTACAACGCGCTGAAGGTCAACGTGACCCGGGTGATCGGCGACGAACGCCGCGAAGAGGTCTTATGGTGTGAGGTCGCCCAGCACCTCGGCGGCGGCAAGGTCCGCGCGGTGGCGTTGGACAACACCGACGGCGTCGTCCGGGACACGCCCATCCAGGATACCGGCGAGTCGGTCAGCATGCCCGTCGGCTACGAGACGCTGGGCCGGGTGTTCAACCTGGTGGGCGAGCCCGTCGACGGTCGCGGTCCGGTCGACATCAAAGAACGCCGCCCGATCCACACCGAACCGCCGGAGTTCGCCGACCTGACGCCCAAGACCGAGATCCTCGTGACGGGCATCAAGGTCATCGACCTGCTGGCGCCGTTCGTTCGCGGCGGGAAGATCGGGCTGTTCGGCGGGGCCGGGCTGGGCAAGACCGTGCTGATCCAGGAGATGATCGCCCGGACGGCCCGCGAGCACAGCGGCTACTCCGTCTTCGCGGGCGTCGGCGAACGGACGCGTGAAGGCAACGACCTGTGGCTCGAGATGCAGGAGGCCGAGTTCAAGGACGACGAGGGCAAGACCCGGAAGGTCATCGAGCACACGGCGATGGTCTTCGGTCAGATGAACGAACCGCCGGGGGCCCGCCTCCGGGCTGCGCTCAGCGCCCTGACGCAGGCAGAGTGGTTCCGAGACGACACGGGCGTCGATACGATGCTGTTTGTCGACAACATCTTCAGGTTCAGCCAGGCGGGGTCGGAGGTGTCGGCCCTGCTGGGTCGGATGCCGTCCGCCGTCGGATACCAGCCGACGTTGGGCACCGAGATGGGCGAGCTGCAAGAGCGGATCACCTCGACCCGCGCCGGCGCGGTCACGAGCGTGCAGGCCATCTACGTACCCGCCGACGACCTGACCGACCCGGCGCCGGCCACCACGTTCACCCACCTCGATGCGTTCATCGTGTTGGAGCGAAGCATCAGCGAAAAGGGCATCTACCCGGCGATCGACCCGCTGGCCAGCAGCAGCCGGATCATGGACGCCCAGTACCTCGGCGACCGGCACTACGACGCGGCCCAGCGCGTGCAAGCCATCCTGCAGCGGTACAAGGATCTGCAGGACATCATCGCCATCCTCGGCGTGGACGAGCTGAGCGAGGAGGACAAATTGGTGGTGGCCCGCGCTCGGAAGATCGAGCGGTTCCTGTCGCAGCCGTTCTACCTGGCCGAAGCCTTCACGGGCTTCCCGGGCAACTACACGCAGCTGGAGGACACGGTCCGCAGCTTCGAGGAGATCTGCGACGGCAAGTGGGATCACCTGCCCGAAGCCGCGTTCATGTACGTCGGGTCCATCGAAGAGGCCGCCCAGAAGGCCGAGCGACTCCAGAAGCAGGCCGAGAAGTAGCCTCCCCGGCATCGCCGGAGCAGGTAGGGCGGGTTCCACCCGCCCGTGATGGTAAGCAGGACGGACAGGCGGGTGGAACCCGCCCGACATCAGGGACCGATCGAAAGGACCATCCGCATGGCCGATCAGAACGGTGAAGTGCGTTGTGCGGTGATCACGCCCGATCGCCAGGTGCTCGACGTCAAGGCGCGATCCGTGGTGGTGACGGCCCATGACGGACAGATCGGCGTCTTGACTGGACGCGCGCCGCTGCTGTGCAAGCTGGGCATCGGTGTGGTCCGTCTGGACGTCGGCGGCCAGGAACGCCGCCTGTTCGTCGACGGTGGGTTCGCACAGGTCCGACAGAACGAGGTGACCGTCCTGACGCCCGCCGCCCTGGAGCCCGAACAGATCGACCGCAAGAAGGCCGAGGCCGCCCTCCAGGCCGCCATGGACATGCGGATCACCGACGACGAGTCATTCGCCGCCCGCACCGACGCCATCGCCCGGGCCAAGGCACAGCTCTCCTTGGTCTCGTAGACCTGACCCGACGCAACCTGTTGCCGGCCCGCGCACAAAAAAGGGGACCCGGCACCGCACCGGGCCCCCAGCCGCGTAGACTCCACCGCCTACGATCTGCTGTTGTGATGACTCCCCACGAATGCTCTTACTTGGTGGTCAAGCCACCTCAATCGTCATACTTGATGATGATCGGGCCCCGACGACCACAGTGCCCTCGATACGCTCGTTGCGACCAGTGGGACCTGTGGGACCGGTAGACCTTGTGGCTGCCGCATCGGGGCGACTTGTAGTGGTGGTAGCTCCCATGGCTCTTGTAGTGGTGACCGTGACTGGACCCACTGCGGTACACGCGTCGAACGTATCCGCTGCTGTGATACCGCGGGCCGCAGCTGCTGTAGGAGTAGTAGCGAGGGCTCGGTGCGCACGGGCTGCAGTAGCTCGGCGACTGGTAGTAGACCTCGCGGTACGCCGGCGTGTAACACGGCGAGTAGCACGAGGAGGAGTAGGTAACGACCCGTGGCGCCGGAACGGAGTAGCACCCCCACGATCCGCCGCCCACATTGACCGAGACATAGACCCCCGCGTTGGCCGGATCGACGCCCACGCCGGCAACTACGGCCACTGCAAGCAGCCCGCCAAACATCGTCGCTCTTGTGGTACCCATGCCAGACCTCCTCATCTCGCTTGACCCGTTCTTGGCTAACGCCTTGTCCAATCCGGGTGGGCATCCGTCCAGTCCGCCCAGCCCACGACCAACCATCACGCCCTGTTAGACAGTACACGGCCGCGAATAGTTAGCAGCAGGAAATAAAAATAATGAGGCGACGATGCGGTTATTTGTTCGAGGAATTTACTGTTTTTGTAACATTGGCCCGGATGAGGCGGAGGATCCGCATGAATTCGCTCCGATCCCGCTCGTCCAGTCCGGCCAGGACCCCCATGGCGCTGGCCAGTTTCTCCTTCTGGTACGCTTGATGAGCCTTCCGGCCGGTCTCGGTGATCGATACGTCGATCTTCCGCTTGTCGTCCGGGTTGAGCGCGCACGTCACCAGGGGCCGGTCCCCTTTCCCCTCGAGGCTGCGGATGATGCGGGACATCTGCGCCGGCAGCACGCCGACGCCTCGTTGGAGCTCGCCAACGTTCAGCGATTCGGTCTTGGTCAACAGGTCGAGCGCGAGGAACTCCGACTCGCCCAGATCGTACTCATCCTTCTGCTGGCGCTTGGCCGCCCCCAGCGAACTCAGCTTCCTGAGTTCGAGGATTTCCTCGGCCATCTTCTGCACGTCTTCTGGAGGGAACTCTGTCGACACGATCCCGGGGTCCTTGGCTAGTATAGTCACGACTCCCTCGAATTCTACGGCATCTGCCGCGGGCGTCAACAAAAATAGCGCGCCGTCGACTATTGTTTCAGGGAAAAAGTTGACGCGGGTCAACCGATAGGCTACTGGGGATCACCGTCGGGCGCCGTGAACGCTCCGGAGCCCCAGGGGTAGGAGCTTCGCATGAGCCATTGCCCTTCACGTTGCTGTTTCTTGGTGATGTTGTTGGTGGGCCTGGCGGGTCTTCCGGGGTGTCGCGATCGTCCCGAGCCCCCCCCTCCCCAATCCGCGTCTGAAGCACAGCAGACCGGTTGGCGGCGGGCATCTGTCCCAGCGACGCGTCCGGCAACCACGCGGGGCGCAAGCACCCCCCCGACGGGCGTGTCCGGCTCCGATCCAGAAACGCTCCCTCCGATGGCCGTCCTGTCCCGCGCTCCTGTTGGGCAGTGGGCCCGCTACCGATCGGCCGGGGGGTTCGAGCAGCGCCTGGTCGTGCTCGATCGCACCGACCGAGAAGTCCGTTTGGAGGTGACGATGTGGCTGAACGGCGAGCCGGCAGGCCTGCCGGCGACGCGCGTCGAGCCCATCGACGTCGACTGGGCCCTCCGCGACGCCAAGCGCGTCAAGGCCAGCACCGAGGCGCGCCAGACATCCCTGACTGCCGTGCGCCGACAGTGGCCGACGCGCCTGACGATCGCGCGGTGGCGGTATGAGGGGGTCAACTACGAGCGGCGGACCTGGACCTCGTCGGACGGCCCGGTCTACGGCCTCATCCGAATGCTCCTGACGGGCGACGACACACTGGTCACGTCGATGGAGTTGACGGCCTTCGGACACGCTCCGTGCGACGCCTCGTCACCGCAGTAACCGCGGAGGTCCCGATCAGGCCGGGACCTCGGGTACGCTCGCCATTGCGCTGGCAATCGCCTCCTCGGGATAGGCGTAGTCGGTGAGCTGCCCCGACAGGTACAGATCGTAAGCGGCCAGGTCGAAATGCCCGTGGCCGGAGAAGTTCAACACCAGCACCTCCTCGCTGTTCTGTTCTCGACAGCGGGTGGCCTCGTCGATCAGCGACTTGATCGCGTGGGCCGTCTCCGGCGCGGGGATGATCCCCTCGGTTCGGGCGAACGTCAGCGCCGCCTCGAACACCTCGTTCTGGTGGTAGGCCACCGGCTCGATCACCTTGTGGTCGATCAGGAAAGAGATCAGCGGCGCCATCCCGTGATACCGCAACCCGCCGGCGTGCACGGGTGGGGGAACGAAACCGTGCCCGAGCGTGTGCATCTTGACCAGGGGCGTCTTCTGGGCCGTGTCACCAAAATCGTATCTGAACTCGCCGCGGGTCATGGTCGGGCAGGCCGTCGGCTCGACGCCCACCAGCCGGATGTCCTTGCCGTCGAGCTTGTCCTTGACGAACGGCAGGGCCAGCCCGGCGTAGTTCGATCCGCCGCCGCAGCAGCCGATCACCACGTTGGGCGTCTTCTCGCCGACCAGATCGAGCTGCTCCTTGGCCTCCAGGCCCTCGACGGTCTGATGCAGCAGCACGTGATTGAGCACGCTACCGAGCGAGTAGTTCGTATCCTCTTTGGTGGCGGCGTCTTCGACGGCCTCGCTGATGGCGATGCCGAGCGAGCCGCTGGTCTCAGGATCCTTGGCGAGGATCTGCCGGCCCGACTCGGTGTCCTCTGACGGCGAGGCCACGACGTCGCCCCCCCACGTATGCATCATGTGTTTGCGGTAGGGCTTCTGGTCGTAGCTCACGCGGACCATGTAAACCTTGCACTCCAAGCCCAACAGACAGCAGGCGAAGGCCAGGGCGCTGCCCCACTGCCCCGCCCCGGTCTCCGTGGCGATTCGCTTGAAGCCCTCCTGCTTGTTGTAATAGGCCTGCGCGACGGCGGTGTTGGGCTTGTGCGACCCCGGAGGCGAAACGGACTCGTTCTTGTAGTAGATCCGCGCGGGGGTCTTGAGGTGTTCCTCCAGGGCGGTTGCACGCACCAGCGGCGTGGGCCGCCACAGGCCCAGGATCTTGCGGACCTGCTCCGGTATCTCGATCCACTTGTCCGCGCAGACCTCCTGGGCGATCAACGCCTTGGGGAAGATCGCCTCAAGTGCCTGCGGCGGCAGCGGCTGCAGGTTGGCGGGGTTGAGGGGTGGGGGCGGGGGCCAGGGCAGATCGGCCACCACGTTGTACCACGCCTTGGGAATCTGATCGTTCGACAACAGAATGTGACGTTGGGTCATCTTGAGCACTCCGGACGGGCCTTGTCTTGGCAAACCAGCCAGCGCAGTGTCGCCAGCCATTCTCGGCAAAAGGGGATATTGTAGCGAAACGGCGCTACGGGGACAATCCGTTGCGGTCAGAAGATCGCTGCAGAACGCAGCAGGGAAGGTCACGGAGCTGGTGAAGTCGGGGCAGTGACTCTGCGCCCGCTGGCGTACGTCGCCCCCGAACGGCGTCGTCCTCTTCTACGGCATCGTCAGGCGACCAGGGCCGGTCGATGGCCCCGTTCGCCGGACGGTCGGCCGAACACCTCCTGAAGGTGCTCGAGATACTGGAGCAAGTCCCGCTCGCAGAAGCCGGCCAGGAACTCCGCCCTGGCAGTGGGGTTCATCTGCCTGATCGCGTCAATAATCTGGCGCTTGCTCATAACGGCCAACTTCCCTGGCGAGAGGGTGGGTGTCCCGGAGGACCCGGGCGGCGGGTCAATCCGCCCCCGGATGGTTTTATCGGCCATTCCTGCGCGCCGCCTTGAGGAGCGCTGGTTGCATCCCCATGAGGCGCGGACTATATTCGCCAGCAGTGCAATATGGCGAGTAAGTCCGATAACCAAGAAGCCCAGATGACGCCCCGGCCCCAGATGAAATCGCAGGCTCGCGAGGAGTTCGAGGCCTGGGCGGATAGCTACGATACACACTACCTGAACCGCTTCCTGTTCCGGCCGAGCTATCGAATCTTCATGGAGGAGCTCTATCGCTGGCGGGGCCTCGACGGTTCGCCCTACGACCTGCTCGACATCGGTTGCGGGAGCGGCACGTTGGTGTCCCTGTTGGCCAGCACGAATCTGCCGCTGCGCCGCGTGGTCGCGCTGGACTACGCCGAGCAGATGTGTCGGGTGGCCCGCGAGAAGGGGCGACGTGTGGGCTGTGACGGTGTCGTCTACGTCAACGCCGACAGCGAACACCTGCCCTTTCCCGACGCCGCCTTCGACGCGATCACGTGCAGCAACTCGTTTCACCACTATCCGCACCAGCAAGAGGTCGTCGTCGAGATGCGTCGGGTCCTGAGGCCCGGGGGCCGGTTGATGCTCATCGACGGGTTTCGCGACAACGTGGTTGGGTGGTTCGTCTTCGACGTCTGCATCGCCGCCGTCGAAGGGCTGGTCCACCACGTCCCGTGGTCGGGCGTGAACCAGTTGCTACAACAGGCCGGCTTCCGGCAGATCACCCACCGAAAGTTCAACTGGTGGTTCCCCGGGCTGCTGACCACCGGTGTGGCCTGAGTGGAGTCCGCCATGGACCTGCCCGGTATCGAAGAGCAGCTTTCGGATCTGAAAGGCGTGCTGGTGGTCGCCCGTGAGCTGGGGGCCACCGTGGACCTTCGCACGATGCTTACGCGCATCGAAGGCGCCGCCCGTCACGTGATGGAATCCGAACGGGCCAGCGTCTTCCTCTATGACGCCAAGACCGATGAGCTATACAGCTATGTAGCCACTGGCGTGGAGGAGATTCGGTTCTCCTCGAAGCTCGGTCTGGCGGGGGCAGCCATCCAGGAACGCCAGCTCATTAACGTCCCCGACGCGTACGCCGATCCCCGATTCAATCCGGAGGTGGACAGACGGACCGGCTTTCGCACGCGGAACATGCTCACGCTGCCCTTGATCGGGTTGGACGACGCGATGGTCGGCGTGCTGCAGGTTCTCAACAAGGAGCAGGGGAGTTTCACGACGTGGGATGAGCAGTTGGCCGCCACGCTGGCCGCCCAGGCGGGGGCAGCCATTCAGCGACAGGTGCTCCTGGAACAGTACGCCGAGAAGCAGAAGCTCGAGCGCGACCTGGACATCGCTCGGGGCATACAGCAGGAGCTCTTGCCCGACGCCCCGCCCGAGGTCGACGGGTTCGACATCGCCGGGTGGAACAAGCCGGCCGACCAGACCGGCGGCGACGCCTTCGACTTCATGGCCCTAAACGGCGGGCGGATCGCCATCACCATCGCCGACGCCACTGGCCATGGCATCGGCCCGGCCCTGGTGATCGCGGAGTGCCGGGCCTTGCTGCGAGCCACGGCCCTGGCGAGCGACGAGCCCAGCGAGATCATGGCGCGCGTGAACGACTTGCTGGTCGACGACCTGCCCGCCGACCGATTCGTGACGTGTTTCTTCGGCCTGCTCGACCCGAGCGACACATCGTTGCGGTTCAGCAGTGGCGGACACGGTCCGTTGCTCTACTTCCGTGCGGCCGATGGACAGGTTGTCGAGCTACCGGCCACGGGCCTGCCCCTGGGCATCATGGCCGGGATGCGTTGCGACCCCGTCCCCCCCGTTTCGTTTCAGCCTGGCGACATGTTGGTGTTGGTCACAGACGGGTTCTTCGAATGGCTGAATGCCAACAACGAGCAGTTCGGCATGGAGAGGCTGTTCGACGTCGTCCGCAACAACAGACAGCTCCCTTCCGCCGACCTGATTCAGACGCTCTACCGGGAGGTGCTTCAGTTTGCCGGCGGAACACCGCAGGCCGACGACCTGACGGCCGTCGTCATCAAGAAGGCCTGATGGATCTGGACGGGATCTAAAAGTCCAGTCTTGGCGGATTGCGGAATTGGGCCGCGATCCCCCATGAGCCGGTGTTGCCTTCCAAGGGATCGACCCGCACGACCTCAGCTTCGCTGCTGATGCGTCCTTCGTAGGGAAAGTGCCCTTGCCCCGGCGGAATGCTGAGCTCCACATTGAGTCGCCGCCCGGGCGCCAGCCCGGACTGGCGCGTGCCGAAGTAGACCCCGCCCGTGCTGACATTGAGGGTGGTCGTGCTTCCGCTGGTTGGCGTGCCCTGGTCAACCGTAGCAAACGCCACGGGGAGACTGATGTCGAGGCGGCGATGTTTGCGCTTTTCCGTATGCACTGATATTAATTGTCCTTAACCATCCAACCCGACGTGTGGTCAGACCGTGGACCGAACTCTCCTCCGGACGGTATGAGCAGCAAGTCTGGTGCCATCCGCCGAACCGACATGGCACTGGCGGACCGGCTCGACAGAACAATCTGGCGGTGTGGCCTTTACGTCGCTGCCCCCCACCGGGGGGCGCTGGCCCCAACGCCCTTTCTTGTTGTGAGCCCGCAACATTTGGGCCGATGGGCGTCCGATAATACTCCATAACACCTTGAACCCCAGCAGCTTTGGTTGCTGTTTCGGAAAGGCAACGCGCCGTCCAGAAACGACAACGCTTGCCAAGCCAACCCGCTGGGTTACCTCCCGAGGGGGTCTGTCCGCTTCTTCGTACCCTCACGGCATCATGTCTGCGATGGGCACCGAATCGGGTTGGATCCAGGCATCTTCTTGGGGGATGGACGGGGGCTCAACGGACTGCGGAGCGGGCCCGTCGATGGGCAGCACGACGATGTCGATCCGGACGACATCGCGGTCTTCGGCCCTGGCTCGGTGTGGCGTCTCACGCTCCGGGTGGGGATCGGCAACGGACAGAACGATGGCGCGGAGATAATGCGTGCCGGGCTCGTCCAGGCAGACGGGAACCGCGACCTGGGCCCGGGCGGAGGTCGGGCCGACACGCCACCCGCCCACGCCGCCCGATCCGATCGTCACCCAATCGCTATCGCGCCAATGTTGGACCAGCACGTAAACCCCGATTCGGCCGCTCGTTTCGTCTGACCAGTCCGCACAGCCCTGGACAAGCATCATGAGCGTGTGACCCTGAGGCATGGTGAGTTCGAAGGCGGGCCTGCCAGCGCTGTCTGCCAAGCCGATGTCACCATCATCGCTGGATTCGATGGCCGTCCGCGGCTCGGCCACCAGAGATTCGACGATGGGGCTCGGCATCGTCGGGTCGGTCTGTCCCGCTGGGTCGAGCAGCTCGGCCATGGGCTTGCCCGCGACCAGATGCAGGCATCCCTGTCCCTGCGCAAGCAGCATTCCGATGGGAAGGAAGACCGCACGAAGCGTGATGGCATGACGTCCCACGCGAGGGCACTCCCTGCCGACGAAGGCGGCGTCCGCGGGGTCGGGGGGCCGGGCTGACCTCCTCACAACGGGTATCGTCTGTGAACGCGCGCGACTTGATCTGGTCAGGTCCGAAAACGGCGCAGCACGGCGCCGGCAGGCCCGAAAATCGCTCGGTGTGCGCTACTGGGAGGCCACGCCCCCGGTCTCGATCGGCTTGGGGAACACGATGTGAGACGGGTGCCGGCGATCGAAGTAGATGGTGTTTCGGGCGACCCGCGTCTCTCCGTCGACGCCGGGTTTGCCGGTGTTGGGGTTGGCGGCAAACCTCGGGTAGTTGCTGCTGCTGATGGCCACGCGAATCTGGTGGCCCTTGTTGAAGATGATGCTGGTCGACCACAGGTCGATTTCGAAGGTGTAGATCTTGCCTGCCTTCATCAGCTTGGGCTTTGCCATGGACTCGCGGTATCGGGCGCTGACGATCCCGTCGAGGACGAGCATGCTCCGGCCGTCGGGATAGACGTCGGTCAGCTTGGCGGTGAAGTCCGTGTCCGGGCAGTTGGAGCTGGCCCAGAGCTTGACCTTGATTCGTCCGGTGGCCTCCACCGGCTCGGTCAACACAGGCGTCGTGAAGAGCAGGACGTCGTCCCGCTTCTCCACGTCGCGCTGGTCCATCGGCCCCTTGGCGAGCTTCAGGTTTCCGCCGCCTCGTGTGGGCGCGGGCTTCTTGGGATCATATTTGTAGCTGCTCGAGGCGCTCTGCTTGGCAGGCTTGTCGGTCGACAGGCCGCCGTTGGCTTGCAGGTAGTAGCAGATCTCCCGACTGGGCGGCGGCCAGGTGTCGGCGTAGCGCCAGACGTTGCCCGGCGCGTCCGGTTCTCCACAGGCGCCCATGACGTAGTAGTGAACGGGTAGCTTGTCCCTGTCGAGGTCGATGCCTCGCAGCCATTTGTTGAACCAGCCCAAGAGCAGCGAGATCTGCCGCTTCATGTCGCTGTTCTTGGGGTACTTAAAAGACTTGTCCTTGAATGACCCGTGCGCCCACGGCCCCATGACGAGTCGGCATTTTCCCCGCGCGCCCTTGTCCCCTCTGTTATGGATGGTCACGAAGCTGTTGATGGTGCCCTGCGAGAAGATGTCGTACCAACCGCCCACGTAGCACGCGGGGACGTTGACGCGGTCGGCCACCAGCTCGGTGCTGTACTTCTTCCAGAAATCGTCGTAGCTGAGGTGCTTCCGCCACAGCTTGATATTCCGCGGGTCCAGCTTGTTGCTCTTGGTCCACATCTCCGACAGGCTCTTGCGGGGGGTGCCGTTCCAGGTGGCGCCTTGCTTGTAGATGTCCGAGGCGGCCACGACGACGAACTGACAGGTCAGATGTGGGGGGCGGCTGGGGGCGGTCGCGTTTGCGCTGATGCCCAACGCCGACGCACCGAATTGGCCGATCTTGCCGTTCGACCACGGCTGCTTGGCGACCCATTCGATCGTGTCGTACCCGTCCTGCAACTCGTACCAACCGCAGGACGCAAAGATGGGATAGTCCACGCCTTCCGAGTCGCCCCGACCGCGCATGTCCTGGCTGACGATGGCATAGCCGAGTTTCGCGGCGACCCCGCCGATCTGGGTCAGGCCCGCACCAGCCCTGCGACCGTAGGGCGTCCGCATCAGGATCACCGGTCGCTTACGATCACCCACAGGTAAGATGACGTCGGTCGCCAGCTCCACGCCATCCCGCATGGGGACCATGACGGTCCGGAGCGGCTGGGCCGCTCCTTCCCCGAGGGACGAGAGCACGCCTTCCAGGCTCCCGCCCTTCCGCTTTCCCCTACGTCCCTCCGCCAGCGCCGGTGAGATGAGGCCCAGCGCAAGGAGATACACGACGAAACGCGTCGTTCGATTGGTCATGGGATTCCTTTCAACTCGCCGTGGGGACCACCCGCCCCCGGGGCCAACACCGGTTGCATCGTAGCAGATGGCCTCGGCTGGAAAAAGGGGGCCGGAGGAAGGGGCCTTTCTCCCTCGGCTAAGGACGGCTACACTGCGTACGTTCTATAGTAGGAGACCACACCGATGCATGCAGCAACCACGTTGGCGCTGTTCGTGATGGGGGCGGGACCGGCTTCTGGGACAGCGGGGGAGCTCGACCACCTGTGGCGACCCTCCGACGCCCAGCCGAGACGTGTGACCGGGACACACCAGACCATTGCAGCCGGCAAGGAGCGTGTGCTGGCCACTCTGGAAGGCCCCGGGGTGATCCGGCACATCTGGTTCACGGCCGCCCTGGGCAAGCCGGAGGAGGTCGTCCAGTTCCATCGGGGCGTGGTGGTCCGGGCCTACTGGGACGACGAGACCTCGCCCAGCGTCGAGGTACCGTTCGGCGACTTTTTCGCCGTCGGGCATGGCGTGCAACGGCCCTTCGACTGCGCGGTGTTGTCCATGACGCCCCACAAGGAAAACGTCCGCGCGGGGTTCAACTGCTACTTCCCCATGCCGTTCAAGAAGCGGGCCCGCCTGGTCCTGTCCAACGAAACGCCCTCGGACGTCAACGGCGTGTACTGGCACATCGACTATGACCTGGACACGTCGATCTCGGGGGACGTGATGACGTTTCACGCGACCTATCGCGCGTCCCGACCGGTCGTGCGCGAGGTCCCGCACGTCATGTGCGACGCGCAGGGCCGGGGCAAATACGTGGGCACGGTCTGGAGCGTGCACCTGCTCGAACGACATAGCTGGGTCGAGAGCCGCGAGGACTTCCACGTCGACGGCGACACCGAACCGACGCTTCCCGGCACGGGCAGCGAGGATTACTACGGCCAAGCCTGGGGCTACCGCGCCGACCTGCAGACGAGCTATCTGGGCACGAGCGTGAGCATCGCCGAGGGATTCGGGAAATGGACGGCGTACCGCTTCCACCTGCTCGATCCCATCGCCTTTCAGAAATCCATCCGGGTCACGATGAAGGATCGGGGCTACGACATCGGATACCGCTGCGATGACTTCGCCACCGTGACCTACTGGTATCAGATCGAGCCGCACAAGTCGCATCCGCAGCTTCCGCCCTACGAGAACCGCCTGCCCGTCGACCACGCCGACAGCTATGCGCTCGGGTTGGCGATCATTCGCGACTTCGAGGTCAAGGGCGACCTGGACGGGGCGAGCCGGGCGGCGCAGCTGCTGGGAGAGAAGTACCCGAAGAACCCGTTGGCGATGGATCTGGCTTGTCTGCACGCGGACCTGCTCGAGCGGGCCGGCAAGATCGATGCGGCCAAGGCGGCGTTGCGCAAGATCGCCGCACAGGGCGGCAACGAAGCGGCCACCAAGGCCGCGACCGACAAACTCTGGATGCTCGAGGGGCCCGGTCGAGCGTTGCTCAAGGCCTATGCCCCGAGCGGGATCGAGGTCTTCCTTGACGGCCAGAGCGTCCACAAGGCCGGTCCATTGAACATGCGCGACCTGGCTGCGGTTCGACTCCAGACGGCCAAGGGCAAGCACACGCTCGCCGTCCGCGCCGTGCGTCTTCAGGACAAGCCGTTCCCGTACCTCCGGCTTGGCACGCTACAGGTCTGGCTGGACGTGCCCGGGCCGGACATCCAGGCAGACAGGACGTGGAAGATCAGTCCTAAGCCCGTCGACAACTGGAATCAGCCGGGCCTGGACGTCTCTGCCTGGCCGGCGGCCACCGAACACGCCGGGTTGCCCGACGCCGCCTGGTTCCGGTTGTCCGGGCCGGGCATCCGGACGATCTCCTTCCCGATCAAGCGGATCTGGTCGGCCAACTGCAATCCATACCACAAACAGAAGGGCCCGTGCTTCCAGGACCTGTACGCTCGAGGCGAGGTGGAGATTCCTTGAGGCGCGCGTTCGGATGCGGCGCGTGGCAGGACGACCAGCGCCTCGTCCCAGGATCAGGCTACGGCATCGTCTCGCTTGACCGCAACACATCGAATCATGCATCATTGGCAGTGGCAGGTCCGTCAGGACGTGAGCCTTGGACGCCGCCCATGACAGGAGCCACGCCCATGACACGGGACGAACTGTTTGAGCGCATCTCAATCGACCCGAACGTCTGCTTCGGCAAGCCGTGCATCCGCGGCCATCGGATCTGGGTTTCTTTGATCCTAGACTTCTTGGCCAGCGGAACGACCCACCAGGAAATCCTGGAGCAGTATCCGGGGCTGGAGGAGGCGGACATCCTCGCTTGTTTGGCCTACGGCGCGGAGATGTCCCGCGAGCGCGTCGTCAACATTCCGCCGGAGCCCGGATCGTGAGGATGAAGCTTGACGAGAACCTCGGCGCTCGTGGGGCTGACTTGCTTCGGGCCGCAGGACATGACGTGGGCACCGTCTCTGAGGAACACTTGTGCTCGGCAACCGATAGGGACCTCTTTGCCGCATGCGTTGCCGAGAAGCGATGTCTGGTCACGTTGGACTTGGACTTGGCCAATCCTCTTCTCTTCAGGCCGTCCGATGCTTGCGGGATAGCGGTGCTGCGACTCCCGCCTACCTCTACGCCGAACGATCTTGCCGAAGGGATACGCACGCTCATCGCCGGCCTGGCGCGGACCCAGATCGAGCGGAGGCTGTGGGTCGTCCAGCCCGGACGCATCCGCGAGTATGAGCCGGAGGACGACGCTGCGCCCTGATCGGCTCAGTCCTCCCCTTCGATCTGCCGCAGGGCCTTGCGTCGCAGGCGGGTCCATGGGCGGAACAGGACGCGGTGCCAGGAGATCGAGAGGGGCGGTTCGTAACTGGCGGCCAGCTCAGACGGGGACATCAGGTCGGGCCGCTGGCGGCGGCGGTGCTTGAGCAGGTGGTAGTCGTCGGCGTCCTGGAATGCGCGGAGGAGGAGGCGGGCTGGCCAGGTCCGGCCGCCGCGGTTCGGCGGCAGGTGCCACGAGATCTGGAAGTCGATGAGATAGGGCTTGCCGTCGTCCCCGACGAGGATGTTCTCGCGCTTCTCCATGTCGACGTAGGCTGCGTCACGACGATGCAGCTCGCGGATGAGGGCGGTCAACCGGTCGAAGAACGCGTCGTTGACGGGTTCTCGCCTGACCAGCTCGTGTCCTTCGATGAAGGCGTGCGCGAACCCGTTGTCGCCCCACCGCCCGATGAATCTCGGGATGCCGGGAATCCCGTCGACCAGCGCGTACAGCCGCGCCTCATGCTTGACGAGCAACCGGCCGATCCAGGCCATCGGCACGCCGAGGAACCGCGACCGTCGGCCAAGCTTCAGCACGATCTTCCCGCTGGCACCCTCGTACAGCGCGGTGGCGGCGAAGAAGTCGTGTTTGAACACCGTCACACGGCGATAGACGCCGCCAGCGATGGCGATCTGCTCGGGAGGCTCATGCCGACCGAGGGCGCGAAGGGCCATTCGAAGGTAGTCCCTACCGATCATGGCTCATCGCCCCATCGCCAACGTTCTGACATGAGCGAATGCCCGCTCGTAAACCGCCTCGTACTGCTGGACGAATCTACTTGTGGGATAGGCCTCAGCGGCGTGCTGGCGGGCCGCCTGGGTCAGCCGGGCTCGCAACCCAGCGTCCTCGATGACGCGCAGGGCGGCGCCCGCCAGTTTCGTGGGTTGGCCCAGCGGGGCCACGAGGCCAGTGACGCCGTCTTCGATCACCTCCCGCATGGCCGGGATGTCGCTGGCCACGACGGGCAGACCGGCCGCCATCGCGCGAGCCACCGCTCCGGTTGGACCGTCCACTAGGGCTGGGGCCGCGAGCAGGTCGGCCACGCCCATCAGCTCATGGCACGACCATCGATGCCGCGTGCAGACGACGATCTCGGGCAGCTCGAAGCTGCGGGCGAACCGTTCCAGGCGAATCCGTTCGGGCGCGTCCCCCGGTACGATCAGCCTGACGTCTGGAAAGAGCTGCTGGAGCAGCGCCCCCGCCCAGACGGCGTAGTACTGACCTCCATTCCGGGACGGCGGGCCCGGTGTCAGGAGTACTGGCTGATCGTCTGGCAACCCCAGCAGGTCTCGCGTCGGCGTGGGTCGGGTCGCGTGCCTGGCGTCGAGTTCCGCGGTCGGGCGAACCACCGCGCAGCGGGACGCCGCATGTCCAGACCGAACGACCGCGTCCCGGACGGCGTCGCTGTCGCAGACCAGCGTGAGGCGTCGGTACAACCTTTTGAGGTGAAGATGAGGCCCTGACCGACCGGCTCGGCACGGATCAGCCGTGGCCACGACGGCCAGGTCGTCGAACCCGAGCAGGCTCCTGAAGGGGGTCGGATCGCCCCCCCACACGTGCACCAGGTGAGGCCGTCGATTCGCCGTCCACCCCGGTCCGGTCGCTCCGACGTATCCCCAGAATCGCAGATGGAGCCGCCGCACGTCGACGCCCAGCACGGGTTCCGCCCACGCAGCGGTCGCGCCGTCGGCGCAGGCCACGTCCTGCTCGAAATGGCACGCGCTCAGTCGGCCCAGGAGCTGACCGATCGTGATCAGGTCCTCTTGGCAGGCGTCCGAAGCCAGTAGGTGGCAGATGCGCATGATTCTCGGGCGGGTCGCTACAGCCTCTTGGGCACCGTGTGGTCGTAGAACAGCTTAGCGACCTTCTCGGCCATTTCCTCGCAGAGGCGCCGCGTGAGCTTCTCGCCGTACGTGGCGCCCTTGCCGGCATGCAGATCGGTCGTGACCTCGACGATCCTTCCCTCGGGGGACCTGGGCCACACCCGCACATCCTCCGGCGTCGTCGCCTTCACGTTGAGGACCTTGGCGGCAAGGCTGAACCGCCCTCGGTAGGCGGGTTTCACCGTTTCGTCCAACAGCGTGAACTTGCGTACGTTCAAGTGCAACACCTGCTCGGCCTTCACGCGCTGGCCGACCTCACGCGCGCCGCGTCGCTCGAATTGCGGATCCTTCTGCCGAAGCCGGGTAACGACCTCCTGCGACACGACGTTCTCGTTGACGTCGTGCTCGGAGAGCTGCTTGATCAACGCCTCCATCAAGAGCGGTCGGACCGACGGGTCCGCCAGCCATCCCTTGTCTTCGTCGATGAGGATCAGGAGGCGGCCCTTTCCCAATTTGTGCTCGGCCTTGACCTTCTCTTCGGGATCGGTCAGCCACCACAACCACGCACCGGCCGTGCCCCCGCAGCCGGCTTGGACAAGCGCAGCCAGCATCACCAGGGCCAACACGATCGTGGGTCTCGGGCCCGCGACGGAACCTCGGGGTGCGTACATTTAGAGCTTGACCTCGTGCTCGTAGAACTTGCGTGCGACGGTGCGCCCGAATTCCTTGTACGTCTCCGCGCGGATGATCCGGTCGTCGGCCCGCAGGACGCCGATGGGCCGGTCGGGCGGATAGACGGCCTCTGCGGGTTTCAGCGCGACGCCCTTGGGCATCTCCTCCTCGCCGGTCAGGTCGTACATCGTGACCCGAGCGCGCGCCCGGCCGCGAAACAGACTGGGGCTGTCCGGTTCCCGGGTCGTGAACTCCATCAGCTCGAGCATCATGACCAGATCGGCCTTGAACTGCGCCCCGACGCGGGCGGGATGTTCCGTCGCCCAGTCCGGGTTGCGCTTCATGTACCGGTCGACCTCGCTGGGCGCGACGACCTTGAGATCCTTGAACTTCTCCTTGAGGAAGTAGCGGACGTGGCTGGCGATCTCAACCTGGACGTGCTGGTATTCATACAGGGTGGCCTGTTCGGCCCAGACCAGGATCAACACCCGCTTGCCCTTGAGGTGGGTGAACTCCGCCGCGACCTTCTTGCTGGGTTCTGGCGCGAACAGGACAAAGGGCAGTGAGATGAGGTTGCAGCCGGTCGCCATCGACGCGCCCAACAGGACTGCACCGAGCCTCCAACGTCGGTTGCATACCATCCTTGGCCTCCTTGGACAGGCCTCCTTGCGCCTCCGGGTGGCCCGGTCTACCGGGCGTACGGGCGCTCGAGCAGCACCATCACCACCTTGAAGGTCCAACTGCCCACGAAGATCACCAACGAGGCGACCAGCACCCGCATCGGGTTGATCCGGTACCAGTTCAGCTCCAACCGCCGCCCCGTGATCATCACGACGACGGCCACGACGCCCAGCGCGATCGTGAACAGCGCAAGCACGGTGCCCGCGGGCTGGGCACGGGTCGCCTCCAGGAGGTGCCCCCGCACCGTGTGGGCGAAGGCCGTTGTCATCCCACACGTCGGGCAAGGCAATCCCGTGGTCACCAGGAACCCGCACGGCGGCAGCCCCAGTCGCTGGTGGGTCCCAATGCCCTTGGGGTCGGGGTTCATGTACCAGGCCATTCCCATGATCCCGGCCACGCCCAGGAACACCATCAGCGCCGTCAGCCGCGTCAGGTGATCGCGATCCTCGCTCAGCGAGATCAGCGGGCCCAGCGGGTGTCCATCGCTGTCGCTGGTCGGATCGTACGCGGTTTCCTCGGCATTCGCCGCAGGGACGCTGGACGGGCGCGATGTCGATTCGGGCATTGCCTTATCCTTGATGAACCCACATCTACGTTATTTCGGCAGGCCGGCCTTGTCAATTCGCCCGCTGATCGCGCGTCGGGCGACGGACGCCAGGGCATCGGTTCGACGCATTGTGTCGTCAGGATACCGCGAAGTAGAATGCAGACACCCCCCTGGGATCCCGGGAGAAGCTCGAGCGGATGACCGGCGAGGAACCTCATACCACAGAACGCGAGCCTTCGGTGGGCAAGTCCGCGTCACCTCGGACGTGGGAGGGGGCGCGCTGGCTCCTGGCGGTCGCGTCCGTGGGCGCGACTGGGGGAATGTGCGCGGGCTTGATCGAACCGTTGTGGCAGCTGTGGCGGGCGCACGGCGTGATGACATTGGGGTTGTGGCTCGAGGCCCTCAGCTTCTCGCTAATCACCCACATGGCGCTCTGGGTAGCGGTCTGTGTGACCGTTTGTCTGGTCGGGTGGGGGATCGCGCGGGTCAGTGCCGGATGGCGGGCGGCGGTGCTGCCGGGTCCGCTTGCCTGTGCAGGATGGGGCATCGGGCTCACGGTGGTGTTCGCCTGGCCGAACCAGGGACGGTGGGCAGGACCGGTCTGGGCCTTGATCGCGGGCGTCCTCGCCGTCGCGCCGGTGGGCTGGGCTTTCACCCGCGTGCGGGCGAGCGTGGTGGGTCGGGGGCTGGCGGCTGCATCGCGCATTGCCGTATGGCCGGCGGTGGTCCTGGCGGTCGCGTCGGTGGGCCTTCAGTGGCAAGGACGATCTCGCGTCGCGTCCCCCGATGGCTTCTGGCCGGGGACGACCTCACGACCGGCCGAGCGGCCAGCGGATCGTCCCCCCGACGTCGTGTTCATTGTCTTCGATACGCTCCGCGTCGACCGGCTCGGCTGCTACGGGTACGCCAAGCCGATCAGCCCCCACATCGACGCCTTCACCGACGACGCGGTTCGCTTCACGCGGGCCATCTCGCCCAGCGTCTGGACCCCGCCTGCCCATGCCTCGATGTTCACGGGGCTCCATGACTCCCAGCACGGGATCAGTTGGCTGCGGACCTGGCTTGAAGATCGCTTCTCGACGCTGGCCGAGCTCCTCCGCGACCGCGGCTACCAGACGATGGCCCTGTCGAATAACCCCTACGTTTCCCCCGAGACCAACATGACGCAGGGCTTCGAGCGGTTCGCCGATCCGTCTCGGCTGGTCTACTCGACGCGAGGCAGCGTCTATTGGTTTGCGCGGAACGTCCTGTTTGAGCGCGGTCCTCTGGGATCCCTATTGGGTCGGTGGTTCCTCAGCCAGGCCGGGGGGCACGCCACCACGCCGGTCGCCGCGCGGTGGCTCGCCGACCGCGATCGCTCGAAACCGTTGCTGATGTTCATTAACTACATGGAGACGCACCGTCCCTACGATCCGGCTCGGGCCTATCGGCGACAGTTCGTCCAGGCGGGCGACCTGGCCCGGTCCTACGAGATCGATCAGGGCGGGCCGGCCGTCTACCACTACATGCTGGCCGGTGCGCCGGTCTACACGCCCCGCGACCTGCAGATCCTGTCGGACCTCTACGACGCCCGCGTCCGCGAGCTCGATGACTATTTCGCCGATCTGATGCGCGTGCTCGCCCGGCAGCTGGATCTGGACAATACGATCATCATCCTGACCTCCGATCACGGCGAGAACCTGGGCGAGCACGGGATGCTTGATCACCAGTACTGCATCTACAATACGCTGATCCACGTGCCCTTGATCCTTCGTTGGCCCAGGGCGTTTCGACCCCAGAAGGTGGACCGGTTGGTGCAGACCTGTGACATCTTCCCGACCGTCCTGGCCTGCGTGGGGGCCGACGTGACACAGTCCAGCAAGGTGATGGCCAGATCCCTTGCCGCCGCGCTGCGACCCCAGGTCGGCGGCGACGACCGGTACGCCTTCTCAGAATACCTCCGCGCTCCCGTGTGGCCTTTCCTGCTGGTCCGGCAGCGAGATCCCACGTTCAACGGATCGCGGTGGGAGGTGGGCTACCGGGCGATCTTGGGCAAGCGTTGGAAGCTGGTCACGCGGTCCGACAATCGGGTCGAGCTGTATGATCTGCAGGAGGACCCCGCTGAAGCGCACAACGTGGCCGCGAAGTATCAGGCCCAGCGGATTCGGTTGGAGCAGCGCCTTGCGGCGTGGCGGAAGTCGTTCAAGCCTTTCGACCCGAGCCAGTCGACGGCGCCGGATGCGCAGCGTAGCGACGCCGAGCGGCAGCAACGTCTCCGCGATTTGGGTTACGTGCCATGAGCATCGGCCCGGGCTTGATACACGGTCTTCAGCGTCGAGGAGCCCGCTGACGTGCGAATCATCTTGCTCTCGGTCATCGTCGTCTGCGCCGGGGTCCACGCCCTGTCGTACGTCTACGTCAGCTCTGACGACGCTTTCATCTCCCTGCGCTATGCCCGCAATCTGGCGGAGGGCCACGGGCTGCGCTACAACGCGGGCGAGCCCCCCGTCGAGGGGTTGAGCAATCCCCTGTTCAGCACGTGCAACGCCATTCTCATCGCGGCGGGGCTGCCGCCGGTCTGGGCGATGAAGCTCGTCGGGTGGGTGTCCTACCTGGGGGCGGTGGCGCTGCTGCCGAGGTTGGTCCGCGCGTACGATGATCCGCCGCGTGCGGCGTGGCCGGTCGCGGCTGCGGCGTTGTTGGCGGCGTCGGCGTTTCCGGCGGTCTGGGCGGTCGCCGGTCTCGAGACGGGGTTTCATTGCTTCCTGATCGTTCTGGGTGTCGTGACGGCGGTGGGGGAGTGCCAGCGGGGGTCGGTGCGATGGTCCCCCGTGGTCTTCTGTTTGATTGCCGCGAATCGTCCCGAAGCGGTCATGCTCGGCATAACCGTCTTCGTCGTGCAGTGGTGTCTGATACCCGCCAAGCGCAACCTACTGATCGCCTGGTTTGTCGGCATGGTCCTGCCCTGCGCGATCCTGCTCGGGCTGCGTTTCTTCTACTACGGTATGCTGGTCCCGAACACCTACACCGTAAAGGCGCTCTTCGGGTCGAGCGCGACGCGGCGTGGCGGGGCCTACCTGCTCGGGTTTGTCCTGTCAGGCGGATACTGGGTGGCCGTCCCGGCGCTCTTGGGATGTTGTACGGTGCTCGTGCGACGCATCCGCGAGCCCTTCGTAGCCGTTCCGTTGAGTATCATCGCCTGCCACGCGGTCTTCGTGGTCCTGGTCGGCGGGGATTTCATGCCGGGCTACCGCTTCGTCATGCCGGTCTATCCGCTGCTGTGCGCGTTGGCGGCCTCGTCGGTCGCGGCGCTGACGCAGAAGATCCCCGCGGTTCCCGCGCGCGTTCCTGGCACGTGTGTCATGGCGATCCTCTGTGCGGGCAGCTACCTGTCTCAGTCGGCCGGCCTGCTTAGCCATTCCCGACGGTCGTGGTTCATGCACGACCGTCCTTGGCCAACCTACCTGACCCAAACGGACGTGAAGGGCACGTGGCTGGGAGGCCATCAGGCCGTGGCCGACTACGTGAGGCCCCGATCCGGCCCCGAGGACCTGCTGGCCGTCACCGAGGCCGGTGTCATGCCGTTCTTCTCCCGCCTGCCGGTACTCGACATGCTGGGGTTGAACGACCGGACCGTTGCGACGCTGTGGCGCGGCCGGCCGGGTGAGAACGTCCCGGCGGACCAGGCCACGCTCGAGGTCCTCCAACGCGTGTGGGCCGAGCGGCTTCGCACCGTCGCCACACACATCCTGTCTCGGGATCCACGCTGGATCGTTCTGGACGGCCACTTCCATCCGATCACGGGCAAGTTCGTTCCCCGGCTGGATATCGGCAAGACGCTGATGCAGAGGGTCGCTTGGCGATCGTATCGGCAAGTCTTCACCGCGACGGTGTATGAGGCCCGCTGGTCGGAGACCGGCCTGATCCAACGCGTCAACGTCGTCTTCGAGCGGAAGGGACCGGCGATCCGCGTGCCACGCCCCTGAAGGTATGGCATCTCTGCTGGGGGGGCTACTCAGGGGGCTTGAGTTCCTCGACCTTGGGCAGGTCCTTGAGGCTGGCCAGTCCGAAGATCTCCAAGAAGCGCTTGGTGGTTCCGTAGAGCATCGGCCGGCCGATCTGCTCGTCTCGGCCGACGATCTTGATCAGGTTCATCTCGCGCAGGCGGTGGAGGACCTCGCCGACGGACACGCCGCGAATGGCCTCGACGTCGGCGCGGAGCACGGGCTGTCGGTAGGCGACGATGGCCAGCGTCTCGAGCGCGGCGGGGGACAGACGCGTGTCATGCCGGGTCCGCAACAGCGCGGTCAGCCACGGATTGAACTTCGGCAGCGTGAGGATCTGGAAGCCGCCAGCGATCTCTTCGATGCGGAAGGCCGAGCCCATCTTCTCGTAGCGCTCGTTGAGCGCGTTGACGTGCTTGCGGACGGTTCGGGCGTCGCCGACGCCCATGATCTGTGCGATGCGGGGAGGCGGCAGGGGAGAGTCGGTGGCGAAGAGAATCGCCTCGACGACGCCCTCGGCCTCGATCGTGTCGGTTGCGTCGGAGGCGATCTGGGGTTCGGCACTTACGCCATCCTGGGCGTCGTCCGCAACTTCGACATCGGGGTTGACGGCGTCGTCGGCCTCCGGGGTTTCGTCAACAGGTTCGGTCTGAGGAGCAGCGTGGGCAGAGGAGGCATCCTCCTCAGCAGCGCCCAGAGGCGCATCGTCTGCGGCGGAAACGTCTTTCGTGGGGTCGTCTGCCATGAGGTCACTATAGCTGGGCGAGGGCAGATCGTCTAGACAGAGCCCGTGCGCCAGCCGGGGTCGGGTCCGTGACACTCCGGCGGCCCCATCAGAGACGCGACCGTAAGGGAGCGTTCACGCCAGCGGTCACGCTGACGTGCCCGGATTGCATACGCCGGACGCGAAAGCAGATCCACCGCGGTCTGCATCGTTCGCTGTCCGGGTCAGACCGATCCAGGCAGAATCGGTCTGACCGAACGCTCCCTCACGGTCGCGTCTCTGATTCGGATCGCGGCTTCGACGCGTCTATACACGAAGATCGTGCGATGTTCCTCCGCCAATGCGTCATCCGCTGGCGCCGATTCTGTCACGGACCCGCCGGGGCTGCCCTTGCTGGTCCGTTGCGTCGTGGGCTATCCTTGACGCGTTGACATGAAGCACATCTTTGCGGGCATCTTGACCTGCCTGGGCGTCTGGTCGCTGCTGGCCTGGCGGATTGCGCCGGAGACCCGAGCACGCCAACACGTCGTCCATGTCTCACCGAAGAAGGCGGAAGGGTGGGCGAACCTGCCCCAAACGCCGTCACCGGTCCTGGCCGCACCGATCGCGTCGATCTGTGGCATGCAACCGGACGGCGTTGATGAACTGAACCTGCTCGTCCTGGGCGGCGAGGCGGGCTATGATCGCGTGGCGCTCTGTGCAGGTCGTGACTACGCCGCCAGGCTGGCCGAGGCCCGAGTCTCGTCGTGGCAGTGGACCGAGCCGTTCCAACTCGACCTGCGCGGCGAAGGGGGGCGGCCGGCCATGGACTGGCGGATGAACCTCCGGCAGTTGTCCGCGGACGGCTCGGAGTTGTTGGTCTACCTCAGCCACGTGTTCGCGGACGAGGAACTCCGGCCGCTGCAACAAGTCGTCTACGCCGGGCTCGACCGCCCCAGCGACTGGCGGATCTCGATGACCCGCGTGACCGATCCGCACCCGAAACGCCGCTTGGAGCTGGAGGCCTTCAACCGCTGGTTCCCCGAGTGCTACCTCCGTCTGGACCCGAGCAACACGGGCGTACAGAAGGTCATCGTCCAGACGTGCAGCGGCGTGGGGCCGAGCATCGTCGACGTCTACGGCGTCCATCAACTGCAGATGTACGTCAACGCCGGCATCCTGCGGGACCTGACCCAAGACGCCAAGCAAATGGGGTTCTCGACCGACGTCAGCTATCCGAAGCTCGCACCGGCGCTGTGCATCGACGGGCGTCAGTACTGCTTTCCCTGCAACGTCAACGTCCGGCTCTTGATCTACAACAAGAACCTCTTCGACCGCTACGACGTGCCCTATCCGCCGACCGATCGCGTGATTGGCTGGCTGGAATTCGTCGAGGCGTACGGCAAGCCGCTGACGGTGCGTGCGCCCGGTCGGCCCGTGCCGGTGTGCTTCGGTCTGACGCTCGCCGGTTGGGAGCAGATGATCTACCAGGCCGGCGGGCGCCTCTACAGCCCCGACGCCACACGGTGCGTGATCGACTCGCCCGAGGCCATCGCGGGCATCAAGATGTACCGCGACTTGATGCACGCCTACAACGTCATGCCCAACCCCATTCAGCAGTCGGGCATGAGCGGTCAGGGGGGATGGGGACAGGGGTGGATCAACTGGTTCGCCGGGCAGAAGATCGCCTGCATCCGGATCGGCAAGTGGGCCCTCGACACGTTCCGTCGCTACATCACCGAACAGCGCCGTCGGTTCGCCAAGCGGTTCCCCGGCGTCGAGCCGCCCAGCGATCCGGAGCGGCTGCGGGCCTGGACGCGGGCGTGGATGATCGAGCACCCGGACCCGGTCGACTGGCCTCCGCTTCGTCTCGGCGCGATGCACGTGCCTCACATGCCGGGCCGGGCGCCCCTGGTGTTGCTGGACCACAAGTCGGCGGCCGTCCCGGCGCGTCGGCTCAACCCGAACGTCGAGCACGCCCTGAAGTTTCTGAGGTACCTCGCTGGCGAGGAGTACTGTCAGATCATCAACGACGGGGCCGACGCCCTGCCGCCCAACCGCAAGTACGCCACGATCGATCGGCAGGTCCATCCCGACTGGCCCGACGAGCGGATCATCCATGTGCTGACGAATCAGGCCACCGAGTGGGGCTACGTCCGCCAGGTCAGCCCGTTCATCGACGCGCTGGTGATGGATCGCCTCATCAACGCCCAGGTCCAACGTCTCGAAGCCGACCGCACCTTCACCGCCGCCCAGGCGATGCGAATCGCCGCCAAGGACATGAACGACGAGATCGCCAAGAACCTCCGTAACGACGCGAAGCTGAGAGAGAAGTACGAGGGGATCGTCGGTAGGAGCAAGGGCACGTCGGTCGCCAAGACGGACGTGGTCCGGAAATGACCCCAAGGAAGGTTGCCTAACAGGAAACGGCCATGACACAGGCCATGCCAGCAGCCCAGGCCGCCGACGGGCCTCGTCTGGCGTACCTTGACAATCTGCGGACGTTCCTGACCGCGCTGGTCATCTGTCATCATTCTGCGATCTCTCAGGGGGCGTCAGGCGGTTGGTACTACATCGTGCCGCCGCCGGAAGGGAGCCTCGCCCCCGTTCTGTTGACCATGTTCGCAGGCGTCAACCAGGCGTTCTTCATGAGTCTGTTCTTTGCGGTCTCGGCCTTCTTCACGCCGCGGTCGTACGACAAGAAGGGGCCCGCGTCGTACATGAAGGACCGTCTGGCCCGGCTCGGTATTCCGCTGGTCGCCTACTTCTTCGTGTTGAATCCGAGCGTCGTGTACCTCGTCCACCGATTCACGGGTCGGACGCAGGACGGCTACTTCGATTTCATGCTCCGTCGCGGCATCCACGAGACCGGCACGGGCCCCCTATGGTTCGTGATGACGTTACTCATCTTCGCGGCGCTATACACCGTCCTGCGTCTCACGGCATCAGGAAGCCGGAATCCAACCCGTGCGCGCCCGCTGCCGACGAACCGTCAGGTGCTCGGCTTTGTCATCGGCATCAGCCTCTTCACGTTTGTCGTGAGACTGTGGTTCCCGGTTGGCTGGGCCATCATCGGGATGCAGCTTGGCTACTACCCGCTGTACGTGTGCATGTACGTCTTCGGCGTGTGGGCGTGCCGTTATTCGTGGTTCGAGGATCTGCAGCCCAAACAGGTCAGCCTGTGGTTTCGCGCGTCGCTCGGGCTGATTGCGCTGATGCCGGTGCTCATGGTGCTGGGCGGGGCATTGAAGGGCGGCACGGACGTCTTCATGGGCGGCGTGAGCTGGCAGGCCTGTGCGTACGCCGCGTGGGAGCCCGTGCTCTGCGTTGGCATCAGCATGAAGCTGCTGGTGCTGTTCAGGACCAGATGCAACGGGGAGAACGGGGTGACACGGCGGATGGCCAGAAGCGCCTACACCGCCTACATCCTCCACCCGTTCTTCGTCGTCTGCGGGACCTACCTCGTTACGCACCTGCCCGTCGATCCGCTGGTCAGGTTCGTGGCGCTCTGTCCGTTGGCCGTCGGGACGTGCTTTGCGGTCTCCAACGCGGTGAGACAAGCGCCGCTGTTGAAACGAATCCTGTGAGGGCGTCGGGGGCGCCTCGACGTCGCGGCGATCAACGAGCGGGCCATTCGCTGCTATGAGAAGGTCGGCTTCGTTCGAACAGGAGAGATATGGCGTGACGCGCCCGACCTGGAAGGGTTCGATATCGCCGAGATGCGATACGACTTCCTCCGTCCTCATGTCCGTGCGGAAGGAGGTCGCCCCGAGCTCCGCTTCTGGCTGATGCAGCTCCGACGGGAGTCATTCTGGCGGCCGACCGTATGATCTAAGCTTGCCCTGGGGAGGCCATTCTCGGCAAACATCGGTCGCGATTGTCACGGTGGCGGACGGTGCACTGTCTTTCATCTGTTGGCATGAAATATGTCTTCGCAAGCGCCCTGACGGTGCTGCTGGTCTGGTGGGCGGTCCTGGGGTGCGCGACGCAACTTGATTGATCTGCAGCGGAAAGTCCCTAGTGCTCTGTCGCTACTCAATTGATGGATACAGCTTCCGCAACTTGATCCGTGCGTCATCAGCGGTGAATTGCCAGTTCGCCTTCGCCCGGGCGGTGTTTCGGTCGGTTTCCCATGCTG